>Ga0310834_100998_pt1 | contig 20924 bp, 19 predicted proteins | sample SM_ome_2_FD_201314 | JGI IMG/M metagenome (GOLD analysis project Ga0310834, IMG submission 201314) | Sorghum-adapted microbial communities enriched on stacked mutant (SM) sorghum from Joint BioEnergy Institute, Emeryville, California... ... | reverse complement strand
GACGAGGCGATCGGCGAGATCTTCGACGAGCACGGCCCGCTGACCGGCGTCATCAACAACGCGGCCGCGAACTTCATCGCCCAGACGAAGGACATCAGCCCGCGCGCCTACCGCGCGATCACCTCGACGGTCATGGACGGGTCGTTCCACACGACGCACGCCGCGGGTCGCCGGTGGATCGCCGACGGCCTGCCGGGCAGCGTCATCTCCACGCTCACGACGTGGGTGTGGACCGGCTCGGCGTTCGTCGTCCCGTCGGCGATGGCCAAGGCGGCCGTGCACTCGATGACGATGTCGCTCGCCGCCGAGTGGGGCAAGTACGGCATCCGCGTCAACGCGATCGCGCCGGGCCCGATCCCGACCGAGTACGCGTGGTCGATGCTCAACCCGACCGAGAAGAGCTCGGCGGGCGGGTCGACGTCGTCGGACCAGGTCCCGATGCAGCGCTTCGGGACGATGGAGGAGCTCGCGAACCTCAACATCTTCCTGCTGTCGGACGCCTGCGACTACCTCACCGGCGTGACGATCGCGATGGACGGCGGCCAGCAGCTCGCCGGCCCGGGCACGTTCGCCGGCCTGTCGTCGCTGACCGACGAGGACTGGGCCGAGATCCGGGAGACCGCGAAGGCGGCCAGCGAGGCGGCCAAGGCCCAGCGCAGCGTCGGGTGACCGTCCGGCTGCGCCAGGTCGTCCTGGCGGCCACCGACGTCGACGCGGTCTCGGCCGAGCTGCGCCGCGAGCTGGGGCTGGCGGCGCCGTGGGACCGCGACCCGCTGGCGGCGGGCTTCGGCGTGCGCAACCACGTGTACGCCCTCGGCGACCGCTTTCTGGAGGTGCTCGGGCCGCTGCGCGACGACGCGCCCGCCGCGCGCCATCTGCGCCGCCACGGCGACGGCGGCTACATGGCGCTCTTCCAGATCCGAGACGTCGCCGCGGCGCGCGACCGGGCGCGTCGCGGCGGCGCCCGCGTCGTGTGGACCTACGACGCGCCCGACATCTCGGCGACGCACCTGCACCCCGCCGACACGGGCGGCGGCGCCCTGCTGTCGCTCGACTGGGCCGACCCGCCCGGCTCGTGGCGGTGGGCGGGGACGGACTGGACCGGCCGGGCCGGCACCGGCGCCCCGGGGCGCGTGCTCGGCATGACGGTCGAGGCCCCCGATCCCGACGCGCTCGCCGCCCGCTGGGCCGAGCTGCTCGGCGTCGAGGCGGTCCCCGACGTGACGTTCCGCCGGGGTGACGGCGGCATCGTCGAGGTCGCCGTCGAGGTGCCCGACGAGGTCCGCCGCGGCCGGGACGCCGTCGAGGTCGGCGGCGTGCGCTTCACCCTGACGCGCTGAGCGCGGGCACCGGCTGCGGCGCCGGCCGCGACGCGAGCACCACGCCGGCGACGATGAGCACCAAGCCGGCCAGCGCGCCGGCGCCGATCGGGTCGCCGAGGACGACCGCGGCCTGCACGAGCGCGAACGCCGGGGCGAGGTAGGCGGTCAGCGCCGTCCGGCGCGGGCCGACCGCGTCGATGAGCCGGAACATCAGGACGAGCAGCAGCGCGGTGCTCGGCAGCGACAGGCCGATCAGGCCGACGAGCGACCGCGCGGTCAGCTCGGCGCCGGCGGTCGCGGCCGCCCCCGGCGTCAGCAGGATCGACGCGAGCGCCGAGGTGATGAGCGCGCGCGGCAGCGGGGCGACGTCGGAGAAGTGCCGCATCGCCACGAGGTTGCCGAGCGCGACGAAGCCGGCGCCGACGAGGATGAGCGCCGCGCCCGCGAGCTCCTCTGCCGTGTGGATCGCCTCGACCCCGACGACGAGCGCCACGCCGGCTAGGCCGACGACGAGCCCGACCGCCTGCCGCTGCCCGAGGGTCTCGGCACGGTCGAGCCACACGCCGAGCACCGCCGTCCACAGCGGCACCGACGAGATGAGCACCGCGGTCGTTCCCGCGGGGACGTGGCGCTGACCGAACGCGGTGAGCGAGAACGGCGCGGCGCTGGCGGTCAGCGCGAGCAGGAGGCAGAGCCACGGGCGCTCGCGCAGCAGCCGCCGGGCCGCGCCGATGCCGCCGCCCCAGACGTGCAGCGCGACCGCCAGCGCCAGCCCCGCGATCGCCATGCGGATGCAGACGAGCACGAACGGGTCGAAGCCCTCGAGCGCCAGCGACGTGAAGACGTACACCGCGCCCCACAGGAAGGACGCCGTGAGCAGGAGCGCGATCTGGCGGGCGGTCATCGCGGCGCCGGCGTCACCACGCGCGGCCGCCGTTGCAGATGAGGATCTCGCCGGTCGTGTAGCTGGCGGCCGGGGACGCGAGGTACACCGCGGCGCCGGCGATCTCCTCGGGCCCGCCGATGCGGTTCATCGGCACCGCGCCCAGGCGGATGAGCCGCTCGTAGGGCTCCTCGTCGCGCGTCGTCCCGCGCTCGGCCACCAGCCCGGGGCAGAGCGCGTTGACGCGGACCTGCGGCGCCAGCTCGGCCGACAGGTACCGGGTGAGCATCCACAGCGCGGCCTTCGTCACGCCGTAGGGCGCCATCGTCGGCGCGGGGAGGTGGCCGGGCGCGCTGTTGGGCAGCAGCCCGGAGCCCGAGACGAGGTTGATGACCGACCCGCCGCCGGCCTCGAGCATCGCGGGGACGAGCCGCCGCGTCAGGCGCAGCGGTCCGAGCAGGTTCGCCGCCAGCACCGCGTCCCACGTGCCGTCGGAGACCTCGAGCACGTTGCGGTTCTCGTCCAGCCCGGCGTGGTAGGCGTTGTTGACGAGGATGTCGATGCGGCCGAACGCGGCGAGCGCCTCGTCGGCGAGCCGTTCGATGCCCTCGGGCTGCGAGACGTCGGCGACGAGCGTCTCGATGCGCCGGCCGGGCGACTGGCGCCGGATCGCCTCGGCGGTCGCCGCGAGCTGCTCGGCGCCGCGCGCGACCATCAGGACGTCGGCGCCGGCGGCGGCGTACGAGCCGGCGATCGCCGCGCCGATGTTCTTGCTCGCGCCGGTGATGAGCGCGACCTGACCGTCGAGCCGCAGCGCCTCCGGCCCGATCCCGATCCGCCGCGTCTCCTCGGTCGTCCGGTCCGCCGTCTGCTCAGCCATACGTCACCGTCCCTGTCGAGATGTTCAGGTCCTCGCCCGTGATCGCCGCCGCCGCGTCCGAGCACAGGAACTCGACGGCGCCCGCGACCTCGTCCGCGGTCGCGAACCGGCCGAGCGGCGAGGCCGCCGCGAGCTCCTCGCGCGCAGCCGCCGTGAGCACGGCCTCCAGGCGCGGGCCGTCCACCGGGCCGGGCGAGACGAGGTTCACGCGGACGTTCGCCGGGCCGGCGTCCCACGCCAGCGTGCGGACGAGCCCGATGAGGGCCGCCTTGCTCGCGGCGTAGGCGGCGCGGTGGCGCAGCGGGCGCTTGCCCGTCATCGACCCGATCACGACGACGCTGCCGGCGCCGCGCCGGACCATCGGCCCCAGGAAGGCGCTGCAGCACAGGAAGACCCCGGTGACGTTGGCGCGCAGCGTGGCGTCCCAGTCGGCGGGCCGGACCTCCCAGGCGGGCGCGATCGGGCCGGCGATCGCCGCCGCGGCGACGAGCGCGTCGGGGGTGCCCCAGCGCGCGTCGACCGCGGCCACGAGCTCCTCGACGGCGGCCGGGTCGCCGACGTCCGCCGGGTGGACGAGCGGCTCGCCGCCCGCGGCGCGGACCTCCTCGGCCACCGCCTCGAGCGGCTCGCGGCGGCGCGCGACGAGCGCGACCCGCGCCCCGGCCTGAGCGAAGCGCAGCGCGATCGCGCGGCCGATGCCCTGGCCGCCGCCGGTCACGACCACCGTCCGGGCGCTCACGACCGCGGCTCCGTCCGGTCGCCGCCCGCGCGCAGCTCGCGGCGCAGGATCTTGCCGCTCGCGGTCTTCGGCAGCTCCTCGACGAGCTCGACGTCGCGCGGGTACTTGTAGGCGGCCAGGCGCTCGCGGGCGAACGCGACGAGCTCGCCGGGCTCCGCCCTGGCGCCCGGACGCAGGGCGACGAACGCCTTGACCGTCTCGCCACGGTACGCGTCGGGCACGCCGACGACGGCGACCTCGCGGACCGCCGGGTGCTCGTGCAGGACGTCCTCGACCTCGCGCGGCCAGACCTTGAACCCGGACGCGTTGATGAGGTCCTTGAGCCGGTCGACGACGTAGAACCAGCCGTCCTCGTCGACGAGGCCGACGTCGCCGGTCCGCAGCTCGCCGTCGGGCAGCGCCGCCGCCGTCGCGTCGGGGTTGCGCCAGTACCCCGGGACGACCTGCGGGCCGCGGATCGCGATCTCGCCGACCTCGCCCACCGGCAGCGTCCGGCCGTCCGGGTCGACGACCCGCGCCTGCGTGCCGGTGACCGCCTTGCCGACCGACAGCGCGCCCGACCCGGGGTCGACCGGCGGGCGGGCGCCGAGCGGCACCATGTGCGACGGCGACGTCGTCTCGGTCAGCCCGTAGACCGTGTGCAGCGGCGAGCCCGTGCGCTCCTCCCAGGCGGACGCCGCCGCGGGCGAGACCGGCGCTCCGCCGCTGTAGGCCTTGGTCATCGAGGTCAGGTCGCGCCCGGCTGCCTCCCGGCTGTTGAGCAGGGCCGTGTAGGCGGTGATCGCGGCGACGGTGAACGTCGTGCGGTGCCGCTCGACGAGCCGGGCGGTCTCGGCCGCGTCGAACCGGCAGGCGAGCACGAGCGGCATCGGGACGAGCATCGCGACGGCGATGTGGGCGACGAGGCCGGTGACGTGGAACAGCGGCGCGATGCCGAGCAGGACGTCGCTGCGGTCCAGCTGCGCGACGTCGCGGTAGACCTGCGCGCTGTGGACGAGGTTGCCGTGCGTGTTCATCGCGCCCTTCGCCGGCCCCGTCGTCCCGGAGGTGTACGTGAGCACCGCGACGTCGCCCGGCCCGACGGCGACGGCCGGCGGACGCTCGCCGGCGTGGCGCTCGGCGATTGCGATGAGGTCGTGGGCGCCGGCGGGCGGGCGGCGGCGGACGCCGTCGAGCAGCGGCGGCACCGCGTCGAGGAGGTCGAGCTCGGAGGTCGTCACCACCGTGCGCACCGGCGACCGGTCGAGCACCGGCGCGGCGACGGTCTCGTGCAGCGACTCGAGCGCGATGAGGGCGCTCGCCTCCGCGTCGTCGAGCTGCTTGAGCAGCTCCGGGCCGCGCAGCAGCGGGCTGCACGCGACGGCGATCGCCCCGAGCTTCCAGACGGCGAGCAGCGCGACCGGGTACTGCGGCACGTTCTGCAACAGGAGGGCGACGCGATCGCCGCGGCCGACGCCCAGGTCGGCCAGGCCGGACGCCAGCGCGTCCGACAGCTCGTCGACCTGCCCGACCGTCAGCGGCGTGTCGAAGTAGCGCACGAGGTCCAGGTCGCGGTGCGCGCGCGCCGTCGCGGCGAAGACATCGAGCATGGTGGCCGGCCCGGTCATGACCGCAGCGCGAAGCGGACGATGCCGTCGGGTCCGCGCTCCTCCACCGCCTCGCCCGCGGCCACGAGCCGGTCGAGGTGGCCGAGCATCTCGCACAGGGCGAAGTAGCGCACGGCGGCGTCGACGGGGCCGCGCAGCGCGAGCGTGAGGTCGGCTGCGGTCCGGGGCTCGGGCGTGAGCAGGTCGCGGACGCGTCCCATCGTCCGGTCGTAACGGCGCAGGCGGTCGTCGATGACGGCGCGCGGGTCCTCGACGACCTCGCCGTGCGCGGGCAGCACGAGATCGACGTCGAGCGCCCGGGTCGCGCGCAGCGACGCGAGGTACTCGTCGAACGTCCGCGGCCGCTCGCGCACCTCCGACCCGTCGAGCGGCGGCTGGATCATCGGGTTGGACGGCACCCGGGCCATGAGGTGGTCGCCGCCGATGACGATCCGCGCCTCCTCGTCGTGGAAGATCGTGTCCGAGGGCGAGTGCCCCGGGCGGTGCAGCGCGCGCAGCCGCCGGCCCGCGAACTCCAGGACGTCGCCGTCGCCGAGCGGGGTCGTGACCGTGACGGGCTCGGCGAAGGGATGGTCCGCGACGTGGTAGCCGACCGCCTCGGCGAGGACGTCGGGCGGCGTCCCGTGCCGCTCCATGACGCACGCGAAGACGCGGTCCTCGGCGCGCCGCCCGGCCGGATGCCCGGCGAGCCACTCCACGAGTCCGTCGTGGGCGCACACCTCGGCGCCGCTGCGCGCGGCGAGCCGCGCGGCCAGGCCCCAGTGGTCGATGTGCTGGTGGGTGAGGATGATGCGGCCGAGGTCCTCGACCGTGTGCCCCAGCGCGGCGAGCCCCTCCTCGAGCGCGGCCAGCGTCGCGGCGTCGAGCGGGCCGGGGTCGACGAGCGTCAACGGGTCGTCGTCGATGACGTAGCAGTTCAGGTCGCCGACCGGCCAGGGCAGCGGCAGGGCCAGCAGCCAGATGCCCTCCGTGACCTCGACGACCTCGCGCGCGGGGTCGGCGCGCTGCGTGCAGCCGCTCATGCCGCCACGAACCTCCGCGTGCCGTCCTCGTCGGCCACCTCGTCGACGTCGCCGCCCGCGACGAGGCGGTCCAGGTGCCCCAGGACGTCGCACAGCGCGAAGAACGCGTGGGGCTCGGGGACCGGGCCGCGCACGTCGCCCGCGATCTCGAGCGCCGGCCGCGGGTCCGGCCCGACGGCGGCGCGGACGCGCTCGGTGATCCGGTCGTAGCGCGCCAGCCGGTCGGCGATGACCTCGCCCGGGGTGTCGATCGGCTCGCCGTGCCCGGGGATGATGAGCTCGACCTCCATCTCGCTGGTCGCGTGCAGCGAGGTGAGGTACATGCCGAACGCGTGCGGCCGCGTGTCCGCCGGCGCGCCGTCGAGCGGCGGCGACAGCAGCGGGATCGACGGCCACGCCAGGACGTGGTCGGCGCCGAACAGGACGCCGCGCTCCTCGTCGTGGAGGACCGTGTCCGACGGCGAGTGCCCGGGACGGTGGTGCACGCGCAGGCGCCGCCGCGCGAACTCGAGCACGTCGCCCTCGCGCAGCCGCCGGTCCGGGCGCACGGGCGCGGCGTAGTGCTGGTCGCCGCGGTAGACCTCGGCGCCGCTGCCGCCCGGATCGCCGCCGTGCGCGCGCAGCAGCGCAGCCGCGAAGCGGTCCTCGGCGTGGAGGGAGGCCGGGTAGGCGTCGAGCCAGGCGGCGAACGCGTCGAGCGCGCAGACCTCGGCGCCGCTGCGCTCGGCGAGCGTCGCGGCCAGGCCCCAGTGGTCGACGTGCTGGTGGGAGACGACGATGCGCTCGAGGTCCTCGACGCGCCGCCCGAGCCCGCGCAGGCCCGCCTCGAGCGTCGCGACGGCGTCGGGCGAGTGCTGCCCGGTGTCGAGCAACGTGAGCGGCTCGTCGTCGACGACGTAGACGTTGACCGGCCCGACCTCCCACGGCGTCGGCAGGGTGATCCGCCAGACGCCGTCCGAGACCTCGACCGGCGAGGTGTCACCGGACCCACCCACGGCAGGATCTACGTTAACGGTCGTTAGCGGAAACGTCCAGCGCGCTCAGGAGTAGAGCTCTTCGATCTCGCGCTGGTAGCGGGCGGTGATCGGCCGCCGCCGGAGCTTCATCGTCGACGTGAGCTCCTCGCTGCCGGGCACCCACGGGTGGTCGAGGATCTTGAAGCGCTTGATCTGCTCGATCCGCGCGAGCGACTGGTTCGCGGCCTCGATCGCGCGCGCGACCTCCGCGTGGACCTCCTCCGAGCGGGCCAGCTCGGCGAACGAGCCCGACAGCCCGCGCTCGGCCGCGAACTGCCGCAGCTGGTCCTCGTCGAGGACGACGAGCGCGGTGAGGTAGCTGCGCCCGTCGCCGAGCGCGACCACCGGCCCGATGAGCGGCGACTGGCGCTTGATCGTCGCCTCGACCATCACCGGGGCGATGTTCTTGCCCGAGGAGGTGATGATGAGCTCCTTCTTGCGGTCGATGATCCGGAAGTAGCCGTCGTCGTCGATCGCCGCGACGTCGCCCGTGCGCAGCCACCCGTCCTCGGTGAACGCCTGCCGGGTGCGCTCGGGATCGTTGCGGTACCCGCGGAAGATCGGGCCGCGGATGAGCAGCTCGCCGTCCTCGGCCAGCTTGGCCTCGACGCCCGGCATCGGCTTGCCGACCGTGCCGAGCTTCGTCCGCTCGGGCGGGTTGGCCACGGTCATGCCGGTCTCCGTCATCCCCCAGTTCTCGATGACCGTGATCCCCAGCGACTGGAAGACCGCCAGGACGTCGGCCCGGGCCGGCGCGGACGCCGAGCCGAGGTACTCGAGGTCCTGCATGCCGAGCTCCGCGCGCAGGCGCTGAAGCGCGGGCGCCGGCGCCGGGCGCTCGGACGACGCCGAGGCCGGCTCGGTCCGCTCGCGCTCGATCCGCTCCAGGGCGGCGGCCAGCGCGTCGTCGAGCGCCTGGCGCGTCTCCGGATCCCGCGCGGCGATCTGCTTGGCCCCCTCGGCGAGCTTCTCCAAGAGGCGCGGGACGCTCGCAAAGCGCGTCGGCTGCACCTCGCGGATCGCCTCGGCCAGGCGCGACATGTCGCCGAGGCTCGTGACCGTGTAGCCGAAGACCTGCTGGCCGTAGTAGCTGAAGAAGCGCTCGAGCAGGTGCGACATCGGCAGGTACGAGACCATCCGGCCCTCCGGCGTCACCGGGGCGAGCGTGTCCAGGCCGCGGAGGTTGTCGAGCAGCGCGCGGTGCGTCCACTCGACGCCCTTCGGCTCGCCCGTGGTCCCCGACGTGTAGATGATCATCGCCAGCGCATCGCCGGTCACGGCGCGCCAGCTCGCCTCGAAGTCGAAGTCGCCGGGCGCGGGAAGGCCCTCGAGCTCGGCGAGCGTCATCTGCCCCGGGCCGGCCTCGCCGTCGACCACGACGACGTGCTCGACCTGGTCGAGCTCCTCGGCGACCGCCGCGATCGTCGGCAGGAGGCTCTGCTCGGTGAACAGCACGCGGGCCCCCGCGTTGACGACGAGCGGCGCGACCTTCTCGGGCGGGTTCGTGTGGTAGATCGAGAACGGGACGCCGCCGAGATGGAGCACGGCCTGGTCGATGAGGTGCATCTCCGACCGGGTCGTGAGCATCATGCCCACGGCGTCCTCCCGGTCGACGCCGAGGGCGGCCAGCCCGGTCGCGATCGCGCGCACGCGGTCGGCGTAGTCGCGCCACGTCAGCTCCTCGTCGGAGCCGAAGTCGCGGAGCGCCGGGCGGTCGGCGTTCGCGGCGGCCGTCACCTGGAACGCGGCGCACAGCGTCTCCTGCGCCAGCGCCTCCTCGATCGCGACGCGCAGGTCGCTCCCCACCTCGCTGAGCTTCGTCATCCCGACCTCCAGAATCTAACGATCGTTAACTGTATCGTCCGGCACGAGCCCGCGCTCGCCGAACCGGTCATCCGTGCGGGCAGACGACGGCGCGACCGTCGACCGCCCCCTCCCGCAGTCGCTCGTACGCCTCGGGCGCCTGCTCGAGCCCGAAGCGCTCGGTCCGCACGGCGATGCGGCCGCTGCGCGCGAGCGCGAGCACCTCGTCGAGCTCCGCCGCCGTGCCCCAGTACGGCATCGTCACCGTCACGTCGAACGGCAGCGCACCCTGGCGGACGTCCAGCCCGCCGCCGCCCAGGCCGACGAGCGCGACGTGGCCGCCGCGGCGGACGGCCCCGGCGGCGAGCGCGACGCTGGCCGCGCTGCCCACGAAGTCGACGACGAGCTCGGCCCCCAGGCCGTCGGTCAGCTCGCGGATCGCACCGGCCGCGCCGGAGCCCGCCTCGACGGTCTCGTCGGCGCCGAGCTCCCGCGCCAGCCGCAGCCTGCTCTGCGCCACGTCGACGGCGACGACGCGCGCCGCCGACAGCGCGCGGACGAGCTGCACGCCGAGATGGCCGAGGCCGCCGACGCCGATGAGCACCGCCGTCGCGCCGGGCACGAGCAGCCCGAGCGCCGGCTTGATCGCGTGGTACGGCGTCAGGGCCGCGTCGGTCAGCGGCGCCGCGTCGCGCGGGTCGAGGTCGCCGATGCCGACGAGCAGCCGCGCGTCGGGGACGAGCATGTACTCGGCCATCCCGCCGTCGTGGCCGAGGCCGCCGCCCTTGACGCCGAAGCGCCCGCGCCGCTCGCACAGGGTCTCGCGCCCGCGCACGCACTGGCGGCAGCGCCCGCAGCCCCACGGCCCGCACACCGCGGCGGCGTCGCCGGGCGCCCAGCCCTCCACGCCCGCGCCGACCGCCTCGACCCAGCCCGCGTTCTCGTGGCCGATCGTCAGCGGCAGCTCGTACGGGACGGTCCCGGCCTCCCACTCGAACATGTGCAGGTCCGAGTGGCACGCGCCGGCGCCCGCCACCTTCAGCAGCACCTCGCCCGGCCCGGGCTCGGGGACCGGCACCTCGCGGAGCTCGGGCGGCCGCTGCCAGGCGACGAGCTGCAGCGCCTTCACAGCCCGGCGACCCCGGGGCGGTGCAGCTCGATCTCCGGGACCACGCACGCCGGCGAGAGCCGCACGAGCGCCCGTGCGAGCTCGGCCACGTCCTCGGGGCGGATGAGCTCGTCCGCGTCGGGGATCCCCTCGCCGGTCTGCACCATCGGGGTCGCGACGTAGCCGGGGCACAGCGCGCACGACCGGATCCCGTCGGCGGCGTGCTCGTCGTTCATCGCTCGCGTGAACGCGACGACCGCGGCCTTCGACGCCGAGTAGACCGACAGCAGCCGCTCGGGGCGCTTCGCCGTGAGCGAGGCGGTGTTGATCACCAGCGCCCGCCCCGAGTCCCCGGCGGCGCTGCGCAGCAGCGGCAGAGCGGCGCGGTAGAAGCGCAGGACCGACCAGAGGTTGACGTCGAGCTGGACGCCGATGCGCTTGTCGCTGATCTTCTCCAGCGGGGCCTGCATCGCGACGCCGGCGTTGTTGACCAGGACGTCGAGGCGCCCCCACCGCGCCTCGTGCGCGGCGAGCACCGTCTCGGCGGCGCCCGCCTCGCCGACCTGCGCGGCGACGTGCGCGACCTGCGCGCCGGCAGCCTCGAGCTCTCCGGCGGCCGCGGCCAGCCGGGCCTCGTCGCGCGCGACGAGCGTCAGCGCATGGCCCTCCTCGGCGAGCATGCGGGCGATCGCGAGACCGATGCCGCTCGACCCGCCGGTGACGATCGCCGCCCGGCCGGCCGTGCTCACGAGCTCGTCGACGGGGTGGGGCTGAGGCCGACCGTGCGGCGGCACGCGGCGAGAAAGCGCTCGACGAGCTGCGGGTCGGCGTAGTACGGGTCGCCGACGCCGGCGACCGCGCGGCGATGCGAGTGCTCGTAGAGCACGGCGCTCTTCCACAGCGCCATCACGACGTACCACTGCAGGTGGGCGAGGTCACGGCCGGAGGCCTCGGCGTACCGCGCGGCGACCTCCTGCCGCGTGGGGAAGCCCGGCTCGAGCAGCGCGGTGCCGAAGTCCTGGATCGGCGTCCGCGGCTCGCCCGGCTCGGGATAGGAGGACAGCAGCCAGCCGAGGTCGAGCAGCGGGTCGCCGATCGTCGCGAGCTCCCAGTCGAGGATGGCCAGGACGCGCGCGGGCCGGTCGGGGCCGAGCATGATGTTGCCCAGGCGGTAGTCGCTGTGGATCACCGACTCGCCGGACTCCGCGGGGACCTCGGCCTCCAGCCACGCCGCGACGTCCGCGAACGCGGCGGGCAGCTCGCCCTGCTCGTCGGCGATGAGGCGCGACATCCGCCGGACGTGCCGCGCGTTGAACCCCTCGGGCCGGCCGAAGTCCTCGAGGCCCTGCGCGCGCCAGTCGACGGCGTGCAGCGCGGCGAGCGTGTCGACGAGCGCGAACGCCAGGTCGCGGCGGTCCTCCGGGGTCCGCAGGTGCTCGGGCGTCTCCACCGTCGCCACGACGCCCGGCAGGTACGTCATGACGTAGCACGGGACGTCGAGCAGCTCGCCCTCCTGGGCGACCGCGAGCACCTCGGGCACGGGCACGCCGGTGCCGGCGAGCGCCGTCATCACGCGCGCCTCGCGCAGCATGTCGTTGGCGCCCGGCGGCGTCGGCGGCGGCGGCGGGCGGCGGACGACGACCTTGCGCTCGCCGTCGGTGACGAGGTACGTCAGGTTGGCGTGGCCGTCGCCGATCATCTCGGCCCGGACCGCGCCGCGGGTCAGACCGCGCTCGCCGAGATACTCGGCGAGCGCGACCAGCTGGTCGTCGGACCAGTCCCAGATCACGACGTCTTCGCGGCCTTCTTCGCAGCGGAGAGGTGCTCGATGTAGTGGATCGGCCAGTGGGTCTCGAACTGGCCGCCGCCCTCCTCGCCGTCGATCGTGGCGCGGCACCCGGCCTCCATGATGATCGTCCCGAACGGGTCGTCGTGGGGCATGCGCACGAGCCCGAAGCAGTCGAGGACGAGCTCGGTCGTCTGCCCCTCGACGTCGACGATCTCGGCCTCGAGCCGCTCGTGGTTCATGTCGTCGTCGTACGTCGCGTCCTGGCGGGCGAAGTGGTCGATCGCGACCGGCTCGCCGTCGCGCAGCACGTAGCCGTTGAACCCCCACTCGCCCTCGGCGATCCACACGAACCCGTTCAGGGCGCGGCCCGACGGCGTGTGCGCCAGCAGCCACTTCCAGTGGTGCGGGTAGCCCCAGTTGCGCGGCCCCCACGAGTGGTCGCGGTGGGCGATGCGGTCGAACTCGACCGTCCGGCCCGCGACCTCGAGGACGCCCTTGATCCGTCCGGCCTGCTCGAAGCGGTTCTGCGCGAACCACTCCGGCAGCCCGCCCGGGTTCTGCCGGTAGCTGAACGCGTCGTGGAGCGCCTCGAAGTCGTACTCGAGCTTGACCTTGTCGCTCGTGTAGCGGACCTCGGCGGTCCGCCGGACCTCGGGCTGGCGGAGCGACAGGCCGGCGTGGTTCCAGTCGTCGAAGTCGGCCTCCGGGCCGACGCGCCCCATGTGCTGCTCGAGGGCGAGCGCACCGTCGCGGCCCCACACGACGACGTTGTAGCCGGTCTTGCCGTGGTGGTTGACGAACAGGTACACCTGCATCGCGAGCTCCTCTTCGGGAACGATGAGGTTCCAGAAGAGGCTGTCGCGCATCCGCTGCCCCGGCGGGACGCGGTGGCGGAGGTCGTCGTGGTCCTGGAAGACCGTGCTCTGCGTGCTGCCTGCGGTCATGTGATCAGCCCTTCTTCTTGGCGTCGACGAGGTGCTCCAGGTAGGAGAGGGGCCAGTGCGTCTCGAACTGGCCGCCGCCCTCCTCGCCGTCGATCGACGCGCGGCACGCGGCCTCCATGATGATCGTGTCCATCTTGTCGTTCGTCGGCAGCCGGACGAGCCCGAAGCGGTCCAGCACGAGGTTCGTCCTCCCGCCGCGGACGTCGACGAGCTCGGCCTCCAGCCGGCGCTGGGTCATGTCGTCGTCGTACTCGGCGTGGTGGTCGATGTGGGACACCGGCAGGAGCTCGCCGTCGCGCACGACGTAGCCGCCGAAGCCCCATTCGCCGTAGGCGATCCAGATCCAGCCGTTGACGATCCGGCTGCCGTCGGGCGTGTAGGCGATGAACCACTTCCAGTGGTGCGGGACGCCCCAGTTGCGCGTGCCCCACGAGTGGTCGCGGTGGCCGATGCGGTCCCACTCGATGCGGCGGTCGCCCACCTCGAGGAAGCCCTTGACCCAGCCGGTCTGCTCGAAGCGGTTGATCGCGAACCAGTCCGGCAGGCCGTCGGGGTTCTGCCGGTAGCTGAACGTGTCGTGCAGCGCGGTGTAGTCGAACTGCAGGCGGACGTTCTCGCTCTCGTACCGCAGCTCGGCGGTGCGGCGCAGCTCGGGCTGGCGCAGCTGCAGGCCGCCGAAGGAGAAGTCGTCGAGGTCGGCGTCGTCGGCGACCCTCCCGGCGTTGAGGTCGAGCGCCAGCGGCTCGGCGTCGGGGCCCCAGACGGCGACGTTGTAGCCGACCCGGCCGCGATCGGTGAGGTACAGGTACGCCTGGAAGCCGAGCTCCTCGTCCGGCATCGTCATCTGCCAGAAGAGGCTGTCGCGCATCTTGCCGCCGGCGGCCGGCCAGTGGCGCTTGTCGTCGTGCGGCTCGTACCCGGCGGACGGCGTCTCGGGCGCCGTCCGGATCGGCATGTCGGTCGTGGCCATCGCGCCTACCTCCCGCTGAAGACCGGGGCGCGCTTCTCCTTGAACGCCGCCAGCGCCTCGGGCATGTCGTCGGCGCGGGTCAGGAGCGCCTGCCCGCGGTTCTCCAGTTCGAGCGCGGCGGCGTACGAGGTCTGCTCGAGATTGGCCTGCAGGGCGCGCTTGGACAGCTGGACGCCGCCCGGCGAGTTCGCCGCCATCTGCTCGGCGAGCGCGAACGCCTCGTCCAGCAGCCGGTCGGCCGGCACGACCCGGTTGACCAGGCCGATGCGCTCGGCCTCCTCGGCGCCGACGAAGCGGCCGGTGAACGCGATCTCCGCCGCGCGGCCCGCGCCGACCAGGCGGGTCAGCTGCCAGGACGTGCCGAGCTCGCCGACCGACAGGCCGATCTTCACGAACGCCGCGTTGAACTTCGCCTCCGGCGCGGCGAGCCGGACGTCGGCCGCGAGCGACAGCGCCAGGCCGCCGCCGGCCGCCGCTCCGTTGACCGCGGCGATGACCGGAACCGGCAGCGCGCGGATGCCGGCGATGCCGCCGGTCGCCAGCTCCTGGAACTTCAGGAACTCGCGGACGCCCAGCCGGGTGATCTCCTCGATCTTGTCCAGGTCGTAGCCGGCGCAGAAGCCGCGCCCGGCCCCGGTCATGACGACCGCGCGCAGGCCGTCGTCCTCGACGAGGTCGAACGGCAGCTGCCAGAGCTCGTCGAACATCGTCATCGTCATCGCGTTCAGCCGGTCGGGCCGGTTCAGCGTGACGACGGCGACGCCGGAGTCCCGGCGCTCGACGCGCATGGTCTCGTACTGCTTGGTCTGCTCCGCCATGCCGGCGTCAGTCCCCGACGAAGTTCGGCGCGCGCTTCTCCTTGAACGCGCGCAGCGCCTCGGGCATGTCGGCGGCCCGGGTCAGGAGCGCCTGGCCGCGGTTCTCGAGCTCGAGCGCGGCGGCATAGGAGCCGGCCTCCATGTTCGCCTGGAGCGCCCGCTTGGAGAGCCGGACGCCGCCCGGCGAGTTGGCCGCGATCTGCCCGGCCAGCGCCAGCGCCTCGTCGAGCAGCGACTCGGCCGGGACGATCCGGTTGAGCAGGCCGATGCGCTCGGCCTCCTCGGACTCGATGAAGCGGCCCGTGTAGCCGACCTCGGCGGCGCGGCCGGGGCCGATCAGGCGCGGCAGCATCCACGACGTCCCGAGGTCGCCCAGCGACAGGCCGATGCGGACGAACGCGCAGTTGAAGCGCGCCGCCGGCGACCCGAGCCGGATGTCGGCGGCCAGCGCCAGCGCGAAGCCGCCGCCCGCCGCCGCGCCGTTGACCGCGGCGATCGTCGGCATCGGGACCGAGCGGATCGCGTGCATCGCGCGGGCGGCGAGCTCCTGCCGGCGCAGCATCGACAGCGCGCCGACCTGCGCCATGTCCTCGGCGTCGTCGAGGTCGAAGCCCGCGCAGAACGCGCGGCCCGCGCCGGTGAGGATGACGACGCGCAGGTCGTCGCGGTCGCGCAGATGCAGGCCGAGCCGCTCGAGCTCGTCGAACATCTGGTTGGTCTGGGCGTTCAGGCGCTCGGGCCGGTCGAGCGTCACGAGCAGCACGCCCTCGGCCGGCTCCTCGAGCCGGACGGTCTCGAGTTGCAACGGCTGGGTCACCGACATTCAGTTCTCTCCTCTGTGGACTGCCACCGGGACGTGCTCGCCGCCCGTCAGCCGCGGGGCGAGCACCTCGCTCATCTCGTCGATGATCACGACGGTCGACGCCTCGTGCTCGTCCACCGACAGCCCCCACGGCGGGCTGACCAGCGCGAGGTGGTCGTACGGCGCCGCATGGCGCAGGACGTGCTCGACGAGCTCGCCGGGCCGGCACGCGACGCCGAACAGGTCGAGCGCCTCGTCGGGCACGGCGGCGATGATCGCCTCCTCGTCGCGGGCGCGGACGGCCGCCCGGATCGCCTCCTGCTCGGCCTCCCAGCCGTGCAGGGCGAAGAGGCGGTCATAGACCCGCGAGGCGGCGTACTGCGCGCTCGCGAACGCCAGGCGCCGGCGCGCGACGTCCACGTCGTCGTCGACGGCGCACATGAGGATGCCCATGAGCGCGATCTCCGACGGATCGCGGCCGGTCCGGTCGGCGCCCTTGGCGAGCGCCGGGCGCACGACCTCGTCGAGGTAGAGCTCGGTGAACATCGGATGGCCGACGAGCCCGTCGGCGACGCGGCCGGCGGCCTCGACCATCCGCGGGTTGACGCCGGCGGTGTAGATCGGCAGCCGGGGCCGGTACGGCGGGGCGGTCTCCGACGTCGGCCGGAGGTTGAGCGTGTAGAACCGCCCCTCGTGCTGCACCGGGCCCTCGTGCAGCTTCCAGAGCTTGCGCAGGACCTCGACGAGCTCCTCCATGCGGACCGCGGGGGCGTCGCCGTTCACCCCGTGCCACTGCTCCATCATCGTCTTGGTCCCGTTGCCGAGGCCGAGGATGATCCGCCCGCCCGAGAGCTCCTCGAGGTCCTTGGCCTCCGCCGCCCACATGAGCGGCGTGCGGCCGACGCCGTAGGCGATGTTCGTCCCGATCTCGACGCGCTCGGTCGCCATCGCGATCGCGGCCATCGGGATCGTCGCCGAGCGGTTGTAGAGCTCGCCGAGCCACACCGAGTCGAAGCCGGCCCGCTCGGCGCGCACCGCCAGGTCCTGCGTGCGGCGGAACCGCTCGGGCCCGAAGCCCCCGCCGAACGTCGTGATGCCGACCTTGCACCGGGCCAGCACGTCGTCAGCGCCTTCGACGCTCATGCCACCTCCTGCTTCTGGAGATCGGCGATCGCCCCGCTGCGCTCGAGCGACGCCACGTGGTCGGGATCGAGGCCCCAGTCGGCCAGCGCCTCGGTCGTGTGCTCGCCGGGCAGCGGCGGCTTGCGCGACAGGGCGGTCGGCGTCCGGCTGAAGCGCGGGGCCGGGGCGGGCTGCACGAGCCCGTGGTGGCGCACGAACGTGCCCCGCTCGCGCAGGTGCTCGTCCTGCTCGACCTCGTCAGGCCCGAGCACGGGGGCGACGCACGCCTCGACGCCCTCGGCCAGCGCGCACCACTCGTCGCGCGTCTTCGTGGCGATGATCTCCGCGAAGCGGCGCTTCATGTCCGGCCAGCTCGCCTTGTCGTGCTGGTCGGGGAGGTCCTCGCCGTCGAGGCCGAGGAGCCCGAGCAGGTTCGCGTAGAACTGCGGCTCCATCGCGGCCACCGTCAGCCACTTGCCGTCGGCGGTCTCGTAGGCGTCGTAGAACGGGGCGCCGCTGTCGACGATGTTCGTGCCGCGCTCGGTCGACCACGCCCCGGTCTGCACGTAGCCGAAGAAGCACGTCGCCAGCAGGGCGGCGCCGTCGATCATCGCCGCGTCGATCACCTGGCCGCGGCCCGACCGCTGGCGCTCGACGAGTGCGGCGAGGATGCCGAGCGCGAGCACCATGCCTCCGCCGCCGAAGTCGCCGACGAAGCTCAGCGGGGGCGTCGGCGGCTGCCCGCGGCGGCCGACCATGCTCAGCACGCCGGCCTGGGCGACGTAGTTGAGGTCGTGGCCGACGGCCTGCGCCATCGGGCCGTCCTGGCCGTAGCCGGTCATCCGGCCGTAGATGAGCTTCGGGTTGCGCTCGAGGCAGGCGTCCGGGCCGATGCCCAGCCGCTCGGTGACGCCGGGCCGGAAGCCCTCCATCAGCACGTCGGCGCGCTCGACGAGGTCGAGGACGACCCCGGGCCCGTCGGGGTGCTTGAGGTCGACGGCGATCGAGCGCCGCCCGCGGTTCATGAGCTCCGTGCTGAAGTCGTCGCTGGGCCCGACGAGGCCGCCGCCCTTGACCCGGTCGACGCGCAGGACCTCCGCCCCGAGGTCCGCGAGCAGCATCGCGCAGAACGGGCCGGGCCCGATGCCCCCGATCTCGATGACCCGGACGCCCTCGAGCGGGCCGGTGGGGCGCTCGCTCATGCCGTCGCCGGCACCTTGTCGAAGTACCGCCCGAGCGACTCGGCCACGCACGCCGGCTTGTCCTGGCCCTCGATCTCGAAGACCTGCTCGACCGTGATGAGCACGCCGTCCGGCTCCTCCTTGACCGACTTGAGCGTCGCCCGCATCCGCACCCGCGAGCCCACCGGCACCGGGCTGACCCAGCGGACGCGGTTGAAGCCGTAGTTCAGCGCGAGGTCGATGTCCTCGACGGTGTAGATCTCGTACGTGAACTTCGGGCCGAGCGAGAGCGTGTAGAGCCCGTGGGCGATCGTGACCCCCCACGGCGTCTCCTTGGCCCGCTCGGGGTCGACGTGGATCCGCTCGTAGTCGTCGGTGGCGGCGGCGAACGCGTCGATGTGCTTCTGGGTGACCTCGTGCCAGGAGCTGACGCCGAGCTCCTGGCCGACCCGTTCGCGCAGTCCGGCCGTCCCGCTGATCGTGAGCATGACTCGACCGTAAGTGCGTTCGGGGGCCTCCGGGAGAGGCTTTCCTCCCAAGGGGGGACGAAGAGCCTCCCTTCGGGCGATGGCACGCGCGCGCGGCTCCACGACCATGATCCGAGGGAAGCGGCCCGAACCGCCTGCCGATCGCAGAGGAGAGGTACGAGAGTGACCGAAGCAACGATGGCGACGCCGGAGGATGCGACGCTCGCCAAGGCCATCGAGGACGCGCTGGCGCAGGAGACCCTGTGCGCGGCGTTCCAGATCACGGCCGCGGCCAACGCCGACCGCCCCGCCCTCACGACGTTCGGCAGCGACGACACGATCACCTGGCGCGGCTACGCCGACCGTGTGCGGAGCATCGCCACCGGCCTCGTCGCGCAGGGGATCGAGGCCGGCGACCCCGTCGCGATCATGCTCACGACGCGTCCCGAGTTCAACCTCGTCGACACGGCGCTGCTGCACATCTCCGGCATCCCGTTCTCGATCTACTTCACGAACCCGGTCGAGCAGATCGTCCCCCAGATGCGCAACGCCACGCCGAAGCTCGCGGTCACCGAGCCGCAGTTCGTCGGGCTGCTGCGCGAGGTGCGGAGCCGCTGCGGGTACCCGGAGCGGATCGTCGTGACCGACGCCGAGCGCGGCGAGGCCGACATGACGCTCGCCGAGCTCGAGGCGCAGGACGCGCCGGAGGGCTTCGACTTCGACGCGGCGTGGCGGGCGGTGACCGCCGACACCCTGGCGGCGATCGTCTACACGTCGGGGACGACCGGCGAGCCGAAGGGCGTGCAGTGGAGCCACGGCGCGCTGCTCTCGCACGTCCGGGCGGTGCACGGCCTGTGTCCGGCCAGCCCCGGCGGCCGCATCGTGGCCTACCTGCCGATGGCGCACCTCTTCGAGCGGTGGTTCAGCCACTACGGGAGCCTCGGGCTCGGCTACTCGATCACCTGCGTGCCCGACCCCAAGCAGCTGGCGGCGGCGCTGCCGCAGGTGCGCCCGACGCGGTTCATCGCGGTCCCGCGGATCTACGAGAAGCTCGCGTACGCGATGAAGGGGATGGCGGAGGCCGACCCGGTCACCCGCCAGGCGTTCGAGGACGCCATGGCGTACTCGGCCGCCAAGCTCGACGAGAGCCGCGAGGTCGACCCCGAGACGCGCGCCAAGGGCGAGGCCGCGACCGAGGCCCTCGCGCCGATCCGCGACCGCCTCGGCTTCACCGACACGGAGTACTTCGGGTCGGCGTCCGCGCCGGCGCGCGTCGACATCCTGCAGATCTTCGAGGCGTTCGGCTGCCGCATCGCGGAGATCTGGGGCATGTCGGAGACCGCGATGTCGCTGTCGAACCCGATGGACCGCATCAAGATCGGCACGGTCGGCAAGCCGCTGCCCGGCGTCGAGGCCAAGCTCGCCGACGACGGCGAGCTGCTCATCCGCGGCGGGATCTTCTCCGGCTACCGCAACGACCCCGAGCGCACGCGCGAGGCGGTCGACGAGGACGGCTGGATGCACTCCGGGGACATCGCCACGGTCGACGAGGACGGCTACTACAGGATCGTCGACCGCAAGAAGGAGATCATCATCAACGCCGCGGGCAAGAACATCCCGCCGGCGATGGTCGAGCTGCGGATCAAGCAGCAGTGCTCGCTCGTGGGCTACGTCACCGCGATCGGCGACCGGCGCCCGTACCTCACCGCGCTCATCGTCCTCGACGAGGAGGCGCTGCAGAGCTTCGCCTCGGCCAACGGCCTCAGCGGCTCGTTCGCCGAGCTCTCGCAGCACCCGGCGGTCCACGAGGAGGTCCAGCGCGGCGTCGACGCGGCGAACGCGACCCTGGCCCGCATCGAGCAGGTCAAGAGGTTCCGGATCCTGGACACGCCGTGGATGCCCGGCGGCGACGAGGTCACCCAGACCATGAAGGTCAAGCGCCGCGTCGTCGACGAGAAGTACGCGGACGTGATCGAAGACCTCTACGCGTGAGCGTGGCGGCGGCCGCCACGCCGGCGCAGTATCCGGCCCTCGGTCAGCCGTCGCTCTGCGCGGCGTTCCAGCTCACGGCTGCCGCGCATCCCGAGCGGCCGGCGCTGCGGACCGCCCTGCAGGACGACGCGCTGACGTGGGCCGAGTACGCCGAGCGCGTGCGGTCGGTCGCCACCGGGCTGGCCGCGCTCGGCGTGCGCGCCGGGGACACGGTCGGCCTCATGCTGGCCAACCGCACCGAGTTCCACCTCGCCGACGTCGCGGCGCTGCACCTCGGTGCGGCGCCGTTCTCGATCTACAACACCAACCCGCCGGAGAAGATCGTCCCGCTGATCGAGAACTCCGGCACGCGGATCGTCGTCACCGAGCCCGCGTTCGCCGACCGGGTCGCCGCGGTCGCCGAGCGGATGCCGCAGATCGAGCACGTCGTCGTCGCCGGCCCCGATGCGGGCCCGGGGA
>Ga0310834_100996_pt1 | contig 20984 bp, 15 predicted proteins | sample SM_ome_2_FD_201314 | JGI IMG/M metagenome (GOLD analysis project Ga0310834, IMG submission 201314) | Sorghum-adapted microbial communities enriched on stacked mutant (SM) sorghum from Joint BioEnergy Institute, Emeryville, California... ... | reverse complement strand
GAGGATCTGGAGCAGGTCGGCCTGCCGGTTGGTCCGGAGCATGAGCAGTCCGGCGAGACGTCCGCGCAGACCGCGTGGGTTGGCGAAGGGGGACCGGACGGGTTGGCCGGTGACCCACGAGCGGGGGTGTCGTCCACGGCGGCCAGGCTGGCACCTCAAGCCCGCTTGAAGTCAAATCGTCGCATGGAACTCGTTCCCATCGGTGCGGCGGCGCGCCGGCTCGGCCTCAACCCCTCGGCCCTGCGGTACTACGAGGAGCGCGGGCTCGTCGAGCCGGCCACCCGCCGTCACGGGCGGCGGATGTACGGGCCGGACCAGCTTCGCCGCCTGGCGTTCGTCCAGGCCATGCAGCAACTCGGGGTGGGGCTTGAGGCCGTGTCCGCCATGCTGGACGAACCGGGCGGACGGTGGCGCGCGGTCGTGCGGGACCAGATGGCGGCGTTCGACCACCTGATCGCCCGGGCCACCCTGGCCCGAGACCTGCTCGGCCACGCCCTGGACTGTTCGGCCGACCATCCGGTCCGGGAGTGCCCCTACCTGGTCGGGATCCTGGACCGGCGTCTCGCCGGGGCGACCCTCGCGGAGCTGGCCGCCGCGCACGGCCGGGTCTTCCCGGAGGGCGGCGGTCCGCACCTCATCCCCCGGACGTCCGCCGGCTCCGGTCGCGCCGCCAGGCGCGGAGCCGGTGGTACGCCGCCAGTCCGTCCGGCACCCACGTCCACTCGGGCAGCCGGGCCGCAAGCTCCGCCTCGGTGAGGAAGGCGTGCCAGGCGACCTCCTCGGGTTGCGGGTGCACCGGCAGGTCGCACCGCACCTCGTAGACGGCCGACCACCAGGTGTGCTCCGGCGTGTCGTAGAGGAACCGGAACAGCGGGGTCGGCGCGGGTAGCCCGTCGACCCCCAGCTCCTCCGCGGCCTCGCGTCGCGCCGCGTCGTCGTACGTCTCGCCGGCCCCGACCACCCCGCCGACGAACATGTCGTACGCCGCGGGAAAGACCAGCTTGTCCGCGGTCCGCCGGTGTACGAAGATCCGGTCTGCCGCGTCCCGGACCAGGACGAACACGGCACGGTGCCGCAGCCGGCGGGCGTACGCCTCGGCACGCCGCGCCTGCCCGACCACCCGGTCCCGCTCGTCGACGATGTCCAGCAGTTCGTCCGCGGAGCGTGGTGCCTGGCCTGTCACGGACCCATCCAAGCAGCCGGTGCCGGGTCGGTGGCGGCGGCCCGGCCGCCCGCCGCCGCGGCGCCCGTGGCCGGGTCGCCCGGGAACCGGTCGCCCGGTTGCCGGCGGGGGTCACCGCCCCCGGCGTTCACAGCCGCCGCCACCACGTCTGCTCCACGAGGTCGTGACCGAAGCTGTGGTGTGGGGCCTGGTCACGCAGCTCGAAGCCGGCCTTCTCGTAGATCCGCCGCGCGTCGGTCAGGACGTCGTTGGTCCAGAGCATGATCTCGCGGTATCCCGCGGAGCGGGCGAAGCGCAGGCACTCGTCGACGAGGCGGCTGCCGATGCCCATGCCGCGAGCCTCCGGCTCCACCAGCAGCAGCCGTAGCTGGGCCACCGTGTCGTCGCGGCGGACGCAGAAGACGCAGCCGACGGGCCGGCCGTCGAGTTCGGCGATCCAGGCGTTCTCCCGTCGCGCGTCGTGGTCGGCGAGGTAGTCCGCGACGATCCGGGCCACGAGCGCCTCGAAGCTGCTGTCCCAGCCGTACTCCTCGGCGTACCGCACGCCGTGCCGGTGTACCACCCACCCGGCGTCGCCGGGGTGTAGCCCTCGCAGCAGGTAGGCGCGTGGCGGCGGCGTCGGGTCGAGCACCGTCCGAATCGTCCGCATGGCCCCGACCAGCTGGTGGCGGTCCGCGTCGCCGAGTCCGGACAGCAGCGTGACGATCTGGGCGTCGGAGCGCTCGTTGAGCATCTCGTACGCCGCCCGGCCGGTCGTGGTCAGCTCGACCACCTGCCGCCGGGTGTCGGTGGGCGACGTGGTGCGGGTGACCAGTCCGTCACTGGTGAACCGGGCGAGGATCCGACTCAGGTAGCCGGCGTCGAGGGCGAGATCGCGGCGCAGGTCGGGCACCTCCGTGGCGCCCCGCTGCGCCAGTTCGAAGATCACCCTGGCCTCGGTCAACGAGTACGGCGTGCGCAGCAGTCCCTCGTCGAGGAGCCCGATGACGCGGGTGTAGAAGCGGTTGAAGTCCCGGACGGTCGCCACCTGGTCGGGGCCCGGTTCGTTCATGTGACCACCTCAACCGAATCTTTGACTCAGTCAAAGATGGGACTCGCCCCGGACGGCTGTCAAGGTCTGGCGCGGTCGTCGTCCGGCGCTCAGCGACCGGTCCACCGCCAGTCGGTGACGACCGGCGGATCCTCGCCGTGACGGCGGGTGTGGTCGCGACACTCCTGACGTGCGTCGACCATCTCCTGCCGCAGGTGGGCGGCCCGGGTGCCCAGGCCGGGAACGTGGTCGATGACGTCGACGACCAGGTGGAAGCGGTCGAGGTTGTTGAGCATCACCATGTCGAAGGGCGTGGTGGTGGTGCCCTCCTCCCGGTAACCCCGCACGTGCAGGTTGCCGTGGTTGGTCCGCCGGTAGGTCAGCCGGTGGATCAGCCACGGGTAGCCGTGGTAGGCGAAGATGACCGGCCGGTCGGTGGTGAAGATTGCGTCGAACTGCGCGTCGGAAAGCCCGTGCGGGTGTTCGCTCGCCGGCTGGAGGCGCATCAGGTCGACGACGTTGACCACCCGCACCCGGAGGTGGGGCAGGTGGGTGCGGAGCAGGTCGGCCGCGGCGAGGGTCTCCAGGGTCGGTACGTCGCCGGCGCAGGCGAGCACCACGTCGGGTTCGCTGCCGTCGTCGGTGCTGGCCCACCTCCAGATGCCCAGGCCACGCCGGCAGTGCAGGACCGCCTCGTCCATCGACAGCCAGGTCGGGGCCTGCTGCTTGCCGGCCACGACGACGTTGATGTAGTGCCGGCTGCGGAGGCAGTGGTCCAGGGTCGACAGCAGGGTGTTGGCGTCCGGAGGCAGGTAGACCCGGACGATCTCGGCCTTCTTGTTGAGGACGTGGTCGATGAAGCCGGGGTCCTGGTGGGAGAAGCCGTTGTGGTCCTGGCGCCAGACGTGGCTGGACAGCAGGTAGTTCAGCGAGGCGATGGGGCGACGCCAGGGGATGTCGCGGGTGACCTTGAGCCACTTGGCGTGCTGGTTGACCATCGCGTCGACGATGTGTACGAACGCCTCGTAGCTGGTGAAGATGCCGTGCCGCCCGGTGAGCAGGTAGCCCTCCAGCCACCCCTGGCACAGGTGCTCGGAGAGGACCTCCATGATCCTCCCCGTCGGGGCCAGGTGCTCGTCGCCCGGCTCGATCGTGCCCAGGAAGGCCCGGTCGCTCGCCTCGAAGGTCGCGGCGAGACCGTTGGACTCGACCTCGTCGGGGCCGAAGAGCCGGAACCGGTCCGGGTTGGCCCGGATCACGTCCCGGATCCAGGCGCCGGCCACCGCGGTGGCGCCGACCAGGGTGGCCCCGGGCGTTCCGACCGGCACGGCGTACTCGCGGAAGTCCGGCAGGACCAGGTCGCGGAGCAGTTCGCCGCCGTTGGCGTGCGGGTTGGCACTCATCCGCCGCGCACCGCGCGGGGCCAGCGCGGCGATCGCCGGCACCGGCGCGCCGGTCGCGTCGAACAGCTCCTCGGGCCGGTACGACCGCAGCCAGCGTTCCAGTTCCGCCCGGTGCGTCGGGTCGTCCCGGACGCCGGCCAGCGGGACCTGGTGGGACCGGAACGTCCCCTCGACCTGCTGCCCGTCGACCGTCCTCGGGCCGGTCCAGCCCTTCGGCGTACGGAGCACGATCATCGGCCAGCGTGGCCGCTCGCCGCCGCCACCGCCGCGGGCCCGGCGCTGGATCCCGGCGATCTCGTCGAGCACGCGGTCGAGGGCGGTGGCGAGATCCCGGTGTACCTGCCTGGGCTGGTCGCCGGCCACGACGTACGGCCGGTAGCCGAAGCCGCGCAGGACACCGAGCAGGTCCTCCTCCGGGATCCGGGAGTAGACCGTGGGATTGGCGATCTTGAAGCCGTTCAGGTGCAGGATCGGCAGCACCGCCCCGTCCCTGACCGGGTCGAGGAAGACCGTGGAGAGCCAACTGCCGGCCAGCGGGCCGGTCTCCGCCTCACCGTCGCCGATCACGCAGGCCACCACCAGGTCGGGGTTGTCGAAGGCGGCGCCGTACGCGTGCATCAGCGCGTAGCCCAGCTCGCCGCCCTCGTGGATCGATCCCGGTACGTCGGCCGTGACGTGACTCGGCATCCCGCCCGGGAACGAGAACTGCCGGAACAGCCGGGCCATCCCGGTCTCGTCCCGGCTCACCGACGGGTAGCGCTCGGTGAGGGTCCCCTCCAACCAGGTGTTCGCGATGATCGCCGGTGCGCCGTGGCCCGGTCCGACCACCAGGATCATGTTCACGTCGCGGGCGACGATGACCCGGTTGAGGTGTGCGTAGACCAGGTTGAGTCCGGGGTCGGTCCCCCAGTGGCCCAGCAGCCGGGGTTTGATGTGCTCGCGCCGCAACGGCTCACGCAGCAGAGGGTTCGCCGTCAGGTAGATCTGCCCGACGCTCAGGTAGTTGGCGGCCCGCCAGTACGCGTCGATCCGGTCCAGGTCGTCGTCGGTGAGTCGGACCCGAGGGTCCGGCGCCGTCCGTGTCATGTGCGCCTCCTGACCTCTCCCTCTCCCGGGCACGTTCCGCCACGGCCGCCCCGGGTTCGCGGCCGGCTTTCCCTCGGCCCCGCGACGGCACCGGCTGTGCGGACAGGCGGCCTCGCCGCCGGACGTGGCCTCATTGCTGGATGTACAGACCGTGCGAGCCGCGGACGACGATCACCGGTGCCGGCGCGTGGTACAGCACCGCCTGGCTCACCGCGCCGATCATGCCGCGCCACGGCTCGTCGCCCCGGGAACTGACCACCACGAGCTCGGCCCGGTGCGCCTCCTCGACCAACGCCGTCTCCGGGGCCCCGGCACGGACACGCTGGTCCACCCGGACCAACGGATACCTCCGCTGCCACGGCGCCACCGTCTCGGCCAGCCGGTCCGCCGCCCGCGCCGGGACGTCGCCGGTCCGCTCGTCCGGATTCCAGACCTGCACCACGACCAGTTCCGCCGCGCGTCGCGAGGCGGTGTCGAAGGCGAAGTCGAGGGCGCAGAGCGAGCTGGGGGAGCCGTCCACGCCGACCAGCACGGGTCCGGGCGTCGGGGGTCGCTCGCGGGCGACCAGCACGGTGCACCCGGCGCGGGAGGCGAGCTGCACGGCGATGGTGTCGGTGTCGGCCGGCACGTCCGGGTTCGGCGCCAACCCGCCGTCACCGACGGCCAGCAGGGCGGCCGAGCCCGACTCGCGCAGCAGCGTGGTGAGGACCGGGCCCTCGATGAGCGCCGCCGTCACGGCCAGGTTCGGTTGCGTCTCGACGGCGGTGGCGACCGCCTGGTCGAGTAGCGCCTCGGCCGGTTCCCGGGTCCGGCTCGGCGTCGGTTCGGCCGGGTCGCCGAGCCAGTTGAACGAGTGCACGACGCGCAGCGGCCGGGAGTGCAGGGCGGCCTCCCGGGCGGCCAGGCGTACCGCGGTCAGGCTGGCCGGAGAGCCGTCGACCCCGACCACGACGAACGCCCTTGCGGCCGCGGCACCACGGGCGCGCACCGGGTCAGACCCGCTGGTCAGGCGCGGCACGCAGTGGAACACCCCTTCACAGGGTGAGAATATCGAGATGACTTGCCAGATGTGCCCGGTTTCTTCGGGTGCGTGGGTGACCACGCGCCCGGTCTCAGCCGGCGGCGACCCGGAGCACCGCGACGGTGGCGTTGTCCCGCCCACCCGCGGCGAGCGTGTCCGCGAGAATCCCCCGGACCAGCTCAGCCGGGCGGCCCGTCCCGCCGAGCCGGCTCGCGAGCTGCTGGTAGTCGAGCTGGTCGGCGACCCCGTCGGTACAGACGCAGTAGACGTCGCCGGGGCGGAGCGAGACGTGCAGCAGGTCCGGCTCCGGCGCGCCGGGATGGCCGACGTACCGGGTGAGCCGGTAGCGCGCCGCGGCGGCCTCCGGCGAGCCGGCCGGGTACCAGCCGTAGACGGCGCCGAGCCAGGCGGCGGTGTGGTCGACGGTGAGCAGCTCCAGCAGGCCGTCGCGAAGCCGGTAGGCGCGGGAGTCTCCGATCTGCACGATCCAGGCGTACGCCTCGGCCGGCGCGGGCGGTCCGCTCACCGGCGCCGCGCGGGCGACCGGGGCGACGCGTTCCGGCCACGCCCCGGCGTCGGTGTCGTCCGCCTCGGCCCGATGCCGGCCACCCGACGACCGCCGGTACGGCGGCGGGTACTCCTCCTGCAGCCGGTGCCGTGGAGAGACGCCGGACGGTGGCGTGGCGGGTGCCTCGGTCGCCTGCGACCCGGCCGGGGTGTCGGCCGCCGGTGACACGACCAGGCCGGTGAAGGTGCAGCCGGTCAGTTCACCCAGGGCCTGGCCGGCCGCGCGGACCCGGGACTGCGCCTGCGCGACGGCGGCGCGAAGCAGACCGGGACCAAGGTCGGCGCCGGCCGCCCGGACCGCCGCCACGATCGTCTCCATCGCGGTGCTGCCGGCGACCGCGCTGCCCTCTCCGTCGCCCATCCCGTCGGCCACCGCCACGAACGGCAGCCGCGGGTCGACGTGCAGGACGTCGAAGTTCGCCCGGTACCGGTGGCCGACCCGGGTGCCGCCGGCGACCTCGATCCGGTGGCCGGCGTGGTGGAAGGTACGGCTGACGTCGCCCTCGGCGGGCATCCGGTCCGGACCCGTCACAGGGCTTCGGTGCATGGCCGGGAGGTTAGCAAAGTCTGGCGAGCGGTGGGCGGTATGGGAGCAACTGTCCGTTGTTGGAGAACCAGCCCCGGAGCCGGGCCGGGCTGCGAGGATGGGGCGGTGAACCTGCCCGAGGTGCTGCGCCGGCATCGCCTGCTGGCGGTCGTCCGGGCCGACGACCCGGACGCCGCCCTGGAGTGCGTGCTGGTCCTGGCCGAGACCGGGATCAGCCTGGTCGAGGTCTCGATGACCTCCAGGGAGGCCGCCGGGGTGCTCGTGCGCGCCAGGGCAGCCCTGGGCCCGGAGGCACCGCTGGGCGCCGGCGCGGTCCTCACCGAGGCGGACGTGGTGCAGGCGGAGCAGGCCGGCGCGTCGTTCGTGGTCACCCCGGGGGTGGTGCCGGCGGTCGCCGAGGCGGTCCGGCTCGGCATCCCCGCCCTGGTCGGCGCGCTGACGCCGACCGAGGTGGTGGCGGCCAGCCTGTCCGGTGCCGCCGCGGTCAGGCTCTTCCCCGCGTCGCTGGGCGGCCCGGCGTACCTGTCGGCGCTTCGGGAGCCGTTCCCCGACGTGCCGTTCGTACCCTTCGGCGGCGTGGACACCGGGTCGGCGCCTCGTTACCTCGCGGCGGGCGCCCTCGCCGTGGGCGTCGGGGACCCGCTCCTCGGCGACGCGCCGCGCGGCGGTGACCTGGCCGGCCTGCGCCTGCGCGCCACGGCCTTCCTGGCCGCCGTGGCCTGACAGCCCTCGGTTCAGCCGGTCGCGCTCCTTCCCCGGACCGGGCGGTCGGAGGCCCGGAACCGGCCGCCGACCGCCCGCAGCGCACCGGGTCGCCTCCCGGCGAGGCGATCGAGCGCGGCCGCGGACGCCTCGTCGGCGGCGAGGTAGACCACCAGGCGCTGATCGTCGGTCTCGGAAAGCGCCAGACTCTCGAACGCCAGCCTCAGCTCGCCCACCTCGGGATGCACCAGCCGCTGGACGCCGGTACCCCGGGGATACGCCAGCGGCCCGTCCATCCGCGTGGTGAACGGCTCGCCGACGGTGCGGCGCAGCTCCTCGATCAGGGCGGCGGCGTACGGGTCGGACCGTCCGGCACTGAACTTCAGGTGGGCCACCATGTCGTCCGCCACCTGGTCCCACTCCGGGTACGCCGTTCGTGCCCGGGCATCGGCGAACGTGAACCTGACGAGGTTGGGCGGCTGGGTGTCCAGGATGCCGACCGGGCCGGCGAGGCGCGTGTATCCGGCGGTGTGCGCGACGATCTCGCCCAGCCGGTTGAGGACGACGGCCGGTCCGGGCTCGAACCGGTCGAGCAGCGCGGCGACCGTGGGCCGCAGCGACCGTGACGGCTGCTCGGGCGTGTTCCACCGGCAGGGCGGTTGCCCACCGGCGGCCTTGGCGGCCAGGCCGAGCACCACCCGGTCCTCGTCGGACAGCCGCAGCGCCTGGGCGAGCGCCGTGAGGACCTGCCAGGAGGGGTTGCGGTCCCGTCCCTGCTCGATACGGGTCAGGTACTCGACGCTGATGCCGGCCAGGGTGGCGAGTTCGGCACGACGCAGGCCCGGGGTACGGCGGCGCGGCCCGGTCGGCAGCCCGACGGCGGCCGGTGAGAGCGCCTCCCGACGGCTGCGAATGAACGTGCCCAACTCGGTGCTGTCCATGGCGGCGAGGCTACCCGTCCCGGCACGGAAGATCGTGGCCCCGCCAGGGCCACCATCCAGCCGGCCTCCCTCGCCGGCCGACGGGACGGCAGGTTGACGGCATGGCGAACACACGAACGGAATCACCCGGCGGTGGGCCGACCGGGGCGGCAACGAGCGGACCGGAGCGGGAGCTCAACCTGCTGGTGATCGTCAGCAGCGTGCGGCAGGGACGGTTCGGGCCGGTGGTCGCCCGCTGGTTCGAGGCGCAGGCACGGCAGCACAACCGGTTCCGGGTCGACCTCCTCGACCTGGCCGAGACGCCCCTGCCCACGCAACTGCCGTCCGTCCCGCCGCTGATGTGGGACGGCGGGGAGCGCCCGGCCGAGCTGACGGCGCTGGCGGCCCGGCTGGCCGCCGCGGACGCCTTCGTCGTGGTGACCCCGGAGTACAACCACAGCTTCCCCGCGTCGATCAAACACCTCGTCGACTGGCACTACCGGGAGTGGGAGGCGAAGCCGGTGGGCTTCGTCTCGTACGGCGGCACCGCCGGCGGTCTGCTGGCGGTCGAGCAGCTCCGGCCTGTCTTCGCGGAGCTGCACGCCGTCACGGTCCGGGACGTGGTCTGCTTCCCGCGTTACTGGGAGCAGTTCGACCCCGACGGCCAGCCACGGCAGCCGGACGGTCCGTCGGCGGCGGCGAAGACGATGCTCGACCAGCTCGCCTGGTGGGGTGGGGCGTTGGCCGAGGCGCGCAGGCGGACGCCGTACCGGGGCTCCTGACCTGCCGGGGCGTCCGACCCTGGTGCGTGGCCCGGCCGCCGGTGACGGGCTCCGCCGTCCCCGCCCGGGCCACGCCATCCCGCCCGCCGGGTCGCGGGCCGGGCCAGGGCCGCCCTCGGACGGGCTCAACCGCCGAGGCCGGCGTCGCGGGCGAGCAGCGCCGCCTGCACCCGGTCGGCGACACCGAGCTTGGCGAAGATGGCGGAGAGCTGGTTACGCACCGTCTTCTCGCTGAGCCCGAAGTGCCGGGCGATCCGGGCGTTCGTGTCGCCGAGGGCGAGCCGGCCGAGGATGTCCCGCTCCCGCGCGGTGAGCTGGTTGAACGGGGCCGGCAGCTCGGCCGGCGAACGGTTCATCGAGGCGAGGACGGAGGGGCCGATGCCCGGCCCGAGGACGACGCCGCCCTGCGCCACCGCCCGCAGCGCGTCGACGACGGCATCCGGGTCGGTGTCCTTGAGCACGTAGCCGCGCGCGCCGGTCCGCAGGGCGCGGACCACGATCTCCTCGTCGTCGGACATGGTGAGCATCAGCACCTTGACCTCCGGACGGGCGTGCAGGATCCGCCCGGTGGCCTCGATGCCGTCCCCGTCGGGCAGCGTCACGTCCATGGCCACCACGTCGATCCGTTCGGCGACCACGAGGGTGACGGCCTCGGCGACGGTTGCCGCCTCGAAGACCTCACCCACCCACGTCTCGCTCTCGAGCATGGTGCGCAGGCCGCGCCGGACCACCGGGTGGTCATCGACGATGAGAACCCGTCCACCGTGCACCATGTCGTCGCCCACCTTCGCGCACGCGCGGGGCGACGTCGCCGAGCGGCAGCCCCGCATCGCCTTGACGGTCACTGCGGGGTTCAGCGTAGCTGGCTATCCGATGAGGTCAGACGCACCGTCCGGCGTCCGGACGCCGACACCGTCGACCAAGCCGTCCCCCGCGGAGGGATCGCCGTGCGGGCGAGGGTGCGGCAGGCCCGACCCGGCGGCGGCCTGGCGGGACGCCGCGTCGGCCTGGCGGGTTGGCACGTCGGTGTGGTGGGACGCCGCCGCTGCCACCGACGCGTCCTCGACACGGCGGTCGGCGACGGGGTCCGTGTCCGCCGCGTGGGCCCGGGAGTCGGCGGCGGTGTCCGTCGGCTCGGGGTGAGGCGGGACGTCGGCGGCGTCCCTCGCCGCCGGTTCGGCGGCCCGCCCCGGCTCCGCCTCGCGCTCGGGGCCGGTGCGTCCCCCCGACCCGTCCGCGGGCTCCTTTGCCCGCATCGGCTGAAACGGCAGCCGGACCCGTACGGCGGTTCCGTGCGGGTCGACCGGCCCGATCTCGAAGTCGCCGCCGAGCTCCGTGGCCCGCTCCCGCATCGAGTCGAGGCCGACCCCACCCGGGCGGCGGGGTCCCAGGCCGACGCCGTCGTCGACGATCTCCAGCGTCAACGCCCGGTCCCTGCGGACCAGCACGCGACAGGTACTGGCCCGGGCGTGCCGGGTGACGTTGGTCAGCGCCTCCGCCACGATCCGGTACGCGGCGACCTCGATGGCTGCCGGAAGCCCCTGCAGGTCGCCGTCGATCTCCAACCGGACCGACAGCGTGGCGGTGTCGAACCGGGCACATTCGTGACGCAGCGCCGCCGCGAGACCCCGGTCCAGGGCCGGCGGACGGAGCTGGCTGACGAGCTGGCGTACCTCGGCGGTGCAGGTCTGCAGGTCGGCCGCGAGCGCGTCGAGAATCCGGGTGAGTCGTGGCTGCTCCGCGGCGAGCTTCTGCGCGGCCCGGACCTGCATCGCCATCCCGGCCAGGGTTGGGCCGAGCCCGTCGTGCAGCTCCCGGCGCAGCCGCCTCCGTTCCTCCTCGCGCGCGGTGATGAGCCGTTCCCGGGAGTCCTGCAGGTCGTGAATCAGTCGTACCGCGTCGGCGGCCACCGCCGCCTGCAACGCGAGGTCCTTGAGGAGCCTCCGCTCCACCGGGGAGAACCGGCTGGTCGCGCTCCGGTTCGCCACGAGCAGCCGGCCGACGTGCTGCCCCCGGGCCACCATCTCGAACGACTCGACCGGGTTGTTCGACGCGCCGTGTACGGCCACCAGGCGCGGGCCCTCCCGGCCCTCGACCTCGACCGCGACCTGGGGTACCCGCAGGGAACGGGCGATCGTCCCGGTCAGCAGCGGAAGCACCGCCGTCGGCTCCACGGTCCGGCCGAGCAGGTCGCCCAGGCGGGTGATCACCTGGTACGGGTCGTCCCGGTCGCCGTAGAGCAGCCGGTTGACGCCTCGTTGGACCCGACCGCGGATCGGTTCGAAGGTCACCGCGATCAGTCCGGTCGCGACCAGGGACGCGTTGGAGGTGTCGTCCGCCATCAGCAGGTCACGGAGCAGCGTGATCAACCCAACGAATCCGGCGATCACCAGCAGGCTCATCACCAACCAGACGAGGGTCCGGTTGATGACCTGGTCCAGCCCGTACAGCCGGTAGCGGAGGATCGCGAGCCCCATGCCGACCGGCAGGGCCACGACCATGATGACCCAGGCCCCGGTCAGGTTCATCGCCTCGAGCACCACGCCGAGCACCAGCAGGACGCCCGCCGCCAACAGACAGGCGAGCTGGGCGCGGGCCTCACCGTCGGCCCGCCGCCACCGCAGGAACAGCGAGACCAGGACGGCGACCAGCCCGGCCAGGGTCGCCACGACGGCGAGCATCCCGACCTGCACCAGCAGCTGGGCCCGACCGGTCGCCGCCACTCCGGGGTTGTCGGTGTTGATCAGATCGCGTGGGTCGTCGAGCGCGGCGACCGCGAAGGCGGCCGCCGCGGCCGCGGTACCGGCGACGATGAACACGGCGAGCGACCGCCAGCGCGGTGAGGGCAACCGGCCGTCCGGAAAGTACAGCAGGGCGAGTGTGATCAACCCGTACGCCGGCCACCAGGACCACTGGCTCACCCAGTCCACCACGACCCAGGTGGTCCAGCTCGTCGAGAGTACGCTGATGCTCGCCGCCCCCCCGGCGGCGAGCATGAGCCGACCCACGAGATGGCGTGGCATGCGCACCAACACCATCGCGCCCATCGTGAGGAAGGCGACGGCGATCACGGCGCTCTCGCCGGTCAGTATCCCCGCCGTGTTCCCGGCGTTGACCACCTGCCCGACGATCACCAGCGCCACGAGCGCCACTGACCCGGCCAGTACGCCGATCCGGCGCACCGACCACCGCGCATCCTCTTCGGTGGAACTCACCCCAGCGACCCCCCCGACCGTCTCCCGTGCCGTCAGTGCGTCCAGCCGGCGGCGTGCAGCGCGTTGTGGAACCATCCCCCCGGATCCATCAACCGGATGCTTCCGCCGGACGCCGCCGGCCGTGCCCCCGGGAACTGCGCGGCGTCCTCCGCGAGCGTCCCGGCACCGATCTTCGGCAGCGCCGCGATCGCGGCCTCCACGGACAGGCCCGACCCGGCCACCACGTCCGGATGCCGCCGGATGTAGTCGCCGACGTGCTGGACCACGGCCTGGAGTCGGGCCTGGACCAGCTCGGGATCGGGGTCGTCGAGCGTCGGCTCCAGTCCCTCCAGCTCCCACGCGTGGCTGAACACCGGAGCGAGCCGGCGTCCTGCCCGGTCGAAGAACTCGAGGCCCCCCTTGGCGCCGATGTTCTTGTCAACCAACATGTCCGCCACGCTGTCGTAGGCGTGGGCGAAGCTGTTGTCACTGGCGATGACGATTGGCTGCACGTCCGGAACAGAGGCCGGGCGATCCGGCGACGTTGTCATGACACTCCCTTCGGTGGTCCGCTTCTGACAGCGATCGGCGCTGGTCGCGACGCTGTCACCCGCAGCCTAGGGCCAGTCCACAACGTGGAGCGGGCACCAATCGTCGGCTAGGCATCATGTCCGTTCCGGTGTCCCGGAGGCTCGGGACCTGTGTCCCGAGCCGTCCGGGAAAATCCGCCGGCGGCAGAAGGCCGGAGGCTGGTGTCGGGGGGCGGTCCGGCACGGCGCCGCTGGACGTCCAGTCGATGCCGGCCCGGGTCGTCAGCCGGCACCCTGGTGAGGGCGCCTTCCGTCCTCAACCACCGGTCGACCCGTCGTCGACGTACCCGGAGAGCCCTATGCCGAGCTCGTCGTCCCATGCCGCGGTTGGGCGTGCCCGTGACCGGGTGCCGCCGCTCGGCGGCGACGGTCGGGCACCCGATCGGCCGACCCTCGTGACCAACCCGTGCGCACAGGTCCGCCGGCTGGTCCCGGGTGAGGCCGGTCGTCTGGGCGCACTCGTCCCGGGGCGCCGACCGGCGGCCGGTGGCCGAGGTCGCCCGACCGCGGGGCCGCCGGCCCACGTCGACCGGTCCACCGACCCGGCCGCGCCGGTGGATCCGGCCGACGCCGTCGCCGACCTGCTGGCCCGGATCCAGCTGGCGGGATGGATCGTGGACGAGCGGTGGGGCATGATCACGGCCACCGCGCCGACGCCGTGCCGGCGACTGCAGGGTTGGCAGCTACAGGTCTCCGCGACCGTGTGTTCCGCCCCCAGGGTGGTCGCGGCGTGCGCACCGCTGCTGGTCGAGAGCGGCACGTCGTTCACGTTCGTCGCCACCGCGGCCGCGGTCGCCGCGGTGACCGCGGCCCGGGCGTCCGGGCCGGAGGCCGGCCGGGTCCTCGTCGGTTATCCGGCCAGTGACGAGCTCTTCCGGGAACTGGTCGAACGGCTCGACCGGGCCACCGTCGGTCTGTCCGGTCCGGCGATCCCCGCCGCACGGCCGTACCGGCCGGGCGGGGTGGTGCACTACCGGTACGGCTCGTTCGTCGGCATCGGCCGGTTCGACCAGGATGGACGGTGGCGTCCGTGTCTCGTCGACCCGGACGGGAACCTGGTCGAGGACGTCCCGGGGCCGACCCTCCGGTCACCGTCCTGGGTCGCGCCGCCGATCGAACCGGGCGATACGCGGCACGCGCCGTCCACACCCACCGTCCCGGGCGGCTGGGGAGGCCGGTCGACGGAACCGAGGTGGTCGGTCTCGGCGATGTGGACGGTGGGATTGGAGACACATCCCGACGCCGCGGTGCCGGCCAGGCTGACGGGGGTGGCCGGCTCAGCGACCTCGGCCGGGCTGACGGGGGCGGCCGGACCGACGGGCACCCTGGGACCCGTCGGTCCGGCCGAGCCGGCCGGGGTGCTGATCGGCGGGCGGTACGCGGTCACCACGGCCCTCAGACAGGCGTACAAGGGCGGCGTGTACCGGGCGCGTGACCTACGCACCGGTACGGAAGTGCTGATCAAGGAGGCGCGGCCGCACGTGGCCGCCGACGCCGAGGGGCGGGACGCGCGTGATCGGCTGGGCCACGAGGCGCGGGTGCTCCGGTACCTCGCTCCGCTCGGTCTGGCGCCTCGACCGCTCCGCGAGTTCGTGCAGGACGACCACCGGTTCCTGGTCGAGGAACTGCTGCCGGGCCGGGCGCTCGCCGCCATGGTCGCCGACGGTGGCGGTGCCGCCCGCGGCGCGTCCTGCTCCGACCCGGACGAGCTCGACCTCGCCGAGCTGCTCGGCATCCTGGCCCGGCTGGCCGACCTCCTGCGGAGCGCACACTCGGTCGGGGTGGTGGTTCGGGACCTGAGCCCGGACAACGTCATGGTGCTGCCGGACGGAGCGCTCCGACTCGTCGACCTGGAACTGGCGGCCCTGCGTACCGGCGGGCCGGACGACTGGTGCCGGTTCGACCTCGGGGACGCCGACCCGACGTACCACGCGCCGGAACTGGTGCGGAAGGCCGCACCGGACGCGGCCGCGGACCTGTTCAGCCTCGGAATGGTCGCGCTGCACCTGGTCTGCCGGGCCACGCCGGCACATCCCGAGGCCGACACACCGGCGGACCGCCCCATCGAGGAGCGGGTGGCGACCCTGCTGGACCCGGTGCTCGGCGGCCGGCGGGTACCGGCCCCGTTGCACCGCCTCATCACCGGTCTGCTGCGTACCGAGCCGACCGAGCGAATCGGGCTGGACGAGGTCACGGCCCTCTGCGCGGCGGCACGCGAGTCCGCGGTGTCGTGGCGTGTCCACGCCGAGGTCGACCTGTCCGGGACCGCGCCGACCCTGCCGGAGCAGGACTGGGCCGAACTCGTCGACGGCATCGTCGGCCACCTCGGTGACGAGCTCGAGGCGCGGCGGCTTCCGAGCGGATCCGCCCTCGGTCGGTCGGTCGAGCCGTGTACCGTGCAGCACGGCGTCGCCGGCGCCGTCGCGGTGCTGGCCCGGCTGGTCGCCGCCGGCGCCGCCGACCCGAGGTCGATCGCCGGGGACCGGTCCGCCGCCGGGGTCCGGTCGGTCGCCGGGCCCGCTCCGATCGCGCCCGCGACCGTGGAGCGGGCGGGTCGGGTGCTCGACGCACTCCTGCGCCATCTCCTCCGGCACCTGGACGAGCATCCGCATCCAGGGCTGCCGGGACTGTACTGCGGCTTCGCGGGGACCGCCTGGGCGCTCTGTGACGCCGGCCGCCTGCTGGGCCGTCCGGGGTTGGTGGACCGTGCGGTCGAGCTGGCGCTGCGCCTACCCGTCGTCTGGCCCGATCCGGGCCTGAGCCACGGCATCGCCGGGCTCGGTACGGCGCTGTTGCGGCTGTGGCGGCACACCTATCTACCCGAGCTGCGTGACCGGATCACCGCCATCGCCGCCCACCTTCTCGACACCCGGGACCGCGGCGCCGCGATGCTCTGGACCGTCGATGCCTCGGCCGACTCCGTCCACGCCGGTCTGCGGACCCTCGGGTTCGCGCACGGCACGGCCGGGATCGGGGCCTTCCTGCTCGCCGCGGGCCACCACCTCGGCCGGCGTGACCTGGTCGCCGCCGCGGTCCGTTGCGGCGACACCCTCCTCGACGCGGCCCGTCACGACCCCGCCGGCGCGGCCCGCTGGCCGGACGACCCCGGGGCGGAGCTGCCCGACCCCGGCCGCGGGACAGCGGCCGACGCGGTCGGTCCGCGGGCCGCCGGATCGAGAGACGGGCACGCACCCGTCGGTGCGCACCGCTGCACCAGCCCGGCCGGGATCGGTGGGTTCCTCTGCCAGCTGTACGCCCAGACAGGACAGCAGCGTCACCTCGACGCGGCCGTGGCGGCGGCCCGGACGGTGCTCCGCAGCCGGTGGCGGTCCGGCACCGGGTACTGCCACGGGTTGGCCGGCGACGGCGACCTCCTGCTCGATCTCGCCCGGGTCACCGCCGACGACCGGTACGCCCGCTGGGCCGAAGGGCTCGGCCGTCGACTCTGGGCGCTACGGGTCTACCGCAACGGCCGGGCGGTGCTCGCGGACGAGGCGCAGCGGTGGACCAGTCCGGGATTCGGGACCGGCCTGAGTGGGCAGCTCGCCTTCCTGCTCCGACTCCGTCAGGGAGGGCACCGCCTGTTCAACCCCGACTTCGACCCCGTCTCGCCGCGGGTGACCCGGGGTTGAGCCACGCACGGCGGTGACGGGCCACGCTTCCGACGGCCACGCCGGTGACGGCGACGGCGGGCCGCCTGCCGGAACGCCGCCCGACCCGGCTGGTCCGCCCCATCCGGTACGGCACGGTGTCGTGCCACTAGAACACGAGGTTGACCAGCAGGGTCAGCACGATGGAACCAAGCAGTGAGATCAGGATCATCAGCAGACAACCGAGTCCGCCCCCGACGGGCCGGATCTCGACATCACCGATACGCATGACGGATCAACCCAGAATCAGATCTCGCGGAGGCGGGGCAACAGCTCGTCGCGGGCCCAGTCTAGGAACATCGGCTGACCCTCGGCGCCCACCTGCACCAGCGCCACGTCGGTGAAGCCCGCGTCGACGTACCTCTCGACGGCCCGGAGGTGGGCGTCCGGGTCCGGTCCGCAGGGCACCACCTGGAGAACGTCCTCCGGCCGGACCGCCTCGACGGCGCTGAGGAAGGACGCCGGCTCCGGCAGTTCCGACCTGACCGACCAGTTCAGGGTCGCCCACCGCCACTGCTCGTGGACCGTCCTGCGGCAGTCGTCGACGTTCGGGCCGTAACACAGCGCAACCTGGCCGAAGCGCGGCCGGCCCGCGCCGCCGGCGTCGTCGTACAGCCGGACCACGTCCGTGTCGGGGTTGTCGCAGACCAGCGCGTCGCCGTACTCGGCGGCGAGCCGGGCGGAGTGCGGCCCGGAGGCGGCGACGGCGATCGGCATCCGCGTCTGCGGCCTGTCCCACAGGTACGCCTCGGGCACCTGGAAGTGCCTGCCGGTGAAGGAGAGTTTCTCCCCGTCCAGCAGCGGTCGGATGATCTGGAGTGCCTCCTCGAACATCTCGTGACGCTGGTGGACGTGCGGCCAGGCACCGACGACGTGCTCGTTCAGGTTCTCGCCGGCGCCGAGCGAGAGGGTGAACCGGTCGTCGGACAGGACGCCGATGGTCGCCGCCATCTGGGCGACGACCGCCGGGTGGTAACGCCGGATCGGACAGGTCACGAAGTTCATCAGCCGGACCCGGGAGGTCACGTGCGCGACCGCCCCGAGGATCGACCAGGCGTACGGCGAATGGCCCTGGGTGGCCAGCCAGGGATGGTAGTGGTCGGAGATGACCAGATGGTCGAAACCGGCCTCCTCGGCCCGGACCGCCTGCTCGATCAGCTCCTTCGGCCCGCTCTGCTCACACATCAGGGTGTAGCCCACCGCCACCATGGGCGAACCTCCTCCGTCGTCCCGGCGAGTCGTCTACCCCCACACACCCCCTACCCGGAAAAGGCGGCGCCACGCGCCGGCGGTTGTTCGTCGCCGACCCCCGGGACGGGACCCCGCCGGTCGCGACGGCAGCACCGGACACGGGGACAGATTCCTGACTGTCTGTCTCTGGGCTGGGTGATGCTGTCTGAACCGGTTAAGAAATCGGCGTGCCCTCCTGTGGCGAGGATGACGGCACCCGTGACGGCCGGCTGGGTCAATCGCCTGGGGTTACCGGCGCACGGGCACCACGTCGGACCGGGAAAGCCGCCGTCACCCGCCCTCTTCGTCGCAGCCGGCCACGGGGTCGGAGTCCGGGCGGTGCGCGCCCGGCACCGTCGTGACGGCGTACGCCGAAACAACTTAACCGGTTGCGTTGCCCGACCCGTGCGCCTACCCTGATCCGTGCCGCCGCAGGGAGTCGGCCGGTAACTGTCGGGCAGCAGTTACCCGTCCCCACACGTCCTGCTCCCCATCCTGGGGAATCTCCCTGAGGTAGGTCATGAGACGCTCACTCACCGCGATCACCGCGATCACCGCGGCTCTGTTCGCGTCCGTCGTCGCCGTGGTCGGTGCCGTTGCCGTGGTCTCCGCCCCGGCCCGGGCGGCGGCCGGCTTCACCGTCAGCGGCGGGCGGTTGCTCGACGCGAACGGCAACGAGTTCGTCATGCGCGGGGTCAGTCACCCGCACACCTGGTACCCGAACCAGACCCGTGCGTTCGCCGACATCAAGTCGCTCGGTGCGAACACCGTCCGGGTGGTGCTCAGCAGCGGCCACCGGTGGAACCAGAACAGTGCCGGTGACGTCGCCAACGTCATCAGCCTCTGCAAGCAGAACCGGTTGATCTGCGTCCTGGAGGTGCACGACACGACCGGGTACGGCGAGGAGGGCGCCGCGATCACTCTCGACCAGGCGGTGAGCTACTGGATCAGCATCCGGAGCGCCCTGGTCGGCCAGGAGAACTACGTCATCATCAACATCGGCAACGAGCCGTTCGGCAACAACGAGAGCGTCAGCGCCAACTGGGCGACCCACACCAGGAACGCCATCGCCCGGCTGCGTGACGCCGGCTTCGAGCACACCATCATGGTCGACGCCCCGAACTGGGGTCAGGACTGGCGCTTCATCATGCGTGACAACGCGCGGAGCGTCTTCGACAGCGATCCCGACCGCAACACCATCTTCTCGATCCACATGTACGGCGTCTTCGACACCGCCGCAGAGATCACCGACTACCTGGGCCGGTTCCGCAGCGCCAACCTGCCGATCGTGGTGGGCGAGTTCGGGCACGACCACTCGGACGGCGACCCGGACGAGGACACCATCATGTCGTACGCCCAGCAGCACGGAATCGGCTACATCGGCTGGTCGTGGAGCGGGAACGGCGGCGGGGTCGAGTACCTCGACATGGTGACCAACTTCGACGTCAACCAGCTCACCCCCTGGGGCCAGCGCATCTTCGAGGGGCCCGACGGGATCCGGCAGACCGCCCGTGAGGCGACGGTCTACGGCGGCACCCCCCCGACCACCCCGCCCACGACGCCCCCGACCACCCCACCGACCACGCCGCCCACGACGCCCCCGACCACCACGCCGGGCGGCGACCGCGGCTGCACGGCGACGTACGCGATCACCAACCAGTGGCAGGACGGCTTCCAGGCCGACGTCAGGGTGACCGCCGGCAGCGCGCCGATCAGCGGCTGGACCGTCACCTGGACCTTCGGAGACGGACAGCGGGTGACCCAGGTGTGGGGCGCCACGGTCACCACCAGCGGGTCGACCGTCACCGCGCGGAACGCGTCGTGGAACGGAAACCTGGCGGCCGGTGCCAGCACCTCGTTCGGCTTCCTCGCGTCCTGGGCGGGCACCAACGGTGTTCCGGCGGTGAGCTGCACCGCCGACTGAGCGAGCCACCGTCCGGCCGTACACGTTGGGTGGCCGGATGACCTGCGGCGACGGTCGGTGTCCACGGTGTTGCCGACCGTCGCCGCCGGTCGACAACGTGAGGCGCCCACGGTTTACATCCGGCCGCCCCGGAGTCTCACGCGATCGGGTGACCAGGCGGACGCTTTCAGCAACTTCACAGCTACGGTGAATAGGGTCACTCCATGGTGTGACGATCCATCGTGGAGGAACCTGTCCGAGATCCGCGGCGAACCGCCTCCGGCGAGCAACCCTCCGTCTACAGGAGCAAACCCTATGGTCTTCAAGAAGATGCTCAGCGCGCTCGGTGTCGGCGGCCCGAGCGTGGACACCGTGCTGACCAACCCGAACACCCGGCCCGGCCTGGTGCTCGACGGGCAGGTGAACCTGCGCGGTGGTGAGGCGCCGGCCGACATCGAGCACATCACGCTCGCCCTGGTCACCCAGGTCGAGGTGGAGGCCGGTGACCGTGAGTACACCGGCGGCGTGGAGTTCTACCGGTTGCCGGTGCGCGGGGCGTTCCGGCTGGAGGCCAAACAGGAGCTGTCCATTCCCTTCCAGCTTCCCGTGCCCTGGGAGACCCCGATCACCGACGTCTACGGCCAGCGGCTGCGGGGCATGGTCATGGGCCTGCGGACCGAACTGGCGGTCGCCCGCGCGGTGGACAAGGGCGACCTCGACCCGATCTCGGTGCATCCGCTGCCGGTGCACGAGAGGATTCTCGAGGCATTCGCCCAGTTGGGGTTCCAGTTCAAGAACGCGGACCTCGAACAGGGCCACATCTACGGTGTGCAGCAGACGCTTCCGTTCTACCAGGAGATCGAGTTCTACGCCGCGCCGCAGTACGCGCACGCCATCCGGGAGGTCGAACTCACCTTCGTGACCAACCCCCAGGGCGTGGACGTCGTCATCGAGTGTGACAAGCGGGGTGGCCTGTTCACCAGCGGACACGACGTCGTCGGACGGTACGTGGTGCAGCACGCCGACGTCGACCGGGTCGACTGGCGTCAGCAGGTGGAGAACTGGCTCAACCAGACGGTGTCCGCCTACACCAGCCACCCCGGTTTCGGGTACGGCGTCGTCCCGGGTGCGCCGGGACACCACGGCGGACATTACGGCGGACACCACGGTGGACAC
>Ga0310834_100994_pt1 | contig 21008 bp, 16 predicted proteins | sample SM_ome_2_FD_201314 | JGI IMG/M metagenome (GOLD analysis project Ga0310834, IMG submission 201314) | Sorghum-adapted microbial communities enriched on stacked mutant (SM) sorghum from Joint BioEnergy Institute, Emeryville, California... ... | reverse complement strand
CGAGCTGGGCGTGATCTTGTGGACCCTGTAGCCGCCCGGCAGAGGATCGCCGGCCTTTGCCGTGACCCTCTTGCCGTCCGCGGTGATCAGGCGCGCATGCAGTTTGCCGCCGGATCCGAAGATGCTCTGAATGACCGGGAGTCCGTCGCCGTGAACCGGGGTCATCGTCTGTCCGAACGGCTGGCCCTGCGATCCGCCGGCGGGTTGATCGGAGTTCTCGATGCTGTCGATCTCGTCGTTCAGGCGCGCCTCCTCGAGCTTCAGCCTGAGCACGGCGATGCGTGCGTTGAGCTTCGCGATCTCATCGAGAACCGCAGCCTCAGGTACCGCGATTGATGGCAGAGGGTTGGTCTCAGGCTCCGCGGTGAAGTTGGACAGGTCCTGAGTTGTCTCGATGCGAGGAGCGCCGGGCCGAACGCCGGCGTCTTGCGCCTGGGCGGGGGCAATCAGGGCCGTGAGGCCCAGTCCAAGCCCGATCATAACGGCGCGCGGTGCGCCAAGCCTAATTGCGAACATAGATGTCTCCCTTGATTCGCCATTCGCCGCGATCTGCCTCGTAATCAACCCGGTCGATAACGAGTCCGGGGATTGCCCCGATGAATTCGATCCAGGCTTCCGGGGTCTTCGTCTGGATCCTGAAAGCCATCGGCGCGAAGTTCGGCCGCTCGACCGTTTTCGGGTCGACTCCGGACGGGATGTTCGGGGCCCGGAGGTCGCCAATCTCGATTGGGGTTCCGGTCGCCTGGCGGGCCCCGGCGAGGAGCTTCCGGATGGACGCGGCGTCATGGATCGCCTGTGGGCCGCGGCGCGTCATCTCCGGGAACGGCACGGTCATGTAGGCCTGGGTATAGTCGGCCGAGAAGGAGAGGGAGCGATCCGGATGGTGCCGCGAGCGCCAGTAATCGATCCATTCAACCGTGCCGCCGTTGATGCGCCAGCCAACGGTCAGCCCGTTCGGTCCGCATTGCATCGCGCCGAGCGTCCAGCCCGGCGCCTCTGCGTCGAGGGTGCGCGCCGTGCCGAGGCACCGCGTCAGGTAGATACTGGTTTCGGGCCGCGCGTACCAGGTCGGCTCGATCCGGACCTTCTCGATGATGTCCGTGGTGTTCTTGACCTGGTTCGCGAGATCGTCGCGGAAGGCGTCGGGGTCCTCGGAACCGCTGAACTCGACGTACCAAATGGCCGCGGCTGCCAACAGAACGGCCAACCCGGTGGAGAGGAGCAGGACCTTGAGGCGGCTGCCGAGCGGATTGATCTCGTAGATCCGAGGGCCCTTGGCGTTGGCGAGAAGGTTCTCGACGGTGAGGTCCTCGTAGTTCTCGTTCCATTCACTGGGGCCGAAGATCTGGTTCCAGCCGCCCTCGGCGACGAGCTCCTCAAAATGCTTGCGGGCCTCTTCCTCGGAGTTGAAGAAGCGGTCGCCGTCGGGTTGGATGTATCCGTTCAGGACGGCGATGCACCACCATCCGGATCCGACCCGGATCGCGCCGACCCAGGTCCCCTTGATGGTGTTGGCGGCGCAGACGGCCGCGGCCATGGCTCCGATCTGGCTGTTGTCTTCCTTGCGCGCGAGGCCGAACTGAACGACTTCGTCGTTTCGGATGACATAGAGATCGGAGTTGAACTGGCTTTCCCGCGCGAGCGTCTTGGCCTCCTGGAGGGCCGACTTGTAGTCGTTCCCCGGAGCCTGCCAGAACAGCCCGAACGCGTACTTCCTGTTGCGGATTCGGAAGATTCTGGCCTGTCCTGAAAATTCGTCTCGACCGCTGTCGATCATGGGGACAGGCCTCTATCTCGCGACCGAGATCTGATCGAGATCGTCGATGATCACCGGCGTCAGCAGGATGACGATCGCCTCGCGCGATTTCTCCGCCGAGACGCCGCCGCCGAGCAGCCAGTTGTCCGGGGTGCCGGTGCCGGTCTTGCCGATGCTGTCGGTCGTCTGCTCGTAGCCGGCAAGAACCAGGGTGCTGCCGCTGCGGATCATCACGCTCTGCAGGAAGCCGCGGGTGTCGACTTCCGGAACCTGGATCTGGGCGCCTTCGGTGCCGACGGTCTCCATTCCGGTGAGATCGGAGAGCGAGAGGTTGTACTGCAGGGCGATCCGGCCGTCGGACAGAATCCGCGGCAGCAGGTTCATGCTGAAGCCCGTGGTGACAACGCCGGGTTCGACGCTCACGGTGAGGAGGTCGCTGTCATCGGTACCGGTATTGGATTCCAGGCTCTTCAGGTAGCCGGTCTGGGTCGTCACCTGGACGGGCGCGGGCTGATTGTTCATGGTGACGACGTTGGCCGTGGTCAGAAGGGAAACGTCTCCCTTCTTCGACAGCGCCTTGATCACGGCTTCCGAGCCGTCGAACTGCCCCATCTTGCCGGTGGCGTTGACGATGCCAACGGACAGGTTGCTGGCGCCCGTCAGGGCGCTCGTCGCGGCGCTGGCGAACGACAGGTCGATGTCATTGCCGTCGAAGAGCCCCGTGAGGCTGAGGTTGTAGTCGTCGGTGTCGGACAGGCTGACGGACAGAACCTTGACCGTGATGGCGACCTGACGCGCGAGCCGGGCATTCTCCTGTTTCACGTACTCCGAGACGCGCTTCAGGATGCTCGGCGATGCGGTGACCGTGATCGTCCCGGCCTCAGGCGACACCGCGAAGGGGGTGTCTTTCGGTACGATGGCCTCGATGGTCTCCTCGACGCGCTCCCAATAGCGCATGCTGACAGTATTGATGACGCCCTGATTGGCGCTCGAGGTCGATCCGTCGTTGCTGGATGTGCTCTCGCTGCCCTGAAGTGAGCTGTTGATAGAGGTCGTAATCTCGGAGGTCGAGGGCGGCGCGATCAGAGTGAAGGACCGGGTCTCGACGTCGTAGACGCGGATCGCGCCGTTGCGGTACTCCCAGGAAATGGCGAAGCGGGATCCGACGTAATCGAGAAGCCCGCTCAGGGGGCCGGTCCAGTCCAGCTCGATCGCGGCGAAGCGGATGTCGTCCTCGGGGAAGGCGCTGCCGCCGGACATGCTCGCCGGCGGCGGCGCGAAGGCACCGCTCGGATCGACGCCTTTGTCGTCGATAGCCGGGCTGGCGTTCGCGTCGCGCAGGAACTGAAGGCCGTTAACCGGGATTCCGGTGATGGCCGTGATGCGTCCGGCGATATCGGCCAATGTCATCGGTCGCGCCGAGGAGATGGTGACGCCCGTCTTGCCCTCGAACCGAGAGGGAAGCGGCTGTCCATGATCGGAACGGACGCCGACGCTGCCCAGCCACACGCCCTCGGTGTAGCGGACGTTCATGGGGCCCTTATGCGCCGGAATGCTCTCCTGAGCGGCCAGATACTCGTCGACCTGCACGGTGTTGACGACGACATCCTTCTCTGCGGCCTTGTAGGTGCTGCAGGCGCCGACCGTCGACAGGACGGCGATCGCGCCGGCGAACTTGGCGAATCTGGCGGTGGTCAGGTGCTCGAGCATCTGGAGGAATCCTTCGTGAATCGGTCTGTTCTCAGTCGGACAGGTCGTTGGCGGTGGTGATCAGGAGCACCTTGTTTCCGGCGTAGAACTGCCCGAACACCGGGGGCGTTGCCTTTCCGAACGGCTCCAGGATCGCGGTCGCGGCATCGACGAACTCGCCGGTAAACTGCGCCGAAGCCTGTAGGATGTAGCTGCGGTCCGATTGCCACACCACCGACCAGCCGGCTTCTTCGGCCCAGTCTTCGAGAATGCTCTGGAGCGAATGGCCGCGGCCGGCTGCCCAGAGCTTCACGGGCGGAACCTGGTGGGCGCCGGGATAGGGCTCGAGGTTCGGCGCGCCGTCCGCTTCGCTCGCCCGCTCCTGGGCAAGGCTCGGCAGTGGAACCTTGTCGGCGCCGATTGTCTGTCTCTCCGGAATTCCATTGACGGGGGTCGGAGCCGGGACGGGCTTGATCAGCGACACCGGATCATGGGCCATCGGTACCTCCTCCATGGAGGCAGCCTTGCGCGAAAGCCTGGTTCGCTCCGACAACGGACCTGGATTCCTTTCAAGCTGGGCACGGCGATTGAGGTAATTGCGCATCGTCAAGGAGTGGACGGCCATCCTGTTGGGCTCATCCGCATCGGAGAAATAAACCATCCTTTGAATACCGGCATCGCTGTCCGCATGGGCCGCGCCGGCCGGCAAGAGCGCGAGCGTGAAGATTGCCGCCGCGATCAGAGATACACGTGAAATACCGCTGGTCATGAATGTCTCGCTGCCCGTTCCGGTATGAACTCGTAAGAATCGATGTGGCGAAGTGGGTGCCCTAAATCGCCGCACAATAAACTCTAATTCTGTTCTGCACGCATTCAATAAAAAAGGCCATAATTCAGCGGCCGTTATCGGTGTGCCGATCCAGGTTTTATTTTATTATCGATAGAAAAGATAGAAACGCGATTTAGCCCCCGAAAGGTGGCGGCCTGCGTCGAGCCCGACGAGTGCTTGTTTCCCTTGTCGTGCTTGGGCCGGACATCGGCGCCCTTACTACCGTCAGGCCGGCGGGATCCGGAACGAGCGCCGGTGATGGCCGGTGAGGCCGTGTGCCGCCACCGCTTGACGGTGCTCTTTCGTCAGATAGCCTGAGTTGCGGTCCCAGCCATAGGGCTCATAGCGCCTCGATAGCCTCTGCATGAGCCGATCTCTAAAAACCTTGGCGATGACGGATGCTGCTGAAATCTGCTTGACCAGCCCGTCCCCGCCTACGAGAGGGCGTGCGGGTAACGGAATTTGCGGAACGTCTTTTCCGTCTACCAGGACAAGAGGCACAGGAACGCCAGGAAGTTTCTCAAGGCGCTCCACCGCGCGCGCCATCGCACGGAGCGTGGCCTGTCGGATGTTGATCTCATCGATAAGCCGGGCCGAGCCGGCGCCGATCCCTACGACGGCGTGGTTGGGAATCAAGGCCGCGAGTTCTTCTCGCTTCGAAGCGGAGAGGCGCTTCGAATCGTCGAGTGCCGCGAGGAGATCGTCCGGCAGGTCGGCCGCCCGGAAGCAGACCGCTGCCGCAATGACCGGGCCCGAGCCACATCCTCGTCCGCATTCGTCAACCCCGATCAATCGGACGTCCGGCGAAAACAGATCGATCGGGATCTTTCCTGGAAAAGCAGTGGTGTCGGCCATCTCCGGGTCCTTTTGTCTGACGGCCGTCCGCGTGCTGGTGAAGGTGGATCGACGGTAAGCCGCAATGGAAGGAGCGGTGATCGGCTGCCTTTATTGTTGAGATTGAGTCGAAACGGCCGACAGGCAAGAAGCGCAGAGAGCATTAAACAGAGGCATATCGTTAACACCTGCGCATTTTATGGCACTTCATGTACAGAAAAATGCGAATTATAAGCTTTTTCGGCTTCACTTCCGTACCTTGAGTAGAATATGTTCACAAAGGTTATCGAGCCTGCGCCGGTCGAGTCGATCGGGGAGTATCGGAGCCGCTTCCTGTGCTAAACAGAGTGCTGCCTTGAACCGCATCGCAACATCGCGAGAAGGACATGGAGCACCTGGAGCCGGAAGAACTTTCGCATACCGTGGTCGAGGCGTGGGGGATCAAGAACCGCGCGCACCGTTTGAAGATCGCCAGGATGGCCTATCTCGATCCGACACGGATCCGGCGCATCCATGAGATTCTGCATCTGACGCTGCCGAACCGCGGCATTCCCGAATGGATGATTACGGCGCTTCCCGGGGGTGGCGAGCCGCTGGAGCTTCTCCTCTCCGGAGAGGAGGGCGTGCGGAGAGTCGACGAATATTTGACGGAACTTTTCCGCGAAGCGGCGCCTGCCGCCATATTCCCGTCGGCCGAGGGCGCCGGTGCGCGCGAGGACGTTCAGATCAACATCATCGCGAAGCTGCTCTGGGAGCGGGCCCGGGCGCAGGACGCAATGGACGTCCAGATCTACGACCCGCTTCGTGAAGACGACGCCCATCTCGACAATCCTTCTCAGCGCATCGCCAAGGCTCTCACCGACCTCGCTTCCACGAATGACGGGCGCTCGGTTCGGTCGCTTCTGGTCATGGCGATGCTGGATCCAATGAAGGTGGTGCGGCGTCGCGCCGTCGCGCTTGGCGCGAACCTTATAGGGCACAAGGACATTTACCAGTCCATCGGCGCGCTGCGTGAGGACCCGGACAGCGCCGTGCGCGTTCTGGCGGTGACCGCGCTCGGCCGGTTCGCCGATCGCCCCGAGATCAGGGAGCAGCTCGCGGGCTTCGTCTGCGACGCGGACGTGAAGGTCCGACGCCGGCTGATCAAGGCCCTGGCGGCGGCACGGCAGAAGAGCGCGAAGCCGTTCGAGTCCAAGGCGTTTGTTTCCATGGCGCTCGATCCGGATCCGGAAGCCGCTTCGATTGCCTGGGCGACTTTCACCAGGTCGGAGGTTCAGAAGCTCGTGAAGGGGCTCTGCGACATCGCCGCGGCGGGCAAGGAGATTTCTGGGTATGCTCTGGCCGGGCTCGCGCAGTCGCGGGCCGTTTCGGACGAGATTCGACCGTCCGTTTTCCGGCGGCGGCTGGAGGCGACGCGCCACCTTGGGGACGGCGGCTCGCGGTTCGTCGAAACGGTCGGCGCATTGCGCTTCTGGCGCGACGTCGTGCCGCCCGAGATCTGGGAGACGCTGGCGAAAGCAAGCGCCGACATCGGGCATCCGGCCTTCGAGCGGGCGGCCATGATGGCGCTTGCCAAGGCGGATCTCATGTCGCCCTGGCCTCTGATTCTGGCGCTCCTGAGCCGTCCGGTGCGCCCCGGCGACGAGGCCGTGAGAATGGAGTTTTCCGAGCGGGCCGCACGCTTCGCCGAGGGATTCCCGAATCGGATTCAGGACCTGCTGGATCTCGTTCGAAAAAAGGATCTCGCGCTTTCGGCCCGCTCGAACGCGCTATGGGCCATCGGAAAGCTGCCGTCCGACCGGGACCGTGGCGAGGCGCTTGAGAGCGTTGTGTTCGATGCGGCAATGGAGGACCAGCTCATCCGGCTCGCCCTGCGCATGGCCACCGCTGAGCAGCGGCGTTCCTGGGCGCGCAAGCATGGCGGAGATGCGGCCGCATCGATTGACGCCGACGACATCGACGGGCTGATGCGCCGCTTGGGCGATCCGGATTAGGCCGTTGTGGCCGGTTGGTGGACATCAGAACACGCGGCGTCGGATCAGCCCCAAGCCGAGAAGTCCGGTGACGAACAGGGCAAGCGCCACTGGCTCTGCCACGGCCATGGCGTCCCTGCCGGCAAAGCCGCCCTCGCTGTGGAAGGTGTATCCGGCCGGCAGGATAACGTCCAGATAGGCGGTGTTACTGAAGTCGAGAATGGTCTGGGCCAGCGGATCGTCCGGTGAGGCGAACACGCCTAACTGCATCAACACCAGCACATCGAACCAAGTCTGATCGGGAGTGAGACGGACTACCTCTTCCAGAACGAAGGAGGTTGGTCCCGTGTCCTGGCTCCGGTAGATGTCGCCTGGCGAAAACGGTTGTGTGTGGGCATTCAGAATAATGTTCGCTTCGACGGCCCCGCCCGGCGGCGCGGCGGTAAAGCCATCGACCGACAGCCTGACGGTCACATCGATCGGGGCGGTTATCGGCTGATCGATAAAGAATCTGTCCACGATCGACAGATTTACTAATGGACTGACTCGATGCAGTAAGCAGCGATCGTGTTCTTGTTCGAAGGAGCAGATGAATCCCGAGCTTCCAGCAACGCTCGCGCGCAAAAACCAGTGTTCGAGCGAGGCGTATGCGCTCCATGTCATTGAGCCGACCCCGAGATCGTTGCCCTCGGCGAAGACCCGAACGTTCGGCGAGCTGTAGTCGAGGATGTTGTTCCCGCCGTCCGGCGGTGTTGTGAAGTCTCCGCCAACAAAGAAATAGAAGATTGAGCTGTGATCCGGATCACCACGGATGATCACGGCGCCGGCCTGCGATACCGTCAGGACCATTATGGCCATCACCAAGCCTATGACACAAGGGGCTCGCGCCGGAATGCTCGCATAGTCGCCGCGGGATAGAGAAACATGCCAGAGTCTACGGACAGTACGCGCGACGAGGCGGCGAATCCCGATCTCGCACCGAGAGACTCCCGGCTCCGTAGCGCCGCCGTTCGCAAACCATCCGGCAGATCTGGCGCAGTCCGTGACGAATTTCAGCATACTCTCCTCCCCAGGCGTAATTCGAGCGGTTTGCCGGTTATACTCCCGAGATTGGTCGACCGCGTGTATCCCCATTTGGGGACATCCCGGGAGGCGTCATTCCGAGACGACAGTTTCCTCTCGTGCGGGATTACTGGCGTTCGATCGATGCCGTTGTGCCGCGCTGGCGAAATGCCGGGCATCGGCTCGGCGATCGCGTCAACGTGCTTGACGATCGCGAACCGCTTATTGTGAACAAGGTCCTGCCTCCAGGCGAAGCTGACCTTGAAGGAGGAGCAAAGATAAGGCCTCTGATGGCAGCCTGCGGCGTCATGCTTGCTCCAATCGAGGAGCGGATCGAGAGAAGGAGGGGCATGACGAAAGGATTTTAGGCCCTCGGGCTGTCAGGCAACGATCCGTGCTATGGCGCCGGTGGCGGCCCCTTCCTGTCCGGCGCAAAAACGTCCGCGAAAGGCGTCCTTCCACCGACCATCTGTCGTGATGATCGCCAGCGCGTGCAAGGGCACGTAAAGCTCGGACGGCAGAGGGTCGGCGGGCGACGGAAAGTTCTTTGCAAGCCGACTGTAGTCGGGCATGAACCGATCGATCCACTGGCTCAACAGATCGAGCGCTTCGATCTGGATGTCGTGCAGCTGGCTCTGTCCGACGAAGGTGCGAAACGACACGGTCGTGACCTGCGGATCCGCGGTGAGCGGTTCCTGGAAGACGCCGTCCTTGTTGCCGTAGGTCGTGAACCCATCCAATTCCCGGCCGCTGCAGAGCAGTCGCTTCCCGATGATGGCGCCGCCATTGGCGGTCCGCGAGGCGAAGGTCAGTGCCTCGGCTTTCTTATCTCTTGTGGCGTAGAGCCAAGCGCCGGCGAGACGAATCGCGGCCGCGAGGTCGCTGCGCATTTCGTCGAACATGCCGTCGGCCACTCCCTCGCCGCGCTCGAGGTAACGTCTCATCATATGCCAGGAGACCGAGACCGGCAGCGGCCGGTTCGTGTAGCTCCAGCGCCGCGCCTCGGCGGTCACCTCGATCTCCCGGATGACATAGAGCTCCTCGGGCGTCCGGTCCGGCGCGTCGAGACGGCCCTTGAAGAGCCCGCGCAACATAAGCCGGCCGCCCTTTCCTGACCGATCGATTGGCGTCCAGCTCGTGTCGACGATGTAGGGATTCCCATGGATCGCCTCGAGGAACCTCTTTCCTGGTTCGTTGAAGTGGCGCGGCATAATCCGCCTCCCCGCATAGGTGCGGTTCTTGAGGCTGTCGAGCAGCTCGTCGAATGCAGACCAGAAAATCTCGCCAACCGAATCTGCGGAGCGGATCAAAGAATTGACGTATCCTCTAGCTAAGCTGCCATCCATGGTTGTGCCCAGACGAAGTATAACCAATGCCGACCGAAAACGTGGCGGCGCATAGGGCAAATATTGGTTCTATTTGACGGCTGCGGTTGTTGTGGTGCGCAAATAACAACAAGCCGTTACTCGGACATATTCCATGTCCGACATGCATACTGGTAGACGAATGCGCTATCCGGATTACCGGGACAGGCTTCCGCCGAGATGCGCACAGATTATGGACGCTGAGCCCGACGAGGGCTTCCTCGCCGGCTTCCATTGATTCTGCCGGGAGGCTTCCAACTCAGACCGACAGGCGGCATTCCGACACTGAGTAGATGGTCGCATGGGGCAAGCGACATAACCACAGTACCCCCAAACGGGGGTAGCGCCGGACAGAACTGCCTTTGTATTACGGCGGGTAGAGCCAGCTTCAAACGGGCCGGTCATGGAGGATTGCCTTCAGGGGGAGCTGGTCATGAACAGAACTGTTCTCGATTCAGGAACTGCTTGTGGCGCATGCACACCGCGCGACAGGTTTTCTCGATCGCGCTCAAGATCGATTATCCACATGGCCATTTTCGTGGGTTGCTTTGTCGCCTCCGCCGCTGCAAACGCCACTACGGTTCGCGGAACCGAAGACCTAAGTTGGCTTGCCTACAGTCTATCGCCTGGTAGCGGCGGGAATCCGCTGCCCTTCTCTGAATACCCCGAAGGCTTCATTTTCGATCTTATCGACTACGAGTCCCCCCGTTATCACCGCGAGTTATTCACATGAGCCGTACAATGGCAGTTACGGTTATGGATCGGGATTCGTTAGGGCCGATTTTGTGGCGGGGCGACTCCGTGCCCGTGTCAGCAGTACGGACGGCGGCGGCGATGGGGCAAATATCGAACTGCACGATCGCATCTTTATATCCGGGCCGCTGGATGCCCCGATCGATATCCAGATTTCCATGGCTTATGACGGAAACATCGTAAACAGCTACCACAATACTGGAGCCTTCCTACGGCTCTCAGCCGATGGTCAGGGCAGCCATGATGGAACTGATACGATCTCTCTGAGGGACAGTGGCCACTACAATGGCACTCTAACCGTCAACATACCCGTTTACCCGGAGCAGCCATATTTCGATCTTTACGCACTGCTGCGGACTCACTCTGACGCCCCTCCCGGTGACCTAACTTACGTGGATTTTTCCCAAACGGCTGCCCTCTCCCTGACGCTGCCTACGGGATACAGCTTCACCTTGGAGTCGGGTTTATTTCTCGCGCAGACGTTGCCCGTGCTCGTTCCGGAGCCAGGATCCATGACGCCGATATGTATCGGACTATTGGTGGTTGGGCTTGTGCGGTGCCGTGTCGTGTCGCGTGACCGAACGGGTCTGCCCGAGGAGAGCGCCGCGTAACGCTCGGCGTTCGAATCAGGAACACCGGTCGTTGCGGCCGGTCTTGCTGGACAGCTGGCGCCTGCTGCCGAACTGCTCCAACGTCTGGTGCTGGGTGGGCCTTCGTGGGCATTCCGCCCAACGGCCATGACGGCTCTCTCCGTGAATGCGGCCGCGGATTGCCCTCGTGCAGCCGGTGAATGCTTGGCAGAGGCGCCAGCGACGCGATAGACCGATTGCGGCTCGCCGCATATGCGCCGAGAATCGTCTTCGATTACGATCTGCATGCGCCGATCGATCTAAGGCTTCCCTATGCGCAACAAACGAGTGCCGCACGAAGAACTCCGGTCGAACGAAGTGATGATTAGGGAGGCCGGCGGTCAGAAAGCTCGCGCCATCGTTTTCGGCATGGGCAGTGGCCTGAGCTAGGCCGAGATGGCAATGGTCGTTGGCCCCGCGATCCTGGCTGGATCTGATCAGGGTTGGAGCCCGCCGATAGGGTAATCGGATCAGCTGGCGTTGCCTGCGGGCACGGGTCGAAGACCGTTCGACTGATTTGCCCCTCTTCCGACTGCGGCCATATGGTGGCACCGGTGCCGAGAGTGATCGGCTTGTTGCCGCCCCGGCCGACCGCTATCTCCCCCATTGGGAAACAAGGGTATTCGTGCCGCGGCGGTTCACATAAGCGGCGCGTCCATAGAGACATCAGGGCAGAACATGCACCAGACTCGCACAGGTGGGGCGGCGATGAGATCAACCGCTAGGACACCGGACTACAGCTGTCTGCTGTATCCCAACGGTCAGGTCGTGATTGCCGTTGCGCCCGGCGAGGCCGATATCGAAAGCCTGCGAATCAGCAAGGGCGGTATCGTTTCTATCCTGGAGTCCGGCGCCGCAAAGCCGATCGCGCGTCTGCCGAGGCTCGCACTGAAGTCCGCTCTCGCTCATGGCGTGATCGTGATCGACACCGCGACCAAGACCGTGTTCTCACGGCGACTCTCCGGGAGAGCGACGTAATGAGCGAGATTGGTGCGGAGCAGATCGGGACGGGTCGTTTCTGGACTGGCAGGGCGGAGAGAGCAGAGCGGGAGCTCGATGACCTTCTCGTTGATGCGCTGCTGAGCGGCGAGCCGGTTGTCTTTCCGGGCCCCGGCGATCGCGAGCTCGACGAGCTTCTCAATCCGAACTCGGGTCTGCGCGGGAAGACCTGGTTCGACGCGCTCGAGGTTATCGCCACCAGGGCCGGGGCCGAGCGCGTCTCGGCTTTCGTGGCGCCGGCGGCAGCGCTGGATCTCGCCGACGTCGAGGCGGATGTGGCGCAAACGCTGGAGTCGATCCGTCGGGATCTTCCCGGCATTCGCATCGTCGCGATACCGGAGCACCGCGGCGTCGAGGCTCTGACACGCCGGGACGACCCTCTCCGGGAGGAGATCAAGGGACTCCTCGACGAGGCGGGGTTCGACGCGGACGAGGCGGCCGAACAGGTAGAGAGCGCCATGTCCGTTCATCCCTACGGGCTCATGCCGAGAGCGGCCATGGGCGGTTACGACTACGATCCCGACACGTCCAAGTTCAAGCCGTCGGGGCGAATGTGGGGCGTCGTCTTTCTCTCGTCTGGCCTGGCAAACGACGGGCGGCCGCTCCTCATTGGGGACGGCGTGGCCGCCGATCCGCGACGGTCGGTGCGACCAGATGACCTCGAGGCGGCGGTTGCCTTCGTCAACGACCACGAGTTTGCGCATCTGGTAACCGAGCACCTTCGGCCGGAATGGATATCCGAGACGAGCAGGGACCGTTATCTCAAGGAAAACATCGCCGACACCGTGGCCATCATGCGCGCCGTCCAGCGATGGGGGCCGGAGCGCGCGGAGGGGATATTCCGTGAGGTCGTCGGCATGCGCCACGAAGGGTTGCTTCGTTACGGCGACATCGCTCACTGGACCGTACCAGCGCTTGAAGAGGCTTTCACGGAGGCTAAGGATCTTCATCGGGAAGGTCGCCTCGTGACGCTGTCTTTCGTGGACATGGTCAGGCACAGCGAGCGGCGCCTGGTCGCTGGTGCGGACGGGCTCGCCATCGACAGCACCGCCATCGCGGTGGCGGAAGACGGTATTCGCTGGCCCGTCATGAGCAAGGACCTTGCCCAGGATCTCGAATCGGAAGCCGCGAGCTTCAATGTCGGCGGAAGCTATGGAGTTCGGAGTGAGTCGGGTAGGGTGTTCCGCGGAGCCCTGGAGAGCTATGCCGAGTTTCGCCTGAGCAGGGGCCCACTCGGAGATTGTTCGGAAAGGGCGGCGGGCGACGCTCGCAAGAGCACGAGGGTCGATTTCGCCGCCAAGGCGATTCCGATCCTGAATGAGATAGGAAAGGCGCGCGAGAAGTTGATCTGTGCCGGGATGCGGAGCGGCGTCGACATCGTCGACGACGCGGCCGAAGGCGTAGCCGGCGTTGCATCGGGACTTCGGAAGATCATCGCTCTCGACGCAAAGCTTCGCCCGCACTCCGATGCCGAGCGTGTCTCCTCGCGCGGTGCCATACAGGCCCTGAAGGGCCTGGAGCTCGCCATCGGCGACGCCCGGGACAAGGAGGATCGCCCGAAGGCGATCCGCATCATCGAGAGTTCGGCGGCCGTCTTCCAGGAGACGGTCGACCGTCTTCCCGAGCGTCTGAAGGGCCTTGAGCTCACGATCGATTCGGTGCTCAAGGACAGGGAAAAGGCGTCCCGTCTCTGCGAGGCCTGGATGGACGGGCTCTCCCTCTCGGGGATCGGGAGATCTGCACCGAAACACTCCCGGGATCAGTCCGAGAGATAGAGCGCCGGCGAGCGCCACTTCCTCCGAATATCGACGCGATGCTTGGAGCGAACGCGATGACGACCGGATCGGGCCGCGGCCGCCCGGCGTAATCAGTAATCGCCCATGCATGGATGCAAACGGAAAATCCCTCCGATTTGGACCAATTCAGCGGAGCTGTGATGCTAGAGCGCGTGAGTCGCTCCGGATTTGGCGTGGTATTTTTGTGACCTGCGCCACAATTAAACTTCTGTAAATCGCAAAAAATCATGACCCGGCAAGCAATCGACCTGATCGCTGCATTTTTTGGGGATAATCGTGATCGACGATGCGGTCGAGTCACCCGATGGATCTGTGGAAGCCGCGCGAGAATTCAAAGCGTGGCAATACTCCGGTCCAGCTCTCGTTCGTTCCGTATCGAACGACCCCGGGCATCCCGAAGAATCCACTCGCCTTGCAGAAATTGTGCACGAGGCATTCGAAGTGGTCCCGGCTCGCGACGCGCGCCTGATGACCGAGGTCCATCGTCTGCGCTATCAGATCTGCTGTATCGAGAATGGCTTCGAGAACCCGTCGGAGCATCCGGACGGGCTGGAACGTGATCGCTTTGATTGCCATTTCGCCCATTGCCTGCTGCTGCACAGGTCGAGCGGGATCTTTATCGGCACCGTTCGCATCATCCTGCCTCTGGCGAACGCGCCGGAGGCGAGCTTCTCGGTTCAAGCCGCCTGTGATGCTCCGATAGTGCGTGACACGCGTCGGTACCCGATCGCAAGCACGGGTGAGATCTCCCGCATCTGCATCTCGCGTGAACGGCGCCGGCGGTGCGAGGCCGATCCGGCCGTGATGCAGCACGCCTTCGTCGGTCTGGCACAAGCATCAATGCGGCTCAGCGCCGAGAACGGCATCACGCATTGGTTCGGCCTGATGGAGCCGATCTTCATCAAACGGGTGGCGAGGCTCGGCATCATCTTCGACGAGGTGGGTGAGGCGGTCGACTATCATGGCAAGCGGAAGCCGATCTTCTCGAGCCTGGAGTCCATGCTCTCGCGGCTCTATCTGCGGCAGCCCGAGGTTTGGAAGGTTATGACCGATGGGGGCCGATATTGGCGGCGCCCGGACTCCACAAGTTGATGATGATAAAGGGTCTCTCGCCGAACCGGCGGGACGGGGCCGTTTTCGTGAGCTTGCGCCCGGCACGCGTACGATGGGATCAAGGAAGCCGGACCGGTTGTCCGAGCTTGTCGCCGATCGCCGCGGCGATCCGGGACGCTTCCTTGGCGAAATTCTGGCTAAGGATCCGCTGAACCTCATTGGCCCCGGCGCCGGTGGCCTCCTCGATCTCCTGGGTCGACAGGCCCTCGGCAATGAGGGATCGGACCTTGAAGTCGTTCTTGAGGGCGCGCAGCTCGTTGCGGAACTCGGTGAAGATGGGATGAGCGATCCCGAGGAAGGCCTTCGCGCTTTCGGCGTTCTCTTCCCAGTCCTGCGGAAGCCGTTCCTTAAGAAACGGCATCAGATCGAGGATGTCCCGGATGTAGGCAAGCTGCTTGTCTGTTGGCTTCCGGCGTCCGTCTGGGCCCCTTGCGGCGCCGCCGTTCGATGGTCTGGTCGCGGTCTGGGGGATTCTCGTTTCCGGCGCTGAAGCGGCGCCGGAGCTCGGCTCCGTTCCGGTCGGCGCCTCTTGCGCTCCGCCGTCCCTGGGGGCGTCGTCTGGGGAGATCCAGCGCTCAAGAACCTCTCGGCGCAGGTTGAGGCGGGTCTCGATCGTCTCGCGAGAGACGCCTTTCCGGGCAAGAAACCGGACGGCGCTTGCCGTGTAGTAGCCTTGCTTGAATTCCTTCAGGGCGTCGCGGCGCATCGAGCGGACCTGCATCGACAGGAGCAGGGCCGCCGCCACCGGATCGCCTTCGCCGGTCACGTTCATATCCATCCAGGCACTTCCGGCCAGGAAGTCTCGATAATCGGCGGCCTGGGCGCGCGGCGTCTCGGTGATCAGAAGCCCTTTGGATCCGAGCCCCAGCTCGGCCAGAAGCGAGCCGACGGCGGCGCGCTGGACCCAGCCCGGCGAGGCCAGGATCAGACCGGTGCGCCCCAGAAGTCGCTTCAGAAGTGTGTCGCGGGCGCCGTGATCGCTCAGATCGATGATGAAGGCGCGGTCGAGAACACGGCGGTCGAGAATCCGGACGCCGGCGATCGTCTTGATCTCGTCGTCCACGATCTCGAGGCCGAGGGCAAGCTCGTCGAGCCCGTTTGCCCAGCTTTTGCGCTGACCGGTCAGGATCTGCTGAAGGGAGTGTCCGTTATCCTTGACCTCGGCGTCGAAGCGTCCGGCCAGCCTGTCCGGACGGATCCGGGGCTTGCCGCGGCCCGGCTCGATCCAGGCACCGGCGCGATAGAGGCGGACCAGGAGGCCGAAGGCCTTCTCGAGACGCCTGACATGCTCCTGGTCGATCGCGGCGCGCTGTTTCATGGAAACCCCTTCCTTTACGGAGCGATGTCGTCCGCGGCCTCGTTCCAGTCGCGGGCGAAGCTGTTGGCGACCAGCCTCTGCGAGAGCCCGGTAAGCCGCCCGCCGGTGTCCGACTGGACCGCGATCTTCACGGCTCGCATGCTGCCGATGATCGCGCAGAGCTTCTTGGCCCGGCTGACGCCGGTATAGACCAGGCTCTTTCGCAGCATGACGTAGTGCTGCGTCGTCAACACCACGATGACCACCGGGAACTCCGAGCCCTGGGATTTGTGGATCGTGATCGCGTAGGCGAGCTGGATCTGGTCGAGATCGGACTTCCTGTAGTTAACTTGGTGGCCGTCGTAGTCGACGACAACGACCTCCCCGTCTCCGTCGGCGTCGACGAAGTCGTGAATGGCGACGATGTTACCGATATCGCCGTTGAAGACCTCGTTGTCGTAGTTGTTCGTGACTTGGATGACGCGGTCCCTGACGCGGAACTCGCGGTCCTTGTGGCGGACGACTCGTTCGCCGGGCTGGACCGGGTTGAGCGTCTCCTGCAGCACGGCGTTCAGGCGCACGGTGCCGGTCTCGTTCTGATGCCCCGGCGTCAGGACCTGGATGTCGCGCAGCGGGTCGTACTTCATATGCCGCGTAACTTCGACGACCGCGCGTTTGACCTTCTCCAGGGTCTCCTCCGGGCTGTCCACGTAGATGCCCCACATGTCCGACTTGGTGTTCGGTTTGGTCGTCGTCGGCATGTTCTTCATGTTGATCTGTCGGGCGGCGGTCGCGATGTTGCTGCCCGCGCCCTGGCGGAAGATGTGCGTGAGCCTGACGACCGGCACGATGCCGCTCTCGATCATGTCGTAGAGCACGTTGCCGGGTCCGACGGAGGGCAGCTGATCGGAGTCGCCGACGATGACCAGGCGCGCCTCGTCGGGTAGGGCGCGCAGCAGGTCGCGCATCATCCAGATGTCGATCATCGATCCTTCGTCGACGATCAGCATATCGAGCTCGAGCGGAGTTTCCCTGTTTCTGGTGAAGCCGCGCGTCTCGGCCGACCACGCCAGCAGCCGGTGCAGGGTGCTGGCGTCGACGCCGGTGCTCTCGCTGAGCCGCTTGGCCGCGCGACCGGTCGGGGCCGCCAGGGAAATGCGGATCTTCGGGTTGATCGCGCGCATGCACTCCATGAGCGTCTGCATGGTCGAGGTCTTGCCGGTTCCGGGATTTCCGGTGATGACCATGAAGCTGTTCTCGATCGCGGTGCGGACGGCTTCGGCTTGGTGCTCGTGAAGCTGGATCCCGAGCCGAGCGCTTGCCTCGGCGATGATGCGATCGACGTCCGACGGAACGGGGTTCGTCACGATCCGGCGGGAGATCTCCTCGGCAACCTCGACCTCGCACTTATAGGTCGCGTTGTCGTAGATCGCCGACCGATCCCCGATTTTCTCCTGAACGAGCTCTTCCTCGGCGATCAGCGCATCGAGCTCGGCCTCGATTTTTCCGGTGGGAAGGAGAAGAAGCTTCGAGACCTCCTGAATGAGCGTCGAGCGACCGACCGCACAGTGACCGTCGCGGGTGAAATCGCCAATCTGATGAACAATTGCCGCCCGAATGCGATCGGGGGAATCCTTGGGCAGGTTCTGCGAGAGGGCGATGCGGTCTGCGATCTTGAAGCCGATGCCGTGCACGTCCTTGGAAAGCCGATAGGGCGTCTGAAGGACGACCCTCATTGTCGCATCGCCGTACTGCTGGATGATTTTCTGTGCGAGCCCCGTGCCGAGGTTGTGCGCGTAGAGCAGCGAGAGCAGCCGGGCATATCGTGTCCGCAGCAGCCAGTGATCCGCGATGGCTTGCGCCTTGCGCTCCGGAATTCCGGCCGCGACCAGCGTCGACGGTGCGGTCATCACTTCGGGCAGGCGGTCGCCGAAATGGGCCCGGAGCTTTTCCGCGGTTCGCAGCCCGATGCCATTAATGTTGCCGGATCCGAGATAGCGGACGATGCCGGCAGTGCTCTCGGGGATTTCCGCCCGGATGACGCTCGCCTTGAACTGCCGGCCCCATTTCGGATCGGCCACCCAGCTGCCCTTGGCCACGATCTGGTCACCGACCGATGCCGGATCGCCCTTGCCGCGAACCGCGACCACGGTGCCGTCCTCGGTCTTCACCCGCAGGATCATGAAGCCGCTGTCGACATCGGCGAAGAGGACCTTCTCGACGGTGCCTTGAAGATCTCCGTTCCCCTTAGGGCTTAGAGCGAGCCCGGGAAGAAGAGGCGTGTCGGACAGTTGCAGGGCCTGGTCGCGTGAAGCCATTGTCGTCCTTGACTGATGATTGACCGAAGAATCCGATCCTGTCGGCCGGCGGAATCCAGGCCAACGACAAACCGTTGAAGATGCCCGAAACCCCCAAACAGAACTCCCGGTTTATTTGGGTCTTTTTTGCTGTTTGGCCAGAACATGCAAACATTTACTTCGATTCGTGAAAGCGATGGCGCCCCGGGTTTCGGGGAGGCGGTGCAAGTCGTCGCCGGCCTTGGTGGCCGCGCGGTGCGCGAACAGGGGGCAAATCCGTCAAAGACGAGCGGCTTCGTCTACGGGCGGTCGTGCCTCGTCGCCCATCAAACCGGAGCCGCAAGGCGAATGCGTCCACGAGCTGACGGTCACCTTTGCCGACCGGAGAGATTGACGGAATCCAGATCCTGTCGTTGCCCCGTCCGATTCCATCGGCTCAAGCCTTTGAGTCATCCCAGGGGCAATAGTAATAGACAATGCAGCGCATTTTGTGGTAGAATAACGAGGTTTTTTATAATGTCGCATTAATACGCATTAATAATGTGAGGCGTAGCGCTGAGGTGAACGGTGGGACCGTTTGGGGATAAAGCTAACAAATTACTGAATATACGCAAGTTCGCGGCGCAAGTTGAGACGACACGCCGGGCGGCAAGGGAGGCATGGGATACCGAACGGGTATCCTGAGTACCATCGCTGGGCCGGCTCCCCCATGAGGCTTTTCTACGCAACCTGGACGCGCAACAACGCGTTTGACGACGGTCCGCCGCGGCTCTTCGTTTCCGTTGATGTCGAGGAAGAGTTCAACTGGTCGCGGCCGTTCTCACGTACCGGATACACGGTGCGTTCTCCACTGAGGCTGGAGCGACTCGAGCGCCTGTGCTGGCGCTTCGGTATTCGCCCGATCTACTTCGTCGATTTCGCCGTGATGACGAGCGCGGAGGCGGTCGCCCGGATACGGCAATCGTTGGAGGCCGGGCGGTGCATCCTGGGCGCGCACCTGCATCCCTGGGTCACGCCGCCCTATGAGGAGACCATCTCGCACCGCACGTCGTTTCCGGGCAATCTGCCCGCGGATCTGGAGCGAAAGAAACTCGAAACGTTGATGGCGCGGCTTGAGGAGTGCTTCGGTATCCGCCCCGTCTATTACCGCGCCGGTCGCTACGGCATCGGGCCATCCAGCTTCGGCAACATGGCTCAGTTTGGCATTCGTTTCGACATGAGCTGCCTAAGCGGGGCCGATCTGCGATTCAAGGATGGGCCGGATTTTCGTTTGGTCGAGCCCGTCCCCTACACCGTCCGGGCGCCGAATGATATCATCGAGATTCCCGTGACGCGCGGATATGTCGGGATGGCCTCCAAGCATGGCAGACATTTCGAGGCGCTGATTGAGCGGCCGGCCGCGCAGAAGCTTCTTGTCGGTGCCGCCCTGCGCCGGCTGGGCATCTTGGATCGGATAGCGCTGTGTCCGGAAGCGAATTCCGTCGACGATCAGATAGCGCTGACGCGGCGGCTCCTGGACTTGGGGGTGAGGTGTTTTTCTCTTTCGCTTCACAGCACGTCGCTCGTGCCGAATGCCACCCCCTATACGCGGAACGAGGCCGAGGTCGACAGGCTCTGCGAGCGCATCGAGGGCTACCTGAACTGCTTCTTCGAGCAGCTTTCCGGCGTGCCGGCAGACGCACAGCATCTTCTGAATGCATCCGGCGGGCGCCTGCGAGGCGACGAAGGAGGCCGCAAGGAACTTGTTGTCGCCTGACCCTTTTTAGAGGGGTTGCAACGTCGGCCATTTACAGAAAATAACAACCCCACTCAGCGTCGAGAGGAGCGCCACGACGCGCCGTTCGATGTCCAATCCCGACGCGATCTGATCGCGAGAACGCAAGGCCGATCGGCGACATCCGTCGGCGCAAGAGGCCACCGCGGTGGAACTTCGCTCGCATTCTGCCGTTGAGCCAGCGATGGCTCAATGCAAGGAAGCGGGACATGGATCTTTACCGCCTGATCAAAGACGACAACAAGCGTGTAACAGACCTATTCAAGCAGATCGCGGTGACCTCCGATCGTGCCGGCAAGACGCGGCAACGGCTCTTTGAGCGGATTCGCGATGAGATTGAGGCACAAATCGAAGCTAAGGGAAAGCACTTCTACAGGGTGCTCGCGCGCAACGCGGATCTCAAAGACGCGGTGTCGATCACACGCCGGGATCACCGAAAGATTCGCGCCGAGCTCGCCGAAATCGCGACCATACCGCCGAACACACGCGCCTTCCTTGACAAGGTGAAGGCGCTGCAAAAGCGGGTTCGCCTGCACCTGCGCGAGGAGGAACAAGGACCCTTCCCGGTGGCGAAACGCATCCTCGACAAGGCCGAGACCAAGAAAGTCGCCGAGCGGATGCAGGCTTTCAGGGAGAGACGCCATCCAGAGCTTGCCGCCACGGCTTCGACCGCGTCGGCCACGCGGAGGGCCGCCAGGAAGGCGACAAGTAAGGGCGCCAGGAAGACAACGGCGAAAGCGGCGGCCAAGACGGCAGGCAAAACGGCGACGGCCCGGAAGGCCGCCTCAAAGGGGGCCGCCCCCAAGCAGGCGGCACCGAAACGCCGAGCGACCGGGAGTAAGA
>Ga0310834_100993_pt1 | contig 21019 bp, 17 predicted proteins | sample SM_ome_2_FD_201314 | JGI IMG/M metagenome (GOLD analysis project Ga0310834, IMG submission 201314) | Sorghum-adapted microbial communities enriched on stacked mutant (SM) sorghum from Joint BioEnergy Institute, Emeryville, California... ... | reverse complement strand
TCGGTTCTCAGACGATCCCCTTCCTGAAGCTCCATGACATGAGTTCTCATATAACCCCCCCTTCTTAATCTGCGCGTACACCGCCTAAAATCTACCTTTACATATAAATATCGCGCAAACCTACTCCGCCCTGAATAGTCCTAAAGGCGTGTTTTGGAAGGGTGGTTATTGCTGCTTTATTCATTGGGATGCAGGTCAAAAGCCCCGGATAATCACTTCCTCTTCCATGGTGGATCCCCGTAATGATGCAGCGCCTGATTGATGGAATAGACAATCCAAGGAATCACCGCCGACAATACTGCACAGACCCAGGTCATCGTGGTAGGAAGCCGATCTCGCACGATATTCCACATGAGCTATTCTCCTCCTTCCTTATTTGGTTTCCAACGTTGAACCTACGATGCGAATCTTGGCGCGGACTTTTACTTCGATATCGCATCGGGAAAAATAACGTTCGCCCTGCTCCCAATCGTCCTTGATGCTCTGCCAAAGCGCATGATGCCTGCGATTCAGCTCGTCTCCTAAATCAAGAACATCCACTCTAAATTCCTGCTGCAGCTTCGTTAATGTTCCATTTGTTAGGCGGATAACTTTTTGCTCGGTTTTCTCCTCGAGTTCTGCAAGTTGGTGAGGGGAAAGCAGATCCAATCGCTCCTGGGTCTCGCCAACGTTTCCCTCCAACTCCAGATGGATGGTAAACCGGATATGCTCGGGATCGGACACATCCGCTTGGATAGTCTGCCGTAAGCCTTTGATCTCATAAGCGATGTACTCATCATTCACACGCACCTCTATAACCCCGTCCTTAGCGGTTCCGCGTAGGATGTTTAATCCTGAAGTCTCCTCTTCATTTAGAAACCCCTTCAACCTCTGTGCATTATCGAAGAGAGCTGCCCCTGAAACAGAGACCTCATTCCCATGTTTACGAATGATCGGCAGGGCAAAGCTGCTTTTTGACAAGATATAAGCTTGGACATCTCCGATGTTCGTTGGCGGAAATATACTGGAGCTCTTCGTTGGATTTAGCGACGTGGATTCAAAAAACATCACCGGCAGCTTCTCGTTTTTCGGATTTGTCTCCAGCACTTCACGCGCTTCTCCCTCCGTCACCATAATTTTAGTCGCTCGACGCATTTCATGGTCTCGAAGGAATACATCCAATACAGAGGCAAGCTCGCCGCTTTCGGACAGCTTCCGGGAAATCAGGATCATGCGTAAATGTTGCAAATAGGGACTGCGGCTCGTTTGATAGGACAGCTTCCGGGTTGCCCCAAACATCGTATTCGCTGCAGAGGATAGGTTAAAGTATGCTTTTTTGGATGAACTCCCATTGTTACTATCGCCTTCTCTTGCCTGCAACCCTCCTGGAATTACAAATTGGTAGGTTAGAATATATTGACCCTCCTCTGCTTCTTCCTCGTCAGCAAGGTCGATTCCAGCCCCTACGACAAACCCGCGATCTTCAATTTCGACCCGGTCCCAGCAACCGGTCAACCCTAAGGCTAGGATTAGTGCGGCGAACCCAACACAGCAAACTCTACGCACGCCCCTTCACCCCCCGCAGCATCGACAACAATAACAGAAGGGTCGGAACAATCATTCCCATCCCGATGCCGGCGTAACTAATCCAATCGCCAAACAGCTGAATTTCATTGATATTTTGCGGCTGCATCATCGCGAGATAAAGAATGGGTCCTACCCCTATCGCCAACGCCGTGCGCTTGACTTTTGAAAAAACAGCTTCAATCGCAGACAGAGACACATCCAAGGCCATCACCGCCGAATTATACAGGGTAAGCACCCAAACCGAGAAAAAGATCGACTCAAACCGTTCAAAAAAACCACCGGGAGCCTCAACCTGCTTGGCCAACTCCTCCGTGGGATACAGCGTGCTGGCGGTCACCTCGGGACCAAAGACGCCCACGCTGAAAAAAAACACAAGCAAATAGAGCACAAGCGAAACCAGCACTCCCAGCGTTGAAGCTTTAACGGCTTGCTTCGGCTTTGTGAGAATCATATTGTAGAACAATAAAATCTCAAACCCAAGAAATGAGAAGGCTGACTCCTTGGAAGTTATCAGCAACTCCCGCCAGTCGGTCACAAAAAACGGCATCAGGTTATGGATATCAAAATGGCTGATATTCATCAATAATAGGACGAAGATCAGCATGATCACGATCGGTAAAAACAACGTATTTAACCGGAACAAGGCCACACTGGGGCCGGATACGCCATAGATAAGCACTAGGAGAAAGACCAGGCAGACGATCTCGATCGGAGTCCGATCGAACAAGTATAAGCGGGAAATGCTTGCTACCCCCCGGGTTTCAAAAGCAACAAAGGCTAACATATATACGGCAAACATGAGCGTGATCAGGAAGGCCAGCGGCCTACCAATGACGGATCTGCCGATATCATACAAATTCCGCTTTGGAAATCGAGAGATGAGCTTGGCGACAATCCACGTAAAGAAAATGGCGCCTACACCGCCAATGAGGATCGATATCCAACCGTCGACCGAATTTGTCTTCTGTATGATGGAGCGTGGCAAACTAAGCACGCCGAAACCAAGCACCATATTCGCAACGGAAGCGAACACTTCATAACTGTCTATTTCTTGATCCCCGTACTTGAAGGACTTCATGTACCGCCCTCCCTACTTCCCATCTTGGAATCGTCTTTGGTTGCCATATATTGAGGTCGCTTCGACAGCATCATTAATGGGGCTCGAATGAACATATCCCGCCAGTCGCGATAGTAGCTGGGAGCTAATGGTGTTAAATAAGGAATCCCAAAGCTGTTCAGTCTCGATAGGTGAATGCAGATCATGATGTGAATTAGGATAATCCCGTAAAGTCCAAACATGGATGCAGCTATCATGATAATAAACCGCAAGATACGGAAAGCAATACCTGCGCTGTAGGCAGGGATGGCAAAGGAAGACATAGCCGTCACTGCAACGACAATGACCATGATTGGACTTACAATCCCCGCCTGCACCGCCGCCTCGCCGATCACTAAGCCGCCTACGATCCCGATCGTTTGCCCGACCGGCTTGGGCAGGCGGATCCCGGCTTCCCGGAGCAGCTCCAACGTCAATTCCATGAGAAAAGCTTCGATGACGGCTGGGAACGGCACGCCTTCCCTAGCTGCCGCAATCGAAAAGGCCAGCTTGGAGGGAATCAACCCTTGGTGAAAGGACACTAGAGCGATGTATAACGATGGAAATGTCAACGATACAAATACCGCCGTATATCTCAAGATCCGAATTAAAGATCCAATCAGCCAGCGCTCATAATAATCTTCCGGTGACTGCATTAGAGTTTCGAATGTCGTTGGCATAATTAACGCAAATGGCGTACCTTCCAGTAATATCACAACTTTACCTTGTAGAATCGCTGAAGCAGCCTTATCCGGACGTTCCGTATGCAGGATCAGAGGGAACGGTGTCAAGAAGCTGTCTTGGATGAGCTGCTCGATCATCCCGCTTTCCGGCGCATCGTCAATATCGATCGACTCGACTCTTCGTTTTACCTCTTGGACAAGCGCAGGATGCACAATGCTATCGATATAAGCGATAATGAGCTCTTTCTTCCCACGTTCCCCAATGCGGTAGGGATCGAATCGAAGTTTCGGATCCCGGATCGTCCGCCGAAGCAGGATAACATTCGTCTCAATGCTCTCGTTAAAACCTTCACGCGGCCCGCGGACTAGAGCTTCCGTTTCGGGCTCCTCCACGCTCCGTCCTGTCCATTTCTTACTGCCAATCAGGAGAACCTGATCCAGATCATCAATAAGTAACGCGGTATCCCCAGACAACAAAGATACGAGAATCTCGTCAAGGGATCGCGTTGTTTTATATTTTTGAACCGATAGAAATTGCTTGTCCAACCGCCGGTACAATTCTTGTCCGGTGATGGGCTCAGAACAGTTAATGGCGGAATACGCCTGCTGTATGGATGTAACGATATGATCGTTAATCATTTTCAAATCCGCTAGACCGGCAATACACACGATGGCGCATGGAGGAGTCCCTTCAGCACCGCAGATAAACCGGGTCACTAAATCATCAGGAGCATTCAAGAGACGAACGATGCTCGCAACCGACGCATGAACGCTCCGTGTGATGCAGTCGTCAGCCGAAGTGTTACTTTGCGATTCCCCGCTGTTTCGGATTGGACTGCGCTTTTTGTGCGTATTTCGGAACATTATTCTTGGCATGAGAACCCTTCCCCACTGGACTATTCTTGTTGATGATATCGTTACCCTTTATTACCAACTTGCTTCAAAAATAATCTCGTTTCGATTGATGTTGGTCTTCACTCCGGATTTGCCAAAAAATTAGTATATTTCTCCTGTCAACGGCGCATCTTAACTGGGAATAGTCGGCTAAGGAAGGAGGTAGCTCCATGCCCATCATAAGAAAGCTGCAGCGTCGAAAACACTCCCTCGGGGGAAAGTCAGGCAAAACACCGACACTCCCCCCAAGCCGTACGGATGCTTCATCCCTCGCTGACGGTCAAAGCTTACAAGTTCGGTTAGAGTGGATGAAGCAGGTGCTTAAGGATAGCTCAGACATCATCTATCGCGAATTTACGATCAGCTCGGGTCAATCGTGTGCCCTCGTCTATGTTCGCGGAATGATTGCACAGGAAACGGTCCAGCAATTTATCGTTCGCAGTCTACAGCGAGAATCCGCGTTGCTGCAGGAGAAAAATATTTATCAGTTCCTGTTCGAGGATAAGGCATTAAGCGTATCTACAGCTACCGTCATCGATGACTTAAATCAAGCGATTCAAGCCATCCTGAACGCCGAAGCTTTGCTGATGATCGACGGGGATAAGCGGATGTTGACGTTCTCCATTTCCGATTACCCGACGCGCGGGATCGATGAAGCTCCCAACGAATCTGTCATTCGCGGGTCGAGAGAAGCTTTTATCGAGGACTTGGAGAAGAATTTGACTATGATTCGCCGCCGGATCAAAAGTCCACATCTAAAAACGCCGACGGTCAATAAAGGTCGGGAAACTCGAACCAGCATCGTACTGGCTTATGTCGAGAACGTATGCAAACCGGAGCTTGTAAAGGAAGTGCAACGTCGACTCTCTTACATTGACATGGACGGCATCCTGGGCTCCGCCTACGTGGAAGAAATCATCGAAGATAACCCTTATACGCCTTTTCCTCAACTGCAGTACACCGAACGGCCTGACGTCGTCGCCGCAGCGGTGCTGGAAGGAAGAATTGCCATCATCGTAGATGGTTCACCGATTGCGTTGCTTGCTCCGGTGACACTGCCGATGCTGCTGCAATCGGCGGAGGATTATTACCAACGGTATATCGCAGCGAACTGGATTCGCTGGATTCGTTATTTTTTCGTCTTTGCTTCTTTAACTCTGCCGTCCATTTATATCGCAGTCACCACGTTTCATCCGGGAATGATCCCTTCCCAGCTGCTGATTACGATTGCCGCTTCACGGGAAATCGTCCCCTTTCCGGCGCTATGGGAAGCCTTTGCGATGGAACTGGCGTTTGAAGCTCTTCGCGAAGCTTCCATTCGGATTCCAAAATCGATCGGGCAAGCGGTATCCATTATCGGCGCCTTGATCATTGGCACGGCCGCCGTTCAGGCGGGGATCGTCTCAGCGGCGATGGTGATCATCGTCTCATTAACGGGGATCGCTTCGTTTATCATCCCCCATTTTGATCTAGGTTTGGCATTTCGATTGCTGCGTTTTCCAATTATGATCCTGGCTTCCATGTTTGGGTTGTACGGCGTTACTTGCGGGTTGATCCTGATTTACATCCATTTGGTCAATTTAAGGTCCTTTGGAATTCCGTATATGTCCCCGATTGCTCCGCTCATGGGCAAGGATTTGGGAGATACGTTCCTTCGGGCTCCGTGGTGGAAAATGAAAAACCGCCCAGCGCTACTCTCGAACAACGAAAACCGGCAAAACTCAAATCCTCGGGGTTGGGTTAAAGAGAAAGGTGATTTCGAGTGACAAGAAACCATCGCGCTCTCGCAACAGCAACTTTGATTTTCTTGCTTTTGATCGGCGTTGGCGGATGTTGGTCTGCTCAGGAACTCAACAACCGTGCGTTTGTAAACACCGTACTGATCGATCGGACGGAGGACGGGCAAGTAGAGCTGACCCTAGGAATTCCGCTCCCGAACCGGATGATTCCGGGGGAAGCTGGCGGGACGGGGCAACCCGAAGGGGATCCGTTTAGCTTTATAACTAGACGAGCAGAGAACCTCAGCCAGGCTTTAAATTTAATTCAAATTGACTTGCCCCGGAATGTCACCTTTGGTCAAACCCGTGTCGTTGTGGTGGGCCGAAGAGAGGCGGAGCATGGCTTGGACGAAGTTGTCGAATTCGTCTTCCGTCAGCCCTCCTTCCGGCTGAGCGCCAGCTTATTCGTAACCCCTGGCGAGGTCAAAGAAATCACGAAGGCACCGATGGTATTCGAACGGATTCTCACCGACATCCTGCGGAAATACGTCAACAATCACTATGTATTGGATACTACCGTCAAGGATTATAAGCTGGCGCTATACCAAGGCGGGGATATTCTGATCCCGCTGCTGTCCTTCGGAGAGTTACCAGGAATTGCCAAGGAGAATCCAAAAACAAACCGTTGGATGGGCTCCGGAGGTGCAGCGATTTTCAGCGGCGGGAAAATGGCGAAGATCGAGCTCACTCCTCTCGAGCATCGAACCGCACTGTGGATCAGCTCTCAGCTAAAAAATACAACGCTCACCCTCCCCTCTCCCACCGATGAGAAGGAGATTAGCTTTTACATCGAAGGCATAAAGACGAGTATAAAACCGAAAGTACAGGGAGATCAGGTCTCGTTCAAAGTCGATAGCAGTGCAAAAGCTTATATCGAAGCCTCACTGTCTCGCATCGATTTGAAGGACCCGCAAGTTCTCCGTGAATTGGAGAAACTCCTGAGTAAGGACGTGGAAGAGCAGTTTATCCATGTGCTGGACAAGACTCGGAAAGCCCGATCTGACGCCTTCCTCATGAGCCAATATCTGGATTGGAGTCATCCGAAAATTTGGCATTCGATGCAAGATCAATGGAAGAATTACTACGCCAAGGAACTCCCGATTGAAGTTGATGTGAAGATTAAATTAAACCGTACGGGCGGTGTGTTTCGTTCGGTGGTTCACGAAACCAATAGATAGCGAGGGATTCAATGTGGTCTATATTGGTATCCTGTATGTGCTCATCATACTGGCTGACTGGCTGATGCAGAAAAAAGAAGGAGTTCAGCTAAAAAAACGAATTACCGTTCTGGTCGTCTCCATCTGTTTTTTTGTCATCTCAGAAGTCACATTTAAACTGAAGGATCAATGGAATTTCATCATGATGATGGAATATTTACGCAAGTCGATGCTGGGCGGATCGTTTTGACACGATCCGACATTAGGAGGCGGAATGAATGCTCAAGAAAATTACAACCAATCAAATCTTTGCGCTTTTCAGCTTGCAAACCTTCACCACCGTCATCGCTTTTTATACAGGGATGTTGCTTGGAGGCAGCAAGTATTCTACGCCGGTTGCCGTTGTAGTGGGCGCTTTGCTGGGGCTGCTGTTATGCTACCCCGCCTATAAGCTCGCATCCTCTCGCCCCAACGAATTTTTTGTAGAATTCGGAGGCAAAGTAGTGGGCCGTCCCCTCCATATCCTCTTCGTTCTATATATCGTGATACTCCATCTCTTTCTAGCTGCCCTCAATTTAAGGGAGCTTGCTGATTTCTTGTTATCGGAATATTTGATTGGTACGCCAGGGTGGGCGGTGATCGCCATCTTTGGAGTCTGTGTCGCCTATGCTGTTCGCTGCGGGATCCTGACGATCTTCCGTACGGCTGAAGGTTTTTTCCTCATTTTTGCCGCCGCCTTCTTCTTTATTCCGTTTATCGGGTTTCAGGAAATGGAATTGGATATGTTCAGCGCCTTGATTAACCATCTCTCGGCAAGAGATATGGTTGCCTCAATCCTAGATACGATGGCGATTTTTGGAGAGATGGCATTCTTGTTTTTGCTATTTCCTTATCTAGAGATGCCAAAAAAAGTGTTCCGCACCCTCTTCGGGGCTACGCTCACTTCATTGCTGCTGATCGTGTTGCATCTCATTCCGATCCTGCTGACGTTTGGACCGAACCTGGGAGCCAATCTGGTTTACCCTGACATGGAACTGGTTCGTTTCATTCGTGTCGGCTCATTTATCGAAACGATGGACCCGATCTTAATTATTTTGTGGCTGACCAGCATCTTTGTAAAAATTGCGTTTGTGGTATTCACCGCGGTCTTATGCATTGCCCAATTGACTGGCGTGAAAGATCATAAACCGTTCACGCTGCCGGTTGTCGCCTTTGTGTCCATTTACGCCATGTCGATTGCCAGAACCCCCCCGGAAATTATTTCTTTCCTGTCCTGGGAAGGGGCGCCGATGTTCTTTTTCGCCGAATTTCTCATCCCCAGCTTCTATTGGTTAGTGGCTGCAATACGCAAAAAAGCCTCCGGCTCCAAAACAGCAAAACCCGCCGGGAGTACCCCGACGGGTTAAGGCTTATTTCGTCGACAGCCAAGCTCGTTCCTGATTCCATCGCAAAGCCACCGGCGTTTCAAAGAAATCGGATAACCCGGTTTCGTTCAGGACATCCGACGTTTTCCCTTGCGCGTAGACTTCTCCCCGCCGGAGCAGCAGCGTATGCGTGAAAATCGGCAAAATTTCCTCGGTATGGTGCGTTACATACAGCATATGCGGCGTATTCGGTTCGGCGGCCAGCTGTGCGATGCTTTCCAGCAATCCTTCCCGGGAGATGAAATCCAGCCCGTTCGTTGCCTCGTCCAGGATGAGCAGCTGGGGCGAAGCCATCAAAGCCCGAGCAATCAACAGCTTTTGCTGTTCACCTTGGGAACAGGTCTGGTAAGTTCGTCCATGTAAATGGCTGCAATGGAGCTGGTTCATGAAGGCTGCAGCCCGGTCGTAATCCTCTGACGTTGGTTTCTCGTAAAGTCCGATGGTTGCAAACTTGCCGCTTACCACAAGATCTTCAGCTTTTTGCCCCCCGTGTAGTCTGGCCTGCATCGAAGAACTAACCCACCCAATCGTTTTGCGCAGCTCCCGCAAATCTACTTCGCCAAACCGGTTCCCCAGTACGCTGATATGGCCAGATGTCGGCCAGAGGTAGCCGCTGATCATGTTCAGCAACGTCGTTTTGCCTGAACCGTTCAAGCCTAGCATCGCCCAATGTTCTCCCTCGCGGACCGTCCAATCGATGCCGTTTAATACGGCTTTCCCATCCCGGAACCAAGTCACTTGTTCCATTTCGATGATATTCATTCCTAGTACCTCCGAAAAAATAAGTAGATTTGCAGTACTTTCAAGCTACCCCCGTACTTGCGATATGTCAAGCGCGTCTGCCCACGATTTCACGTGCCAATTTCCTTCCGATCCGCTAGAATACGAATGAAGGGAAGTGAGCTGGCATGAATCTAACATGGACATGGGCTGACGTAGAAGCCCTCCAACAACACGTAGAGCAGCATGACGGAATTGCTTTGAAGTTAAATTGGGACACCTTACACTCCCGCAAGGAAGAGAGTGCCGCAGATTTGATCGAGTTCCGCGACGGGCAACTGGTCGCTTTCTTAGGCTTGTATCCGTTCGGAAGCACGCTGGAGGTCTGCGGCATGGTTCACCCGGATTACCGCAGACAAGGTATTTTCACCTCTCTGCTGCAGCGTGGGTTAAACCTAGCTACGGTGGGTTCGTATCCGAAGATCCTATTGAATGCTCCTGGGAACTCCGACTCGGCCAAGCATTTCCTTGCCGCCTATCCTTGCCGCTATGAATTCAGCGAATTTCAAATGAAGCACTCCCCTGAAGCGGCTTGCACGAATGCTCCGTCCAGAACGGCTCAAATCGCTCTCCGATCCGCGGAGGACACGGACCGACCGCTGCTCGCTCGCCTCGATCAGGAGGGATTTGATCTCCAGGCGGAGGAAGCCCGGTTGTACTACGAGAAGTTAACGGAGGAAGAAATTCGTCAGAACGAGCTCATCGTGCATGAAGGCGAAGCCGTTGGGAAAATTCGGGTGTCCCGTCGTGATCAGGAGGCTTGGATCTACGGCTTTGTTGTTACTTCATCCCGGAGGGGGCAAGGCATCGGTAGTACTGCTTTGCGTCAGGTGGTTGAACGCGAACGTACTAAAGGCTTTGAGGTCTGGCTGGAAGTCGCACTCAACAACCCCCAAGCCAAGAAACTTTATGAACAGACGGGGTTTCGAATTTGCCGATCCCAGGACTACTATGCTTATTTGCGTTGATTCTAAAACGAATCAGACCGCAGGCTCTACGGAAGAGCTCCTGCGGTCTTCGTTCATCTAATTATTCAAATGTCCAAACTGGGCCTGATGCAGCCGGCTGTAATGACCACCGGCGGCAATCAGCTCCTGATGGCGCCCCTGCTCAGTAATGCCCTCTTCTGTCACCACAACGATCCGGTCGGCATTTTTGATCGTAGCCAGCCGGTGAGCGATCACGAGTGTGGTTCTTCCCACGGACAGCTCGGCCAGCGATTGTTGGATCGCCTGCTCCGTTTCGGTATCCAGGGCGGATGTCGCTTCGTCCAAGATCAGGATCGGCGGATTTTTCAGGAACATTCTTGCGATCGCCAACCGTTGTTTTTGCCCACCGGACAGCTTGACGCCGCGTTCACCAATCACCGTCTCCAATCCTTCCGGTTGCGAGCGAATGAAATCCTCGAGCTGCGCCCGCCGCGCTGCCTCCCAAATCTCCTCTTCTGTTGCCTCCAACTTGCCGTAAGCGATGTTCTCACGAATCGTCCCCGAGAAGAGATAAACGTCCTGCTGTACAATCCCTATATTGCGCCGCAGTGAGGACAGGGTTAGATCGCGAATATCCATCCCGTCGATGGTGATCCGTCCGCCATCCACATCATAGAAGCGCGGCAGCAAGCTGCATAGCGTAGTTTTGCCGGCACCTGACGGCCCTACGAAGGCGACGGTTTCCCCAGCTCGAATCTTCAAGCTGACGTCCTCCAACACGCGAGAAGCCCCTTCATAACCGAAAGAAACCCGATCGAAGTAAATGTCTCCCTTCAAGGTTCCAACGTCAATCGCATCCGGGGCATCGGCTACGTCCGGCTCCGTATCCATAATTTCCAGATAACGCTTGAAACCGGCAATCCCCTTCGGATAGCTTTCGATGATCGCATTGATTTTCTCAATCGGCCGGATGAACACGTTTGCCAGCAACAGGAAACCAACGAACTCTCCGTAAGTTAACTCCCCGTGAATAACAAACCAAGTTCCGCAAACCATCACGAACAACGAAACAAGCCGCATTAACATGTAGTTGATGGACAAGCTCCCCGCCATGATTTTATAAGCCCACAGCTTCGTAGCACGATAGGCGTTGTTGTTTTCCTCAAACAGCTTTTGCTCGTGCTTTTCGTTTGCAAACGCCTGAACAACACGGATGCCGCCGATATTCTCTTCCACGCGGGAATTGAAATCAGCGAGCGCGGAAAACAAGCCGCGGTAGGTCTTCGTCATTTTTCCATTGAAATAAAGCGCCGTCCAAACCAGCACCGGCACAACGAGGAAGGTCAGCACCGCCAGCTTCCAGTTAATCGACAGCATCAGCAGGAACGAGCCGATCAGGGTCATTCCGGCGATAAAGACGTCCTCTGGTCCGTGGTGCGCCAGCTCTCCGATATTGTCAAGATCGTTGGAGATTCGCGACATCAGTTGTCCGGTCTTATGATTATCATAGAAGCGGAAGGACAGCTTTTGCAGGTGATCAAACATCTTTTTGCGCATGGTCGTTTCAATGTTAACCCCCAGCATATGGCCCCAGTACGTGACGATGTAGTTCAACGCCGTGTTCAGGAGATATACACCTAGCAGCGCAGCCGAAGCCCAGATGATTAGCGCCCAGTCGCGACCCGGCAGCAGCTTGTCCACGAACTGGTTAACGGCGACCGGGAACCCGATCTCCAGCAGACCCGCCACCACAGCACAGGTGAAATCCAGAATAAACAAATGTTTATAAGGCCGGTAATATGAAAAAAAACGACGTAACATTTCCAATGCTCTCTCCTTGATCCTCTAAAACTTAGCATTTTATTAAAAGACTACCACATCCGCGGAATGAATTGAAGATCGTTTTCACCAGGAAGGTAGCATGCCGATAGAAAAATAAGGTACAATAACTACCGAATCTACAGAACTTAAGGACATGCCCGAACGGGCGGGCCGCATAAGGCGGCGGAAGGAAGGATCAACACATGTATGTAGCAAATGATTGGCAGGATTATGAAGTCATGGACACCGGAAACGGAGAAAAGCTGGAGCGCTGGGGGGACGTCATTTTACGGCGCCCCGATCCGCAGATCATCTGGCCGATTGCCAATGAAGATCGCAGTTGGCGCGATGTGCACGGGCATTACCATCGCAGCTCCTCCGGCGGCGGACAATGGGAGATGAAGAAGCAGATCCCCGACCGTTGGACGATTTCCTATGACCGGTTGAAATTTTATATCCGCCCCACCAATTTCAAACATACCGGATTGTTTCCGGAGCAAGCCGCCAACTGGAGGTGGATGATGGACAAGATCGCCGGCGCGGGTCGGCCGATTCAGGTGCTGAACCTGTTTGCTTATACTGGCGGGGCCACCGTGGCCGCAGCTTCGGCTGGCGCTTCGGTTGTTCACGTCGACGCAGCGAAAGGGATGGTCCAATGGGCCAAGGAGAACCTGGCGCTGTCGGGTTTGGCTGACCGCCATGTACGCTTCATTACAGATGACGTGTTCAAGTTCGTACAGCGGGAGCAACGGCGCGGCAACCGTTATGACGCGATTATCATGGACCCCCCGTCCTACGGGCGTGGTCCGGGCGGTGAGATGTGGAAGCTGGAGACGAGCCTCTACCCGTTTGTAGAGTCTTGCTTGTCGATCCTGTCGGACAAGCCGCTCTTCTTCCTTATTAACTCGTATACGACCGGCATTTCGCCTACCGTTCTGAACAACATTCTGACGATGACCGTCAAGAAGCGTTACGGGGGACGGATCTCGGCCGGTGAACTGGGCCTGCCGATCACCCGCTCAGGGCTTCATCTTCCTTGCGGCATTCTCGGACGCTGGGAGGAATAAGCGATGACTTCTGAAGTCAAGCGGACCTCGGGACAGCCGGCGATGGCGATCCTATATGAAGACAACCATCTGCTCGGCATTGAGAAGCCGGTGAACATCCCTACCCAGGAGGATGCCAGCGGAGACCCCGATCTGCTGAATTTGCTGAAGGCGGACATCAAGGAGCGGTATAGCAAGCCCGGTAACGTGTATCTCGGACTTGTGCATCGGCTGGATCGTCCGGTCGGAGGTGCCATGATCTTCGCCAAGACTTCCAAAGCCGCTTCACGGTTAGCGGAGATGGTGCGAAGCCGCCGATTCAGCAAAACATATGTCGCTGTCGTACACGGAACGCCGCCGCAGCGGCAAGGGCGTTTGGCGGATACGCTGCTTAAAGACGAACGCACCAATACCGTGTCTGTCGTTCCAGCGGGGACGCCCGGCGGCAAAGAGGCGCGGCTCGATTACCGGGTGCTTGGCACTTCTGCATCGGAGCAGCTGAGCCTTGTGCAGGTGGAGCTGCATACCGGCCGGCCGCACCAGATCCGAGTGCAACTGAGCCACATCGGTTGCCCTCTGTATGGCGATCAGAAATATGGCGCAGGGCGGAATAAACCAGGCCAACAAATCGCCCTTTGGTCGTTGTACGTTGGGTTTCCGCACCCGGTGACGAAGGAGCCGATCGATCTGATCTCCCTCCCGCCGCGTGCGTATCCGTGGGATCTATGGAAGGAAGAAACGTATACCCGCCTTGCAGCGTTGCTGCAGGCTGGGGGCAACGGAATCGAGATGTAAAAAGGCGGGACGTCTGAAGCTGACAAAATCAGCTCCTTGACGTCCCGCCTATTCATTAGACTCCCTCGTAGGCAAGTTCCTTATTTCGTCCCCGAAATTTTGCCCAACAGAAATACCAGCAGTTGTTGATTATGACTTGAGATGCGATTCAACACGCCGCTTAAATAGGCGTTGCGAACTTCGATCCCCCGGCGGACTTCGGATTGTCCTTTATCCGTAATCGACACCCATACGTTGCGGCGATCGTTCTCATCCCGGTCGCGGCGAATCAGTTCGCCCCGCTCCATACGGTCCAGCAGCATCGTTACTGCAGCCGGCGTCGTGGAGAGATACGGAATCAAATCGGACGGCTTCAGATTGCCCTGCTGCTCCAGCAGCTCCAGAACGGTCAACTGCGACGTCGTTAGTGTGGGAGCCAGCTCCTCCTCCATGTGGGTCTGATAATCCTTCACGATGAGATCAAGCAATCTGGCAAATTCAGCGGTATGCAATCTTATCCCTCCTTGCCTTACATCACCATTTGGATAATTCGCTGCTTCCTTCGCAAATTCCTGCTGCCTTGAAGCAATTATCCAAGGGTTTACGGCAAAGGGGCACCGTCCCGTTGTTATTAACGGACGGAATACCGCCATCCGAAGGAATCCTCCCGCTCTCCGCGTTGGATTCCAGTCAATGTCTCGTACAGTTTTGCCGACAATGCTCCGGTTTGGCCTCCAGCAATCTCCATGTCATGACCTTCCCACGTCATGCTGCCGATCGGAGAGATGACCGCCGCCGTTCCGGTGCCAAACGCTTCTTCAAGTTTCCCTTCCTTATGGGCCTCGAACAGCTCTTCAATCGAGATCCGGCGTTCCTTAACGGGAACTCCCCACTCCCGAAGAAGATGAATGACCGAGTCCCGCGTGACACCAGCCAGAATACTGCCGTTTAGTTCGGGAGTGACCACTTCCCCGCCAATTTTGAAGAACACGTTCATGCTGCCCACTTCTTCGATATACTTCTTCTCGATTCCGTCAAGCCATAACACCTGGGAGAAGCCCAGCGACTTGACATCTTCCTGAGCTTTGATACCTGCGGCATAGTTCCCCGAGGTTTTCGCTTCACCGGTACCGCCGCGAACGGCCCGAACGTACCGATCTTCCACATAGATGCGCACCGGATGGATCCCTTCGCGATAATAAGCCCCAACCGGCGATAAAATGACGATCAACCGATACTCCTCTGCGGCCCGCACTCCAAGACCTGCTTCAGTAGCGATAATAAACGGTCGGATATACAAAGAATTGCCTTCCCCTTCCGGCATCCACTCTTCCTCTAAAGCGAGCAGACGGCAAATACCTTCCAGCACTTCCTCCGGATCCACTTGAGGAATCCCAAGACGTTCGCACGAATGATTCAACCGGCGTAAGTTCATATCCGGCCGGAACAATACGAGCTCTCCCTGCGGTGTCCGGTACGCCTTCATTCCCTCAAACACCTCTTGCCCGTAGTGGAACACCATCGCCGATGGATCCAGCGAAATCGGTCCATACGGCACGATTCGCGGATCGTGCCAGCCTTGATCTGCCGTATAATCCATAAGCAGCATATGATCGGTAAAATATTTGCCAAAGCCCAGCTGATCGGCAGCCGGCTTCGCTTTTTTAGCCGTAGTTAATGTGATGGACCAATTTCCCATATTCATTTCCTCTTTCCCTTTATCGGATTCACGAACTAACGAAGCAATAATTACTCTGTCTTTCACTATACCGATTCTTTCTTCATTGATCAATAACATCGTTTCAATTATAATCATTGACAACATCTATGTATTAAGGAGAATGATCCGCTATGGAGCATCGTTTATTGGAATATTTCATCGCGGTCGGGGAGGATTTGCACTTCACCAAAGCTGCGGAAAGACTGGGGATTACGCAGCCCACGCTCAGCCACCAAATTCGCTTGCTGGAGCAAGAGCTGGGGACGGCCCTCATTCAACGGATTGGTAAAAAAAACTACCTGACCCAAGCAGGAGCAATCCTGTTGGAGCACGCCCGCCGGGTGGTTTATGAGGTAGAGCAGGCAAAATTGGAAATCGGCCAGATTACCGGCGTACAGCGCGGGCAGCTCCGCATCGGATGCTCCGGCAACCACCTGCTGGAAGACAAGCTGATCTCTTTCCACCGTCAGTACCCCGGAATTGAGCTAACGGTGCTTGAGCTCGCCACCGAAGAGACCAGAGCCGGACTGCTCGCCAACCAGCTGGATCTCGGCGTCGTGTTTCTGCCGCTCCAGGATGAGCAAATCGTCAGCCGACCGCTGTTCGACGAGGCGCTGGTGCTGGTTGTCTCCAGCCAGCATGCTTATGCGGAGCTGCCGGAAGTGACGCTGGAGCAGGTTGCACAGCTGCCGCTGGTGCTCTTTCCGCCGAAGTTTTACGTGCGGCAACTGCTGGATACGGCATGCGCTGATCAGGGCATTGAGATCCGGCCAGTCATGGAGCTGTCGACGATGGAATCCCAGGTCCAGATGGTCATCCACCACGTCGGAGGTACGGTTCTCCCCGGCTCTTATGCCCGGACGTTAACTAGCACGAACCGCCGCGGCGGAATCACCGTTGTCCCGTTGGCACAGCCCGTTCCGCACAAAAACGTCGGGTTAGTCTATCGCAGAAGTACGTTTATGGATCCTACGCTCCAAGCATTCATCGATCATCTTACCGAGGATCATGAGGGAGCAGTTCAAGGCTCGATTTTAGCTCCGAAACGTTAATCCTTGCGCACGCAAAGCCTCTCTCAGCTTAGGCAAGGAAGCGGGGCCCATGCCATGAAATCGCAGCACCTCTTGCTCACTCAGCTCAGCCAACTTCTCCAAAGTCGTTACGCCATTTGCTTCCAAGGCTCGTCTAGCCGGCGCGGATAACCGCGACAGGAAATACGCTGCCGGTTCCCGCTCCTGTTCGCAGATCGGACAGGTTGGACAATCACTGCTTTTGTAGTAGATATGCCCTTTGGGGCAGGTCCTTTGTGTTTTTGTACTTGCCGCCATTCTCCATCTCCTTTCCATCACCACGCATTGTTTTAAAAAAAACTCCGGGGAAGTTTCAAGCCTTCCCCGAAGTTGATCGCTTATTCTTTGACGAAGAGATCCACGATCTCGTCGTTTTTGTCTACGGACATCATCGCTTTCCCTATGGACTTCCGGTCCGCGATTGGAGATTCTTCCGAGCTGAAGGTGTGCATTTGCCCTTCCTTCGTGACGGCCTGTAACAACACCGGCTCCTTGCAATGAATACCGCCAACTAAGCGGCTGCCGTTTGGTTTGACGCGTTTTCCTTCCTTAAATTCAAACGTCTGGACACCTTTGCCGCCCCGGCTTTGTACCGGATAGTCCAGCAGCAGGCTGCGCTTCGCGTAAGCCAAGTCGGATACGACAAGGACTTCGCCTTCCTCGCCTTCGACCCAGAGCGCGGCAACAACCTCATCGTCATCCTTCAGGTTGATCCCGCGTACCCCTGCGGATACCCGTCCCATCGGGTTCACTTCATCTTCGGCGAACCGGATCGCCATTCCCTGCTTCGTTAATAGCAGAATTTCCTGGTTGTTCCGGCTGACCGTGACGCTCAGCACTTCATCGCCGTCGCCAACCTTGCAGGCGGCAACCGCACCGGAACGCTTCGTTTCGTATTCTTTCAGCTCGGTTCGCTTCACTTGACCGTTCTTCGTCACGAAGACCAGACTGAGCTCTGGATTCTCGTCGAAGCTCTTCACCGGAATCACGCTGACAATGCGATCTTCCTTGGCCAGCGGAATAACGTTGACGATCGCTGTCCCGTTATCCTTCCATTTGAACTCTGGTATCTGGTGCACCGGCAAGAGGAAGTATTGACCCCGCTGCGTAAAGATCAGCAGGTTCTGCAAAGTATCTACCTCCAGCAAATACTTCATGTAGTCGCCTTCTTTGACCCCGGAGCCATCGCGCTCCCCGCCGGATCGCGTAAACGACAACATGCTGGTACGTTTGATGTACCCCTCATGGGAAATCGTAACCAGTACATCCTCTTGGGCCACCAGCACTTCAAGGTTGACCTTCAGCTCCTCAACCTCGTCCTGAATGTGCGAACGGCGATCAATTCCGTATTTGTCGCGGATCTCGAGCAGCTCTTTCTTGATCAGTGCGATCAGCTTCTTATCGCTTTCCAAGATGCCGCGCAACACGGTGATTTTCTTCTGGATGTCCTCCAGCTCTTTCTGCAGCGTCGTAATCTCCAGATTGGTTAAACGATACAGCTGCAGAGTCAAGATCGCATCGGCCTGCCGTTCGGTGAAGCCGAACATCCATTGCAGGTTGTTTTGCGCATCTTGACGGTTCTTGGAGGCTTTGATCGCTGCGATGACCTCATCCAAAATGTTAAGCGCCTTGACCAAACCCTCCAAAACGTGAGCACGGTCCTCCAGCTTCTCCAGCTCATATTGCGTCCGGTAGGTCACAACCTCGCGCTGGTGAGCAATGTAAGCTTCGAGCATCGCTTTGAGCCCCAGCTGACGCGGCGCCTTGTTAACGATCGCCACCATGTTGAAGTTGTAGGTGACTTGCAGGTCGGTTTTTTTCAGCAAATAGGCCAAAATCCCCTGAGCATCCGCATCCTTCTTCAACTCGACAACGATACGCAGTCCGTTCCGGCCGCTTTCGTCCCGCACTTCGGCAATGCCGTCCACCTTTTTCTCCAGACGGATGTTTTCCATTGCCGTTACCAAGCGCGACTTCACCACCTGATAAGGAATCTCGGTGATAACAATCTGCTGCTTGCCGCCGCGTAGCGTCTCGATTTCTGTCTTGGAGCGCAAATAAATCCGGCCTTTACCGGTCTCATAAGCTTCCCGAATGCCTTCCTCGCCCATAATAATTCCGCCCGTCGGAAAATCCGGCCCTTTCACGAACAGCCGAATTTCCTCCAGCGTCATTTCCGGCTTCTCCATCAAGGCGATGCAGGCATCAATCACCTCGCGCAGGTTATGCGGCGGAATTTCGGTGGCAAACCCTGCGGAGATCCCGCTGGCCCCGTTGACCAGCAGGTTCGGAAAACGGGCCGGCAGGACGACGGGTTCCTTCGCCGTATTGTCGAAGTTGTCCTTAAACGGCACGGTCCGTTTCTCAATATCTCGCAAGAGCTCCATCGCGATCGCCGACAAGCGCGCTTCGGTATACCGCATCGCTGCAGCCGGGTCATCGTCCTGCGAACCCCAGTTGCCGTGACCGTCGATAAGCGCATGGCCCATCTTCCACGGCTGTGCCATCCGTACCATCCCTTCGTAGATCGAAGAGTCCCCGTGCGGATGGTAGTTCCCCATAACGTCCCCAACCGTCTTCGCCGATTTCCGGTACGGTTTGTCCGGGGTATTACCGGAATCGTACATCGCATACAATATCCGGCGTTGGACCGGCTTCAACCCGTCGCGAATGTCAGGGATCGCCCGGTCCTGAATAATATATTTGGAATACCGGCCAAATCGGTCGCCTACAACCTCTTCCAAGAACGCCGGCAAAAAGTTTTCCAGCATGCTCACATCAATTCACCTTCTATTCCTCAAACTCCGTGAAATCCACGTTTTCCACGATCCATCGCTTGCGCGGATCGACCTTGTCCCCCATCAGCGTAGACACGCGGCGCTCCGCTTTGGCGGCGTCTTCGATCTGCACCTGCAGCATGGTCCGCGTTTCCGGATTCATCGTCGTTTCCCACAGCTGTTCGGGATTCATTTCTCCCAAACCTTTGTAGCGTTGCAGCTCGAAATTTTTGCCGAATTCTTTCAGGTAGTTCTGCAGCTGCTCGTCGGTCCACGCATATCTCACCGTCTCCAGCTTGCCGGAACGGCGGGTAATCTTGTACAACGGCGGTTGCGCGATATAGACCCGTCCCGCATCGATCAGCGGCTTCATATAACGGTAAAAGAACGTCAGGAGCAACACTTGAATGTGCGCACCGTCTGTATCGGCGTCGGTCATGATGATGATCTTGGAGAAGTTACTGTCCTCCAGGGTGAAATCCGGCCCGATGCCTGCGCCAATCGCCGAAATAATCGCCCGGTACTCGTCGTTTTTGAGAATATCCGCCAGCTTGGCCTTCTCCGGATTCATCGGCTTCCCTTTCAGCGGCAAAATTGCCTGAAGCTTCGAATCACGCCCCTGCTTGGCCGAACCGCCAGCGGAATCCCCTTCCACAATAAACAGCTCTGTGCGCGTATAATCCTTCGACTGCGCCGGCGTCAGCTTGCCGCCAAGGTTGGAGCTTTCGCTCCGCTTCTTGCCCGAACGCATTTCGTCGCGGGCTTTGCGGGCGGCCTCCCGTGCTTTGGAGGCTTGGACCGCCTTCTTGATCAACGTCTGAGCAACCTGCGGGTTCTCTTCCAGGAACACCGCCATTTTCTCGCCGACGACCGATTCCACCGCACTGCGAGCCGATGCACTTCCGAGCTGGTCTTTCGTTTGACCGACAAACTCCACCTCGGACATCTTGACGCTGATAACAGCCATCATGCCTTCGCGCAAATCGTTGCCTTCGAGGTTTTTGTCCTTTTCCTTGAGCAAGCCGTTCTTCCGAGCATATTCGTTCATGACGCGGGTGTAAGCTGTCTTGAATCCGGTTTCATGCGTTCCCCCGCCCCGAGTTGGGATGGAGTTGACGAACGATACCAGCGTCTCGGTGTACCCTGCATTGTATTGCAGCGCCACTTCGACTTCGATATCCTCCCGCTCCGCATAGAAATGGATGACATCATGCAGCACGTCCTTCCCGTCATTAAGGAACTCCACGAACTGACTGGCTCCGCCCTCGTAAAAAAACTCGTCGGAACGGCCGACCCGCTCATCCTTCAAGGTCACCTTCAGGCCCGAATTCAGAAACGCGATCTCCTGCAACCGTTCCGCGAGCGTATCGTAGTTTAATCCGATCCCGCCGGTGAAGACGCGAATATCTGGTTTAAACGTTACCTTCGTGCCGGTCTTGTTCGTGTTGCCGATCACTTCAAGTCCTGTAACCGGCTCACCCACGTGTTCAATGCCTTGGTCATC
>Ga0310834_100985_pt1 | contig 21220 bp, 20 predicted proteins | sample SM_ome_2_FD_201314 | JGI IMG/M metagenome (GOLD analysis project Ga0310834, IMG submission 201314) | Sorghum-adapted microbial communities enriched on stacked mutant (SM) sorghum from Joint BioEnergy Institute, Emeryville, California... ... | reverse complement strand
GCTGTCCGAGGAGCGCATCTTCGCGGCCGACCCGGACCTCATCTTCCTCGCCGACGCCTATCCGGGCGGTGAGACGCCGGAGACGGTCGCGGCCCGGCCGGGTTGGGCGGACCTGACGGCCGTCCGGAACGGGGCGATCGTGCCCCTCGACCCCGACGTGGCGTCCCGGTGGGGCCCGCGAATCGTCGACCTGCAGCGGGCCATCGTGGACGCCGTCACCTCCCTCGGCACCAGCTGATCCCGTTGCGTCACAAGGACACGCACCTGCGACCGTCCCGGCTCACGGCCGGCGCCTTCGCCGCCGGGGCCGGGGCGGTCGTGGCCGCCACCGTCCTGGGCCTGGCCCTGGGGCCGGTGTCGCTGAACCCGCTCGGGGTGGCGGCCGAGGTACTGAACCTGCTGCCCGGGGTGGACATCCCCAGTGGACTGTCCACACAGGAGGCGGCCATCGTGACCCAGCTGCGGCTGCCGCGGGTCGTCCTGGGTCTCATCGTCGGCGCCATGCTCGCCCTGGCCGGAGCCTGCTACCAGGGCGTGTTCCGCAACCCGCTGGCCGACCCGTACCTGCTCGGCGTCGCCGCCGGCGCCGGCCTCGGCGCCACCGTCGCCGTGGCCCTCGGCCTCAGCGGCAGCGGCTCGGGTCCCGGCGGGCTGGTGCCCGCGTTCGCGTTCGCCGGCGCGCTGCTGGGCGTCTTCCTGGCGTACGGCCTCGGCGCCGTCGGAACGCGGGTCCGGACGCCGACCACCCTGCTGCTGGCCGGGGTGGCCGTGGTCGCCTTCCTCACCGCGATCCAGACGTACGTCCTGCAACGCAACGTCGAGACCATCCGGGAGGTCTACACGTTCATCCTCGGCAGCCTGGTCACCACCGGGTGGGCCGAGGTGCGCCTGGCCCTGCCGTACGCGCTGCTCGCCACGATCGTGGTGCTGGCCCACCGGCGGGAGCTCGACGTTTTCTCCGTCGGCGACGAGGAGGCGTCCAGCCTCGGCCTGCACCCCCACCGGTCCCGGGTGATCCTGCTCGTGGCCGCCTCCCTCGGCACCGCCGCCGCGGTCTCGGTGGCCGGGCTCATCGCCTTCGTCGGCATCGTCGTGCCCCACGTGATCCGGCTCGTCGCCGGCACCAGCTACCGGATCATCCTGCCGCTGTCGGTCCTCTTCGGCGGCGCGTTCCTCGTCGTCTCGGATCTGCTCGCGCGGACCGTGCTGGCCCCCAGTGAGCTGCCGATCGGCGTGATCACCGCGTTCCTGGGGGCGCCGTTCTTCGTCCTGGTCCTGCGGACGGCGAAGCGGGTGGGACTGTGAACGCGGCCCACCCCGTCGACCCCGCGATCGAGATCCACGACCTCAGGGTGGCGCTGAGCGGCGTGCCGATCCTGCGCGGCGTGGACCTGAGCGTGGCCCCGGGCGAATGGGTGACGATCATCGGCCCCAACGGCGCCGGCAAGTCGACCCTGCTGCGGGCCATCGGTGGGCTCGTGGCCTTCACCGGGCAGATCCGGCTGCACGGCGTGCCGCTGGGCCGGCTCTCCCGCCGGGAACGCGCCCGCCTCGTCGCCACCGTCCCGCAGAACCCGGAGATCCCGCCCGGGATGGCCGTGCTGGACTACGCCCTGCTGGGCCGGACACCGTACATCCGCACCCTCGGCCGGGAGTCCGCCGCGGACATCGAGATCGTCGAGCGCGTGCTGGACCGGCTGGACCTGCTGCCGTTCGCCGGCCGTCCACTGGAGACGCTCTCCGGGGGCGAGCGCCAGCGGGCGTTCCTGGCCCGGGCACTGGCCCAGGGGGTACGCCCCGGTCCGGCCGACGGGCCCGAGCACAGGCAGATCCTGCTGCTCGACGAGCCGACATCGGCCCTCGACATCGGACACCAGCAGGATGTGCTGGACCTGGTCGACGAGCTGCGGGGCACCGAACGGCTCACCGTCGTCTCGACCATGCACGACCTGTCCATCGCCGGCGAGTACGCCGACCGGCTGGTCCTGCTCGCCCACGGCCAGGGCGTGGCCGCCGGAACCCCGGACGAGGTGCTCACGGAGGAGACGCTCGGCGCCCACTACGGCGCCCGGGTGCGGGTCACCCGCGGCGAGCACGGCCCCCTCGTCATCCCGGTCCGGACCAGTACCCGCCGTTGATCCAGGCCGCTTCTGCCGTTGATCTAGGGCGTAGCGTGATGAGTTGATCTTCAAACACCACTCTAAGCCCTAGATCAACGGGAGGGCTCCTCAGCGGGTCTGGGGGGTCTCGTCCTCGCCGGCCAGGGCGGCGCGCAGGCGTTCCTTCTGGTCCAGGCGTCGGCGGCTGGCCGCGGACAGGTACTCGGCCACCTCGTCGCGCCACTGGCGCAGCAGGAAGAACGACGCGACCGACGAGACGAGCAGCGCGATGAGCAGCTTGAGGAAGAAGTTCATGTCCGCGGGCAGCGAGACCAGCCCGGCGCAGGCCGCGAACAGGGCGACCCGGGCCAGCGTGTACTTCACGATGGGGTTCATCGCGACTCCGTACGGGATGCGGTGAGTAGGCGGACTCCGACCCACCATACGGGTGCGTAAGCCAGCACGGCCACGAACGCCCCCACCGCCCCGGACAGCAGCGGCAGATCGACGCGCACGAGCCCGGCGGCGAACATGCCCAGCGCGATCCCCACCAGCGCCGCGACCGGCGCGGCCAGCCAGCGCAGCCGGTACGCCTTCCAGGCCCGGAAGTCGTCGAAGTACAGCAACGCCGGCAGGATCACCACCAGCCACCCGGAGGAGCGTCCGAAGGCCGCCAGCCCCAGCACGGCCAGCAGCCCGTCGATGAGGAGCAGGCCGATCCCATTCAGGACGGCGAAGAGCGCGGCCACCCCGACCAGGTCCGGCAGGTACCGGACCCGCCCCTCCTCGTCCCGCCGCGGTACGGCGGGTCGGGCGTCGGCCGTCACACCCGGCCCCCGGCCGGCCCGACGCCGCGAGAAAGATCACACGTCGACCGCCCGGGGCCGGCGAACCCGGCCCCGCACCGGCGTCGGCCGGCCAGGCCGTCGCCGGTCATGCCCACACGTCCTGCGGCTCGGCCCGGCGCTCCCGCAGGGTGGGCGGGGCGTCGTACTCGCGCACCACCTCGTAGCGGGTGTTGCGCTCGACCGGGCGGAAGCCGGCGTCCCAGATGAGCTCGAGCAGGTCCTCGCGGTGCATGGTGCTCGGCGTGCCGTAGGCGTCGGCGTCATGCGTGATCTTGTATTCAACGACCGATCCGTCGAGGTCGTCCACGCCGAAGTTCAGCGACAGCTGGGCCACCGACAGGCCGTGCATCACCCAGAAGCACTTCAGGTGCGGAATGTTGTCCAGCAGCAGCCGGGACACCGCGAAGACCTTCAGCGACTCGGCCGGCGTGGCCATGCGCGTGCGCTCCTGCAGCCGGTTGCGGATCACGCCGTCGGCGGAATCCACGAAGTCGTGCTGGTAGCGCAGCGGGATGAAGACGATGAACCCGCCGGTCTCGTCCTGCAGTTCCCGCAGCCGGAGCACGTGGTCGACCCGGTGTCGCGGCTGTTCGATGTGGCCGTAGAGCATGGTGGCCGGCGTCCGCAGGCCCTTGCTGTGGGCGATGCGGTGGATGCGCGACCAGTCCTCCCAGTGGGTGTTGTGGTCGACGATCTGCTGCCGGATCTCCCAATCGAAGATCTCCGCACCGCCCCCGGTCAGCGACGACAGGCCGGCGTCGATGAGCTCGTCGAGGATCTCCTCGGCCGGGAGGCCGGAGATCCGCTCGAACCAGTGGATCTCGGTCGCGGTGAAGGCCTTCAGCGACACCCCGGGCAGCGCCTCCTGCAACGCGCGCAGCACCCGCGGGTAGTACTTCCACGGCAGCGTCGGGTGCAGGCCGTTGACGATGTGCAGCTCGGTGAGCCCCTCGCCCTCCATCTCCTTGGCCTTGGCGACCGCCTCCTCGATCCGCATGGTGTAGGCGGTCTTCTCGCCCGGCTTGCGCTGGAACGAGCAGTAGGCGCAGGAGGCGCTGCAGACGTTGGTGAGGTTCAGGTGCCGGTTGACGTTGAACATCACCCGGTCACCGTTCAGCTCGGTGCGCCGATGGTGGGCGAGCCGACCGAGCCAGGACAGGTCATCGCAGGCGTACAGCGCCTCGCCGTCCTCGCGGCTCAGCCGCTCACCGCTGTACACCTTCTCCTCGATCTCGCGCCGCCACCCCGGATCGGTCGCCAGTGCCGAACTGCCCATGCTCCGCAGCGTACTGCCTGGCCCTCGACCCTCCGCCGCCGCGCGACCCCGGCCGGACCAGCGCGGCCCGGCGCAGGCCGGCGCGGGCCGGACGACGGGGCGTACGAACGGCGAGCCGAGGCGGGTGGGCCCGTGACGACCGGAAGCCCGGACGTGTGTGAGCCCGGACGACCGGGACCAGCGCGGCGGGTCGAGCGCGACCGCCCGGTGGCCGTACGATGCCCGGGTCACCGCGCCCAGTGACATCGATGCCGCGCGACGCGGAGACCGTCCGGCTGACGACACGACGGCAGGACTGTTTCTGGTGGCGCTCCTGTGGCACGGTGATACCCGGCAAAACTACGACTGTTCCGGCGTCGAGCGTCCGCTCCTCGCTCCGCACGCCCGTGGCGATGCTCGCGGCGCCGGCGGACAGGGATCGGGAGGGGGATGGGCATGGTCGAGAGTGGGAGCGGGACTCCGAGCATGAGCGACGAGGCGTCCGAAAGGCCCGAACCCCCGACCACCCTCATGGCCACCCCGCCGGCCGGCTCGACACCGCCCGCCGAGCCGCCGACGAATCCCCTGCCTCAGCCATCGCGCATCGCGGCGGTACTCAGCGGCGACGACGCTGGCTCACCCGCCACCCCGGCCGCCGAGCCGAAGGACGCCGGCCCGAAGGAAGACATCGCCCGGGCCGACGACGCCGGCCGGAAGGACGACGTACGGACGGTAAACGCCGCACGGACGACGGTAGACGCCGCGCGGACCGAAGACGGCGCGCGGGCCGAAGACGGCGCGCGGGCCGAAGACGGCGCGCGGACCGTAGACGGCGAGCGGACCGTAGACGGCGAGCGAAAAGAGGCCGAGCGAAAGGACGACATCGAGCGGAAAGAGCCGGTGTGGCCGGGCCTGACCGCGGCCGGGCTGCCGACCCGTGTTCCGCGGCGCGGCAGCGAGGAGGAGATCCGGGAGGCGTTCATCCAGTCCTGGGAGGCCGGGCCGAGCAGCCCCACCCCGCTGACCCGCAAGCCCTTCACGCCGATGTTCCTGACCGAGCCGCCGCGCCCGCGCCTGTCGCGGGAACGACTCGACCCGTCCGCGCTGGCGACTCCGGCCGACTCCGGCGCCGGCTCGGAGACGAAGCCCGTGTCCGCGTCGGCCCCGGGCTCGACCTCCGTCGCCGGGGACGCGACGGGGTCGGCCGCGACGGCCAGCCCGTCCGGTCAGGGCGCGACGCCGACGTCGGTCCCGACGGGGGAGTCGGCACAGCCGCGCGAGCCCGTGGAGCCACCCGAGCCCAAGGAGCCACCGCGCCCGCCGGAGCCGCCTGAGCCCAAGGAGCCGCCGCGGCCCGTCGAGCCGCCCGAGCCGCCTCAGCCTCCCAAGCCGAAGGAGCCACCGTCCCCGGCCCCGCCCGGCCCGTCGCCCTTCCCGGCGCCGTCTCCGGTGCCGACCCCGCCGACGCCGGTGCCGCCCTCGCCGGTGCCGTCGCCCGTCCCGCCGCGGCCGCCGGTGCCGCCGGTCCCGCCGCCGCCACCGCCGTTCCCGCCGCCGCCCGGGCCGGTGCCGCCGCCACCCACCTCGCCGTCGACCGGGCCTGGCGCGGTCGCGCCCTCGAATACGGAGGAAGAGGAGCCGACCGTGCCCATGCCGCGGACGCCGGTCATTCCGGGGCGGCCGAGCAGCCTGCCGGTGACGCCGGGATCGGGGGTGACGCCGGGGTCTCCGGTGTCCCCGGCCGGACGCCCACCCGGTGTGGTCACGCCCATCCCCCGTCCCACGCTCGGATCGAGCACCTACACGGGGGGCGGGTACGCGGACCTGGTGACCGAACCGATAACGGGGATGGCCACGGTCCGGCCCTCCGGCCCGATCGAGATGTCCGGCTCGCTGACGGGGGCTCTTCTCGCCCGCAACCAGGAGCTGTACCGCCGGCAGGAGCGGCGCCGGAAGCTGAAGTCCGCGCTGTGGGTGGCCCTGGGCCTGACGCTGTTCGCGGCCGGCATCGCGATCGTCGTCAACCTGCTCGCCGGCGACTTCCTCCGGTCGATCTTCGCCATATTCGCCGGCTGGGCCGGCTGACCGCGGTCAGCTGGCTGAGGCCGGCTGGCCACCGAGGCCGGCTGGCCACTGAGCCCGGCCGACCGAGGTCAGCTGGCCGAGGCCGGCTCACCGGGCTTGCCGGACCGACGGCCGGCCGGTGACGGCTCTCCGGTGCTGGGTGACCGGGTGGGTCGCCCCGGGTAGGGTCAAGCCGTGACGGCATCCACGACGGCTCTCTTCTGGCGACGTCTGGACACCGCCGGCTCCGAGCACGCGATCTGCACGGAGCGGGTGGGGCTGCGCGCCCGAGGCACGGTGCTCACGGCGACGCCGGTTCCCTACGTCTGCCGGTACGAGATCCTCACCGACGAGTCGTGGGCGACCACGCGGTGCGAGGTGACCGTGGAGGGCGCCGGCTTCCTGCGCGCCGTCCGCCTGGAGCGGGCCGCCGGCCGCTGGCGGGTGACGGCGAACGAGCAGGGCAACCTGGACGCGACGCTGCGGGCGGCCGGGCACGCCCGGGTCGACCAGCCAGGTTGCGAGGACCCGGGGACGCTGACGATGGCGCTCGATGTCGACATCAGCGGCTCCGCGTTGACCAACACCCTGCCGATCCGCCGGCTCGGCCTGCTCGACGAGATCCACGCGCCCAGCGACGGCGCCCAACCGGCCGCGATGCGGCACACCATCGACGTCGCGTGGGTGCTGGTGCCGAGCCTCGAGGTCGTTGCCTCGACCCAGACCTATCAGGCGGCGGGTGGCGGCGTGGTCCGGTTCACCAGTGGGTCGTTCAGCGCGGACGTGCAGGTCGACGAGCGCGGGTACGTCCGGCACTACCCCGGCCTCGCCAGCCGCGCCTAGGCCGATGCCCGCACCCACCCCGCCCCGTCCCGACGGGGACCCCGGTCACGCCGACCCGCCGGCCGGTCCCGCGCCCCATCGACCCGCTTCATCCACAATGGACCGCCGCCCCTTCGTGGTCGGGGTCTCCGGCGCATCCGGCACCCCCTACGCCGCAGCCGTGCTGCGTGGGCTCCTGGAGGCCGGGTGCGCGGTCGACCTCGTCGTGTCCCGCGCGGCCCGACTTACCATCCTCGATGAAACCGGGGGCCCGTTCCGCGACGCCCACTGGCGGGAGGATCTCGCCCGGTGGCTCGGCATCGACCTGGCCGACGCGGACATCGCCTACTGGCCGGCCGGGGACCTGGCCGCCGGCCCGAGCTCGGGCTCGTACCTGACGCGCGGCATGGTGGTCGTGCCGGCCAGCACGGCCGCCTGCGCGGGCATCGCGATCGGGCTCTCCAAGGACCTGCTGCAGCGCGCCGCCGCCGTCACGCTGAAGGAGCGCCGGCCCCTGGTGGTCGTGCCGCGCGAAACGCCGGTCACGCGCAGTCACCTCGAGCACCTGCTCGCGCTGCACGACGCCGGCGCGGTGGTGCTGCCGGCCAGTCCGGGCTTCTACGCCGCCGCCGCGACCCGTCCGATCGCGGGACCCGACGTGGGGGGCGTGAGCGCGGCCCAGCTCGTCGACTTCGTGGCCGGCAAGGTGCTCGACGTGCTCGGCGTCCCGCACACCCTCTTCACCCGCTGGACCGGACGCTGACCGGCCGTCCACGCGGCCGCTGCGGGCCAAGCCACCGCCGGGCCAGGGTCCGCGTGACCGTCCGCACCCGACGCCGTGTCGGGTGCGCAAACCGGGTACACAGTGGCGACACAACAACCGTCCCCGGAAAGTCACTTCCGGGGACAGCGCGACACACGTGAAGGATCAGGACTGCTGCTTCGGCTGCGCCTGCTCGCTGGTGCCCTCCTCGCCCTCCAGCAGCGCCCGGACCTCGGACTCGCGGAACCGCCGGTGTCCTCCCGGGGTGCGGATGCTGCTGATCCGCCCCGCCGCCGCCCACCGGGTCACGGTCTTGGGGTCGACGCGGAACAGAGCGGCCACCTCGCCAGGTGTCAGCAGACGGTCTCCCGTGTCCACAACCCCCTCCTCAGCGCCGCCTAAGGCCGAGATCCGCCTACCTCGGGCGTACGCCCATTACAGCACCGTCATAGCGCCATGTCCGACAAACCGTGATTCACTCCATCTTGCGCAATCTTGGCCGTGATGACCACTCGCGCGACCGTCACCCTCGCCCGGGCGCATGCGTACGCGGTCCTTACGCGCGGCCGCCCTACGGCCGCAGGCCCAGGCGGAGGACGAGGTCGACCACGGCGAAGACGAGCAACACGATGCCGACGAAGCCGTTCGCCGTGAAGAACGCGCGGTTCACCCGGGACAGGTCGTTCGGCTTCACGATCGCGTGCTCGTAGGCGAACGCGGCCGCGGTCAGGACCAGCCCGACCCACCACGGCCAGCCCAGCCCCACCAGCGCGCCGAACCAGATGAACAGGGCGAACGTCACCACGTGGGCGACGATCGAGAGGTTCAACGCGAACGCCACCCCGTAGCGGGCCGGGACGCTGCGCACGCCGATGCGGCGGTCCACCTCGGCATCCTGGCACGCATAAATGAGGTCGAATCCGCCGATCCAGAGGCCGACGGCGAGGCCCAGCACCCACGCCGGCCCGGACCCCTCGAACGTGGCGGTGACGCCGAGCCAGGCACCGAGCGGGCCGACCATCTGAGCCAGGCCGAGCACCGCGTGGGGCCAGTTCGTAAACCGCTTGGCGTACGGGTAGCCGGCCAGCAGCACCAGCGCCAGGGGGGCGAGCGTGAGGCACAAGGGGTTCAGCGCCGCCGCCGCGACGAGGAAGACGGCGAGCGCCACGGCCGAGCCGATCCAGGCCGTCCGCACCGAGACCGCCCCGGTCACGAGCTCGCGGTTCGCGGTCCGAGGGTTACGCGCGTCGATGCCCCGGTCCACGATCCGGTTGACGGCCATGGCGAACGTCCGGGCACCGACCATGGCCACGGTGATGAGCACCAGCTTGAGCCAGTCGACGCGGCCGTCCTGCCGCAGCATCGCCGTCAGCGCGGCGAGGTAGGCGAACGGGAGCGCGAAGACCGAGTGCTCGATGGTGACCAGGCGGAGGAAGCCGGTCAGGGGTTGGGTCGGGGCGGTGCTCACCGTCAGTTCCACACCCTCGTGCTCACAGCCCGTACTCCTTCCAGCGCCGGTCGACCAGGGCCACGACCTCGGGCGACATCACGGCCTCCTCGGGCCAGCCCCGGGTGTACCCCTCGCCGGGGAGCTTACGGGTGGCGTCGATGCCGGCCTTGCCACCCCAGAACTGCTGGTACGACCCGTGGTCCAGGTGGTCGACCGGACCCTGGGTGAGCAGCAGGTCGTGCGCGTAGTCGACGTTGCCGAGGGCACGCCACGCCACCTCGTGGTAGTCCGACGGGTCGCAGTCGTCGTCGACGACCACGATCAGCTTGGTCAGCGACAGCAGGTGCGCGCCCCAGATGGCGTGCATCACCTTCTGCGCGTGCTTGGGATAGCGCTTGCGGATCGACACGATGAGGCAGTTGTGGAAGACGCCCGCCTCGGGCATCGACATATCCACGATGTCCGGGATCAGGAACTTGATGAGCGGCAGGAAGATCCGCTCGGTGGCGTGGCCGATCGGGCCGTCCTCCTGCGGCGGCTTCGACGTGACGATCGAGTGGTAGATCGGGTTGCGCTGCATCGTCATGCACTCGACGTGCATGACCGGGAACGGCTCGACCGGCGTGTAGAAGCCGGTGTGGTCGCCAAAGGGTCCCTCGGGCAGCCGCTCGCCCGGCTCGACGTACCCCTCCAGCACGATCTGGGCGTTCGCCGGCACCTGCAGCGGGACGGTCAGGCAATCGACCATCTCCACCCGCTCGCCCCGCAGGAACCCCGCGAACAGGTACTCGTCGATGTCCGCCGGGAGGGGCGCGGTGGCCACATAGGACACGACCGGGTCGTTGCCGATCGCGACCGCCACCGGCAGCCGCTGGCCCAGCCGCTCGGCCACCGCGTGGTGGGCGGTGGAGTCCTTGTGGATCTGCCAATGCAGGCCGAGCGTGTTGTGGGAGTGCTGCTGCAGCCGGTACAGGCCCAGGTTCCGCTTGCCGGTCTCGGGGTGCTTGGTGTGGGTGATCCCGAAGTTGTGGAAGATGCCGCCGTCCCCGGGCCACGTCTTGAGGCCGGGCAGCCGGTTCAGGTCGACCTGGTCCCCGCGGTAGACGACCTCCTGGCACGGCGCCGTCTTGACCCGCTTGGGCGGCACCGACTTGAGCTGCATGACCTTGCCGAGCGCCTCGCGCAGGCCGGCCAGGCCGACCGGCAGCTCCGGCTTGATCAGCTCACCGATGCGCGCCCCGATCTCGTTCACATCGGACACGCCGAGCGCCATCGCCATCCGGCGGTGCGTCCCGAAGAGGTTGATGGCGATCGGCATCTCGCCCCGGGTCGGCCGTTCGAACAACAGGGCCGGGCCCTTCGCCCGGACGGTCCGCGTCACGATCTCGCTGACCTCGAGTGTGGGGTCGACCTCCGCCCGCACCCGGTGCAGCTCCCCGGCCGCCTCGAGGGCGGCGAGGAACTCGGGCAGGTCGTTGTACGGGAACCGGGGCACCGCCATGAGTGATCAGTCTGCCAACCCCGCCGACCGCCCCGCGTGACCCCCCGGCCGGCTCCGGCCCGCCCCGTTCCGCCGGCGCGCTAGGCCTAGCCGGCTAGCATTCGCCCATGGATGGGTTCACGGAGGAGGACCTGCGCCAGGTCGTCGCCACGTACGAGGCGACCAAGAAGGCCGCGCTGGAGCAGCGCGACGCCGCGCTGCGGGCCTTTCACGCGGCCGGCTGGCGGCCGGTCGACCTGCAGCGGGTCACCGGGTACAGCCGCGAGACCATCCGGCAAGCCCTCAACCCCCGGGCCCGGGAGGACATCAACCGTGGTCGGCGGGAGATCCGGGCCCAGCGGTCGCAGCTGGGCCGGCAGTTTGTCGTACCGAGCACCCTGGGCGAGCTTCGCGGCCCGACCTCCGGATCGGTCCAGCTCCCCGACCACCTGGACGCGGACCACGAGGTCTATGACCTGACCGACCGGCGGCAGCTCACGCGAATGTACGCGACGGTCCTGTACACGGCGACGTCCGTCGACGACCTGCGGAACTGGCTCAACGACGAGCGGCTGGTCGCGGTGTGGCCCGACCTGATGCTCCCTCCGGACCTCCGGGTGCGGTGGGAGCGGCGGTTTCCGGTGCTGGCCCGCCGATGGAGCGACCCGGAGTAGCCCGGGATCAGTCGACGCCGGCGTAGGAGTGCAGGCCGACGGCGACGAAGTTGATCACGTAGAGGTTGACGACCATCGTCAGCCAGGCCACCACCGAGAACCAGGTCGCGGTGGTGCGCTTGACGCTCGGAGTCGCCCGGGCGTGCAGGTAGGCGGCGTAGGCGACCCAGGAGATGAACGACCAGGTCTCCTTCGGGTCCCAGCCCCAGTAGCGGCCCCAGGCGGCTTCGGCCCAGATGGCGCCGCAGATGATGGCCAGCGTCCAGATCGGGAACGCGAACGCGTGCAGCCGGAAGGTCAGCCGCTCCAGGGTGTCCGCGGCCGGCAGGGCGCGGCCGAGGCTGAACGGGAACGCGACGACTTGAGGGGTACCGTCGTCGGCCAGGCCCGAGCGCTTGTCGTACCCCGCCCGGATCAGGTACAGCGCGGCCGGCACGAAGGCGAGCAGCAGCAGGCCGGAGGCGGTCGCCGCGGCCGACACGTGGACCTTCAGCCAGGCCGACTGCAGGGCCGGGACGAGTGGGCCGGCCGGCGTGGTCAGCACGAGCCCGGCGAAGCCGAGCATCAGCGCCAGGGCCCCGGTCACGAACACCCCGAGCGGGCGCAGCGTGGGACGCACCGCGAGCAGGACGAGCCAGCCGACCACGCACACCGCGGTGAGCGTCACCACGAACTCGTACATGTTGCCCAGCGGCACGCGCTGGGCCGCCAGGCCGCGGGTGACCAGGACGGCCACGTGCGCGGCCAGGCCGACCACCGTGAGGGCCACCCCGATCGCGCCGGCCACCCCCGTCCGGCCCGCGCGCGGCGTGGTCTCGTCATCGCGCTCCGGCCGCTCCGGCTGCACCGGCGAGACGATGTCCACCCCGGACGCCCCGCCGCCGGCCCCGACGGCGACCAGCTCCCGAACGGGGCGCATCGCGACCCGGGCCACCGCGCCCCGGGTTCCGAAGGCGAACTCGACGAGGTATCCCACCATCGCGGCGACGTACGTCACCGCCGCCACGAACAGCAGCGTGTCGGACAGCTCGGCCACTGCGTCCTTCCCTTCGCTTCGCCACGGCGGGGCTCAGGCTCGCTCCGCGCGCTCGCTGTTTGGTCCTATGGCTTCGCGACGGCGGGGCTGGCTCTCGCTCGCCCCTCGCGCTCGCTGGCTACTCCCTCGCTTCCCGGCCGCGGGGCTCGCTGGCGCTCGCTCGCGGGCCCGTCTGGCTGAGGCCGGCCGGCTCGCGCTCCCGCGGCGGCGCCCCGCCGGCCAGGGCCACGACGCGGGCGAACTCGTCCGCGAAGCCGGGGTACTCGGTGCGGGCGAGCCCGCCGAACGTGATGAGGCTACCGCCGCCGTCCGCCGGCCGGATGCGGGCCCAGACCCGTCGCCGCTTCCCCGACAGCGACACCATGAGCCCGACCAGCACGGCGCCCGCGCCGAAGAGCATGAGCGACTGGCCGGGGTCGTGGCGGACGCTCACCGTGATCCACGGCCGGGTCCCGAGGAACTCCACAGTGGACCCGTCGGGCAGCGTCCAGCTCTCGCCCGGCCGCAGGGTCCGGGTGCCGACCTCCGTCAGCCGCCCGAGCGCGATCTGGCGCTCGTCCAGCGCGTAGACCGACTGCGGGACGCCGCTGCCCAGCCCGAGGTCGCCCTGCCAAGCGGTGAGCGTGAGCACCGGGTCCCGTTCGGCCGGGAAGATCGAGGCGGCGACCGCCGGGTCGGGGTTGGCGGTCGGCTGGTAGACCCCGGTCAGGCCGAGCTGGGCCGGCGGGTCGGCCGACGACTGGCCGGGCGGCACGTTGGCGTACGGGAACTTCGCCACCCCCTGGCTGGTGAGCATCCCGTCCACCGGCAGGAACGGCGCCGTGGTGGTGAACACCTGGTCGTACCGGTCGGTGTAGCGCAGCACCGGGGCGTACCCGTGCCCGATCAGGTAGACGTTGGCCCCGGACAGCCGCAGCGGGTGGTTCACCTGCAGCGTCCACCGGCGGGGCTCCTCGCCCAGGTCCTCCACATAGGACACCTCGGCGGCGAACCGCGTGGGCTGCCCGGTGTCGAGGAACTCGGCCTGGAAGTCGTGCACGGTGACGCAGAACGGCGGCAGGCGGTCGCCCGAGGTCCGGGCACCCAGGCCGTACTCGTCGTACTGATGCAGCGTGTTGCAGAACTCGTCGCCGGCCACCACCAGGCGGTTGCCGTGCCAGCCGTACCAGGTGCCCCAGGCGAGCCCCACGAGCAGCGACAGCAGGGCGAAGTGGAACAGCAGGTTCCCGGTCTCCTTGAGGTACCCCTTCTCGGCGGCCACGGTGACCGTGCCGTCGGCGTGCGCTCGCACGGCCGTGCGCCACCGGGCGCGCCGCCACGCGAGCCGTACGGTCTGGGCGGCCTCGGTCGGGCCCTGGCCGACCTCGCGGGTGGTGCTCACCGGCAGGCGTTCGAGCCGGGCCGGCGCGTCCGGCGGGGGCTTGATGAGGTTCGCCACGTGCTGGCGCAGCCGCGGGGCCAGGCACCCGACCAGCGAGATGAACAGCAGCAGGTAGACCGCGGAGAACCACGGCGAGGCGTAGACGTCGAAGGCCCACAGCCGCTCGAGGAGCGGCGCCAGGTCGGGGTGCTCGGCGATGTACTCGTCGACCGCCTCCCGGCTCACCCCCCGCTGGGGGAAGATCGACCCCGGCACCGCCGCGACGGCCAGCACGAGCAGCAGCACCAGTGCGGTGCGCATGCTCGTCAGCCACCGCCAGAAGGCCCGCACCGAACTCACCGGCCACCCCCGGCGTGGGGTCGGTTCCGCAGGACCGGGCTCGGCGGGCGGCGGATCACAGGGCCACCGTTCCGGGTCCGATCGTCACCTTGAACCAGGTCATGAGGGTGTCCCAGACCCCCGTGACCAAGGCCAGGCCGACCAGCACGAGCATCACGCCACCGATGCGGGTCACCCAGGCGTTGTGCCGCCGGATCGCCTCACGCAGCCCGAGCAGCCGCCGGAAGCCCAGGGCGAAGGCGAGGAACGGCAGGCCCAGGCCGAGGCAGTAGGCGACGGTCAGCGTGGCCGCCCGCCCGGCCGACCCTTCGGTGGCGGCGAGCGTCAGCACCGCGCCGAGCGTCGGCCCGATGCACGGCACCCAGGAGATCGCGAAGACCGCGCCGAGCACCGGGGCGCTGGCCAGGCCGGCGGCCGGGAGGCGGCGGATGCGCCACTCGCGCTGCAGCCCGGGAACCAGGCCGGCGAAGGCCAGCCCGAGCCCGATGATGAGCACCCCGGCGACGGCCTGGATCACCCGCTCGTGGCCGAGCAGCACGACGCCGACCGACGACGCGAAGATGCCCATGAGGGTGAAGACGGCGGTAAACCCGGCGATGAAGCCGAGCACCCCGAGCGCGAGGCGGCCCCGGGCGGCGGCGGAGGGCCGGTGCAGCGCGGCGTCGAGGTCGGCCCCGGCCAGACCGGTCACATAGGACAGATAGCCGGGCACCAGGGGCAGGATGCACGGCGACAGGAAGCTGACCAGGCCGGCGACCGCGGCGACGACCACGGCGAGCAGCAGCGGCCCGCTGTGGGCGATCCCTGCGAACTGCTCGCCCACCTACGCCTCCGCCCGTCCGGACCGTGGGATCATGTCAGCTCGACTCCTCGAGCAGGGCGGCCACCACGGGCTCGAGCTCGGCGGCGACCACGGCGGCCTGCGCGATCGCGGCGACGCGGCCCTGGCGGTCGATCACGATGGTGGCGGGGATCGCGTTCGGGTGTACGTCGAACCCGAGCATCAGGCGCGAGGACGGATCGACGATCGACGGGTACGTCAGGTACTGCCGGGCGAAGGCCCGGGCCGCGTCCGGCTCGTCGCGCACGTTGATGCCGAGGAACGCCACCCCGCGGTCCTTGTACTCGGCGTAGACCGCCTCGAGCTCGGGCGCCTCGCCGACGCACGGGGGGCACCAGCTCGCCCACACGTTGACCACCAGCACGTCGCCCGCGTGGGTGGCGGGGTCGTACGTCCCGCTGCCGTCGAGCAGCTCGCCGGTCAGCGCGGGCGCGGGCTTGCGGTCGGCGGGGGCGAAGACCTGGATCAGCTCGGCGGCGGGCGCCGGGCGACCCGTGCAGCCGGCGAGCAGGCCGAGGGTGGCGAGCAGGCCAAGGACGACGATCCGGCGCATACGCATCAGGCCCCCTTCGCGGTCCGCGCCGTGCCGACGATCAGATGGGCCGCGGGTGAGGTGTACGTGATGTCGACCACGGACTCGCCGCGGAAGTGGACGCTGGTGACGCTGGCGAGGGCGCACTCGCGCCGACGCGGGTCGTGCCAGAGCCGGCGACCCTCCAGATGCCGGCGCAGCACCCAGATCGGCAGCTGGTGGGAGACGCAGACCGCCTCGTGGCCCTCGGCCCGGCGCCGGGCGTCGAGCAGGGCCGCACGCATGCGGGCCGCGATCTCGAGGTAGGGCTCGCCCCACGAGGGGCGGAACGGGTTGCGCAGGACGTGCCAGTTGCGCGGGTCCCGCAGCGCGCCGTCGCCCACCCCGACCCGCTTGCCCTCGAAGAAGTTCTCGCTCTCGATCAGCCGCTCGTCGATCTCCACCGGCAACCCGAACTGGGCCGCGACCGGCTCGGCGGTCTGCCGGGCCCGCTCCAGCGGGCTGGAGACCACGAGCGTGACGTCCCGCCCGGCCAGCGCCTGGGCCGCCGCCTGCGCCATCTGCTCGCCGCGGGCCGAGAGGCGGAACCCGGGCAACCGTCCATAGAGGACCTTGGTCGGGTTGTGCACCTCGCCGTGGCGCAGCAGGTGCACGACGGTGCGCGTCTCCGCCGCGCTCACGACCCCTCCTCGCTCTCGGGCCGCTTGTTCTCGGGCTGCCCCGTGCTCTCGGTCGCCCCCGAGCGCGCCCGGCGGGCGGCCACCGCGGCGTGCGGCAGGGCCTTGGCGATGATGTCCAGCTCGTCGTCCCCGATGGCGGTCGAGACGAACCACGCCTCGAACGACGAGGGCGGCAGGTACACCCCGCGCGCGAGCATCTCGTGGAAGAACGCGGCGAACGCGGCCACGTCCTGGGTCTTCGCGGTCGCGTAGTCGGTGACCGGCTGGTCGGTGAAGAAGACCGAGAACAGCGAGCCGGCGTACTGCACCCGGTGCGGGACGCCGGCGCCGTGCAGCGCGCCGGAGACCAGGTCGCCGATGGTGCGCGCGGTCTCCTCCAGGCGTTCGTAGACCTCGTCGGTGCACAGCCGCAGGGTGGTCAGCCCGGCGGCGCAGGCGAGCGGGTTGCCCGAGAGCGTCCCGGCCTGGTAGACCGGCCCGGCCGGGGCGAGCTGCCCCATGATCTCCGCCCGGCCGCCGAAGGCCGCGGCCGGCAGGCCCCCGCCCATGACCTTCCCGAAGGTGTACAGGTCCGCGTCGATGGGCTCCCCGTTCGCGGCGGAGCGGGCCGCCCAGCCGCCCTGGGCGACCCGGAAGCCGGTCATCACCTCGTCGAGGATGAGCAGCGCGCCGTGCCGGTGGGCGATGTCGGCCAGGAACGCGTTGAAGCCCGGCTCCGGCGGCACCACGCCCATGTTGCCCGGCGCGGCCTCGGTGATGATCGCCGCGATCTCGCTCCCCACCTGGGCGAACACCGCCTCCACGGCGGCCCGGTCGTTGTAGGGCAGCACGATCGTCTCGCGCGTCGCGGCGGCGGTCACCCCCGGCGAGTCGGGCAGGGACAGCGTCGCGACCCCCGAGCCGGCGGAGGCGAGCAGGCTGTCCGAGTGACCGTGGTAACAGCCCGAAAATTTCACGATCTTGGAACGACCCGTGGCGCCCCGGGCCAGCCGGATGGCGCTCATCGTCGCCTCCGTACCCGAGTTCACCAGCCGCACCTGGTCGATGCCGGTCCGCTCGATGATCTCCGCCGCCAGGTCCACCTCGGCCGGGGTCGGCGCGCCGAAGCTCGTGCCGTGGGCCGCCGCGGCGGTGACCGCGGCCACCACCTCCGGGTGGGCGTGGCCCAGGATCAGCGGGCCCCAGGAGCAGACGAGGTCGACGTAGCGGCGGCCGTCGGCGTCGTAGAGGTACGCGCCCTCGCCCCGCACCATGAAGCGCGGGGTGCCGCCGACCTGCCGAAACGCTCGGACGGGCGAGTTCACCCCACCGGGCACCAGCGCGCGGGCCCGGTCGAAGAGCGCGGACGACGCCGGAGCGTCGGTCGGATATGTCGGAGTCACGGCACCCGACATTCTGTCACCGCAGGCTGAGCGCCGGACGCGGGCCTTCCCGTGACCCGTCCCACCACGGCGGCGCCGAATTGCCTAGCGTGGGCGGCATGACTGTCCCGCCACCCGCCGGGCCGCCGCAGGCCAAGCGCGTCCCCGTCGAGCGCACCCACCACGGGGACACCATCGTGGACGAGTACGCCTGGCTCGCCGTCAAGGACGACCCCGACACGCTCGCCTACCTGCAGGCCGAGAACGAGTGGACCCGCCTGCGCACGGCCGACCAGGAGCCACTGCGCGAGACGATCTTCGAGGAGATCCGGGGCCGGGTGCAGGAGACCGAGGTCCACCTGCCGACCCGGAAGGGCGGCTACTGGTACTACTCCCGCACCGAGGAGGGCAAGCAGTACCCGATCCACTGCCGCCGCGCCGTCCAGCCGGGCGAGACCCGGCCGCCGCTGTCGCCCGACGGCTCGCCCCTGCCGGGCGAGGAGATCATGCTGGACGAGAACGTGCTCGCCGGTGACTCGGAGCACTTCAGCCTCGGCACCTTCGACGTCTCGCCCGACGGGCGACTGCTGGCCTACTCGGTGGACTTCGCGGGCAACGAGCGGTTCACCCTCAAGGTGCGCGACTTGACCACGGGCACCGACCTGCCGGACGAGATCGCCGACGTCCACTACGGCTCGGCCTGGTCCGCCGACGGCGCGACCCTGTTCTACGTCCGCGCCGACGAGGCCTGGCGGGCGCACCAGATCTGGCGCCACCGGATCGGCGGCGGGCCGGCCGACGCGCTCGTCTACGAGGAGCCGGACGAGCGGTTCTCGGTGGGCATCGGACTGACCCGGTCCGAGCGGTACCTGCTGCTCGTGGTGAGCAGCATGGTGACCAGCGAGTGCTACCTGATCCCGGCCGACACCCCCGAGGCCGCGCCGCGCCTGGTCGCGCCGCGGCAGCAGGGCGTCGAGTACCACGTGGAGCACGACCCGGCCCGCGAGCGGTTCCTGGTCCTGCACAACCGGGATGCGCTCGACTTCGCCCTCGCCTGGTTCCCGGAGGCCGAGTTCTCCGCCGCCCCCGCCGGGGCCACCGCGGGCGTGCCGGGCGGGTCGCCGGCCGGCCAGTCCGCCGCGCAGTATCCACAGTGGAGGCCGCTCATCGACCATGTGCCCGGCCAACGGCTGACCGATGTGGACGCGTTCGCCGCGGCCACCGTGGTGTCGCTGCGCCGGGACGGGCTCACCGCCCTGCACGTGCTCCCGGCCACCGGCGAGCCCTACGACATCGCGTTCCCCGAGCCGGTCCACACGGTGGGGCTGTCCGACAATCCGGAGTACGAGACCGGCTCGGTGCGCATCGCCTACTCCTCCCTGATCACGCCGCCGAGCGTCTACGACTACGACCTCGGCAGCCGGGAGATGACCCTGCTGTGGCGGGCCCCGGTCCGCGGCGGCTACGACCCGGAGCAGTACGAGCAGCACCGGACGTGGGCCGTGGCGCCGGACGGCACCCGCGTGCCCATCTCAATCGCCTGCCGGCGGGGCACGCCCCGCGACGGGTCGGCGCCGCTGCTGCTGTACGGCTACGGCGCGTACGAGGCGAGCACGGACCCGTGGTTCTCCTACTCGCGACCGTCCCTTTTGGACCGTGGCGTCGTCTTCGCGGTGGCCCACGTCCGGGGCGGGGGCGAGCTGGGGCGGCGCTGGTACGAGGACGGCAAGCTGCTGGCCAAGAAGAACACCTTCACCGACTTCATCGCCTGCGCCCACCACCTCGTCGCCGAGCGCTGGACCTCGACGGACCGCCTGGTGGCGATGGGTGGCTCCGCCGGCGGGATGCTCATGGGCGCGGTGGCCAACCTCGAGCCGACCGCGTTCGCGGGCATCGTGGCGCAGGTGCCGTTCGTCGACGTCCTGACCACCATCCTCGACCCGTCGCTGCCGCTGACCGTGGCCGAGTGGGAGGAGTGGGGCAACCCGGTCGAGTCGGCCGAGGCGTACCACTACATCAAGTCGTACGCGCCCTACGAGAACCTGGCCGCCCGGCCGTATCCCCCGATGCTCGTGATGGGCAGCCTCAACGACACCCGCGTGCTCTACCACGAGCCGGCCAAGTACGTGGCCCGGCTGCGGGCGGTCGCGCCCGAGGCCGACGTGCTGCTCAAGACCGAGATGGGCACCGGCCACAGCGGCCCCACCGGCCGGTACGACGCCTGGCGCGAGACGGCGTTCATCTACGCCTGGATCCTCACCCGCGTGTCCGCGGCAACGTCCGGCCAGGGGTGACATCAGGCCGCTGGGCGACAGCGAGGCCCGCGGTCACCGACCGGCGATGCCGCTGCGGTGGGCGATGACGATGGCCTGCACCCGGTCACGCGCGCCGAGCTTGGCGAGTATGCGGGCCACGTGCGTCTTCACCGTGGTCTCGGCGAGATAGAGCTCGGCGGCGATCTCGGCGTTGGTCAGGCCGTTGGCCATCGACCGCAGCACGTCCATCTCGCGTGGCGTGAGGTCGGCGAGGCCCGGGACGGCCGGTGGCGCCACGGGCCGGGCCACGAACGAGTCGATGAGCCGGGCCATGACCGGGCGGCTGAGCATGTACTCACCCGCGGCGCAGGCCTTCACGGCATTGACCAGCTCGGTGGGCCCGCTGGTCTTGAGCAGGAAGCCGGAGGCGCCCGCCCGCAGGGCCTCCAGTACGTATTCATCTAGATCGAACATCGTGAGAATGAGCACCTTCGCCGCCGGAAGGGACTGGCAGATGTTCCGCGTCGCGGTGATCCCGTCACCGCCGGGCATCTCGATGTCCATCAGGACGACGTCGGGACGGTGCTCGATGGCCAGGCGCAGTGCGGCGGTGCCATCGGCGGCCTGCGCCACGACCGCCAGCTCGGGGTCGCTGGACAGCACGGCGACCAGCCCGGCCCGCAGCAGCTCGTTGTCGTCGACGACGAGGATTCTGGTCGTCATTCCGCCACCTGCGCCGGCGGGCGGGCGTCAGCGGTCACGGTATGTGCGGTCGGGGTCGGCAGGACGGCCTCGACCTGGAATCCGGCGCCGGGGACGATGCCGGCGGTGAACGATCCACCGACGAACTCCACCCGTTCCCCGAGTCCGATGAGGCCGTAGCCGCGGCCAGAGGTCGCTGCGGCGTCCGGCCGGTTGTCCCCGGTGCGCTCGGCGGGAGGCCCGGTGTCGAAGACCCGGACGCAGAGCCGCTCTCCGCGGTGCGTGATCGTGACCTGGGCGTGTGCGCCGGGACTGTGCCGGATGCTGTTGGTGAGCGACTCCTGCACGACGCGGTAGACGACGTCGAGGAGCGCCGGCGGGATCTCGCCGATCAGCGTGAGATCGACCGGTGTCCCCGCGGCCCGTACCCGGTTGACGAGCGCGATGATGTCGGCGGTGGTTCGTTGCTGGGCGGGCGTTTCTGACGGCAGACGATCCAGCTCGGCCAGGGCCGACCGGGCCGTGTCGTCGATGACATCGAGCGACGCCCAGGTGGCGGCGGGATTCGTCGGCCAGGACACGTCGGCCGCGGCCGCCTGCATGGCGATGACCCCCACCGCGTGGGACACCACATCGTG
>Ga0310834_100980_pt1 | contig 21363 bp, 22 predicted proteins | sample SM_ome_2_FD_201314 | JGI IMG/M metagenome (GOLD analysis project Ga0310834, IMG submission 201314) | Sorghum-adapted microbial communities enriched on stacked mutant (SM) sorghum from Joint BioEnergy Institute, Emeryville, California... ... | reverse complement strand
ACTGTTGCTTGCGTGTGCATACGAGTGTAGGTGGCTGGCTCGTGGGCACCTACTGTGCTGGTTGTGGATGGGCTCACTCGCATTCCGGACAGGCGGGTGTGGGTGGCCCATTCGGTGTGTGGCGAACCTCGCATACGCCACACCCCGCCTGACAACGATGGACACGCCTGATCGGCTCAATCTCGGGTAATCCGCCCGTGCGTGCGCCCCGGGCCGGGCCAAGGCCGCGATGATCTCGGTGGCGTGCCTATGTCGGGACGGTCACCGACGCAGCCGTCGGCGCACACCCGCCAGCCATCTGTCCGGGTCGGCTGCCTTGCGTCGCACGTACTCGGCGACCTCCGCGTGCGGCAGGATGAGGAACCGCTCGGCGGCGAGCCCGGCCATTACGGCGTCGGCGACCTGCTCGGGTTCCAGGATCGGACCGGCCGCGGCGACCGCGAGCGCCGCCGGGTCACCGGCGTCCAGGCCGCGCGTCAGCATCGGTGTGCGCACCCCCTGCGGGCACAGCGCGCTCACCTTGATGCCGGCGTCGCCGTACATCACCGCCAGCCACTCGGCGAACGCCACGGCGGCGTGCTTGGTCACCGCGTACGGCGCGTCGCCCGGCGCGGTCAGCAGGCCGGCCGCGGAGCAGGTGTGCAGCAGGTAGCCACCGCCGCGGGCGAGCATCCCCGGCAGCACGGCGCGCGCGGCGTACACATGGGACAGCACGTTGACCGACCAGGCCGCGTCCCAGACGGCGGCGTCGGCCGACAAGCCCTGGCCGGTGGCGATGCCGGCGTTGGCGCAGAAGAGGTCGATCGGGCCCAGCTCGCGTTCGGCGGCCGCGACCAGCTCGCGGACCTCGTCCTCGACGGTGACATCGGCGTGGACCGGGAGCCCGGGCGGGAGCTCGGTGCCGGGCAGGTCCGAGACGCACAGCCGGGCGCCCTCGGCGGCGAACCGGCGGGCCAGGGCGCTGCCGATGCCGCCGGCCGCGCCGGTGATGACCACGACCTTGCCTGCCAGATCCATCTCTGCCTCCCTGGCCGTCCGCCGCGGGGATACCAACCGGTCGGTATGTACGCGTAGGGTATGCCCATGCAGACAGGGCTGGCAGGCCGTACCGCGCTGGTGACCGGTGCGTCGCGCGGCATCGGGAAGGCGATCGCAACCGCGCTGGCGGCCGAGGGGTGCAACGTCGTGCTGGCCTCGCGCCGGCAGGAGGCGCTCGACCAGGTGGCCGAGGAGCTGCGTGCGGCGTACCCGCAGGTGGGCGTGCTCGCGCACGCGGCGCACGTGGGTGATCCCGACCAGGCGCAGGCCTGCGTCGCAGCCGCGGTGGAGACCTTCGGCGCGGTGGATGTCCTGGTCAACAACGCCGGCACCAACCCGTACTTCGGCCCGATGGTCGACCTCGACCTGGCCCGGGCCGAGAAGACCGTGCAGGTCAATCAGTTCGCGGTGGTGCGGTGGACCCAGCTGGTGTGGAAGGCGTCGATGGCCGAGCGCGGCGGCTCCATCGTCAACATCGCGTCGGTCGGCGGGCTGCTGACCGAGTGGGGGATCGGCTACTACAACGCCACCAAGGCCGCGGTCATCCACCTGACCCGCCAGTTCGCCGCCGAGCTGGCGCCCGGTGTGCGGGTCAACGCCATCGCGCCCGGCCTGGTCCGCACCCAGCTGGCCCGGGCGCTGTGGGAGGGTGCCGAGGACCAGATCAGCGCCGCGCTGCCGCTGGGTCGCATCGGTGAGCCGGCGGACATCGCCGGCGCCGCCGTGTTCCTGGCCGGTACCGCCTCGTCCTGGATGACCGGGCAGACCCTCGTCGTGGACGGTGGCGCCCTGGTCCGCCCGTCGTTGACGGTGTCCTGATGGGACGCTGGGGCATCACCGTGCCGCTGCCGGGCGTCCCGCTGCTCGCGCACCGGCAGCTGCTGCCCGAGCTGGCCGAGCTCGGCTACACCGACGCCTGGTCGGCCGAGACCAACGGCACCGACGCGTTCTCGCCGCTGGTCCTCGCCGCCGACCACGCCCCGTCGCTGCGACTGGGCACGGCCGTGGTGCCGGTCTACACCCGCGGCCCGGCCCTGCTCGCGATGAGCGCCTCCGCCCTCGCCGAACTCGCGCCGGGCAGGTTCGCGCTGGGCATCGGGGCGTCGTCACCGGTCATTGTGGAGGACTGGAACGGCGGCGCGTTCGTCGAGCCGTACGCCCGGGTCCGCGACACCCTGCGCTTCCTGCGCCGGGCGCTGGCCGGGGACCGGGTCGGCAGCTTCCGCCTGGAGCGCCCGCCGGCGCAGCCGGTGCCGATCCTGCTGGCCGCGCTCCGGCCGGGCATGCTCCACCTCGCCGCCCGCGAGGCAAACGGCGCCATCACCAACTGGCTGTCCGCGCAGGACGTGGCGACGGTACGCGCCGAGCTCGGCGACGGGTGCGAGCTGGCCGCCCGCATCTTCGTGTGCCCGACCGAGGACGCGGACGCCGCGCGGGCCATCGGCCGCCGGCTGATCGCCACCTACCTCAACGTCGGCGTGTACGCCGCCTTCCATGAGTGGCTCGGCCGCGGTGAGGCGCTGGCGCCGATGCACCGGGCGTGGGCGGCCGGAGACCGGGCCGGCGCGCTGGACGCGATCCCGCCGTCGCTCGTGGACGAGCTGGTGGTGCACGGCTCGGCCGGCGAGTGCCGGGAGCGCATCCGCCAGTACGTCGCGAACGGGCTGGACACACCGATCATCGCAGTACTGCCGGCCGGCGGGGACCCGGTCGCGGCCGCGCGGGCCCTGGCACCCTCCGATGTCTGACCCGCCCGGCCTGGACCTGCGCCGGCTCGCCGCCTACCTGGGGGTGGACCACCTCACCGGGTCGGTCATCGCCGGCGGGCGGTCCAACCTCACCTACCGGGTCACCGACGGCCAGTCGCGCTGGGTGGTCCGCCGCCCGCCGCTCGGCCACGTCCTGCCGACCGCGCACGACATGGCCCGCGAGTACCGCGTCATCAGCGCGCTGCGGGGCACGCCGGTGCCGGTGCCCAAGGTAGTGCTCTACTGCGCCGACGAGTCCGTGATCGGGGCGCCGTTCTACGTCATGGAGGAGGTGCCGGGCGTCGTCCTGCGCTCCGCTTCGGACTTCGCCCGGCTGCCCGACGGCGGGGGTATCCACTGTGGGCGGGTACTGGTCGAGGTGCTGCTCGCGCTGCACCGGATCCAGCCGGCCGCGGTCGGTCTCGGCGATTTCGGCCGGCCCGAGGGCTACCTGGCCCGCCAGGTGTCCCGCTGGTACCGGCAGTGGGAACGTTCGGCCACCCGCGAGCTGCCGTCGCTGGAAAAGCTGCACGCCCGGCTCGCCTCGTCGGTGCCTGAGTCGGACCGGGCCAGCATCGTGCACGGCGACTACCGGCTGGACAACGTGCTGTTCGACCCCACTCTGACGCGGATCGACGCGGTGCTCGACTGGGAGATGTCCACGCTCGGCGACCCGCTGGCCGATGTGGGGCTGCTCTACACGTACACCGCGCTCGCCGCCGAGGGGCTGCGCCCCGGCGGCGCGGCGCTGCCCGCGTCGGCCGGCTTCCCGCCGGCTGCCCAGCTGATGGAGTGGTATGCCGCGGGCAGCGGGACAAGCCTGGAGCGGCTGGCCTGGTACGCCGCGTTCGGGCACTACAAGCTCGCGGTCATCAGCGAGGGCATCCATGCCCGGTTCCTGGCTGGCGAGACGGTCGGAGACGACTTCGAGTCGATCGGTGCGCAGGTGCCGCAGCTGGTGGAACGGGCCTTGGCGCACCTGGAGGAGGCGTGATGGACTTCGGCTTCAGCCCGCGCACCGTCCAGCTCCGGGAGAAGGTCCAGCAGTTTCTCGACGAGGTGATCTACCCGGCGGAGGCGGTCTACGAAGAGCAGCTGGCCGCCGCGCCGGACCGGTGGGACGCGCCCGAGGTGCTGGCCGAGCTGAAGGCGCAGGCGCGGGCGCGCGGCCTGTGGAACCTGTTCCTGCCCGACCGCCGCTGGGGCGCCGGACTGTCCAACCTGGAGTACGCTCCGCTGGCCGAGCTCTCCGGCCGCAGCCCCCACCTGGCCCCGGAGGCGATGAACTGCTCGGCGCCGGACACCGGCAACATGGAGCTGCTGGCCATGTTCGGCACCCCGGAGCAGCAGCAGCGCTGGCTGGTGCCGCTGCTGGCGGGCGAGATCCGGTCCTGCTTCGCGATGACCGAGCCGGATGTGGCCAGTTCGGACGCGAACAACATCGCCACCCGCATCGTCCGCGACGGCGACGAGTACGTGGTGACCGGCCGCAAGTGGTGGTCCTCGGGCGCGATGAACCCGCGCTGCCGGGTGGCGATCGTCATGGGGGTGACCGACCCGGACGGTCCCCGGCACCGCAGGCACAGCATGGTGCTGGTGCCGATGGACGCCCCGGGCGTACGGGTCGTGCGGCCCACCGCGGTCTTCGGCTACGACGACCGGGCGCACGGCGGGCACGCGGAGGTCGAGTTCGACGGTGTGCGGGTCCCGGTGGAGAACCTGCTCGGCGGCGAGAACGAGGGCTTCGCGATGGCTCAGGCGCGGCTCGGCCCGGGGCGTATCCACCACTGCATGCGGCTGATCGGCATGGCCGAGCGCGCGCTCGACGCGATGTGCGAGCGGGTGCTGTCGCGAAGGACCTTCGGCGCGCCGATCGCGGAGCACGGCACCGTGCAGGACTGGATCGCCGAGTCGCGGATGCGGATCGAGCAGGCCCGGCTGCTGGTGCTCAAGACCGCCTGGCTGATGGACACCGTCGGCAACCGCGGCGCGGCCACCGAGATCGCCGCGATCAAGGCGGTCGTACCGGAGATGGCCTGCTGGGTCATCGACCGGGCGATCCAGGCGTACGGCGGGGCGGGGGTCTGCCAGGACACGCCGCTGTCGTCGCTGTACGCGCACGCCCGGACCCTGCGCATCGCGGACGGCCCGGACGAGGTGCACCGCCGTTCGGTCGCCCGGCGCGAGCTGGCCCGGCACAGATGACGCCGGTCCGGGATCGGGTCCTCGCGGCGGCCGTCGAGCTGTTCGCCAGCAAGGGCTTCGACGGCACCTCGGTCCAGGAGATCGTGCGGCGGGCCCGGGTGACCAAGGGCGCGATGTACCACTACTTCACGTCCAAGGACGACCTGCTGTTCGAGATCTACCACTCGCTGATCTCCGCGCAGCTCGCCGACCTGGACGAGATCCTGTCCCGGCGGATGTCCCCGGCGGACACCGTCCACGCGGTCATTGCGAACCTCATCGAGACCACCGCGGCCCGGGCCGCGGAGGCCGCGGTGTTCGCCCGGGAGATGCACCGGCTGGACGACGAGCGGCTGGCGGCGATCCGGGCGGACCGCCGCCGTTACCACGAGGCGTTCCGCGCGGTCGTCGCGCAGGCGCAGGCACAGGGGGCGTTCTCGGCGGTGGCGTCGGCGGAGACGGTGACGCTGATGGTCTTCGGCATGATCAATCAGTTGCCGCGGTGGTACCGCCCGGACGGGCCGAAGACGCCCGCGCAGCTCGCCGACGAGGTCAGCGCGTTCGTGCTCGCCGCGCTGCGGCCGGTGACACGGTAGCGGCGGCCGGCGGTTGGAAGCCGCCGGCCGCCGCTGCGTGGACCCGGTGCACGGCACGCCGTGCTACCCCCTCCGGGTCCGCCAGTCGACCGTGACGCGCCGACGTGACAGATGCACCCTCACCTGGGAGCCGATCTGCGTCTCCGCCACCGCCCCCCAGCATGGTCGGCCGACGCCGATCACGAGTCACGCTAGCGCGCAGGCGCATCGGGAACCTATCGTCTCCGCGTACGCAGCTCGTGTGAAAAGCGACCGGACGCATCGTCCGCGCGTACGGATCCCGGCAATGACTTCGATCAACCCGAAACCTCTGCAAACTGGACGCACGCTGCCCTTAGCATGGGAGGGCTTCGCACTGCGCTGAGGCGACGGGAGGCCTGGGTGAGTCAGCGGGTTTCGGTGGTTTCCCTCGGCGGGACCATCGCGACGGTCCCCGACGCGGACGGGCGCGCCGGAGCTGCCATCGGCCTTGGTCCGCAGGATCTGGTCGCCGCGGTCCCGCAGCTGGCCGGCACCGGTATCTCCCTCGACCTGGTCGACCTGCGCCGGCTGCCGGGCGCCTCGGTCACCGTCGACGACGTACGCGCCGCGGCGGAGCGCGCGCGGGCGCAGGTGACCCGCGGCGCGGCCGGTGTGGTGGTGACGCAGGGCACGGACACCATCGAGGAGACGGCGTTCCTGCTCGATCTGTTGTGGACGGACCAGGCGCCGGTCGTGGTGACCGGCGCGATGCGGTACCCGGCCCTGGCCGGTGCGGACGGGCCGGCCAACCTGCTCGCCGCGATCCAGGTGGCGGCCAGCCCGCAGGCGCGGGGACGGGGCTGCCTGGTGGTGATGTCCGACGAAATACACGCCGCCCGCTGGGTCCGCAAGACGCACACGGTCAGTGCCGGTGCGTTCGCCTCGCCGGCAAGCGGCCCGATCGGGTCGGTGGTCGAGGGCGAACCACGCATCTGGTGGCCGGCGCCCGGTCGCCTCACCCGGCACAGCACAGTGGACAGTACGGTCAAGGTGGCGCTGGTGACGGTCTGCCTGGACGACGACGGGGGACTGCTCGGCGCGCTCGACGACCGGTACGCGGGCGTCGTGGTGGCCGGGCTCGGCGCCGGCCACGTGCCGGATCGGATGGTCGAGCCGCTGCACCGGCTGGCCGCCCGGGTGCCGGTGGTGCTGGCCTCGCGCATCGGGGTCGGCCCGGTCCTGTCCGCCACCTACGGCTTCCCTGGATCAGAGTCGGACCTGCGCAGCCGGGGGCTGATCGGCGCCGGCCACCTCGACCCGTACAAGGCCCGGCTGCTGCTGCAGGTCCTGCTCTCCAACGGCGCGGACCGGGCGGAGATAGAGGCCACGTTCGCCGCGGCCGGGCGGAGCTGACCGCCGGGGTCGTCTGGGTAGAGCTGGCCACGGGGTTCGTCGGCGGGCGACGCCGGCCCGCGGCCGGGCGGAGAGCGGGCCGGCTCGGCCGCGGCGCAGGGCTCAGCCGCGGCGCAGCAGCCGGCCCACCGCGGCCATCATTTCCGAGGCCATTTCGTCACCGCGGCCCTCCTCGGCGCCGGTACGCATGCAGTGGCGGGTGTGCCCGTCCAGCAGCCCGAGCGCGACCTTGTCCAGCGCCGCCTGGACCGCGCTGATCTGGGTCAGCACGTCGATGCAGTACCGGTCCTCTTCCACCATGCGCTCGAGGCCGCGCACCTGGCCCTCCACCCGCCGGAGCCGGCCGAGCAGCTGGTCCTTCGTTGCGGTGTAGCCGCGCACCACCTGATCGCTCACCCCATCAGCCTACCTGTCCCGGCGCTTACCCCCCAGGGGTATCATGATCCAGTCGACGCTGCGCGAGCACCGTGTCTCGAATAGTCTTCGCATACGAAGTTCGTCCAGAAGGGACCACGTGTGATCCTCGACCGCCGGCTGCGGCACCACTTGACGGTATGGCTCGGAAGGTGGCCGGCGAATGGACCGCTCGACGTGGTCGGCTCGGCCCGCCGGACCGAGCCGGGCTGGGATGGTCGGATCCACCCCGTCATCGGGGTTCAGGCCCCGGCCGGCGCGGTGCTGTCCGTCCCGCCGGACCGGGCCGACGACGTGCGCGAGCTGGCCAAGCGGGTGGAGGGCTCACTGGACGACCTGCTCACCGAGCTGCCCGCCGCGGTCGGCCACCCGGACCGCACCGCCTACCAGGCGGTGTTCCGGTGGACGGTGAACCCGCAGCCCCTGCCCGACGCGGGCACCTGGGTCTCCGCGGACGACCCGGTGGTGCCCGGCTGGCTGCGCGTCTTCGGCGGCCAGGTGCTGGTCGCGACGGACCCGGAGTCCGGCAGCTACCTCGCCGGCGTAGGTATCAAGCGGCACGACGCGTACGGCCACGAGCTGTCGGTCGGCACCGAGCCGGCGGCGCGCGGCCGCGGCCTGGCCCGGCGGCTGGTCGCCCAGGCCGCCCGCCGGGTGCTCGACGACGGCGCCGTACCCACCTACCTGCACAGCCTCAGCAACACCGCGTCGGCCCGGGTGGCCGAGGCGGCCGGCCTGCCCGACCGGGGCTGGCGCGCCTTCGGGCTCGCCGAGCAGCCCTGATCGACCCGGGAAAGTGCGGGTCCGGCGATCGCTGAACCGGCGTTTCCCCTAAAAGTGGGCGAGGGCGGCGCGGGCGCTGTCCAGCTGGGCGACGGCCCGGCGCAGCGCGTCGATCATGCGCTCGGCGGTGCCTGGCCGGAGCCGCGCCACCGGCACCGAGATGCTGATCGCGTCGGTCGCCGGGACCGGATGGGGGACGGCCACCGCGAAGCAGGCAATGCCCTCGGTGTTCTCCTCGCGGTCCACCGCGTAGCCCTGCTCGCGCACCACGGCCAGCTGCGCGCTGAGCGCGGACCGGTCGGTGATGGTGTGCGGGGTCAGGGTGGGCAGCGGATCGGGCAGGATGGCGTCCAGCTCGGCTTCGCTGCGCCCGGCGAGCAGCACCTTCCCCAGCGCGGTGGCGTGTGCGGGCAGCCGCCGGCCGACCGCGCTGAACAGTCGCAGCGGGTGCACCGACTCGCGTTTTGCCAGGTAGACCACGTACGGGCCGTCCAGCCGGCCCAGGTGGACGGTTTCGCCGAACTCGGCGGCCAGCCCGTCCAGCACCCCGGCGACCAGGCCGACCGCGGGGTCCGCGTCCAGGTAGGCGGCGCCCACCTGCAGGGCGCGCACGCCCAGCTTGAAGCGGGTGCCGGTGGCATCGGTCTCCACCCAGCCGCGCCGCGCCATGGTGCGCAGGATGCCGTGCAGGCTGCTCTTCGGGATGTCCAGCGCGCGGGCGAGCTCGCCCAGCCCACGCCGCTCCGGAGAGCTGGCCAGCAGCTCCAGCACCTCGAGCGTCCGATCGGCCGACTTGACCGGCTGGTATCCGGCGTCCACGGTAGGTATGGTCACATACGTGACCCCTGTTCGCCATATTGAACAGATCATCGAGGCGGCCCGGTTGCTGCCGGTCGTGGTGCTCAACGACGCCGACGACGCCGCCCCGCTCGGCGAGGCGCTGCTGGAGGGCGGCCTGCGCTGCGTCGAGGTGACCTTCCGCACCGCCGCGGCCGCCGCGGCGATCCGCACCCTCGCCAAGCAGTCCGAGCTGCTGGTCGGCGCGGGCACCGTGCTCACCGCCGATCAGGTCGACCAGGCGGTCGACGCCGGCGCCCGGTTCGTGGTCACCCCCGGATTCGGCCCCGCCGTCGTGCGGCGCTGCCAGGAGCTGGACGTGCCGGTCTTCCCCGGGGTCGCCTCGGCCACCGAGATCATGATGGCGCTCGACGCCGGGGTGCACACGGTCAAGTTCTTCCCCGCCGAACAGCTCGGCGGAGCCGCCATGGTCAAGGCGCTGGCCGCGCCGTTCCGCTCGGTGCGCTTCATCCCGACCGGTGGCGTCACCACCGACAACCTGGCCTCGTACCTCGCGCTGCCCGCGGTGCTCGCGGTCGGCGGCACCTGGATGGTCGCACCGGACCTGCTCGCCGGCCGACGGTGGGACGAGGTCCGCGAGCGCACCCGGGCCGCGGTCGCCGCGGTCGCCTCGCTCCGAAAGGATCGATGATGGACATTCGTACGGCTGAGGAGTGCCGGTTCGACCTGGTCGCGCTCGGCGAGGTCATGCTCCGGCTCGACCCGGGTGAGGGCCGGGTGCGCACCGCCCGCAGCTTCCGGGTCTGGGAAGGCGGCGGGGAGTACAACGTGGCCCGCGGGCTGCGCCGGTGCTTCGGCATGCGCACCGCGCTGGTCAGCGCGTTCGCCGACAACGAGGTGGGCCGGCTGCTGGAGGACCTGATCCTGACCGGCGGCGTGGACACCTCGTTCGTGCGCTGGACGCCGTACGACGGCACCGGCCGCACTGTCCGCAATGGACTCAACTTCACCGAGCGCGGCTTCGGCGTGCGGGGCGCGGTCGGCGTCTCGGACCGCGGCCACACCGCGGCCAGCCAGCTGCGGCCGGACGATGTGGACTGGGAGTACCTGTTCGGCACCCTCGGCGTGCGCTGGCTGCACACCGGCGGCATCTACGCGGCGCTGTCGGACACCACCCCATCGGTCATCGAGGCGGCGATGGCCGCCGCGCGCCGGCACGGCACGATCATCTCGTACGACCTCAACTACCGGCCCAGCCTGTGGAAGTCGATCGGCGGGCAGGAGAAGGCACAGGAGGTCAACCGGCGGCTGGCCCGGTACGTGGACGTGATGATCGGCAACGAGGAGGACTTCACCGCCTCGCTGGGCTTCGCCGTGCCGGACACCGCCGAGGACCTCAGTGAGCTGGACGCGGCGAACTTCCGCCGCATGATCGAGGAGGTCACCAGGGAGTACGGCAACTTCCAGGTGGTCGCCACGACGCTGCGCACGGTGCGTAGCGCCACCATCAACGACTGGGGTGCGGTGGCCTGGTCCGCCAAGGAGGGGTTCGTCGAGGCGACCCACCGGCCGGGCCTGCAGATCCTGGACCGGGTGGGCGGCGGCGACAGCTTCGCCTCGGGCCTGATCTACGGGCTGCTCACCTTCGGCGACCTGCAGACCGCGGTGGAGTACGGCGCGGCGCACGGCGCGCTGGCCATGACCACCCCGGGCGACACCTCGATGGCGAGCCTGCAGGAGGTGGAGGCACTGGTCCGCGGTGCCGGCGCCCGCGTCCAGCGCTGACCCTGTGTCGCATGGCCGGCACACCGTCACCCGACTCGGCGACGTAGGCGTCGGCGAGCCTACTACGCGGCGTCGGGCACCCGGTGGCCGGCGGGCGCCGGAGGAGGACTATCCTGCGTCGGAGATAGAGCCACAGGAGGCACCTGGTGACCACCGTCGCACCGAAGCCGATGCCGACGCCAACGCCGATCGTGACCCGGCCCTGGCCGGTCCGCCAGCCGGTGAAGGGATCTGCGCTCGCGCGGCTGTTGCGGACGACGGACGCGAAGCAGATCGGGATCATGTACATGACCACGAGCTTCGCGTTCTTCCTGATCGGCGGCGTCATGGCGCTGCTCATGCGGGCCGAGCTGGCCCGGCCGGGCATGCAGTTCCTCAGCCCCGAGCAGTACAACCAGCTGTTCACCATGCACGGCACGATCATGCTGCTGCTGTTCGCGACGCCGATCCTGTTCGCCTTCGCGAACTACATCGTGCCGCTGCAGATCGGCGCGCCCGACGTGTCGTTCCCCCGGCTCAACGCCTTCGCCTACTGGCTCTACCTGTTCGGCGGCACCATCGCGGTCCTCGGCTTCTTCACCCCGGGCGGAGCCGCCGACTTCGGCTGGTTCGCCTACGCCCCGCTGAACGACGCGATCAACTCCCCGGGCGTGGGCGCCGACATGTGGATCGTCGGCCTGGCGATCTCCGGCCTGGGCACCATCCTGGGCGCGGTCAACATGATCACCACCGTGCTGACCCTGCGCGCCCCCGGCATGACCATGTTCCGGATGCCGATCTTCACCTGGAACATCCTGGTCACCAGCCTGCTGGTGCTCATGGTCTTCCCGGTCCTGGCCGCGGCGCTGCTGGCGCTGCTGGCCGACCGCCGGCTCGGCGGGCACGTGTACGACCCGGCCACCGACGGCGCGATGCTCTGGCAGCACCTGTTCTGGTTCTTCGGCCACCCCGAGGTGTACATCGTGGCGCTGCCGTTCTTCGGCATCATCACCGAGGTCATCCCGGTGTTCAGCCGCAAGCCGGTCTTCGGGTACAAGGGCCTGGTCGGGGCGACCCTGGCCATCGCGGCGCTGTCGATGAGCGTCTGGGCGCACCACATGTTCGCCACCGGCCAGGTGCTGCTGCCGTTCTTCAGCTTCCTGAGCTTCGCCATCGCGGTGCCGACCGGGATCAAGTTCTTCAACTGGATCGGCACCATGTGGCGGGGCCAGATCACCTTCGAGTCGCCGATGCTGTTCGCCATCGGTTTCCTGCTGACCTTCCTGTTCGGCGGCCTCTCCGGGGTGCTGCTGGCCAGCCCGCCGCTGGACTGGCACGTCTCGGACACGTACTTCGTGGTGGCCCACTTCCACTACGTGTTGTTCGGCACGATCGTGTTCGCCGTCTTCGCCGGGCTCTACTTCTGGTTCCCGAAGATGACCGGCCGGATGATGGACGAGCGGCTGGGCAAGGTCCACTTCTGGCTGACCTTCATCGGCTTCCACACCACCTTCCTGGTGCAGCACTGGCTCGGCACGGAGGGTATGCCGCGCCGGTACGCCGACTACCTGCCGTCGGACGGCTTCACCACGCTCAACACGGTCTCCACCATCGGCGCGTTCGTGCTGGGCGTGTCCACGTTGCCGTTCCTGTACAACGTCTGGAAGTCGTACAAGACCGGGCCGGTGGTCGAGGTGGACGACCCGTGGGGCCACGGCAACTCGCTGGAGTGGGCGACCAGCTGCCCGCCGCCGCTGCGCAACTTCGACCGGATGCCGCGGATCCGCTCGGAGCGGCCGGCGTTCGACGCGAAGTTCCCGCACCTCGCGGCCGGGCAGACCTACCTGGGCCCGCCCGAGGGCGGCGCACCGCTGCTCAGCCGCGCCGCCAGCGGTGGCGCCTCCTACCAGGAGAACCTGGCCGAGTAGGCCACCGGCGCGCCTGGCAGCACTCACCCGATCGGGTGCGTGGGTGCGTGCCTGGCGGCGCTCACTCGACCGAGCAACCTGCTCAGCCTCGCCGAGAACTCGGGTGTGTGATCGGGTGGTGCGTGCCTGGCGGCACTCTCACCCGATCGGGAAGTCCTCCGGGCTGACCGCGGTCGCCGTCGCGTTCCCGCCGCTCACCGCCTGCAGGCTGATCTCCCAGATGGTGTACGTGGTGGCTGTCGTCCGGAACTTGAACGTGTCGTCGAACCGCTCGAAGGAGCAGTTGCGGCTGAACGTCTTGGCCGCGGAGTCCCAGTCGGTGCCGGTGCTCAGGAAGACGCGGTAGGTGCCGTCCCTGAGGCCGCGCACCGTGAAGTTCTGCTTGCCGCGCACGTAGACCACGATGGTCGGCCGCTTGCTGCCGCCCGCCACGATGCTGACCACCCCGTCGGTGCCGGCGCCGTTCTTGATCCGCAGCTCGCCCGCACCGCCGGTGGTGGTCCGCTTGAGGAACTTGCCGTTGCTCAGCCGGCGCTTGGGGTCCTTGGTCGCCTTCGGCACCCAGGTGCCCACCCGGTACGGGTGCGCCGGGTCGGCCGTGCTCAGCGCCCGCGCGGCCGCGCGAAACTGGTCGAGCGCGGCCGCCCGACTCAGCCGCGGGATGGCCGACGAGCCGGCGCAGACGTTCTCGGTCGAGCCGGCGGACAGTTCCGCCGAGACCGCCTCCAAGGCGCTGACCAGCGCGTCGTGGGCACTCGCCGCCTGCACGGGCGGTTCCACGTCGGCCAGCTTCTCCGCCTCCGACTCTGCGGTCAGGGCCAGCGCGTCGGCCGCATTGCGCACGGTCGCCGGAGTGCGCGCCGCGGCCAGCTTGCGCCACCCGGTGGCGAGGGCGCTGTCCGTCGCGGTCAGGGCGTCCTGGTACTCCTCGGGAGAGGCCGCCGGCACGGTGCTGGGTGCGGCGCCACCGCCGCCGCCACTACCGCCGCCGCCCGCGCCGCCATCCCCGTCCTTGACGACGAGCGGGACCACCAGCAGCGCGAGCATGGCGAGCAGCAGCCCGCTGGTGAGGAAGACCATGCGGTTGCGCCGCCTGCGTGGTGGGGCCGGCGCTGCGTGCCAGGGGTCGGTCTGGGCCGGGGACCCGGCGACCGGGCCGTACGGCGGCGGCGCGGACCCGGACAAGGCCGGTGCCGGCTCCGTCGGCGGCATCTGCCCGGTCGCCTCCGGTGTTGCCCCGCCAGTCGCCGGTGCCTGCCCGCCGGTCGCCGGTCCCTGCGCCGCGGCCGGTCCCTGCCTGCCGGTCGCCGGCCCCTGCGTCGCAGCCGGCCCCTGCGCCGCGGCCGCCGGCTCCGACGGCTGCTGCCATGGGTCGGCGGGCGGCGGTAGCGGCTCGGTGCGCGGTGCGGGTTGGGCGGGCGGCCGCGCTGGCTCGTTCCGCGCCGCTCCGGCAGGTGCTGGTGGGCCGTCGGCCGGCGGCCGCGTCGGCAGGTCGGCGTCGTCAGGACCGGCTTGCGTTCCGGCCGGCGGATCCTCGGGCATACGTCGATTATTGACGGACGCGCACGCCCGTCCCGCCAGTCCCCCACGATGTTGGGGAGCATGCCCCGGAATATCGGGTAAGTCGGACGCCCTGCACGCACCCGCCCGTTCACCACAGTCTCGCCCGCCGTGCCCGCGCGCATCCCGCACGACCGCCGCCTGCGGCAACGGGTGGGGTCACTGCGCGGCAACCCCAGGGAGATCCGAACCGACGCGGAGGTGCGTCATTTGACGATCGGATCGCCCTCGAGCTTGACGCCCAGCTGCTCCATCTCCCGCAGGGCGATGTCGGTCGTGGTCCGGGCCACCCCGGCGGTGAGGTTCAGCAGCACGGTGGTGGCGAAGCCCTCCCGGACGGCGTCCAGCGCGGTCGCGCGTACACAGTGGTCGGTGGCGATGCCCACGATCTCCACCTCGGTCACGTCGTGCATGCGCAGCCAGGCGGCCAGGCCGATGCTGCCGGAGCGGCCCTCGAAGCCGGAGTACGCCGCCGCGTACTCGCCCTTGGTGAACACCGCCTCGATCCGCTGCGTGTCCAGCTCCGGGTGGAACTCCGCGCCGGACGTCCCGGCCACACAGTGCGCCGGCCAGGAGTCCACGTAGTCCGGTGGGTTGCCGAAGTGCGACCCGGGGTCGACGTGGTGGTCCTTGGTGGCCACCACGTGGTCCCACCGTTCCGGTGAACCGAGCAGGGCGGCAGAGATGCCGGCCGCCACGTCCGCGCCGCCGGATACCGGCAACGAGCCACCCTCCGTGAAGTCGTTCTGCACGTCCACGATGATCAGTGCCTTGCTCACTCGCTACCCCCAATCATCGTCACCGGGATGGCGGGGTCGCCCGCCGACAGCTTCAGGCCCTCCCACGGGATCGAGATCAGGCACTGCCGCAAGTGGTCGCGTGACTCTTCGAGCGTCGGCAGGTCGTCCACCACCTCCCCGCCCCGGACGAAGGGGCGCTGCAGCGGGCGGTCGTGCGGTTCGGGCGCGGGCGTGCCGCGCGACACCACGACCTCCTCGGTGGCGGTGCCGGTCGGCTTGTGCCGGCGTACCGCCGTCTTCCGGCCACCCACGGTGGCCTTGTGCTCGGACCGCTTGACCACCGGGCGACCATCCACTTCGACCAGCTTGTAGACCAGGCCACCGGTGGGCGCGCCGGAGCCGGTGACCACCGCGGTGCCCGCGCCGTAGACGTCGACCGGTTCGGCGGCCAGCGCCGCGATGGCGTACTCGTCCAGGTCCCCGGAGACCACGATCTTCGTGTCCACCGCGCCGAGCGAGTCGAGCAGTTCGCGGGACTGCTGGGCCAGCACCGCCAGGTCGCCCGAGTCGATCCGGATCGCCCGCAGGTCGGGCCCGGCCACCGCGATCGCGTTGCGGATGCCGCGGCTGATGTCGTACGTGTCGACCAGCAGCGTGGTCCCCTTGCCCAGGGCGGCGACCTGCGAGGCGAACGCGGCCGGCTCGTCGTCGTGGACCAGGGTGAAGGCGTGCGCGGCGGTGCCCGCGGTGGGGATACCGTACCGCCGGCCGGCGGCCAGGTTGGACGTGGAGGAGAAGCCGGCCAGGTAGGCGGCGCGGGCCGCGGCGACCGCCGCCTCCTCGTGTGCCCGCCGGGAGCCCATCTCGATCAGCGCCCGGCCGCGCGCCGCGGTGACCATCCGCGCCGCGGCCGCCGCGACCGCGCTGTCGTGGTTGAGCACGGACAGGACGAGCGTCTCCAGGATCACGCACTCGGCGAAGGTGCCGCTGACGGTGAGGATCGGGGAGCCGGGAAAGTACAGCTCACCCTCGGCGTACCCATCGATGTCGCCGGTGAACCGGTACTGCGACAGCCAGGCGGCGGTGTCGTCGTCCACCACCCCGGTGCTCCGCAGGTACTCCACCTCGTCCGGGCCGAACCGGAAGTCACTCAGCAGCTCGACCAGGCGACCGGTGCCGGCGACCACACCGTAGCGGCGGCCGGCGGGCAGCCGGCGGGCGAACACCTCGAACACGCTCTGCCGCTCGGCGGTGCCGTCCCGCAGCGCGGCGCTGACCATGGTCAGCTCGTAATGGTCGGTCCACAGCGCCGGGCTGGAGGCCGGCCGGGGCGGCCGGGCGGGCGGGGGATCAGCGGTCACACCTCAAGCGTAGGTCCAACGGCGCGCCAGGCTCGCCGTCGGGTGTGCACCCCGCCGGCGGCCGGGTTCCAGAATATGGCCATCAGTTGAGTACGGCAGGCGATTCGGGTTGAGTATCTGCCGGCATGATTAGTGAGTAGGCGTTCACGTAGCGTTTCCGTTCCCGGGGACGGCGACTTCTGCCCAGAGGAGGCGAGGCGTGGACTCACCTGCCGTGGTGGTCGCCGGGTCGACCGCCGAGGCGAAGAGCGGGGTGCTCGGCGAGCTGCTCGGCGTGGGCGGCCAGGTGCTGGCCGTTCCGGATGAGAGCTACCTGGTGCTGCGTTCCGGCGAGCGGCGGGTGGCCCGCGCGTTCCTGCCCGGCGCCCGCCAGCCCTACCCGTACCCGGCCTCGATCGCCGAGATGGACGGGCGGGTGGAGCCGCCGCCCCGCCCGCCGCGGCGGGTCGAGCTGTGCCTTCCGGCGCCGGTGCTGGCCAGCCTCACCCTGGTCGACTCACCGGCGGCAGGTGCGTTCGGCCTGGCGTACAACCGGATCGTGCGGGACGCCGCCCGGCGCGGCGGCGGCTTGCTGTTCACTCTGGACGCTGAGGCGCTGCCCGGCCAGGTCGAGCTGGACTTTCTGGCCGGCGTGGCGGACTCCGGACAGACCCCGTTCTTCGCGGTGTGGGTCGCGGGCGCGCCAGGTGGACCGTCCCCGGCCGTGGCCGCATGTCGGGACGCGGTGGTGGCGCGGGTGCCGGCCTTCGCCGCCGCTCCCTGGTTCGCGGTGGCCGCCGGCGATGGGGCCGCGGACCTGCGGCAGGCGCTGACCCGCTGGGCGGCCGGTGCGGCGCAGGCCGGCGGCGGCGCGGCCGAAGCGGTGCGCCGGCGGGTGCCGACCGCGGTCGACGGCCGCGAGTCGGGCTGGGAGGAGGTGCTCGACCGGGCGGTCGAAGCCGCCCGCGACGAGGTCCGGCAGGCGCTCGCCGCCGAGCTGGCCGGCGTCCACCAGCGTTGCGTGCAGGACATCGTCTTCGGTGGCTGCGCCGGCATGCCCGCCGCGCTCGACCGCGAGTTGCACGCGCTGTCGTTGGGCATCGCTGACCGGGTGGACACCGCGGTCGCCGGGATCACCCGGGCAGTGCTGGCACATGTGCTGGCCGACGAAGCAGGACGCGACGTGCTGCTGAGGGTGGGTGCCGCGCTGCGTGACCGGATCGGCGAGGATCACCCGGATCTGGCCCAGGTGCTGCTGGTCACCAGCACGACCGGCGCTGTCGCGGTGGTGCCCGGGGAGTCCGCGGCCGGAGCCCTGGGAGCCCACGCCACTGCGGCCGGGGTCCTGCCGCCACTGGGCGCGGGCGTCTCCGCCAGCTGCTACCAGAAGTGGCGCAACGAGAAGGCGGACGTGGACGCCGCCCAGGCCTGGCTGCGGGCCGCGGTGGGCGCGACCGAGCACGAGATGGGGCGAGCCGTGGCAAGGCGGTTCGAGGTGGTCGCCCAGGTGCTCGGCGGGCTGGTCGGCGACGCGGTCGACCACGGGCTGCTGCTGGTCTAGCCGCAGCGGTCCCCGTTGATTCCTGCGGCACCCTTGGCGACCCGGATCTGCGTGGCACGATGGGGGCATGGCGGCGCCACAGGTCGTACCCGTCCAGACGCCCGACACTGACGAGGTGCCGGAGGCAGAACGTCCCTGGGTGACCATTGTCTGGAACGACCCGGTCAACCTGATGTCGTACGTGACGTGGGTGTTCCAGAAGCTGTTCGGCTACAGCCGGGAAAAGGCCGAGAAGCTGATGCTCGACGTGCACCACAAGGGCAAGGCGGTGGTTTCCAGCGGGGCCCGGGAGCTGATGGAGCACGACGCGTCGCGGCTGCACGCGTACGGTCTGTGGGCGACGGTCGACAAATCGTGAGCGAGGCAGCGTGAGCATGTTTCGCCGCGACGGCAGCCATTGCGTGGCGCTGTTCGCCCCGGACGAGGTGAAGGTGCTGCGGAAGGTCGCCTCCGAGGTGGTGGGCCTGCTCACCGAGGGCTTCGACCACGACGACCCGGTGGTCGGCCGGCTGTTCCCGGACGTGTACCCGGACCGGCCCGCGGAATCCGACGAGTACCGCCGCTACACCGAGGGCGACCTGAAGACCGCCAAGATCGACCAGGCCGGCGCGGTGCTCGCCGCGCTGCCCTCGTCCGGCGGGTGCGAGGTGCGGCTGGACGCCGAGTCGGCCGAGGCGTGGCTGCGGGCGCTCAACGACGCCCGGCTGGCGCTCGGCATCCGGCTGGAGATCGAGGACGGGACCGACCTGGAGGCGGAGCTGGACAAGGCGGTCCTGCAGGATCCCACGTCGTCCCGGGTGTTCCAGTTGTCGGTTTACGCATACCTGGGCTACCTGCAGGAGTCCCTGCTCGACGCCTTGGTCCGCTAGTCGGCGTGCCCGGGTGCCGCCCGGGATCGCGAAGGGTGCTCCCGCGCGCGGGAGCACCCTTCGCGATCAGGAGGCCAGGTGACGGGCGTGGCCGTCAGTCCAGCGCGGCGAGCTCCTCAGGGGTCAGCTTGAGGTCGACCGCCGCAACCGAGTCCAGGATGGTCTCCGGCCGGCTGGCGCCGGGGATCGGGATCACCACCGGCGACTTCGCCAGCATCCACGCCAGGCAGACGCGCTGCGGGCTCACCCCCCGCTCTGCCGCGATCCGCCCGAACGCCTGGTGCCGCTCGCCGAGCTGGCCGGCGCGCCCGCTGCCGCCGAGCGGGGCCCAGGGCAGGAACGCGATGCCCAGCTCGTCGCACAGCCGCAGTTCCGGCTCGCTGGAGCGGAACTGCGGGGAGTACTGGTTCTGAACCGAGACCAGCCGGCCACCGAGGATGTCGTAGGCCTCGCGGATCTGCGCCGGGTTGGCGTTCGAGATGCCGGCCATCCGGATCTTGCCGGCGTCGAGCAGGTCGCGGATCGCACCGATGGCGTCCGCGTACGGCACCTTCGGGTCCGGCCGGTGGTGCTGGTAGAGGCCGATCGCCTCCACGCCGAGCCGCTTGAGCGACGCCTCGCAGGCCGCCTTGAGGTACTCCGGCCGGCTGTCCACCGTCCACGAGCCGTCGCCCGGCCGCAGGTGCCCGCCCTTCGTGGCGACCAGCACGTTCGACGTGTCGCCGGGGTAGCTGGCCAGCGCCTTGGCGACCAGCGACTCGCCATGCCCCACGTCGTCGGCGTACAGGTGGTAGGCGTCCGCGGTGTCGATCAGGGTGACGCCGGCGTCGAGCGCGGCGTGGATGGTGCGGATCGAGCGGCTCTCGTCCGGCCGACCCTCGATCGACATCGGCATCTCGCCGAGCCCGATGGCACTGACCTGGATGTCTCCGATGCGACGATATTCCATGTCTGACAGCATGCTCCTTCGAGTTCGCTCAACGGCAGGCCGGGGCGTGACAACGGCCACGGCATTCGCCGGCCGCAGTGGGTAGCATGTCGGACGTGTTGAGTATCGGCCGGTCGATCATCGAGGCGATCGTCGAGCACGCCCGGCGGGACCACCCCGACGAGGCGTGCGGCGTGGTCGCCGGCCCGGCCGGTTCGGACCGGCCCACCCGGCTCATCCCGATGCAGAACGCGGCCCGCTCGATGACCTTCTACGAGTTCGACTCGAAGGAGTACCTGCGCGTCTGGCGGGAGATGGACGACCGGGACGAGGAGCCGGTGGTGATCTACCACTCGCACACCGCCACCGAGGCCTACCCGTCGCGCACCGACATCTCGTTCGCCGGCTGGCCGCAGGCGCACTACCTGCTGGTCTCGACGCGAGATCCGCAGCGTGCGGAGATCCGGTCCTTCCGGATCGTGGACGGCGAGGTGACCGAGGAGCCGGTGCGGTTGCTCGAGTCGGACAGCGTGGAGGCCACCGTCGACCCGCACGCGGTCCAGTCGTACATGTTCGGGCAGAGCCCGGCGTCGGTCGACTACGAGTGTCCGGCGGCGAGCTGACCCCGCGCCCGGACAACACCGACAGTCGACTCTTCCTAGGAGCAGCACAGCCATGGCCATCGAGGTTCGTATCCCCACCATCCTGCGGTCGCACACCGGCGGCGCGAAGGTCGTCGAGGGCAGCGGGGACACGCTCAACGACCTGCTGACCGACCTGGACGCCCGGCACCCCGGCCTGCGTGGCCGGCTGGTCACCGCCGAGGGCGGCCTGCACCGGTTCGTCAACGTCTACGTCAACGACGAGGACGTACGGTTCCTCGGCGCGCTGGACACCAAGCTCAGCGACGGCGACACGGTGACCATCCTGCCGGCGGTCGCCGGGGGCTGAGCGCCATGGCGCGGTACGAGAGCCTGCTGGACGCCTGCGGCGGCACGCCGCTGGTGGGCCTGCCCCGGCTGTCGCCGACCGTGCCGGAGGGCGCGCCGCCGGTGCGACTGTGGGCCAAGCTGGAGGACCGGAACCCGACCGGTTCGGTGAAGGACCGGGCCGCGCTGTTCATGGTGCGCGCCGCGGAGGAGGCCGGCCGGCTCCGGCCGGGCGACACCATCCTGGAGCCCACCAGTGGCAACACCGGCATCGCCCTGGCCATGGTGGCGAAGCTGCGCGGGTACCGGCTGGTCTGCGTGATGCCGGAGAACGTTTCGGCCGAGCGCGTGCAGCTGCTCCGGATGTACGGGGCGGAGATCATCTTCTCGCCGGCCGCGGGCGGCTCCAACCAGGCGGTGGCCAACGCCAAGCAGCTCGCCGCGGAGCACCCGGACTGGGTCATGCTCTACCAGTACGGCAACGAGGCGAACGCCCGGGCGCACTACGAGACGACCGGGCCGGAGCTGCTGCGCGACCTGCCCACGATCACCCACTTCGTGGCCGGGCTGGGCACCACCGGCACGCTCATGGGCACCGGGCGGTACCTGCGGGAGAAGGTCGAGGCGGTGGAGATCATCGCGGCCGAGCCGCGCTACGGCGAGCTGGTGTACGGGCTGCGCAACATCGACGAGGGGTACGTCCCCGAGCTGTACGACCCGTCCGTGCTGACCCGGCGGTTCTCCGTCGGCACCCGGGACGCGGTGCTGCGCACCCGGCAGCTGGTCGAGGTGGAGGGCCTGTTCGTGGG
>Ga0310834_100979_pt1 | contig 21397 bp, 19 predicted proteins | sample SM_ome_2_FD_201314 | JGI IMG/M metagenome (GOLD analysis project Ga0310834, IMG submission 201314) | Sorghum-adapted microbial communities enriched on stacked mutant (SM) sorghum from Joint BioEnergy Institute, Emeryville, California... ... | reverse complement strand
GCACCGTGGAGCAGCTGGACTCCTCGCTCGGCGCGCTCACCGTCGAGCTCGACGAGCAGGCGCTGGCCCGGCTGGACGAGCTTTTCCCGCCGATCGGCAAGGGTGGCCCGGGCCCGGAGGCGTGGGCATGGTAACCGGCTCAGCCGGTCACCCGAGCAGGAACGTCGCCACCGGCTCGTGCACCGGGTCGGGCCCGAGGTGGCTGCGCATCAGCCTCAGCTTCCGCACCGTCCAGAATGGTCCCTGGTACGCGCGGAGCGCGGCGAGGTCCGCGGCCACCTCGGGCGGGGTGAGCCGATCGCCCGGCCGGGCGATCGTCAGGTGCGGGCGGAACGGCTTGGGGTCGAACGGGATGCGGGCTCGGCGGAGCTGCCGGCGCACCGTAGCCGCCAGTCGGCTCAACAGCTCGGCCTCGCCGCCGACGCCGGCCCAGACGACGGTGAACTTCCCGCGCCCGAACCGCCCACCCCCGGCCAGGCAGAGCCGCGGCGCGCCGTCCTCCCATCCGGCGACGGCCTTGCCGAGCGCGTCCCGCACGTCGGGCACCCGGTCCGGCGCCACGTCGCCGAGGAACGCGACGGTCAGGTGCCAGCGTTCGCGGGGTGCCAGCCGCACGTTGACGCCGGCCGCGACGGCCCGGCCCAGGTGCAGGTCGGCCAGCGCCTGGGTGAGGTGGGTGAGGACCGGCGCGGGCGGATAGACCGCGACGAACAGCCGGTGTGCCTGTGCCTGCTTCGGCGGCGCGCCCGGCGTCACCGGCGGTCCTGACCGTGGTCCGGCCGCCGCTCCGGCTCGCCGAAGAACAGCCCGGCGGCGCGCAGCTCGCCCTCTACCCGGACCCGTTCGATCTCCAGGTCCAGCCCGTCCAACTCGGTCAGGTGATGTTGAATGCCCAGGCAGCCGCAGGCGAGGCGGAGCTGGTCGTCGTACGCCCGGCGGACCGCCTCGTGCCAGACCGGGTTCTGGTTGGCCAGGCCGAGCCGGTGCCGGCCGAGCCGGCGCAGGTCGCTGGCGATCCGCTCGATCGGTGGCCGGTCGGGCCGGCCCAGCGCGTCGAGGACGAACCGTAGATCGGCCGGCTCCCGGGCCAGCGCCCGCTCCAGCCGGAGCAGCGTCCACCGCTCCTGCCAGCTGGACCGCAGGCGCCCGCTGGCCGGCGACCCGGCCCGCCTTGCCGGCGGCGGCGCGGAGCCCGCGACCGGGCGCGTGCGCCGCAGCGGGCCGCGGTGCAAGCGGTGGCCGCGCCACGGCCGCGGCCACCCGCCCAACCGGTCCACATTGATCACTAACAGCGCCACCAGGCAGGGCAACAGGACCAGCGCGACCAGCGCCAGCGCCAACGACACCCCGTGTGGCATCGCCACAACCTCCGAGACTAGGCACCGGAGCTAACGATTGCTACCTATCGGGTCCGCTAGCTGCCGGATCCCGGCGGACCACGCGGGCGCAGGCGCCAGGTCTCACTGCGTCGCCGCCCCCAGCAGCTCCCGCAGCTTCGCCACGAGTGCGGCGTCGCCGTCCACCGCGACATCCGCGTCGCCGGCTCGCCGCCAGAGCCACAGCAGCAGCGGCTGCGGAGCACCGGAGACGGACGCCGCGCTGTCCCCGTGCGCCGAGACCGTCACGCCGTCGTTGGCCATCGCCGCCACCCACGACCGGTCTCCCGCCACGACCCGGACCGCCCGGCCGTCCAGGTCGTCGAGGAGCTTGCCGAAGTCCTCCTGCCACATCCGGGATCCGTAGGCGAGGAAGCGCTCCAGCACCTCGTCCACCCCGTCCAGGGCGAGGTCGTCCGGGATCGGGCTGACCGGCAGGCCAGCGGCGAGCTCGGCGTCGACCCGGTGGATCACCGTCTCCTGGGCCATCCGCCGCTGCCAGAACCCCACGTGCTGCTCGGGCTGGAACCACGTCCAGGCCGGCGCCCCGGGCGGCCGCGCGGCGAACTCGTCGCCCAGCGCCGCGAACGCCCGGTCGAACAGCGCCAGCGGCGGCTCGGCGCTCAGGTCGGGCGGCCAGTCCGTCGGGCGGGCGTTGTGCCGCATGCACTCGACCTTGTGCAGGTAGACCAAGGCGACGTGCCGGACCAGATCCTCCATCGTCCACCCTGGGCAGCTGGGCACCGGTGCCGAGAGGTCGCGGGCCGCCGCCTGGCGCAGCCGGGCGGCGTCCGCCGCAAGGTGGCTCAGGTAATCCATGCGGCCAGCCAAGCACACCGGTACGACGCGACGCCGCGCATTTTTTAGCCGCGCATTTTCACTTGACCGGCTGCACCACGTAGAACCGGGGCATCGGCCGCACCTGCAGCCGGATCCTGGCACCGGTGCGGTGCAGCTGGTAGCCGAGCGCGCCGAGCGTGGCGACCAGCGAGACCAGGCCACCCAGGTAGAGGCAGGCGCGCGCGCCGAGCACCTCGGCGAACCAGCCGTTCAGTATCGCGCCGGGCGGGTTGGTCCCGAGGAAGACCAGCACGTACAGGGCCATCACCCGACCCCGGTACGCGGAGTCGACGCCCATCTGCACCCGCTGGTTGGACGCCTGCGCGTAGAACACCATCAGGAACCCGGTCAGCGCGAGCAGTGCGGCCATCGTCCAGAAGGTGGGCGCCAGCCCGGCCACCGCCTCGGCCACCGAGAACCCCACGCCCGACCCCAGGACGAGGTAGACCGACGGCCGGGCCCGCCGGCCGCTGCCGGCCAGCGCCCCGCCCAGCGCGCCGACCGCGAGCGCGGTGCTGAACAGCCCGAAGGATGCCGCGCCGGTGTGGAACACGGTCTTCGCCAGCAACGCCAGGCTGACCTGGAAGTTGAAGCCGGCCAGGCCGACCACGAGCAGCAGCGCGATCGGCAGCAGCAGGTCCGGCCGCTGCCATACGTGCCGCAGCCCGTTCACGATGCTGGCCTGCGCCCGCTGGTCGGGCGACGGCAGCGCCTCACGGTACAGCTCGGCCGGGCGCATCTGCGCCAGCCCGACCACCGGCGCGAGCGTCGCCGCCGTGCTGATCAGGAAGACCGGCCCGGTGCCGAGCAGCGCGATCGCGAGGCCGGCCAGCGCCGGGCCGACGATCCGGGCCGAGTTGAAGGTGGCCGCGGACAGCGCCAGCGCATTGGGCAGCAGCTGCCGGCCGACCAGCTCGGAGACGAACGCCTGGCGCACCGGCGTCTCGATCGCGTTGGACATGCCGAGCACGGCGGCGAAGACGAAGACGTGCCACAGCCGTACCACGCCGGTGGCGACCAGGGTGGCCAGCATCAGGGAGGCGGTCCCGTACGCGGCGTTCGCGGCCAGCAGCAGCCGCCGCTTGTCGTACCGGTCGGCGAGCTTCCCCCCGTACAGGGTGAGCAGCAGAACCGGTGCGAACTGCAGGGCGGTGACCAGGCCCAGCGCGGTGGGTGAGTTTCCGGACAGCTGCAGCACCAGCCAGTCCTGGGTGGTGAACATCATCCAGACGCCGACCAGCTTCACCAGCTGGCCGGCGGCGAAGAGCCGGTAGTTGCGGACCTGCAGGGACCGGAACGTTGTGCTCAGCCTTGCCCGCACGCGGGGTTGCGCCTCCTCGATCGTACACTCCATCCACAGTGGACGAAGCGGACGGCCGTGGGAAGGCGCCAACCCGCCGCAGGGTGGACCGGGTCAGGCCCGGGTCACCCGGTGCAGGATCTCCGCGGCCCGGCGGAGGACCTCCCGCTCCTCCGGACTCAGCTCGGCCAACCGGCTCGACAGCCACTCGTCGCGCGCCCGCTCGTACTGGCTGAGCAGCGCCCGCCCCGACTCGGTGGTCGACAGCACGACCTGCCGTCGATCGGTCGGGTGCGGGGCGCGCTGCACCAGGCCGCGCTCCTCCAGCTTGGCGACCAGCTTGGTCACGGTCGGCGGCTGGACCCGCTCGGTCTCAGCGAGCTCGCTAGGGGTGAGCGCCCCGCCCAGCTCGAGGCTGGTCAGCGCAGAGAACTGCGCCACCGTCAGGTCGCCCACCGGACGGTTCTGCCGGGAGCGCCGGTTGAACCGGTAGATCGCGTCACGCAGCGTCGTCGCGAGCTGTGTGGTCGTCGTCGTGCGCCTCGCCATCACCGCCCGCTCCGTCACAGTAGTTAGCTTAGCTAATAAGCATGGGTAACGACCAGGAGTTATGACTGCGGTCACCCCGCGCCAGGTCAGAACAGCCAGGTCTCCAGGGGGCCACGCAGGAAGTACAGCACGAACAGCAGGGCGACCGCCCACAGCAGCGGGTGGACCTCGCGGTGCCGGCGCCGGACGGCCTTGATCAAGGCGTACGTGATGACCCCCGCCCCGATCCCGTTCGAGATCGAGTAGGTGAACGGCATCACGACGATGGTCAGGAACGCCGGGAGGGCGATCTCGTAGTCATTCCAGTCGATGGTCCGCACCGCGGTCATCATCAGGAAGCCGACCACCACCAGCGCGGTGCTCGCCGCCTCGAACGGCACGATCCTGACCAGCGGCGCCAGGAACATGGCGAGCAGGAACAGCACCCCGGTGACCAGGTTCGCCACCCCGGTCCGGGCACCCTCCGCGACCCCGGACGCGCTCTCGATGTACGAGGTGTTGCTGGACACGCTCGCCGCCCCGCCCGCGGCCGCAGCGATCGAGTCGACGAAGAGGATCTCCCGCGTGCGCGGCGGGGTGCCGCTTTGGTCCAGCAGGCCGCCCTCCTGGCCGACCGCCACCATCGTGCCCATGGTGTCGAAGAAGTCGGTCAGCAGCAGGGTGAACACGAACATCAGCGCGACCAGCCAGCCGGCCCGGCTCCACGAGTCGAACACGTTGAAGTGCCCGAGCAGCGACAGGTCCGGCGTGTCCACAATGGCATCCGCGGCGGGCAGCTTCGGGACGTTGAGACTCCAGCCGTGCGGGTTCGGGTTGGGGCCACCGGAGGGCCCGACGTGGGCGATCGCCTCCACGATGATGGCCAGCACGGTCGTGCCGATGATGCCGATGAGGATGGCGCCCCGGATCCGGCGCACCACCATCACCAGGGTGGCCAGCAGCCCGACCACGAACACGAAGATCGGCCACGTGACGAGCTTGTTGTCGATGCCCAGGGTGAGCGGCGGCGAGCCGACCAGGCCATGCACGAACCCGGCGTCGGCGAACCCGATGACCGCGAGGAACAGTCCGATGCCGACCCCGATCGCGGTCTTCAGCTGGGTGGGCACGGACCGGAAGACCGCGGTACGCAGGCCGGTGAGCACGAGCACCGCGATGATCACCCCCTCGATGACCACCAGGCCCATGGCGTCCGCCCAGGTCATCTGGGGTGCGATCTCGAACGCCACCAGCGCGTTGACGCCCAGACCGGCGGCCAGCGCGAGCGGGAACCGGCCGACCACTCCCATGAGGATGGTCATCACGCCGGCCACCAGTGCGGTCGCGGCGGCCAGCGCGGTCTGGGAGAGCTGCTGGTTGTCCCCGTCCCTGGCACTGCTGAGGATCAGCGGGTTGAGCACCACGATGTACGCCATGGTGAAGAAGGTGGTGAACCCGCCGCGAATCTCGCGGCCCAGGGTGGAGCCGCGCGCGGAGATCTCGAAGTACCGGTCGAAGGCGCTCCCCGTCACCTCAGGAAGGTCCCGGGTCGGTGTACGCAGCCGGCTCATTGTGACGCGCCTCTCAGCAGGGGATCATCAGATGCGCGCATACTGCCATCGTGCCCAGCCAAGAGCAACTGCCCCGGCCCCTCGACCCGCCGATGGTCCCGTTCGCAGTCGGCGGGATGCTGGCCTGGGCGGTGGCCGGCCTGGTCCTGCTGCTGGCCCGGGACTGGCTGGACCGGCACGGGCACACCGGCTGGCTGTGGATCTGCCTGGCCGGCTTCCTGCTCGGGCTGCCCGGCCTGGCCATCATGCTGCGGCACGACGCGAACCGGCGCACCAGGCGCCGGCAGCCGGTCAGCTGACCTCGACCTCGCCGTCGTCGTACACCGTGGTCAGCTCGTCCACCGCCGCCTCCGGCTGCAGCAGCACCTCGGAGTGGGCCCCGCAGCCGTGGTCCGCGCTCACCACCCGCCCGTCGTCGGGCGCGTACACGTTTCCGCACACCCCGAACGCCTGCCGCAGGCTGCCGGCCAGCGGCAGGTAGAAGCCGCAGCCGCCGCACCGGGCGGCGCGCGGCGCGGCCACGGAGATCGGGGCGCCTGGCCCGTGCTCGCCGTCGTACCAGCGCTGCGCCGTCTCCATCCGGCCTTCCCGGGACATCACCCGGGGCCGGCCCAGCCCGAGCTCCCAGGCGACCTCCTCCACCGCCGGGTCGTCGGAGTGCAGGTAGCCGGGGACCAAGCGATCGTCGTCGTGGCGCGTCGGCAACAGGTCGCCCACTCCCAGGTCACCGGGTTGCAGGCGGTCCTGCCAGGGCACCCAGCTGGGCGCCAGCAGCGCATCCGGGCCGGGCAGCAGCACCGTCTCGCAGACCGTCACGTGCCGGCTGCGCGGCACCCGGGTCACCGTCACCGCCCAGCGCCAGCCCCGGTAGCCGGGCAGCAGGCACTCGAAGAAGTGGGTGACCAGCCGCTCCCCCTCGCTGACCACCGACAGGTGCTCGCCCACCATGTCCGGCTCCACCTCGGTGATGGCCAGCCGGGCGAGGTCGACGGCCTGCGCGCACACCTGGTCGACGCGCGCGCTGCGGTGGGCGGCTGTCCTGGTCACGCCGGATATTCTCGCTCAAACGGGCTGCGCTGTGTTGCGGGGACTCCCCGACGACTGGACCAGATGGGACAGGATGGTCTTCATGCCGCTCATCCGCACCTTCGGGTACGTCGTCGGCGCGGCGCTGCGCGGCGCCGGCCGGCTGACCCGCGGCACGGCGATCGGCGGCCGCTGGATGCGCCGCGGCATGGTGCGGATCCGCGACCGCGGCGCGGCCGGCGAGGTGGGCATGAAGCGGCTGCTCGACCTGCACGCCGCCTCGTACGCCGGGGACGCGCTGATCACCATCGGGCTGGCCGGGACCATCTTCTTCTCCGCCGCGACCAGCGAGGCGCGCGGCAAGGTCGCCCTCTACCTGCTGGTGACCATGGTCCCGTTCGCGCTGCTCGCCCCGGTCGTGGGGCCGCTGCTGGACCACTTCCGGCACGGCCGGCGCTACGCGCTGGCCGCGACCATGCTCGGCCGCGCGTTCCTGGCCTGGCTGATCTCCGACTACATCCACGACTTCGGCCTCTACCCGGCCGCGTTCGGGGTGCTCGCGCTCTCCCGAGCGTACGGCGTGGCCCGCTCCGCGGCGGTGCCCCGGCTGCTGCCGGAGCGGCTCGGCCTGTCCGAAGCGAACGCCCGGGCCAGCGTCTACGGCACCATCGCGGCCACCGTGGTGACCCCGATCGGGGTGGCCGCGTTCCAAGTCGGTCCACAGTGGCCGCTACGGATCGCGTCGGTCATCTTCCTCGTCGGCATGGTGAACGCGCTACGGCTGCCCCCGCGCGCCGACTCCGACGCCCCGGAATCGATGCCGCGGCTGTTCCAGCTCGGCCTGCGCCGGGCCCGCAAGGGCGGGAAGGTGCTCAGCGGGCGGCAGGTGACCGCGGCGGTGGTCGGCTCGGCCACCTTCCGCGCGCTCTACGGGTTTCTGCTGCTGTTCGGCGCCTTCGCCCTCAAGTCCGGCGACCTGCACACCGACCTGCTGGGCATCCACCTGAGCACCGGCTTCGCCCTCGGCCTGGTGGGCGGCGCGCTGGCCGTCGGCACCTTCCTGGCCAGCGCGGTCGGTGCCCGGCTGAGCATCCGGCGCCCGGCCGGGCTGCAGGCCGGCTGGCTGATCGTGGCGGCCGCGGTCGGCCTGCTCACCACCCTGCGGTTCAGCCTGCTCATGGTCAGCCTGCTCGGCCTGGTGGTGGCGATCGGCAACGGGCTGTCCAAGATCGCCGCGGACGCGGCGATCCAGGAGCGGATCGACGAGCGGGTACGCGCCAGCGCGTTCGCCCACTCCGAGACGATCCTGATGCTGGCCTGGGTGGCCGGCAGCGGGGTCGGGCTGGTCCCCATCCACGGCCGGGTCGGGTTCGCCGTCGCCGCCGGGTTCGCCGTGCTCGCCGCGGCCCGGGCGGTACTGGTGGCCGGGCGGCTGCGCCACGAGAAGCTCAGCGGCCGGTCCGTGGCGCGGCCCGGGTCGGCGTCGTCACCGCCGGCCCGGCCCACCTCGTCGCCACCGGCCCGGCCCACCTCCGCGCCGCCGGCCCGGCCCACCTCCGCGCCGCCGGCCGGCTCCGCCGCGGACGAGCCGCCGCCCGGGTTCCACATCTACCGGCCGAGCGCGACCGACCCGCGTAACAGTCGTGAGGGCTCCACCGGGCAGCCACGGCCGACCTGGCCTGAGCCCGGCAACCGGTGACGCAGGTCCACCGGCCACCGGGGCGGCTGCTCGTGGTCACCGCCGTCCAGGCCGAGTACGAGGCGATCCGCGCGGGCCTGCCGGAGTACGCCCGCAGCGGCAGCTCCACCATCGACGTCTACCCGGTGGGAGTCGGCCCGGCCGCAGCCGCCGCCGGCACCGCCCGGCTGCTCGCGCTCGCCGAGGCGGCCGGCCGGCCGTACCGGGCCGTGCTGTCGGCCGGCGTGGCCGGCGGCTTCCCCGGCCGGGCCACGGTCGGCGCGACCGTTCTCTGTGTCCGGTCAATCGCACCGGACCTCGGGGCACAGTCGCCGAACGGCTTCATCTCCATCGACGAGCTGGGCTTCGGCACGGCCGTCCTGCCGGCCGACCCGGGGCTGCGCACCGTCCTGGCCGCCCGGCTGCCCGACGCCATCCACGGCGACGTGCTCACCGTCTCGATGGCCACCGGCACCGCCGGGACCGCGGCCGCACTGGCCCGCCGGCACCCGTCGGCGGTCGCCGAGGGCATGGAGGGCTTCGGCGTGGCGACCGCCTGCGCCATCTCCCAGGTGCCCTTCGCCGAGCTCCGGACGATCTCCAACCTGATCGGCCCGCGCGACCGTTCGGCCTGGCGCCTCGGCGACGCCCTGCACGCGCTCACCGTCGCCGCGGCCAGCCTCGCCCGGTGACCGAGCCGGCGGCCCGGGCAGGATCAGCGTGAGCCGGCTCAGCCGTGGCCACGCCGCGGTGGACCGATCCACTGTGGAAGGGCCCCGATCACACAGCGGGCGCCGGGTCCCGCAAGGCGGGTACGCCCGCCCCGTCCGGCCCATGCCTCGGGTGACTGGAGACGGCTGACGTAGCTTAAGGGCGTGACCGCTGTTGCCCCCTTGTCGCTGGCCATCTCGCCGTGCCCGAACGACACGTTCGCCTTCCACGCCCTGGTGCACGGGTTGGTGCCGGGCGCGCCGCCGGTGACGGTGACCTACGCCGACGTGGACGTGACCAACACGGCCGCCGAGCAGGGCGCCTTCGACCTGGTCAAGGTGAGCTACGGCGCGCTGCCGTGGCTGCTCGACGCGTACGACCTGCTGCCCTGCGGCGGCGCGCTGGGCCGCGGCTGCGGGCCGCTGGTGCTGGCGCGGGAGCCGGGCGCGGACGTGGCCGGCGCACGGGTCGCCGTGCCCGGCGACCGGACCACGGCGTACCTGCTGTTCCGGCTGTGGGCCGCGGACCGCGCGCCGAGCCGGATCGAGGTGGTGCCGTTCCACCAGATCATGCCGGGGGTGGCCGACGGGCGCTACGACGCCGGGCTGGTGATCCACGAGGCCCGCTTCACCTACCCGCGCTACGGCCTGACCGCGCTGGCCGACCTCGGCGAGTGGTGGGAGGGCCGGACCGGGCTGCCGATCCCGCTCGGCGCGATCCTCGCCCGCCGCGGGGCCGTGGACGCCGGCCAGGCCGCGGCATGGGTGCGCGAGTCGGTGCGGTACGCCTGGGCGCACCCCGCGGCGAGCCAGGAGTACGTGCTCGCACACGCACAGGAGATGGAGCCGGACGTGGTCGCCCGACACATCGACCTGTACGTCAACGAGTTCACCGAGGACCTCGGCGAGGAGGGCTACGCCGCGGTGCGCGAGCTGCTGGACCGCTCGGCCGCGGCCGGGCTCACACCTCCAGTTCCCGGGCTACCGCGTGCACCAGCTTCGCCGCCTGCTGCGCGGTCTTCCGGTCCGGATGGCGCCCGCGGCGCAGGTCCGGCTGCACCTTCGCCTCCAGGTACTTGATCATGTCGTCGACCAGCCCGTGCAGCTCCTCGGCCGGGCGGCGGCGCAGCTCAGCCACGGACGGCGGCGCCTCGAGCAGCTTCAGGCCGAGCGCCTGAGTCCCCCTGCGGCTCTTCACCACGCCGAACTCGACCCGCTGACCGCCCTTGAGATCGGTGATGCCGGCCGGCAATGCACCCTTCGGCACGAACACGTCGCCGCCCTCGTCGCTGGTGAGGAACCCGTAACCCTTGTCCGCGTCGTACCACTTCACTCGACCCGTAGGCACCGCTGACCTCAACTCCGCATGAAGAAGAACGTGACAGCCGGCACGCTGCCTTCCCCAGGCTAACCATCCTTGAGCCAGGAGGCGAACTGGTCCAGCCCGGCCAGGACCGTGTCCGCACCGGCGCCGCGCAGCTCGTCGGCCGTGCAATGACCGGTGGTCACCCCCACCCCCACGACCCCGGCGGCCCGGGCCGCGGCCATGTCCGCGACGTGATCGCCCACATAGATCGAGACCGCATGCTCGACCAGCGCCCGGGTCTTGCCCTCCGCCCAGGCGAGGCCGGCCACGGCGTCCACCGCCAGGCCGAGCCGGTCCAGGTGCAGCCGGGCCAGCTCGGTCTTCTTGGCGGTGATCACCACCAGCCGGCCGCCGGCCGCGCGGACCGCGGCGAGCGCGTCGCGGGCGCCCGGCAGCGGCTGGCACGGCTCGATCGCGCAGGTCGGGTAGAGCAGCCGGAAGGCGGCCGCGGCCGCAGCCACCTCGCTGGCGGGGAACCATTGGGCGATCTCCCACTCCAGCGGCGGGCCGAGGCGGGCCACCGCGGCATCGGCGTCCACGTACACGCCGGTCTGCTCGGACAGCGTCCGGAAGGCGGCGGCGATGCCGGGCCGGGTGTCGATCAGGGTCATGTCCAGGTCGAACCCGACGACGAGCATGACGGCCCTATTCGTGCTGGTACCGCAGCCGCTCCACGGGCAACGGAACAGCGAGGTCGTCGCCGAACGGCGAGGGACCGCCGGGACGGTCGAAGGCGATCTCGCTGACCGGCAGCCGTTCGCGCCGCCGTGGCGGCTGGTCCGTCTGGTCGGGCGCGGGCGGCTCGGGCGGTGGGGTCTGGCTCACGGTGATCAGTTTCGCACGCCCGGCCGAGACGCGGCAGCGGGCCGCGGCGGCTAGCGTGGAGAGGCGATGGGCACCACACTCGCCGACCACCTCCGCGGCCTGCCCGACGAGGAGCTGGCTACGCTGCTGCGGCTGCGCCCGGACCTGGTCGTGCCGGTGCCGTCCGACGTGTCCGCGCTGGCCGTACGCGCCCAGTCTCGGGTATCCGTGGCCCGGGCGCTGGACGGGCTGGACCAGTTCCACCTCGAGGTGCTGGATGCGCTGCGGCTGAGCCGGGACGCCGACTCCGGCTGCGCCTCGCTCGACGCGGTACTCGCGCTCGTCGCCGCGGACAAGTCAGGCACCACGCCGGCCGAGGTCCGCCAGGCCTTGTCGCGGCTACGGGCGCTGGCGCTGGTCTACGGTCCGGACACCGCGCTGCGCGTGGTCGGCGGCGTGGACGAGGTCACCTCGCCGTACCCGGCGGGGCTGGGCCGGCCCGCGGCGGACCTGGCCGCGGGTTCGGCGAGCCTGTGCGCCGATCCGGCGCGGCTGCGGCGCACCCTGCTCGCCGCGCCGCCGCCGGCGCGGGCGGTGCTGGACCGGCTCGCGGCCGGTCCGCCGGTCGGGACGGTCAGCACCGGGCTGAGCGAGCGCGACAACCCGGTCCGCTGGCTGGTCGACCACGAGCTGCTGGTGGCCACGGCCGGCCCGGGGGGCGAGACGGTGGAGCTGCCTCGCGAGATCGGCCTGTTGCTGCGTCGCGAGACCGGGCCGCTCGGCGGGCTGCACCCGCGCCCGCCGGCGCTGGACGGCGCGGACCGGCGGGATGCGAAGGCCGCCGACCTGGCCGGCGCCGGGCAGGCGATGGAGCTGGTCCGGTACGCCGAGGCGGTGCTGGAGGCGCTGGCCGCCGAACCGCCGTCGGTGTTGCGCTCCGGCGGCCTCGGCGTGCGCGACCTGCGCCGGCTGGCCAAGGCCACCGGGCTGGACGAGCCGACCACCGCCCTGGTGCTGGAGGTGGCGTACGCGGCCGGGCTGGTCGGCGCTGACGAGCATTTCCTGCCGACCGCGAGCTACGACACCTGGCGGTCGGCGACGATCGCGCAGCGGTGGGAGCGGCTGGCCCGGGCGTGGCTGGCGATGCCCCGGCGGGTCGGCCTCATCGGCCGGCGCGATGACCGGGACCGGCCGATCACCCCGCTCGCGCCGGAGGCCGAGCGGGCCGCGGCGCCGGCCGTCCGCTGGATGGCGCTGGCTGGGCTGGCCGGGCTGGAGGCCGGCACCGCTCCCTCGGTCGACGCCATGCTCGCCCTGCTCGCGTGGCAGGCACCGCGACGGGTCCGCGGGCGCGAGGAGAGCATCCGCGAGGCGCTGGCAGAGGCGGCCCAGCTCGGCGTGACCGGGCTCGGCGCGCTCACCTCGTACGGCCGCCTGCTGGTGACCCCGCCGCCGGAGCGGGACGAGGATCCGCTCGGCCTGGGCGTGGAGGATCTCGCCGACGACGCCCCGGACGGGCCGGCGGCGGCGCTCGACGCCCTGCTCCCGCCCCCGGTCGACCACCTGCTGGTCCAGGCGGACCTGAGCGTCGTGGTGCCGGGCCCGCCCGAGCCCGCGCTCGCCGCCGAGCTGGCCCTGGTGGCCGAGCCCGAGTCGGCCGGCGGGGCGACCGTGTACCGGATTACGCCGGCGAGCGTGCGGCGGGCGCTGGACGCCGGCTTCGCCGCCGACGACCTGCACAACCTGTTCGCCCGCCGGTCGCGCACCCCGGTGCCGCAGGGGCTGAGCTACCTGGTCGACGACGTGGCGCGCCGGCACGGCGGGCTGCGCGCCGGATCGGTCGCCAGCTACCTCCGCAGCGACGACGAGGCGCTGCTCGCCGAGGTGATGGCCGACCGGCGGCTCGCCGGGCTCGGGCTGCGCCGGCTCGCTCCGACCGTGCTGGTATCGCCGTGCCCGGCCGGGCGGCTGGTCAACGCGCTCCGGGAGGCGGGGTACGCGCCGGTGCCCGAGGACGCGGGCGGCGCGGCGCTGCTGATCCGCCCGAAGGCCCGCCGGGCGCCGGCCCGTGCCCCGGTGACCATGCGCGTCGCGGATCCGTTCGGCCTTCCCGAGCCGGCCTGGGGGCTGGGCCCGAAGGGCAGGGGGGCGGGCATGTCCCAGCCGCGGCTGCTGGGCCTCGTCGAGCAGATCCGCCGCGGGGACGCCGCCGCCCGGGCTGCCCGCCGCGCACCGGTCACCGTCCGCGCCGCTGGTGGCAACGGCACCGCCAAGCTGACCACCGTGCAGGCGCACACCCAGGCGCTGGCCGTCCTGCAGCAGGCGGTACGCGACAAGGCGCGGGTCTGGGTGGGGTACGTCGACGCGCACGGCGCGGCCGCCTCCCGGCTGGTGCGCCCGGTCTCGATCGGCGCCGGCTACCTGCGGGCGGAGGACGAGCGCAGCGAGGTGCTGCACACGTTTGCGCTGCACCGGATCACCGCCGCCGTCCTCGATCAGTGAGCCGGCAGCGGGCCGCCGGTGCCGTCAGGTCCCGGGCCGGCGGCCGAACACATACACCCGGGTGCCCACCTTGCCCAGCTCCCACAGCCGCACCGCGTCCGCGTGCAGCAGGTTCACGCAGCCGTGCGACCCGATCGACTTGTTGTGCAGGTAGCTGGGCGTCTCGTGGAAGCCGATCCCGCCGGTGAACTGCTGCCAGTACGGCATCCACACCTCGTACGGGTCGGACCACTCGCGCAGGTTCCGCCACCCGATGTGGTAGGTACCGGTCGGGGTGGCGTAGCCCGGCTTTCCGGTCCGGACGACTGTGGGCTTCATCACCACCGTGCCGGCCCGCATGGCCCAGACCGTCTGCAGGGTCAGGTTGAGGCAGAAGGTCGTGCCCGGGCCGGTCCTGCACTGGTCGGTGCGGGTGCTGGCGAGCCGACGGGCCACGTCCACCGTGGTCGGCCCGGCCCGGCCGGCCGCCGGGCTGATCCCGTACCGCCGCTGGAACTTCTTGATCGCGGCGCAGTCCGCGTCCGACTGCCTGCCGTCCACCGTGACCGGCCCGAACCCGCCGAGCTGGGCGAGGTACCGCTCCACGTCGCGCTGGTGTTCGCCCTGCGGGCAGCCGGTCCGGCTCGGGCTCGGCTTGGCCTTCGGCTTGGCCGCGGCGCTAGACCGCGTCGGCGACGATGACGGCGACGGCGACCGGGCCGGCGGACGGGCGGCCGGCGACCGGCTCGGCCCGGGCGCTGCGCTCGCCCCCGCTGTTGCCTCCGCCGCGTGGGCCTGCTGGAGTCCAGCCTCGTCACGCTGCGGCTCGAACGCACACGCACCGGCGCCGACCACGATGGCAGCCGCGACCACGACCAGGCTCCCGATACGGCGCAACGCTTGTCCCCCTCCTGCCCGTGGCGCAACCACCGTCTCGATAGACGCACGAGCCACACAAGTTGGTTGCGCCGGCTCATGATCTTGCCCGGTTTGTTACCTGCCGTTCGATCGGCGTGGAAGACTGGTCCGCTGTGACCGGTGGACCTCTGATTGTTCAGTCGGACAAGACCCTCCTGCTGGAGGTCGACCACCCGGACGCGCTCGCCTGCCGGATGGCGATCGCGCCCTTCGCCGAGCTGGAGCGCTCGCCCGAGCACGTGCACACCTACCGGCTGACCCCGCTCGGCCTGTGGAACGCCCGGGCCGCCGGGCACGACGCCGAGGGCGTGGTGGACGCGCTGCTGCGGTTCTCGCGGTACCCGGTGCCGCACGCCCTGCTGGTGGACGTGGCCGAGACCATGGACCGGTACGGCCGGCTGCAACTGCTCAACGACCCGGCACACGGGCTGGTGCTGCGCGCCCTGGACCGGGCCGTCCTGGTCGAGGTGGTGAAGAGCAAGAAGCTCGCCGGCATGCTCGGCGGGCAGATCGACGCCGACACCGTGGCGGTGCACCCGTCCGAGCGCGGCCGGCTCAAGCAGGCGCTGCTCAAGCTGGGCTGGCCGGCCGAGGACCTGGCCGGCCACGTGGACGGCGAGGCGCACCCGATCCAGCTGGTCGAGGAGGGCTGGACGCTGCGGTCCTACCAGCGGGAGGCGGTCGACCACTTCTGGGCGGGCGGGTCCGGCGTGGTGGTCCTGCCCTGCGGGGCCGGCAAGACGCTGGTCGGCGCCGCCGCGATGGCGCAGGCCTCGGCCACCACGCTCATCCTGGTCACCAACACGGTGGCCGGACGGCAGTGGAAGCGCGAGCTGGTCGCCCGCACCTCGCTGACCGAGGAGGAGATCGGCGAGTACTCCGGCGAACGCAAGGAGATCCGGCCGGTCACCATCGCCACGTACCAGGTGCTGACCACCCGGCGCGGCGGCGTCTTCACCCACCTGGACCTCTTCGGGGCCCGGGACTGGGGCCTGGTCATCTACGACGAGGTGCACCTGCTGCCCGCCCCGATCTTCCGGTTCACCGCGGACCTGCAGGCCCGCCGGCGGCTCGGCCTGACCGCCACCCTGGTCCGCGAGGATGGCCGGGAGGGCGACGTGTTCTCGCTGATCGGCCCCAAGCGGTACGACGCGCCGTGGAAGGACATCGAGGCGCAGGGCTGGATCGCGCCGGCCGACTGCACCGAGGTCCGGGTGACGCTGACCGACGCGGAGCGGATGGCCTACGCCACGGCGGAGGCCGAGGAGCGGTACCGGATGGCGGCCACCGCGCGGACCAAGCTGCCGGTGGTGAAGGCGCTGGTGGACCGGCACCGTGACGACCAGATCCTGGTCATCGGGGCGTACCTGGACCAGTTGCAGACGCTCGGCGAGTTCCTGGACGCGCCGGTCGTGCAGGGTGCCACCACGAACCGCGAACGGGAGCGCCTCTTCGACGCGTTCCGCCAGGGAACGCTACGGACGCTGGTCATCTCCCGGGTCGGCAACTTCTCCATCGACCTGCCCGAGGCGGCGGTCGCCATCCAGGTCTCGGGCACCTTCGGCTCCCGGCAGGAGGAGGCCCAGCGGCTGGGCCGGGTGCTGCGCCCGAAGGCGGACGGCCGCCAGGCGCACTTCTACACGGTGGTCTCCCGGGACACCATCGACACCGAGTACGCCGCGCACCGGCAGCGGTTCCTCACCGAGCAGGGCTACGCCTACACCATCGTCGACGCCGACGACGTGCTCGCGTACTGACCCGAGCCGGCCATTTCACCCTTTCCGGGTGATGGCGGGCCACACCCAGGGTGCCAGCATTCTTGACGTGGACCGTGGGAGTACGGCGACGGCTGCCTTCTTCCAGGAGCTCGCACGCCGGGGACACGTGGCCATCCTGGAGGAGATATCCGGGACAATGCGGTTCGACCTCCGCGACGAGGACGGGATCGACCACTGGTGGGTGGCGATCGAGCGCGGGGACGTACGGGTGAAACGGGAGGACGGGCCGGCGGACTGCGTGCTGCACACCGACCGGACCGTGTTCGACCAGATGGCCTCCGGAAAGCTGCATCAGCTGCCCGCGTGGCTGCGCCACCTGTTCGTCGTGGAGGGAAAAGCACATCTCTTCCGAGTCTTCGCCAACGTGTTCCCCGGGCCCGCCGGGGCCCGCGACCCGCGCGACCTCGTTTCCAACAGGCGGCGCCGATGAGGGAGGACCTCGTCCGGGTGTTGGACGGCAACTCGTTCGTGCTGTCCGACATGAACGGGGACATCGAGGCGTCGCCGAGCATCCCGACCGGGATGTTCTCGTTCGACACACGGTACCTCTCCTGCTGGCAGCTGACTGTCAACGGCGAGCGGCTGACGCCACTGTCGGTCGACGAGTCGGAGTACTTCTCGGTCGTCTTCTTCCTGGTGCCGGGGGCGCCCACCGTCTACGTCGACGCCAAGGTGTCGGTCATCCGTCGGCGCTCGATCGGTGGCAGCTTCCGGGAAAAGCTGACCCTTCTCAACCACAGTCGCGAACCAGCGGAGTTCACCGTGCGGATCGAGGCCGCCAGCGACTTCGCCGACCTGTTCGAGATCAAGGATCCCACGCACAAGAAGGGCACGACGACGGCGCGGGTGGACGGCAAGCAGCTGCGCCTGACCTACCAGCGGGAAACGTTCCGGCGCGAGACGGTCATCTCCAGCACCGAGCCGGCCCAGTTCGACGAGCGCGGCCTGACCTTCGAGGTCCGCATCGGACCGCACCAGCAGTGGGACACCGAGCTGCTCGTCGAGACGCTCGGACCGGACGGCAAGGACATCCGGGCCAGCCTACACCGCCGGGCATCCCGGCCCGCGTCGGTCATGCGCCAGAACCTCGACGACTGGATCAGTGCGGCTCCGACCCTGGGCTGCGACCATGTACCGCTCGTCGAGGCGTACCGACGCAGCCTGATCGACCTGGCCGCGCTGCGGTTCCCGCCCCTTGCACCCGCCGACTTGTCCCTACCCGCCGCCGGCCTGCCGTGGTTCATGACCGCGTTCGGCCGGGACAGCATCTTCACCAGCCTCCAGGCATTGCCGTTCGTTCCCAGCCTGGCCTTCGGCACCCTGCAGGTGCTCGGTGACGGGCAGGGCACCAGGCTCGACGACTTCCGCGAGGAGGAGCCGGGCAAGATCTACCACGAGGTCCGGTACGGGGAGACCTCAGCGTTCGGGGAGCAGCCGCACAGTCCGTACTATGGCGCCGCGGACACCACCGCGCTGTTCGTGATCCTGCTGCACGAGTACGAGCTGTGGACCGGCGACGCCGACGCGGTGCGGCGATGGGAACGCCGGGCCCGGGCCGCGCTGGAGTGGATCGACGGGTACGGCGACCTGCTCGGCAACGGGTACGTGTCCTATCAGCGCCGCAACTCGGAGACCGGGCTGGAGAACCAGTGCTGGAAGGACTCCTGGGACTCCATCTCCTACCACGACGGGCGGATGCCCGGCTTCCCGCGGGCCACCTGCGAGCTGCAGGGGTACGCCTACGACGCGAAGATCCGCGGGGCCCAGCTGGCCCGGAAGTTCTGGAACGACCACGACTACGCCGACCGGCTGGAACGCGATGCGGCCGAGCTCAAGCGCCGCTTCAACCGCGACTTCTGGGTCGAGGACGGCGAGTACTACGCGCTCGCCCTCGACCGGGAGGGCAAGCCGGTTGACGCCCTGTCCTCGAACATGGGCCATCTACTGTGGAGCGGGATCGTCGAACAGGACCGCGCGCGGCGCGTCGTGGACCATCTGCTCGGCCCGAACCTGTTCTCCGGCTGGGGCATCCGCACCCTGGCCACGACCGAGGGCCGGTACAACCCGGTCGGCTACCACAACGGCACGGTGTGGCCGTTCGACAACTCCTTCATCGCGTGGGGCATGCGCAGGTACGGGTTCAAGGAGGAGGCCTGCCGCATCGCGGAAGCGATGATCGACGCCGCCGAGTATTTCGGCGGCCGCCTACCGGAGGCGTTCGCCGGGTACGACCGGGGGCTGACCCAGTACCCCGTCCATTACCCCACGGCGTGCAGCCCGCAGGCGTGGTCGACCGGGGCCATCCTGCTGCTGATCCGCACCATGCTCGGCATGCAACCACGCGACAACCACCTCCTGGTGGAGCCGGCCCTACCGCCCAAGATCGGCCGGATCGAGCTGCTCGACGTCCCCGGCCGGTGGGGACACGCCGACGCCTTCGGCCGCCGGCGCCCGGAGACTGCCGTCTAGCCGCGCCGGTCGCGACCGGCTGGCGCGGGACCGGCACGGCGCGACGCCGGGCACAATGCGGTACCGGCACGGTGCGGTGCCGGCCGAATCGGCGAATCGCCGGATTGGCAAGCTGCGTCTACCGTGGCCGCCTTGACGAGTGCTCCATGGGCTCGCTCGACCGGCCGCGCCCGAACGCGTCGAAGCGCCCCCACCTGCCGGGTATGTTGAGCAGCTCGATCCGGCCGAGCCTGTCCGGCAGGGCGGGGTCGTAGCTCAAGTTGTTATCAACCGGATCCAGGCCCAGCATCGTACGGATGAACAGCAGCGTCGCTCCGGCGGACCGCGCGTGCGGGCGGCAGGCCGCCGGATACATGACCGGGTACCTGGTCCGTTCCCGGTCGTAGCCGGCGAATGCCTCGGGCAGCTGCCCGTCGAAGTACTCCGCGGCCTGCGTCATGGCGCCCGCGAGGCGCGCAGCCTCCGCCCCGAACCCGTAACGGCGCATGCCCCAGGCGATGAAGGAGTTGTCAGCCGGCCATACCGTGCCGGTGTGGTACCCGAGCGGGTTGTAGCGGACCACGTCGGTGGCCAGGGTGCGGATGCCCCAGCCGGAGAACAGGTTCGGGCCGAGCAGATGGTCCACGATTTGCCGCGCCCGATCCTCCTCGACGATACCGCTCCACAGTAGATGGCCGATGTTCGAGGAGAGCGCGTCGACCTGGCTTCCGTCGGCGTCCAGCGCCAGCGCGTAGTAACCGCGATCGGAGATCCAGAAGTCGCGGTTGAACCGGCGTTTGAGCTCTGCGGCATCCCGTTCCAGCCGATCGGCGAACGACTCGTCGTTCCACATCCGCCGCGCGATACGCGCCGCGCGCATCTTCGCGTCGTACGCGTAGCCCTGCAGCTCGCAGGTGGCCCGCGGGTAGCCGGGCAGCCGCCCGTCATGGTAGGAGATGGAGTCGGGGGAGTCCTTCCAGCAATGGTTCTTCAGCCCGGTCTGCGCGTTGCGGGGCAGGTACCAGACGTACCCGTCTCCTCTGATGTTGGCGTACGTGTCGATCCAGTCAAGAGCGGCGCGGGCCTCGTCCTCGAGCTCCCGCACGAGGCGTTCGTCGCCTGTCCAGCGTTCATACTCGTCAAGCAGGATCAGCCACAACAGGGTGGCGTCCGCCGTGCCGTAGTAAGGCGACGTCGGTTGCTCCCGGAAGGCGGCTTGCTCCCCGTACCGGATCTGGTGCAGGATCTTGCCCGGTTCCTCGTCCCGGAAGTCGTCCAGCCTGCTGCCCTGGAGGGCGGCCAGCAGCCGCAGCGTCGCGGCGGCGTAGGTGGACGTGAACGGCAGCACCTGCAGGCTGGTGAGGATGCTGTCCCGGCCGAAGATAGTCATGAACCATGGCAGTCCCGCCGCCGGCAAGTGCAGCCGTTCAGCGGAGACCGGGGTGAACCGCAACGCGTCGAGGTCCACCACGCTGCGCCGGTATGTCCGTCGCAGCACATCCCAGTCGCAGTGCAGCTCGGGCACGTGGGCCAGCCACTCCTGCAGGTCCTGCTGCTTGCGCTCGTTGGTGCGGGGGTAGTGTTGCAGCCCCGAACGTACGTCCCGCCCGTCCGGGGCGCGGGCTAGCGCCTGCACCCAGAAGCTGGTCTCCCAGCGATCGTGCGGGTCGAGCCGGACGACGAAGGTGAGGCCCTCGTTGTCGAACTGAGCCGGCGTCGAGGTGGAGACGACCGACTCGCGGTGGAAGTTCTCCCGCTGGTACCCCAGGACCAAGCGCCCGTTCTCGACCCGTGTGTACAGCTCGCCAAAGGCTTTCGGCCTCGTCGTGATCTCCGCCATGTCGGCGAAGTCGCTGGAGACCTCGAGGCGCACCGTGAGGTCGGCGTGCTGGTGCCCGTGGTTGAGAATTGTCAGCCGTTCCCGGAAGCCTTCCCCGATCCAGCGGTGCCGGATCAGGGACAGCTTGATGTCCCCGTTCTGCGCGGTCGGGCCGGGCACGCAGAAGAACCGCGACTCGTAGTACTGCAGGTTGTCGGTGGACAGGGAGGACAGGCGCTGTCCGTTGACCGAGAGAACCCACTGCGACAGGAACCGGGTGTCGAACGAGAAGAAACCGGTCGGCACATTGGGGGTCGCCTCGATGTCCCCACGGTCGTCGCTGACGACGAACGTGTTGCCGTCGAGAATTTTGATCAAGCCGTTGGCCACGCTACCGGTTCTTTCCACGGAGCTGGTACAGGTCGCGGGGGTCGTGCGCCTGGGCTGGGTTCGCCGTGAGCCGCCGGAAAACGAACATCAGCTGAAGGTTCCCCTCGGCGACGGCGTCCGCCCTGAGCAGGGCTGCCAGGATGTCGTCCTCCCCGGTGACGAAGCGCTCGAACCACGCTTGCGTGGTGTGCAGGATGCAGTCGGCCGGTGGCGGGTCGGATGTCCGGAATGCTTTCACGTTTCCCCGCCGGACCTCCACGATCCAGTGAGCTGGCCGGCCATCCTGGGCAAGGTCGAACCGCAGCGTGCCGTCTATCTTCCTGAGCCGCCGATCGTGCCCACGGCCGTTCAGCTCGTCGAAGAA
>Ga0310834_100976_pt1 | contig 21492 bp, 23 predicted proteins | sample SM_ome_2_FD_201314 | JGI IMG/M metagenome (GOLD analysis project Ga0310834, IMG submission 201314) | Sorghum-adapted microbial communities enriched on stacked mutant (SM) sorghum from Joint BioEnergy Institute, Emeryville, California... ... | reverse complement strand
TTTTTGTTTGAGTTGGTTATCGGCTATCCACGCTCACGGCCGCGTTGGACGGCTTCCGTTCCCCGCGCGCCTCTTTCCCGGGGATGATCATCCGCGCATTGCCCATGAACAGGATCGTGATGAACGCCAGAGCCGGCAGCACGAGCACCCACTGGTACATGGCCGCGATCGAGGAGGAGAGGGAGCCTGTGATCACGTCCATCACTTCCTTGGGGATCGACGCCCGCCGCTCGGGACTCAGCACTTCGCGCACATTGCCGAACGCGCCGCCGGACGTTTCGCCGAAAGCGCCGCTCAGCTTCCCTGCCAGTTCGTTCCGTTGAATGATGCCGAAGATGGTGAGGCCCACGGTCATCCCCAGGGTGCGGACGAACGCCTGCGTCGAGTTGGCGGAGCCCCGCTGCCGCATATCGAAGCTGTGGATGCTCGCCATGCCGAGCACCGAGAACGAGAATCCGACGCCGAGGCCGGCGACGATCATGAAGACCGTCAGCATCCATCGGGGCGTATCCGGCGTGAGGCTGCCGAGCAGGAACGTGCCGATTCCGAACACCAGCGCCGAGAAAAGCATAATGTTCCGGTAAGAAGTTTTCGCCGCGAGCAACCCGCCGATCTGCGACGACACCACCGAACTGAGCGTGAGCGGCAGCAGAATCAGCCCGGAATTGGTGGCCGAGCCGCCCGTAACCCCTTGCACATAGAGGGGGATGTACATGGCGAAGGTGATAAAGCCCGCGCCGTAAAACAGACTGGTCAGGATGCTCGACGCGAACAGCCGCTCCCGGAACATCGCGTACGACACGATCGGCTCCGCGGCCTTCGTCTCCACAAACAGGAAGACGGCCATGAAAGCGGCGGCCGCCGCGAACAATCCGACAATGACGGAGGAATTCCACGCGAAAGGTTCCCCGCCCAGCTCAAGCGCGAACATGAGGCAGACGACGGAACTGACAAGCGTGGCGGAGCCCCACCAGTCAATCCGCTGTCTGGCGTGGTCGGACGACTCGTGATAATTGGCGAGGATCAGCGCCAGCGCCGTCAGGCCGATCGGCACGTTGATGTAGAAAATCCAGCGCCAGGTGGCATAATCCGTAAGCCAGGCGCCGAGCAGCGGACCGATCAGGCTGGAGGCCCCGAACACGGCGCCGAAGAAGCCGCCCATGCTGCCGCGTTTTTCCACCGGCACGACGTCGAACATGATGGTGAAGGCGATCGGCATCAGCGCTCCGCCGCCGATTCCCTGGATCGCGCGGTAGATGCTGAGCGACACAATGCTGTGCGCCGTTCCGCACAGGATCGAGCCGAGCAGGAACAGGGAGATGCCCAGCACGAAGAACCGTTTCCTGCCGTACATGTCCGACAGCTTGCCGAAAATGGGCATTACGGCCACTTCGGCCACCAGAAAGGCCGAGGTGACCCATACATACTTCTCGAGACCGCCGAGATCGGAGACGATGGTGCCCATGGCGGTCGCGACGATCGTGTTGTCAATCGCCGCCGCGAAGATGCCGAGCAAGAGTCCGGCAATGATGAACCCCAGCCGGTTATGTTGTCTGGCCATCTGGAAAACCTCCACTCCTTATGATGGTCATAATATTACTATTCATAATATTACTATTTCAACGGCTTTTATGCATAAAAAAAACCTGTGCGCGATCGCAACAGGATGACGATCAGCCGCCCAATTCGGGATCGGCCAATTTCTTTCCGACTTCGCGCAGCCAGGCTTTGTCCCAATACAGCTCGCCGGAACGAAGGTCTTCGAGAATGGAGCGGACCCACCCGAGTTCGGCGTCCGTGACGGCACGCTTGTACTCCAACTCGAGCATGAACAATCTGGGCACCCTGTTCCGGTTTCGGTGCAGCACGGCATCGATTCGTTCAAGCTCCGATTCAAGGGCCGTCTGCCGTTCCTCCAGGCACCGCCTCGCGTCGTCGGGCTCCACCGTGGCCAGAAACGAGAGGGCCGCCGGGAACTCCGGAAATTCCTGCAGCGGAACGGCCAGAATATCGCGCATCCACTCCCGGAGCATCGCTCTGCCGGTCTCCGTCGCTTCATACACCGTCCGGTCCGGCCGTCCGGCCTCGCGCGACGTCTCGCGTACCGCAATCAGCCCGCATCGCAGCAGCCGTTCAATGGTCTGGTAAATGCTTGCGCGCAGCCGAACGTTGATGACTTCTCCGAGCCCCCGCTTCTTGATCAGTTGCTGCATGCGGTACGGGTGCATCGGCGCTTCGGAGAGCAGCGCCAGAACGGCGAGGGCCAGCGGTGAACGTTTGAATTTCCGATGGTTCTTCATGTTTTAACTATAATAGTTGCAATATGACCAGTCAAATGTCCGGATTGCGCGGCCGGGCAAGTTCGCTTTGATCAAATCCCGCTGTCCGATCAATTTCACCGTGGAGATTTTCGGCGATACCTGGTCCATGCTCATCGTGCGCGACATGGCGGCGCTGGGCAAGCGGACATTCGGCGAATTTCTGAAATCGGCGGAGCGCATCGGACCGAGCGTTCTGGCGGATCGGCTCGCCCATTTGGAAAGGAAGGGAATCATCAGCAAAAAGACGAGCGAGACCGACAGGCGGAAGGTGATATACTCGCTCACGGAGCAGCTCGTTTTTCACCGGGCCGAACAATGTGGTCGGCAAACTGGGGTTGTAGCCCCGGTTTTTTTGTTTGATGATCATGCCTGCGCTGCCGGAAAAAGGCTGATCCGTCAGACAATGTGGTGCGTATGGCGGCGATTAATATATAATGAAATCTAAGCGCTTACTTCCATTTTCGTTGATGGATCGAGGGGAGTTCACACATGTCAGGGATCAGGAAAGCGATCGTTGCCGGTGCGGGGATCGGCGGACTGACGACGGCGCTCTATTTGCATCGCGCCGGCATCGAAGTCGAAATTTATGAATCAGCTAAAACGTTAAAGGAACTGGGCGTGGGCATCAACCTGCTCCCCCACTCGGTTCGCATATTGTGGGACCTTGGTTTGCAGGAAGCGCTGGACCATGCGGCCATTCGCACGAAAGATCTGTCGTACTACAACAAGTTCGGTCAGCTCATCTGGCGGGAAGCGCGCGGATTGGACGCGGGCTACAACTGGCCGCAATATTCCATTCACAGGGGCAGGCTGCAAGGCATCCTGCTCCGGGAGGCGAAGCGGGTCATCGGCGAGCATCGCCTTCATACCGGCATGCATTTGTCGCATGTCGAACAGCGCAACAACAAGGTGCAGGCCCATTTTCTGAACCGGCACGATGAAGAGCGGCCTGTAACGGTGGAAGCCGACTTCCTGATCGGCGCGGACGGCATTCACTCCGCGCTCAGAAAACAGTTGTATCCGGATGACAAGCCGGTGTACGGGGGACGCGTGTTGTGGCGGGGCGTGACGAAGGCAAAGCCGTTCCTGTCCGGACGGTCGATGATCATGGCTGGCCATGTGGACGAGAAATTCGTGGCGTATCCGATTACGGCTCCCGACGTGTCGGGGCTGTGCGACATCAACTGGATCGCGGAACTGACGGTGCCGGAAGCGCCGGACCGCAACGACTGGAACCGGCTTGCGAATCTGGACGACTTCGCGCACAGGTTCCAGGACTGGAAGTTCGATTGGCTGGATGTGCCCGCCCTGATCGCGGGCGCCGAGTATGTTTACGAATTCCCGCTGGTCGACAAGGATCCGCTGCCGAAATGGAGTTTCAACCGGGTGACCTTGCTCGGAGATGCCGCGCATCCGATGTATCCGATTGGCTCCAACGGGGCTTCGCAAGCCATTCTGGATGCTGAAGCGTTATATCTCTCGATCCTGGAGCATCCGAACCTCGAGGAAGCGCTAACCGCGTATGAACAACAACGGATTCACAAGACGGCGGCCATCGTGCGCAGCAACCGGCAGCATGGACCGGAGATCGTGATGCAGATCGTTCACGAGCGCGCGCCGCATGGATTCGATCGGTTGGAAGACGTCATTTCGCAAGCCGAATTGGAGGAGATCGCCAATCGGTACAAGCAAATTGCGGGTTTCGACAAGGAGCGGTTGAACCGGCTGAAGCAGGTGGAGGTGAGACCGTGATCGCGCTGAAACCGGCATTTGAGGCCCGAATCGAAGTGGGGAAAGTCCAGGAAGTCGGCGCGACGGCCAAGGGGGTTCGCAAGTTCATCCCGATTCTGGGCGGGACGTTCTCGGGACCGGAGATGGAAGGCGTCATTCTGCCCGGAGGGGCGGACTGGCAACTGGTGCGGCCGGACGGCGTGGCCGAGATTGAAGCGCATTATACGATGATGACGGGTGACGGGGTCAGCATTTATATTGTGAACAAAGGCTATCGCCACGGTCCGCCGGATGTGATGGAGAAGCTGGCGCGGGGCGAGGATGTGGCGCCGGACCAATACTATTTCCGCTCCACCCCGAGGTTTGAAGTGGCCCAGGGCAAGTATGACTGGCTCGCGAGAAGCGTGTTCGTCGGCGCCGGGCAGCGGCGCAAAGATCATGTGCTGATCAAGTTCTTTGTGTGCGAGTGACACCGACAATAAAGAACCGGGATTATCCCGGTTCTTTGCGCTGTTCGCTTGCGGACTCCACGAAATGTTTGAGACTCGCCAGCTTCTCGTCCCAGTATTGCTCGAAGAAGGCAAGCCACCGCTTCAGTTCGACAAGCGGTTCCGGCTGAAGCTTGTACCGGGTCTCGCGCCCGACCCGCCGGCTGCGGAGCAGGCCCGCATCCGACAGCACATGCAGATGCTTGTTCACGGCCGTGCGCGTGATCGGGAAACGTCCCGCAATCTCGGCAATCGCCATTTCCCTGTCCGCCAGCAGAATCAGCATGCTTCTGCGGGTCGGGTCCGCAATGGCGTGGAAGACGTCATGCTTCGCGGCGGGGTGGGCCAATTCAATCCATCCTTCCGATAGATGCGGGGAGATCCTGCTTGACGATCTTCTCCCAACCGCCGTCCATGATGCCGCGAATGATGGTGTGCGGCTGACCGAACTCGGTCACCTTCCCGGGGTCCCATCCGGAATGGATGAGTGTGAACTCGGTCTTGCCGTCTTCCAGCGCCCTCAGCTCGAACGTCAGATGCCAATCTTTCCCCCAGTCGAAACCGACGCGTCGGGGAGGGTCCAGCTCCGTCACCTTGCAGGGGGAATCCCCGAAATGCCCGGTGTGAAGCACGAACTCATGGCCCACCACGGGCTCAAACGTATTCTCCATCCACCATCCGGAAATCCCTTTCGATGTCGCGACGGCATTCCACACTTTCTCGATTGGCGCGTCCAGTACGATGACCTTCCGGATTTCGGGCAGCGGTTTTCCGTGTTTCCATCCATCTGTCCCCTTCAACTCCAATGTAACACCTTAAGGTGTTACATTCATTATAACACCTTAAGGTGTTATGTCAAGGCCAAGGCAAAACGCCCACCGGCTTCCATCCTGCATATTTGGGCGGAAAGGAGCGAAAGATGATAATAAATTCCATCCGTAAGGTGCGGCCATGAACAACGAAACGACTCACATCATCACGAATCCCCCCATATCGGCAAATCCCGAGGAAAATATCAGCCGTCTGAAGGACATTTTCAAACAATGCGCCGACATTGCCTATGAGCGCATCGCCGCCGGTCCGGACATGTGCTGCTCGGCATGGATCGTGTACTGCGAGTCGCTTGCCGACCAGCAGAGCGCGTCGGACATCCTGTCCGTGCTGCAGAAGATGGAGATGCGCCGGAGGGGGAACGGGGATCCGCTCACGACGCAAGCCATCCGGGAATGGTTCGATTTTCAGGGCATTATCGACCGTTCCTATTTCATTCATGACACCATGGAGTCGGTCGTGCGCATGGTGCTGCAGGGGCATGTTGTCTTTTTCATGGAACAGTGGGATCACGCCGTCAGTTTCGACGGGCTCAAGCTGGAAACCCGGGGCGTGGAGGAGCCGTCCGCCGAACGGGCGGCGATCGGGCCGCGGGAAGGCACGGTCGAGAATCTGTCGCTCAACATCGGCATGCTGCGGATGCGCCTGCAGACGCCCGACTTCAAGATCGTCAAGATCCCCAACACGGGCCGGAGAACGGGGAAAGAGGTCGTGTACGGCTATCTGGACGGCGTCGTCCCCCCAGCGGTTCTGCAGGAATTTGAGCGGCGCATCGTCAAGGTCAAAGACCATGAACTGGTCGACACGACCATGATCGAGAAGCTGATCCAGGATTCCACCTGGTCTCCGTTTCCGCAGTGCCGCTATACGGAGCGGACCGACGCGGCCACCCTGGCGCTGCTCGAAGGGAAAATTATCGTGATGTCGCAAGGGTCGGGCGTGGTGCTGATCTGTCCGTCGGTTTTAGTGGAATTTCTGCAGTCCATCGAGGATTACTATCACCGCAGAGCCTTTACCTTTCTGATCCGGCTGCTGCGGATTGCGGCGTTCTTGATCTCGCTCTTTCTGCCCAGCATTTATGTCGCGCTGACAACCTTCCATTCCGAGCTGATCCCGACCGTGCTCCTTCTCGCCATTACGAACACGCGGGAGGGCATTCCATTCCCGGCCGTCGTCGAGGTCATCATCATGGAGTTTTTCTTCGAACTGCTGAGGGAAGCGGGAATACGCCTGCCGCAGGCCGTCGGTTCCGCCGTCAGCATCGTGGGGGCGCTCATCATCGGCCAGGCGGCCATCGATTCGGGCATCGCTTCCCCGATGATGATCGTCGTCGTCTCGCTGACGGGGATCGCCTCCTTCTCCATCCCGCAGTACAATTTCGCGATCGCGATGCGGCTGCTGAAAGTGCCGTTTATTTTGTTCGCGGCATCGCTCGGAGGGTTCGGGCTCATGATCGGCATCCTGCTGCTGCTGCTGCATCTGTGCTCGCTCCGTTCGCTCGGGCAGGCGTATTTCGACCCGGTCGGACCGTTCCGTCCGCGCCGGTTCGGCATGCTGTTCAAGCCTTGGGATCTGCGCAAAGCGGGGCAAGACGCGGCATGAAGGCTTGGGGCTCTCTGATCGCGCTCGCCGGCTTGTCGCTGCTGTTGTCCGGATGCTGGAGCAAGATGGAGCTGACCGAACGGGCCTTCGTCCTCGCCATCGCCATTGACAAAGGCAAGGAAGAAACGCTTGAAGTGACGGCCCAGATCTATCGGCCGGTCAGCCAATTCGGCGCGCCTTCCGCCCAGGCCACGGCGAAATCATTTGTCAATGTGACGTTGGATGGCACCAGCGTGTCGACCATCATACGCAACACCAAGACCGTGTCCGGCCGCCACTCCCAATTCAGCCATATCCAGATTCTTCTGATCAGCGAAGAGATCGCGCGGGAGAGACTGAGCAGCATCCTCGACTTCTTCTATCGCGACCCGGAAATCCGTCTGGGCACACCCATCATGATCGCCAGAGGGAAGGCGCGGGATTACCTGACCGGCAAATCCATGATCGAGAATACGCTCGGCAGCCAGGTGTTCAAACAGTTGGAATTCTCGTCCAATCTTGCGGGGAGGGCCGTCAACACCACCATTCTGGATCTGGCGTTCCGACTGAAAAGCGAGTCCGCCAGCGCCATGCTGCCCATCATCATGCACGACCGGCAATTTCGGCAGGACCTCGTGCAGGGGATCGCGTTGGCGAAGCCGGACAGAATGGTCGGAAGAATCGCGCCGGACAAGGCGGCGTATCTCTTGCTGATGGCCAACGAATACAAACACGGCGTTCTCGAAGTTCCGTGCGACCGTGAATCAGCCGGAAAGATGGATGCAATCGAAATTCTGAAGGCACGTTCGAAGGTGACGCCGGTTCTCAAAGGGGATGCGTTGTCCGCCCGCGTCGATGTGAAAATCGACGCCTCGATCGGGGAACTGGTCTGCACCACGATCCGGGATACGGCGGATGAAGCCCGGTATGCGGAAAGAGTCGAGCGGTATTTCAAAGAACAGTTGGAGAACGTCCTGGACACGCTTCAGAAACAGAAGGTCGACGTGCTCGGCATCGGGCACAAGATTTATCTGCGCCATCCTTCCCGGTGGAAAAAATTGAAGCCGGAGTGGCCGGAACGTTATGCCCGCATGCCGATCGAAGTCAGCGTCAAGGTCGACCTCGTGAATTCGAAAATGATGAATCCCGGTCCGTTCTCCCGGATCGGCGAAGACTGAAACGGAAAGGAGGCCGCAAGTCCATGGCGGAGCGCGTGCTTGTCCTGATCCTTACGGGCATCGCCTTGTTCGCCGTCAACGCGTCGCGCGTCAGACGCTCCAACCGGCGCGAGCGATGGATTCTGGTGTTGTTCGCCGTTCCGGCCGTTTACCTGGGCCTGATGTACATCACGGACGGCGACTGGCCGAACCTGCATGACCTTGCCAACGGGTCGGTCGGACGCATCGCGCATCTCATGGTGAAATGGTTCGAACATACCTGATGTTCCCGATCGGAGGCGTCGCTTGAGGATGAAGGCTCCCGGAAAGCAGACCATCAGCGTCGGACAATTGGCCATCTTGTATATCAGCTACATGGTCGGATCGTCCATTATCAACATCCCGAATCCGATGATCCATTTCGCCGGCAACATGGCCTGGCTTTCCGTCATCGTGTCGACGTTGTTGGGCATGCTGCTCCTGAGCCTGGTGCTCTATCTGTTCCGCTGCTATCCGGACGACGTCTACACCGTGTATCTGAATCGCGTCTACGGAAGATGGATCGCCGGCGTGTTCACCGTGCTGTTGATCTTGATGCTGTTTCTCATGCTCGCCTATATTGTCCTCGGGATCGGGAACTTCTTCACCAACACCATGATGGTGGAAACCCCGATGTATGTGTTCAACGCGCTGACGATCGTTGTCGCCGCCTATGCCGTTTACGCCGGGATCGAAGTCATGGGGCGGATGTTCTTTCTGCTGATGGCCTCCATGATGCTGGCCATCGTGGTGGTGGTCTTCCTGTCGATCCCGATCGCGCGCATCGAACCGCTGCTTCCGCTGTTTCCCGAAGGGATCAAGCCCGTCCTTCACGGCGTCTATTTCTCGTTCGGTTTTCCGTTCGGGGAGCTGATGCTGTTCTCGGTCATCCTGCCGTTCGTGCGGAAGGAGAGCCGGCAGCAAGCGGGAAAATGGATGTATGCCATGACCGCGCTGAGCGGATTGCTGCTGAATGCCGTCACCGTCATTACGCTCACGACCCTCGGGCCGCTGGCCGGCGACCGGAAATTCTCCCTTTACGCCGTCGCGCGTCTGATCGAAATCGGTCAGTTCCTGGTCGGAATCGAAGCCGTCGTCGGCATCGCCCTGATCGCCGGTTCATTCATGAAGGCGGCCGTCGTATTGTTCATTCTCAATGCTGTCATGTCCCGTTTCTTCAAGCTGGACGACGACAAGTTGCTGCTGCCGGCCATATCGTTCATTGCTTTCCTGTTGTCCATGACCATGTTCCGGACGGAATCCGAATTCAATTTCTCCGTTGACGTCGTATGGCCGTTCATTGTCATGGCCATCGGCGTCGGCCCGCTTGTACTGGCCGCGCTCATCACCTTCGTGAAGCGAAGGCCGGGGCGGAGATAAGTAAGCTTCCGCGCGGGCGACACGGCTTTACACCATCTTCCATCATGTTCTAAAATAGAACAAAATACAGTTCTTGGAGGCCGTATGCGGAGACCGATAATAGGGCTCAATATCCAGACGGATACCCGGCTGAATGTCGCGCCCAAGAATCAGGTGAATGTCCGTCTGGAAGGGGTTTCATTGGAGAAGCGATTGCGCCGGAAACGGTCGAGCGCTTTCGTGGAAGCGATGACCGGACTGGATGCCGGCGGAGTGGTCGCGTCCAAGCAGAAAGTCCGGGAACTCATTGACCGGATCGCGGCCGAATTTCCCGAGCTGGCGGAGATGCAGCTTCCGCTCGGCATCGTAAGCTATTGCTGCCTGGGAGATCCCTACGAGGTCCATTTGCTGGATGTCAGTCAGGGCATCATCGAGTGCTACAAACGGGGACAAGCCTTGCCGAACGGCATGGAGAAAGCGAGAAGGTTGGCCCTTCATCCGAGCTACGCCTACATCGAGGTGTATACCAGCATGATGTGCGCCGTCACCCACACCGGTGAAGTGTCCATCATAAAGGAGTAACGCTCCCGGATCATCGGGGGCGCTTTTTTTCTTTTTTACGGATTTGCGAGAAACAGGCTTCCGCGCGGGCGACACGGCTTTACACCATCTTCCATCATGTACTAAAATAAAACAAATTACAGTTCTTGGAGGTTGTATGCGGAGACCGATAATAGGACTCAATACTCAGACGGATACCCTGCTGAATGTCGCGCCCAAGAATCAGGTGAATGTCCGTTTGGAAGGGGTTTCATTGGAAAAGCGATTGCGCCGGAAACGGTCGAGCGCTTTCGTGGAAGCGATGACCAGGCTGGATGCCGGCGGAGTGGTCGCGTCCAAGCAGAAAGTCCAGGAACTCATTGATCGAATCGCGAGCGAATTTCCCGAGCTGGCGGAGATTCAGCTTCCGCTCGGCATCGTAAGCAGGTGTTATCTGGGAGAACCCTATGAAATCCATTCGCTGGACAGCAGGTTGGAAATCATCGAGCATTACAAACGGGGCGAGACCGCTCCGAATGGCCTCGAGAAAGCAAGAAGGCTGGCCCTTCACCCGAGCTATGCCTACATAGAAGTATATACAAACATGATGTGCGCGGTTACGCATACCGGCGAAGTATCCATAATCAAGGAGTGACGGGAATGTCCGATCAGGTGGTCTCCCGCGCGGATCTGAGCGGGATCAACAGTTCGCTGCGCTCGCTGGACCGCACGCTGGACACGATCAACAACAACCTCCATGCCGTGTCGCAGCAGGTCGCCGCGGTATCGCTGCAGGTCAACGCCGTTGAACAGCAGGTGGAATTGACGAAGAACGATCTCGACAAGCTGACGGCGGAGTTCCGGGAATTTGTCCGCCAGGATGCCATGATGAAGAATCTCCAGCTTGCGGAGACGAGATTGGTCAAGATCAGGCAGGAACTTGAGAACAAGTACGGTCATTACGAAGAGGTCCGGCGAAGGGCGATCGGCATCTTGCAAGCGGTGGACAGCAGCCTGGTACGGAAAGAAACCATCGAGCTGGCGTCGGAAGAGCAGTTGCTTGCCGCTCCGCGGTATTGGCTGGCGCCCTGTCTGGTCGCCCTGTCCGCATGGTTGAACGACAACAGGGAACTGGCGGAGAAGGCCGTCATCGAAGCGCTGCGCCGGGACGACGAGAAGACGTCGCTTTTCTTCGCGTTGGTGACACGCCGCGGGGGGCGTTATCAGTCCAGCAGCGCCTGGCTGGAACGCTATCTGGGCCAGCAGGACCCGAACGAACTCAAGCGGGAGATCGTCGTTCTCGTTGACGGCTTCTCCAACGGGATTTTTGGCCTGGAAGCCCGAAAGCGCTGCGGCGTGTTGATCAAAAACTGGCTGGACGAGCTCTCGCAAAAACCGGGTTTTGTTGAGGCGCAGCGGGAGCAATGGAAAAACGCGCTGCTGGCGAAAACCGAGAGACTGGACCCGTCGAAATTTCCCCATTTGCAGCAATACAGCCCGACATGGCCGCAGCTTCAGCAAGCGCTGGAAGGCGCGCATTTGCACGATATCATCTTTCAATACTTCAATTTCATTCTGATGCAAGAAGTGGTGCCCACGAAAGATTTGGCCGCCGCGGTCGATCAATTGCTGGACATTCTCGTTCGGGAGTTCGACACCGAGGAGTTGCCGCTGCGCCGTGATGAACGGCTCAACGAGCTCATCATCCAGCAAGACGGGGACAAGGAGGCGGCCCAGCACCTGTTCGACAACGAGAAACTCGTGGAGGAGAAGCTGGACTTCACCCAACTGCTGACCAACTTTGCGATGTATCCGGACGAATCGAACGCTTCCGTCGCCACCCAGAAGCTGGCCGTCGCACTATCGAAAGAGTGGATCAAGGACGCACACCGCGATCTGACCGCCGAGAACCGGAACGCCGTTCCCCTCGACGTCGAGATTCAGCTCGACGATTGGACGGGCGTCTCAAGGGACGGAAGCAACGAAGCGGAACTTGTCGGTCAACTGGATCAACATCTGCAGAACAAGAAGCGGGAGGCCTTGAAAAAGAACAGGCTCGGGTTCGGGAACTGGCTTGCCCTGGCGGCGGGCGCGGGATTTTTCTACTTCGGCCTCGAAACCACATTCTTGCTCGTGCTCTCGGTCATCTGCGTGCTCGTTTTCGTTTACGGTCTGTTCAAGCAGCGCAAGAACAAGAAAAACATCGAAAAGGCTTTTGCGGAACTTTTCGAGAACCACAAGCAGATCCTGCTCGCGGTGCTCAGCGACATTGTGGATTATCGGCGCGAGTATGAGGCCGCGGACGCGAACGCGGGCAAGATTGAAGAGGTCCTCGATCCGGTGACGCCGGAACAATACGTCTATTCGACCCATGATTCCGCAAGGACGGTCATTTGAGGGAGTGAGCGTTCATGATCAACAGAGGCAGACCCGTCATCCACACATCGCCCGAGACGGCGGCCCGCATGCAGGAAGAGCTCGACCGGAAGATTGAGGAATTGCAGAAACAGACGACAAATTCGTCGCTGGCGAACAGTTTTCCCGCCTGGGACCTGAATCCGCCGGCCATTCTGGTTCGTAGACGGAGCACCAAATTATGATGAAACCTCCGGCTTACTATTCCGAATGGGTGCGTCTGCTGGATCTGCTGAAAGAGCCCGGCCAGGATGACGAGAACATTCTCTCCGTTCTGGAGAAAGGGACGCTGGAATGGAAGGCGGGCGTGGCGGACAAGATCCTGAATTGCGCTTATGAAGTCATCGAGACGAGGCTGAAATACACGACGCGCATGTTCCAGCAGGAAATGGACCGGTCGCACGGTCAGGAAGCGGCAATTCTCGCGGCAATCCTTAACGCCCGCAGCCGGTTTGACAGACTCTATCGTCTGTGCCGGCTCCCGGTCTTTCCGGACGAGGTCAAGTCCGCTCTGGTCGCCGTGGTGAATCAATATGTCAACGATACGCAGGAGGCTTTGCTGGAGAGCGCGAAGCATGACCGGACGGGGCAGCTCGGCTATATTGTCCGCCACAACAGCCTGAAACCGCAGCAGTTCGTCCAAGAGGCTTCCGCGGCTCGCGAGGCGGCGGAACGGAACGAGCCGGGGCCCGCCCAATTCACGACCAGAAGAAGGGTGCTGTTCTGATGAGCGATTTGCAGACATGCATGAAGATGATGGAGCAATACCTGAAAGCGAGAATTCCCTTTATATCGATCCGGACCGCGGAACGCACCCGCGCGCTCAGCTTCATCGCTCCGCTTGCGCAGAAACTCAACCTGAACATCGGTTACCACACGATATCGCAGGGCATGAGAGACATCGCGACGAACCGGCTCCTGAACGAGGACCGCTCGGTAATCGGCGGGTTGGATTACGCGACCCAGCGGTTCAGCCAGTTGCAGAATCAGACGTTTGTTTTCACCGAAGTGCAGGAGCTTGAAGAAGATACGCGGATGTCCAGACAATTTCAGGACGCGGTCATGCTGGCGACGGAAACCGGGGGCTCGGTCGTGGTGATTACGAACAATCCGGTCTGGGGGCCGCTCCAGCGGCTCGGCATGTCGATTACGTTGTCGCTGCCCAATGAAGATGAAATGCTGGCCATCATTCGGGAACAGATCGAACCGTACCGGCATGCGATGCCGATCGAATGGGGCGAAGCCGAGGAACGGCAGGCGGCGGCCATCCTGACCGGCATCAGCCAGATCGAGGCCGAGAACGTCATCGCGACCTTGCTGGCGAACGGCCGGATCCTCAAGGAAGACCTGAAGGAACTGATGCATGCGAAGGACAAGATCTTCGCGGATATTTCCGGCATCGAGCGGGTGTTCGTCCGGGATGACTACCAGATCGGCGGCCTGGAAGGACTCAAGCTGTGGCTGGAGGCCAACCGCCAGCTCCTTACGGCGGACCTGCGCGACCGCGGCATCCGTCCGCCGCGAGGCATCCTGCTCGTGGGCGTCCCCGGCTGCGGCAAATCGCTGTCCGCCAAGGCGATTGCGGCAATGTGGAATCTTCCGCTTTATCGCCTGGACTTGTCCACCATACACGGACAGTATCTGGGTCAGAGTGAGAGCCGCCTGAAAGAAGCGCTGTCGACAGCCGATCATGTGGCGCCGTGCGTGTTGTGGATCGATGAAATCGAAAAGGGGCTTGCCGGTGCCATCGGCGGCGGCGACGGCGGTACATCCGTCCGTCTGGTGGGCCAATTCCTTTACTGGCTGCAGGAAAGTCCGGCCCGGGTCTTCGTCGTCGCGACCGCCAACGACGTCTCCAAGCTGCCGCCCGAACTGCTGCGCAGGGGACGATTCGACGAGTTGTTCTTCGTGGATCTGCCCACTGCGGCCGAGCGCGAGGAGATCATCCGGATCTACATCCGGAAAGGTCTGAAACGGACCATATCGGACGAGCTCATGCAGCAGTTGGTGAAAATTTCGGAAGGCTTTGCCGGGGCAGACCTGGAAGCCGCCGTTCGCGATGTGGTGAAGCAAGCGTACATCAAAGGCGACGACTCCATTACGGACGAAACGTTCGTCAACTACTTCAGCAACGTCGTGCCGCTGTCGCGCACCAGTCCCGAGCAAATCGAGGCCATCCGCGCCTGGGGGCGGGAACGGGCGGTTCCCGCCGGCAGAGTCGGCGAAGACCAACCCGGACATGGCGCGCGGCCGGCCGGAAGAAAGGTTATTGTCTAATCGTTTATGAGACATGCGATTTCCGTCAGTCCCGACATGCTCGAATTGGCATCGGGGCTTTTCAGCTCAGGGAATGTTCAAGTCTCCTGCGTCGGCGGACTGCAGAACTTCGTATACGAATATTGTCAGGATGGCCGAAGCTATATTTTGCGATTGACGCCGAGCGCCAACCGGTCCGAGAACATGGTGCTGAGCGAACTGGACTGGATTCTGTACCTGACCGGAAACGGCATTTCCGTGTCCAGCCCGATTCGCTCGAAGAACGGTCGATGGACGGAGGTGCTTCCCCTGTCCGAAGGCTATCTCACCTGCACCGTTTTCGAGAAGGCTCCCGGCAGAACGGTCGGATATCCGGCGTGCCTGCGGGACAACGACCTGTACGAGCGGCTCGGCCGTCTGACGGGAAACTGCACGCGCTGTCGAAATCGTACAGGCCCAACGCACAATACGGATCAAGGCATGACTGGAGCAACAACTGGTTTCTGCAACATATCCACCTGGTCCCCGCATCCCAAGCCGGCGTCCATGCCGGCTATGCCTACCTGGTCCGGACGATCCGCGCGCTGCCCAAAGACGACGGCGCGTACGGGTTGATCCATGGCGACATCGGCGTCGGCAATTTCACGGTCCGGGATGACGGCGCGATCACGCTGTTTGATTTCGACGAAGCCCAGTACAGTTGGTTCGTGGAAGACATCGCGGTGCAGCTTTACTATCTGGTCTATGTTTACGGCGGAGAAGACGGCAAGAGCTTGCGCGAGGAACAGGCGCGCCGGTTCATGCATCATTTCATGAAGGGCTATGCGCCGGAGCATTCGCTGGACGACTGTTGGATCAGGCAAATCCCGCTGTACCTGAGGCTGCGCGAACTGATCGTGTACATCGGCGCGTTCCGCAATTGGGACGGTGATGAAACCTTCGGCAGCTCGGACAACCAATGGTTCAAGGACTGGATCGCCGAGAGCCGGGCGAGGATCGAGAACGGAATCCCGATCGTGGACATATGGGGCTGAACGGATAGAGCCTGCCGCGGAGGCAGGCTCTCTTCATGCTTGCGATTCTCGCACAATCCGGTAATACGTCCGCGCCGTAAGGCCGTAGATCAGCGCGTAGCAGACGGCGAATACCAGAATGGTCAGCGCGGTGCAGAGCGCGTACAGCGGGACGTTGTGCATGTTGAAAATGGCGAGCAGCTTGCTGATGACCGGGAACGCGAAGGCGATATGGATCACGGCCATGGCGAGCGGCAGGTAGAACACGGACAGCACCTGGGAGCGGATCGTCCGCTTGATCTCGTCCAGGCTCAGGCCGACCTTCGACATGATCGCGAACCGTTCCTTGTCGTCGTACCCTTCGGTAATCTGCTTGTAGTAAATGATCAGCACCGTGCCCAGGATGAACAGCGCGCCGAGGAACAGGCCGAGGAAGAACAGCACGCCGTATACGGACGTGAATTCGTTCTTTACCGCCTCCCGGCCTTCCACGCGGCCGGGAATCGACTTTTCGTCCAGCATGGTCATCAAATTGGTGATGAGGCGCAATTGCGCGTCCCGGCTTGCGTTCGTATCGAACAGGTATTCGACCTGAAAGCCCGTTGGCGGTTCCCCGCCTCCCCTCAAAGCTTGCCGGGCGCGGAACAGATCCTGTTCGTGCGCGATGACCACATAAGCCCTTGTCATGATCCGGTTGATCATGGCGCCGTACTCTTCAAACAGACGCATCGAGTCCAGCCGCCCGCGAATGCTCAGGGAATATTCCCCGAAGTCGAGCGTGTCGCCGGTGAGACGGCCGTTCAGGACATGGACGAGCGCTTCGCCCGGCTTGAGCCCGGCGCTGACGCCTTCGGACCGCTCGTAATCTTCCGTCGTGATGAACATCAGCAAGGAATAGTTGCTGGTGGTGCCGGGCTTGATGTCGCCGTCGAACGTGTTCCCGTGCTGTACGGTCATTTCCGACGCATAGCGCAAGACGAACGGATTGCGGATGGAAAGCTTCGCCTTCTCCACCGTCTCCTCAATCGCGTTCTCCAATTGCTCGAATTCCTCGTCGGAGCGGACATCGTCCACGATGACGGAAATTTCCCGGATGTAATTGGTCCGGGCGGAATCCTCCAATCCGACGTACAGGGATACAGTGGACGACAACATGACGATGACCATCGTGGACAGGATGCAGATGCTCGCGAGGCCGGCGGCGTGCTGCTTCATCCGGTAGATCATCCCCGACACGGCAATGAACGGGGTGGTGCGGTAGTAGAACCGCTTGTTCCGCCTGAGCGCCTTCAGGATCGCGATGCTGCCGGCCGTGAACAGGCCGTACGTGCCGAAGATGACGAGGATGACCGCGATGAAGAACAGGTTCAGGGCCGCAAGCGGCGACTTCACCGTGACGGCGATATAGTATCCGGCGCCCAGCGAAACCGTGCCGATGAGCGCCATCAGCCATTTGGTCCGCGGTTCTTTCTCGCCCACATTGCCGCCCTTCAGCAGTTCGATCGGCTTGGACAGGTGGACCTGGAAGACGTTGTAGACGAGATTGATCAGGAAAATGGCGCCGAACAGGACGAAGGTGACGGCCACCGCCCGAAGCGGGACTTCAAACCCGAACGCGGCGTCCAGATCCAGGATGCGCAGCAGGAGCAGCAGGCCGAGCTTGCTGAACAGGAAGCCGGCGACGAGCCCCAGGCCGATGCAGACGAGCGCGGTGATGACCGTCTCGATCAGCATGATGCGGGCGATGTGCTTCTTCTCCATGCCCAGGATGTTGAACAGCCCGAACTCCTTCTTGCGCCGCTTGATCAGGAAGCTGTTGATGTACAGGAGCAGGATGAAGGCGAAAATGCCGATGACCCAGCCGCCGAGTCCGAGCACGAGCCGCAGCGTCCCGCTGTCGCTCATGCTGCGGACTTCCCGGGACATGACGAGGTACAGCGTGTTGTAGAACATCATGACCGTCGCGGAGCTGGCGAGCATGTACGGGAAATACGTCTTGCCGTTTTTTCGGATGTTGGTGACGGCGAGCCTTGTATAGAACCCTCTACGCATCGCGGCCACCGCCTGTCGCGATCACGGTCAGCGCATCCGAGATATTCTGGTAAAAATCGTGCCGCGATTTCGAAGCTTTGTAGATCTGGTGGAACACTTCGCCGTCCTTGATGAACATGACCCGATTCGCGTGGCTCGCCGCCTTCGTGCTGTGCGTGACCATCAGGATCGTCTGCCCCTGGCGGTTGATCTCGCCGAACAGATTCAAGAGCTCGTCGCTCGAGCGCGAATCGAGGGCGCCGGTCGGCTCGTCGGCCAGCACGATGCGCGGATGGGTGATCAGCGCCCGCGCGACGGCCGCCCGCTGCTTCTGCCCGCCGGACACTTCATACGGGAATTTGTCCAGAATGTCCGATATCCCGAGCGTCCGGGCGATCGGAATGAGCCGGGAACTCATCTCTTTGTAGGATTTGCCCGCCAGCACCAGCGGCAGGAATATATTGTCCCGCAGCGAGAATGTGTCGAGCAGGTTGAAATCCTGAAACACGAATCCGAGCTGGTCCCTTCGGAATGCGGAAATTTCTTTCTCCGGAATGGATGCAAGGCTCCGGCCGGCGAGCAGCACCTCCCCGCTGGTCGGCTGATCGAGCGCCGCGAGGATGTTGAGCAGCGTCGTTTTGCCCGAGCCGGATTCCCCCATGATCGCGACGAACTCGCCCTCTTCTATGGTGAAGGACACGTTCGACAGCGCCTGAACCGGGAGCCTGCCGAAGCGGGTCGTGTATACCTTCTTCAGATTTCGCACATCCAATAGTGCCATGGCCGTTCCTCCTTCGCTGATATCCACGCCTCCATCGTACAAAAAAAGAAAATGCGCAGCCTTAAGTTCGGCTTACATTTTCTCCGGCAAGCTTACATTTTTGTAAGCTTGAAGGCATCGCCTTCAAGCGGCAACGTCCGCAGGGCGCGGCCTGCGAGGCAAAGCCCCTACCTCACATCCAGCGGAGCGCTCTCCAGCCCGAGGATCACCTTCGTTCCCCGTCCGACCCTGGACTCGATCTCGATCGTGTGGGACAGCCGGTCCATGATCCGCTTGCACAGATAGAGGCCGATGCCGGTCGACTTTTTGTCCGCACGGCCGTTGAACCCGGTGTACCCGTGCTCGAACACGCGCGGCAGATCGGCCGGGTCGATCCCGATGCCGGTGTCCTCGATGACCAGCGCTTTCGGCCGATCGGGGTGCATGTAGACCGAGATTTCTCCTTTAGGGGTGTATTTCAGCGCGTTGGAGAGCAGTTGCTCGATGACGAAGACGAGCCATTTCTCGTCCGTCAGAACCTCGGCGTCGATCGGACTGTAATTCAGCTTGATCTGCTTGCGGATGAACGATTTGGCGTACTTGCGCACCGCCTGTTTGACGCAATCGTCCAGCGCCACCGTGCGGAACACGAAATCCGTTCCCTTGTTGTCCAGGCGGATGAACTGCAGCACCATCTCCGTATATTGCTCGATGCGGAACAGTTGCTCGGACAGCTCGTTCTTGTCGGGGGCGCCGTCATTTTGAAGCAGCAGCCGCATGGCGGCGATCGGCGTTTTGATCTGGTGCGCCCAGATCGTATAGTACTCCACCATTTCCTGGTATGCCCGGTCTTTGTGATAGACAATCGCGCTGCGCTCCTTGTCGAGCAGGCGGATCAGCTCCTGGTAGTCCCGCTCGATCAGATTGGCGGTTTCGGGGAGCGGCACGGCGGGTATGGTGATTTGATTGCGCAAGGCCGTCAACTCCCGATGTTTGCCGCAGAAATGCCGGAAGCGAATGAAGCCGACGGCAAGCAGAAAAAGGGCGGTCAGCACCGAGGCGTAACCGACCGTCTCCGCGGGAAGCTGGTACAAGGCGATGACGACCAGAAAAATGCCCGCCGATCCCGCAGCCGTCAGGATCAGGAGGAGATTCTGCTTGATGTAGGCGACGGGCAGTTTCCAACGGTTCATGCTCATTCCACCAGATAGCCGAGCCCTTTTTTCGTGACGATCCATTGTTCCAGCCCCGCTTCGGCCAGCTTCTTGCGCAGCCGCGTAATGTTGACGGTCAGCGTGTTGTCGTCGATGAACTGGTCGCTCTCCCACAGCCGTTGCATCATCTCGTCGCGCGAGACGACCCGGCCGGCGTTCTCCATGAGGAGCTGCACGATCTTGAAATCGTTCTTCGTCAATTCGATCTTGTGGTTCTTGTAGGTCAGCGTCGCGTCGCTCAAGTTCAGCACGACGCCGTTCCGCTCCAGGACGTGCACCTGCCCCTGGAAGGAATAGGTGCGGCGGAGCAGCGCGCCGACCTTCGCCGTCAGCACGTGCAGATCGAACGGCTTGGCGATGAAGTCGTCGCCGCCCATGTTCATCGCCATGACGATGTTCATGTTGTCGGAGGCGGAGGAGATGAAGATAATCGGCACTTTGGAAAACTTCCGGATCTCGCTGCACCAATGGAATCCGTTGTAGAAGGGGAGCGCGATATCGAGCAGCACGAGCTGCGGCTCCGCGCGCAGCACCTGGTCCGCCACGTCGTGGAATCCGGTGATGTAGGTGGCGTCGTAGCCCCACTGGCCGAGGTGCTCGCTGATCGTTCGGGCGATCGTCAGATCGTCTTCGATGATCATGATCTTGAACATGGTGCTCCCTCCATGGGTTTATTATAGTGTGAACGGATGGAGGGGACAAAATCAATCGGTGAATGATTGTCAGTAATCATTGTAAAATAGAAAGGTTATTGGGGGATTTTGTCGAATATGAAAAGTAAATGAAGCAGGAGGGACGAATAATGAAGAACCTGCTCGAAAGCTTGATAGACGAAATGGATGGTAGGTCTACTAGCATTACGGAAGAACAATTTATTGAGAATGTTGTATATCAAACATCTTTCTTTGTTAAGATTTCAAGTACTAGAGCTAAGTGGTACATTAAAGAAATTGAAATGGATGAAAGTGACCAAAAGCAATTGCGGAAATCAATTGAAGAGTTAGGTAAGAAGTATGTTGAGGACTATAGACTTGAGGATAGAGATCCAGAGCAGATTTATAAATACAATATAGAAGGAATGCTTATAAACACATTAAAGATTTATGACGCATTTGCAGGCATTAGTCTTAACAGCGAGATAGAGGGGAGTGATGCAGGTCACGAAATTAACATAGTTAATTTTGAGGACTATCCTATGAATGATGAAGTTAATCTAATAGTTCATAGATTGCTTCTAGATGGTTTTATTATTCTTGCCTTCTGCAATCAATCATATACAAATTTAGCCAAGGTAAACCTAAGAACACGTTTGGATAACAAGTTGAGAAGCATCGAGAAGAATGATATTTACAGGATAAGGAATGACGTGTCTTTTCTGGCGACATCAAATAATTACTATATTAGTTCAGTAGATTATTTTGAAAGGTTATTCTTTATTGATAGTCAAATTACAAGAAAAAAGCAAAAGGCTTTGGAAGCATTGTCCAAATGCCGGTTAATTATTGGATTTGAAAAACTAAATCCTGAATTAAGCAAAGGATATATGGCACGTTCAATATCAATGATTAGTATGAATGAGAACGAAATGAGAGAGTATGTTAAAAAGCATAAGGATGTCATATCTACATTCTGTAGTGAATACGAGGCAGGAGTGAGATTTAATCATGAAATCGGAAAGTACCGTTGTCAAAAGGTGAAAGATCCGCGTCGTGACAGGTTTTTTCAGTCACAGAAAGCTGCTAATTTTTCGCAAAAT
>Ga0310834_100975_pt1 | contig 21534 bp, 18 predicted proteins | sample SM_ome_2_FD_201314 | JGI IMG/M metagenome (GOLD analysis project Ga0310834, IMG submission 201314) | Sorghum-adapted microbial communities enriched on stacked mutant (SM) sorghum from Joint BioEnergy Institute, Emeryville, California... ... | reverse complement strand
GCCCGGCGGCCGCGCCGGGCCCGCACGCCGTGCACGGCCCGACGCCCCCGCCCGGCCCGACGCCTCCCGCCCGGCCGCCAAGCCCCGTCACCCGCCGAAGGCCGGCCGCCACGCCCACCGCTCCACACGGCCCGGCGCCCAGCCCCGCCCCCCGTCACCCGCCCGGCTCGCCCTCGGGCGCCGCCGGCGGCTCGGCCGGCGTCGTCGGCGGGACCGTCGACGCCGGCGGCACCGTCGGGGTCGTGGACGGCGTCGTCGGAGTCGTTCGCGGAGTCGTCGGGGTCGTCCGCGGCGTGGTCGGCGTCGTGCGCGGCGTGGTCCGCGGCGTCGTCTCCGGCGTGGTCGTGGTCCGCGGCGTCGTCGGCGTGGTGGTCGTCTGCGTCTGGGTGGGGGTCCGGTCGGGCTCGGGCTCGCGCTCGCGCTCGCGCTCCTCCCGCACCGCGTGCCTCGGGGCGTCCTCGTGCGGCGGGCGCACGTTGATGTAGAGCGCGAGGACCGCGGCGAACGCCGCGAGGAGCACGGCGGTCGACGTGCGCATGCGCCCGCCGAAGAGCGTCGGTGGGATCCGCCCGCCCATCACGAGTCGTCGGCCGTCGGCGTCCCGGCCGCCGCGTCGGGGACGGACTGCAGGCCCTCGCGGCGGAGGGCCTCGGCGATGCGCACGCGCAACTGGCGCGCGACCTGGAACTGCCGGCCGGGCAGGGTGCGCGCGACGATCCGCAGCGTCACCTGGTCGGCCTCGAAGCTCTCGACGCCCATCACCGTCGGCTCGTCGAGCAGGACGTCGCGCAGCTCCGGGTCCGCGTACGCGGCGGCGCCGACCTCGTGGAGGATCGCGGTCGCCCGGCCGATGTCGGTGCCGAGCCGCAGCGGCACGTCGACCACGGCGCGCGCCCAGTCGCTCGACAGGTTCGTGACCTGCACGATCTGGCCGTTCGGGATGATCACGCGCTCGCCGCTCGGCGTGCGCAGCCGCGTGATCCGCAGCGTCAGGTCCTCGACCGTCCCGAGCGCGCCCTCGGTCTGCGGCGTCGGCGCGACCTTGATGAGGTCGCCGAGGCCGTACTGGCGCTCGGCGATGATGAAGCTGCCGCCGATGAGGTCGGCAACGAGGCGCTGCGCGCCGAGCCCGAGCGCGACGCCGCCGGCGGCGAGCGGCGCGACGAGGCTCTCGAACGGGAGCCCGAACCGGTTCAGGACGAGCGCCACGGCGACCGTCCACAGCATCACGACCGTCACCCAGGCGAGGATCTGCATCACCGCGCGGCGGTGCTTGGCCGCCTCGGACAGGACGAGCGGATCGTCGTTGCCCTCCGGCTCGATCCGGGAGGTCAGCCGGTCGCGCACCCAGCCGACGAGGCGCCCGAGCAGCAGCGCGCCGAGCACGAACAGGACGATCTCCAGCAGCGGCCCCCGGACCCACAGGCCGAAGTCGTCCAGGGGCGTGATCGCGGCCTGCGACAGCATCGCCCCCTCGCTAGCCCGATCCGTCCTCGCGCAAACGGCCGGGCGTCCGCCCGCCGGTCCGGGCCGCACGGACCGGCGGTCCCGGCGTTCCGTGACTGCGGTCACAGGTGGGTTGTCGAGGTGCGGGCACCGGGTACCGTCGGACTTCGGTCACGCTCGGCCTTTCGAGAAGAGCACCCACCGGCATCAGGGTCCAAGGACGCGCCGTGGGTCGGGGCAGCCGAGCGTATCGCCGTCACACCCCGAACGCGAACCCGCAGAGGAGGTCTCTTGCGGCTCGACATCGTCATCCCGGCGCACAACGAAGAGCACCGGATCGACCGGACGCTCCACGCGTACCGCACGGGTTGCCCCAGACCGGACGTCCGGTTCCTGGTCGCCGCCGACGCCTGCACCGACCGCACGACGGACATCGTCCGCGCGCACGGTGAGCGCGATCGGCGCGTGCAGCTCTTCGAGTACCCCAAGCTCGGCAAGGGCGGCGTCATCGCGGCGACGTTCCGCCGGTCGGACGCCGACCTCGTCGGCTTCGTCGACGCGGACTGCGCGACCCCGCCGGCCGAGCTGCTGCGGATCGCCCGGGTCGCCGCCGCCGAGCGCGCGGACGGCGCGATCGCCAGCCGCAACCACCCGGCCTCGGTCCTGCCGCGCCGCCGCACCCCCGTGCGGCGCCTGACCAGCGCCGGCTTCGCGTTCGGCGTCCGCCGCCTGCTCGGCCTGCCCTACAGCGACACGCAGTGCGGCGCGAAGGTGCTGCGCCGCCACGCGGTCGAGCGGATCGTGCCGCGCATCGGCGCGACCGACCTGCTCTTCGACGTCGACCTGCTGCTCGCCGCGCGCGAGACCGGGCAGCGCATCGTCGAGGTCCCGACCGTGTGGATCGACCAGGACGGCTCACGCGTCGACCCGGTCGCCGACACCCGCAAGATGGGCGTCTCGCTCCTGCGCATGTGGGCGCAGACGCGCCGCCGCGGCGGCGAGGACGCCGCCGGCGTCGACGTGCACGAGGTCGCGCGCGAGGCCGAGGCCGAGCGGGAGGTCGTCCATGCCTGACGTCACGCTCGTCTCCCCGTACCCGCGCGCCGGTGAGCGCCACGGCGGCGCCAGCGGCGTCGCCTCCTACACCGCCAACCTCGCCCACGCCCTCGCCGGCGAGGGCGCCGACGTCACCGTCGTCGCCCCGTTCGAGGACGGCGAGCCGGAGGTCGCGCGCGACGGCCGCGTCCGTGTCGAGCGGCGCTTCGGCCGCGGGCCGGGGGCGCTGCCCCGCGCGCTGCGCGCCGCCCGCGAGACCGGCGCCCCAGCCGTCCACCTGCAGCACGAGACGTTCCTGTACGGCGGGCCGTCGTCGGTCCCCGGCCTCGTGACCGGGCTCGCCGGCCTGCGCCGCGACGGCGCCGCCGGCGTCGTGACGATGCACCACGTCGTCGACGCGCAGACGGTCGACCGCCGGTTCACCGCGCTGCACCGGGTCGCGGCGCCGGCCGCCGTCGCGCGCGCCGGGCTCGACGTGGTCCGCACCTCGATCCGCCGGCTCGCCGACCGGGTCATCGTGCACGAGCCCGCGTTCACCCGCGCGGTGCCCGGCGCGACGGTCGTCCCGCACGGGATCGAGACGACCCCGACCCCGCCGCGCGCCGAGGCCCGCGAGCGGCTCGGGCTCGACCGGTTCACCGTGCTGTGCTTCGGGTTCGTCGCGCCGTACAAGGGACTCGAGCCGGCGCTCGACGCCGCGCGCCTGGCGGGCGGGCAGGTCGAGCTCGTCGTCGCCGGCGGCGAGCACCCACGGCTCGCCGGGTCCGGCGACCGCTACCTCGACGAGCTGCGCGCGGCGCACCCGCATGCGCGCTTCACCGGCCGCGTGCCGGACGCCGAGGTCGCCGACTGGTTCGCCGCCGCCGACCTCGCGCTCTTCCTGTATCCCCAGCCGGTGTCGGCGAGCGGCGCGCTCGCGCTCGCGCTCGCCCACGGGACCCCGGTCGCGATGTCGCCGCAGATGGGCGAGACGACCGGCGCGCCGCGGGCCGTCGTCGTCCCGACCGACCCGGCGCCGCTGGCGCAGGAGCTGCGCCGCCTGGCCGCGACGCCCGCCGCCGTCGACGTGCTGCGCACCGCGGCCGCCGATCTGCGCGCGGACCGCACGTGGCCGGCCGTCGCACGACGACATCTCGGCATCTACGAGGAGGTGGGCGATGCCGACCGCGCTGCTGGCCGGCGCCTTCGGGCAGCGTAACCCCGGCGACGAGGGCCTCCTCGACGCGTTCGTCCAGGCGCTGCCCGGCTGGGACTGCGTCGCGACGACCTCCACGCCGCACGTGCACAGCGCACCGGCCGAGCCGGTCCCCGCCGGCGACCCGTCGCGGGTCGCCCGGCGCGTGGCCGCCGCCGACGCGGTGATCTTCGCGGGCGGCACGGTGTTCAAGGAGCTGTCGCCCTCGACGGGGCGGCCGCCGCTCGACCTGCTCCAGAAGGGCCTCGCGCTGGCCTACGGCGCCAAGGCGCTGGGCAAGCCGCTGGCGCTCGTCGGCGTCGGCGCCGCCCCGCTCCGTGCGCGCCGCGCGCAGCTCGTCGCGCGGCGCCTGGTGCGCCAGGCCGACCTGCTCATCCTGCGCGACGAGGAGTCCGCCGACGTGCTCGCCGAGGCGGGCGCGCCGACGCCGTTCCGCGTCGCCGCCGACGCGGCGTGGACGCTGCTCGGCGAGCCGTCGGGCCGCGGCGGCCGGGGCGACCGGATCGTCGTCGCGCTGAGCCACGAGGCGGGCGGGCCCGACCTCGCCGGCGAGCTGGCCGCGGCGCTCGTGCCCGTGCTCGCCGCGGGCCACGACGTCGCGCTGCAGCCCTGGCAGGTCGGCGGCCCGGTGCGGCCGGACGACCTCGACCTCGCCCGCGCGGTGCGCGATCAGCTCGGCGGGGCGGCCGAGCTCATGGTGCCGCCCGCCGACCTGCACGAGGCGCGCGCGGTGATCGCCGGCGCCCGGCTCGTCGTCGGCCTGCGCTTCCACGCGCTCGTCGCGGCCGCGTCGGCCGGGACGCCGTTCGTCGCCTACGCGCACGAGCCCAAGCTCGCGGCCGCCGCCCGCCGGCTCGGCCAGCCGGCGGTCACGCCGGAGATGCGGCCCGAGGCGGTCGCCGCGGCGATCGTCGCCGCGGCGCGGCAGCCGGTCCCGCCGTCGGACAGCGCCGTCCGCGCCGAGCTCGCGCGCGCCGAGGACGGCATGCGCCTGCTGCGCCTGCTGCTGAGCGGCGGCGAGTCCGACGACGCCGAGATGATCGGCGCGCTGCCCCTCCGGCCGACGGAGTGGAGCGCTTGACCACGACCGTCGCACCTCCGCGCCGCCCCACCGGCGGCGACCCTGTCGCGCGCCCGGACGCCGCCGCGCGCCCCGGCGAGACGCTCGCGCCGCCCACCGGGGCCGGCCGCGTCGCGGCCGAGCAGGCGCTCGTCGCCGGCGGCCAGCTCGCCGCCGGCGTCGGCAACCTCGTCTTCGCCGTGCTCGCCGCGCGGCTGCTCGAACCGCGCGGGTTCGCGCAGCTCGCCGCGTTCCTCGCGCTCTACCTGCTCGTGCACGTGCCCGCGTCGTCGCTGAGCGCCGGGTCGGCGCTGACGCCGGCGCTCGCCGCCCGCGCACGCCGCCGCGCGCTGCTCGCCGGCGGCGGCATCGGCGCGGCCGTCGCCGCGGCTGCGGTGCCGCTGAGCGGGCCGGCCGGCGTGCCCGCCGGGCTGCTGCTCGTGCTCGCCTTCGCGGTGCCCGCCGCGGGCTGGCTGGCGCTCGAGCGCGGCCGCCTGTACGGCGAGGGCCGGCACCGCCGCGCCGCGTCGAGCCTCGCGGTCGAGCCGGTCGTCCGCCTCGCCGTCGGCATCCCGCTGCTCGCCGCGCTCGGCGCGGTCGGCGGCGCGATCGCCGTCGTCCTCGGCGGCTTCGCCGCGCTCGCCGTGACGCGCCCGTGGACGGCGACCGACAGGTCCCCGGACGACGCTCGCGCCGGCCGCTTCGCGCGCGCCGGCGGGACCGCATCCGAGGCCGCGGCGGCGTCCGCCCCGGCCCGCGGCGCGCTGTGGGCGATGCTCGCGTTCCTCGGCCTCGCGGTCGTGCAGAACCAGGACGTCGTGCTCGCCAACGGCGTGCTCGACGCCGGTCAGGCCGCCCGCTTCGCGGTCCTGTCGACGCTCGGCGGCGCCGCCGCGTTCGCCACGACGACCGTCCCGCTCGTCCTGCTGCCGCGCGCCGCGCGTGGCGAGCGCCACGCGCTCGCGACCGCGATCGGCGCCGCCGTCCTCCTCGGCGCGGCCGCGGTCGCCGCGATCGCGCTCGTGCCCGACGCATGGATCGCCGCCGGCTTCGGCGAGCGGTACGCCGACGTCGGCGCGCTCGCCGTCCCGTACGTCGCCGCGATGGCGCTGTTCGGCGTCTCGCGCGTGCTCGTCGCGCATCGCGCCGCGACCGGCGGCGGGCCGTGGCTCGTCGCCGCGGTCGCGCTCGCCGCGGCGGTGCAGGCCGCCGCCGTCCTCGCCGCCGCCGACGCCGGCGACGTCGCGAAGGCGACGCTCGCCGCGACCGGCCTGCTGCTGCTCGCCGCGGGCGCCGTCTCGCTGCCGCGCTCGGGGGGCCGCCGCCGCGCGCCGGCCGCCGTCGTCGCGACCGGGCCGCGCGAGCCGCGCCCGGCGCCGGACGACCGTGCCGCCCCGGCGGTCGGCGCCGCGCTCGGCCTGCTCGTGCTCGTCGCGTTCGCGATCCGCGTCTACATCCCGCGCGGGATCTGGCTCGACGAGGCGACCTCGATCACGCAGGCGCAGATGCCGCTCGGCGAGATGCTCGAGAGCCTGCGGACGACCGACGTCCACCCGCCGCTGCACCACCTCATCGAGTGGGCGATCGCGCACGGCACCGGCTCGGTGAGCGAGCTGGCGATGCGGATGCCGTCGGTCCTCGCCGGGACGCTCATGGTCCCGGTGCTCTACCTGCTCGGCCGCGAGCTGTACGACCGCCGTGCCGCGCTGCTCGCCGCCGCCCTCGGGACGTTCGCCCCGTTCCTGCTCTGGTACTCGCAGGAAGCCCGCATGTACGGGCTGTTCATGCTCTTCGCGGCGCTCGCGATGCTCGGCCAGCTCCGCGCGCTGCGCCGCGGCGGCGTCGCCGACTGGGCGCTGTGGGCGGGCGCGACGACCGGCCTGCTGTGGACCCAGTACTTCGGGATCTTCTTCACGCTCGTCCAGCAGGCCGGGTTCCTGCTCGTCGCGCTCGGGCTGCGGCGCGCCGGCCGGCCGGTCCGCGGCTACCTCGTGCGCTGGCTCGGCGCCGGCGCGCTCGTCGCGCTCGCGTTCGCGCCGCTCGTGCCGTTCGCCGTCGACCAGTTCCAGGCCAACCAGGCGGCGGGCAAGGGCTTCAGCTCGCCCGGGCGGTTCGACGACGCCGACGCCGCCCGCGGCCAGGTCGGCATCTACGTCGCGCTGACCAACTTCGCGTGGGCCGTGTTCGGCTACCACGGCGCGCACATCATGGCCGCGATCACGTCGGTCTGGCCGTTCGCGATCCTCGGCGCGCTGCTCGCGCTCGGGCGCCGCGGCCGCCCGTTGACCGTGCTGGTCGCCGCCTGCGCGCTCGCGCCCGCGGTCATCTGCTTCGCGCTCGGGATCCTCAAGCCGTTCCTGTTCGAGATCCGCTACTTCGCCGGCGCCGTCCCGCTGCTGCTCGTGCTGCTCGCGCGCGCGGCGACCGGGTGGACGCGCGGCGCGATCGCCACCGGCGCGATCGCGGCGGTGCTCGTCGGCGGGATGGCGCTCGCGTCGGCCGACCAGCAGTTCTCCGGCAACCCGCGCGTGTACGACTTCGACGGCGCGCTGGCCGAGATCGAGGACCGGGCCGGGCCCGGCGACGCGGTCCTGTACGAGCCGTTCTACCTGAACGGCGTCGTCGACTACTACGCGCCGGACCTCGACGCCAGGCCGCTCCAGGGCGGCCTGCCGCGCGAGGCCGCGCCGCGCCGGATCTTCCTCATGGCGAGCTTCCAGGACCAGGAGCGCCACCGCCAGGCCGCGCGCGAGGCCGTCGCGCGCTTCCGGCGCAACTACCGCCTCGTCGAGACCGAGCGCCGCCCCCAGGTGCGCACGTGGGTGTTCGAGCGCAGGGAGGAGCCGCGCCGATGAACGACGTCCGCCTCACCACGCCCGCCTGGGCCGCACGGCCGACGCCGGGCGCGCGCCGCAGGGTGCGGATCCTCGCGCTCCTCGCGATCCCGCTCGTGGCGCTGTACTTCGGCTGGCTCCTGCAGCCCGAGCGCATCGGGCATCCGGTGCTCTACTGGATCCTCGTCGCCGCCGAGCTGTTCAACGTCGCCCAGGCGATGGGCTTCTGGTGGACGTGCTCGCGCATGCGCTCGCGGGAGGCCGCGCCGGCGGCCGGGGTCGCCGCGCCGGTCGACGTGTTCATCCCGACCTACGACGAGCCGGTCGAGGTCGTCGAGCCGACGGTCGCCGCCGCGGTGCGCATGCGCGGCGACAAGATCGTCCACGTCCTCGACGACGGCGGGCGTCCCGAGATGGCGGCGATGGCCGCCCGCCACGGTGCGCGCCACGTCACGCGCGCCCGGCACGAGGGCGCGAAGGCCGGCAACGTCAACCACGCGCTCGGCATCACCGACGCGCCGTTCGTCGCGATCCTCGACTGCGACCACGTCCCCGACGAGCGCTTCCTCGAGGCGACGCTCGGGCACATGGGCGACGAGCGGATGGCGATGGTGCAGACGCCGCAGTACTACGCCAACGCGCGCGAGGGCCGCATCGCGTCGGCCGCATGGGCGCAGCAGGCGCTGTTCTTCGGCCCGATCGCGTGCGGCAAGGACGGCCACGGCGCGATGTTCTGCTGCGGCACGAACGTGCTGTTCCGGCGCGCCGCGCTCGCCGACGCCGGCGGCTTCCCGACCTCGTCGCTGACCGAGGACTTCGAGCTGTCCCTGCACCTGCACGAGCGCGGGTGGCGGACGAGCTACGTGCCGGAGGTCCTGACGCGCGGCCTCGGGCCCGAGGACATGGCCTCGTACGTCAGCCAGCAGCAGCGGTGGGCGCGCGGGTGCCTGAGCGGCATCAGGACCGCGCTGCGCGCCCGGCTGCCGTTGCGCACGCGCGCGCAGTACCTGCTGTCGTCGATGTTCTTCCTCACCGGCTGGACGGTGCTCGTCTACATGGCGATGCCGATCATCCGGATCCTCTTCGGCCACCAGCCGCTCGACACCGCGCAGGCCGACCAGTTCCTGGCGGCGTTCGCGCCGTACTTCGGCTGGTCGCTGCTCACGGTCGCGCTCGTCGGCGGCGGCGCGTACACGTTCAGCGCGTTCGCGCTGCAGAGCGCGAGCTTCTGGATCCACATCCAGGCGACGATCCTCACGCTGCTCGGCCGGCGTGGCACGTTCGTCGTGACGCCGAAGACCGCCGTCCGCGAGCGCCAGCTGCGGCCGGTGTGGCCGGCGCTCGTCATGCTCTGCCTGCTGCTCGGCGCCGCCGTGTACGGCCTGGCGACGAGCGTCGAGCCCGCCACGCTCAACAACGTCGCGTTCGCGCTCGTCCACGTCACCGTGCTCACCGCCGGCGTCTGGGGCGCGCTCGCGCCGCAGGCCCGGGCGCCCGAGCGCGCCGCCGCCGGCCCGGAGGCCGAGGCGCCGGTCGAGGAGCCGCTGCGGGGGCTGGCGGCGTGAGGCGCGTCCTCGCGCCGCTCGTGCTCATCGCCCTCCTCGTGCCCGCCGGCTGCGGCGGCGACGAGCCGGGCGGCGGCGACGGCGGTGGCCCGCCGGCGGCGGCCGAGCGCTTCCTCGACGAGTTCGTCGACGCGGACGGCCGCGTGGTGCGTCACGACCAGGGCGGCGACACCGTCAGCGAGGGCCAGGCGTACGCGATGCTCGTCGCCGCCGAGATCGGCGACCGCGAGCGCTTCGACCGGATCTGGTCGTGGACGGCGCGCGAGCTGCAGGGGCGCGACGGGCTGCTGGCGTGGCAGTGGCGCGACGGGCGCGTCGCCGACCGCGAGCCCGCCGCCGACGCCGACCTCGACGCCGCCGTCGCGCTCCGCCGCGCCGCGGACCGCTTCGACCGGCCCGCCTACGCGCGCGAGGCGCGGCGGATCGCCCGGGCCGCGCTGCGGCGCGAGACCGCGCGCACGCGCGCCGGGTCGCTGCTCGTCGCCGGCCCGTGGGCGCGCGAGCGGCGCGTCGTCAACCCGAGCTACCTGGACCCGGGCGCGTTCGCCGAGCTCGGCGGGCGCTGGACGCAGATCGCCGAGGGCGCGCGGGAGGCGATCGGCGAGCTGCTCGAGCGGCAGGAGCTGCCGCCCGACTGGGCGGAGGTCAAGCAGGACGGGACGCTCGGCGAGGCGGCGGCCCCGAACGGCGGCGCGCCGCCGCAGTTCGGCTGGGAGGCGGTCCGCCTGCCGCTCCGTCTTGCCGCGGCCTGCGACGACGACGCGTCACGCGAGCTGGCGGCGCGGATGTGGGAGCCGCTGCGCCGCGACCCCGGCCGCCTGCCGCGCGGGCTGGACGGTGCCCCGTGGGGTGGCCCGGCGGCGGCGGGGATGGCCGGTGCGGCGGCGGCCGCCGCGGCCGCGGGCGACGACGACGCGGCGCGGGAGCTGCTCGCCTCGGCAGAGCAGCGCGAGCGCGAGCAGCCGACGTACTTCGGGTCGGCGCTGCTCGCGCTCGCGCACACCGCCTGGGATCCGGCCTGCTGACCGCGGGCGTGCCAGCCGACGCGCCGGCGCCGGCACGGCCCGCGGCCCGGGGTCGGGTCAGGCGGCCAGCCGCTGGTCCCGCGCGCCCGCGGCGGGCGGGATCGGGTGGTTGCCGCGGAACACGTCGTACGGGTCGTACGCCGCCTTGACGCGGCGCAGCCGGTTCCACGTGTCGGCGTCGAAGAAGCGGCTGGCGTCGGTCGGGTCCTCGACGAAGTTCGGGTAGTCGCCCGCGTGCCAGCGGGCGACCGACTGCTCGACGCGCTCGATCGCCGAGCGCACCGGCGCGGCCATCGCCGGCTCGGGCACGACGCCGAGCGCCAGGACGCAGACCTCGCCCGGCAGGGTCGCGCGGGCGCCCGCGCCCGGCATGACCCGGCTCAGCGCGCCGCCCATGTGGCGGAGCTGGACCATCGACGGCGGGGCGTCCGAGCCCGGGCCGGCGACCTCGAGCAGCCGTTCGACCGCCTCGGCGGGGAACTCGCCGACGAGCTGGTGGCCGAGGTCGTACGGCAGCGGGTCCGGCGGGTCCATCGCCAGGTCGCCGAGCACCGCCGGCGGCGCCATCTGGAACGTGTCGACGACGGGGCCGAGCGCGCGGATCGGCGCCAGCAGCTCGCGCCCCTCGTCCTCGTCGCCGAGGAACGCGCCGGCGACGATCGTGAACGAGCCGCCGCGGGCGAACTCGGGCACCATCGGGTCGTCGGGGAAGTGCATGAGCGTCACCCACGTCATGAGCTCCTCCGGCAGGCCGGGCAGCATCTGCGACCAGGTGTGCAGCACCTCGGGCGCGCGCTCGAACGGGAGGAACATCGCGCCGGCGTACAGCTCGGCGTACGGCTGCACCGCGAACTCGATCGCGGTGACGACCCCGAAGTTGCCGTTGCCGCCGCGGAGCGCCCAGAACAGCTCGGGCTCGGTGACGTGGTCGGTGCGGACGTGGCGGCCGTCGGCGAGGACGATCTCGATCGCGGTGACGGCGTTGGCCTGCATCCCGTGCTTGCGGGCGAGCCAGCCGATGCCGCCCCCGAGCGAGTAGCCGGCGATGCCGACGTCCGGGGAGGAGCCGTGGAGCGCGGCGAGGCCGAGCTCGGAGAGCCGGGGCGTCACGCGCTCCCACTTGACGCCGGCGCCGGCGCGGACGCGGCGCGCGGCGACGTCGATCTCGACGTCCTGCAGGTGGCGGACGTCGACGAGCACGGCGTCGTCGAGCGAGCCGTAGGCGGCGACGTTGTGGCCGGTCGCCTGGGCGGCGACGCGCAGGCCGCGCCGGCGGGCGTCCTGGACGGCCTCGATGACCTCGCGCACGGTGCGCGGGTAGACGATCGACCGGGCGCGGACGTCGGCGGTGAGGTTGAACGAGAAGGCGGTGGCGGGGGCGGGGGTGGTCATGCGGCGATCCTCGTGCTGGCGCGTCGCCGCTCGCGTCGGGGAGACGCCGCAACCGACCCCCCTGGTCGTCCGGCCCCGACCCCCCGGGGTGCCCTCGGGTCAGCCCTGCCGTCGCTCGCCCGGACCGCGCGGCAGCCGGAGGGTGACGGACGCGCTCCGACCCCGCTGCATGGCCGGACACAGGCCGCGCGCAGCCGGGGAGCTCACGTCGACCTGCCGCCGGCGATCGCTGCCTGGAGGCGGCGCATGCCTGCCAGCCAGCGGTCGTAGTTCGAGCCCTTGTGGCGGAAGTACGTCAGGACCTCGGGGTGGGGGAGCACGAGGAACCGCTCGGCGCGCATCGCCTCGACGACGACGTCGGCGACCTCTTCGGGCTCGAGGACCGCCCCGGCGGCCTTGACGACGTTCGTCGCGGTCTCGCCGACCTCGCTCCCCGACCCGGCGCCCGCGTCCAGGAGCGGGGTGTTGACGCCCATCGGGCACAGGCAGCTCACGCGCACGCCCGCGTCGCCGTAGGTGACGCTCAGCCACTCGGCGAACGCGACCGCGGCGTGCTTGGAGACCGAGTACGGCGCCGATCCGATCTGCGTCAGCAGGCCCGCCGCCGACGCGGTCGACAGGAAATAGCCCGAGCCGCGCTCCACCCATCCCGGCACGAGCCGGCGCGCCGCGTACACGTGCGCCATCGTGTTGACGGCGAGCGCCTCCTCGAACCCGGACTCCATCATCACCCCGCCGCCGATCCCGGCGTTCGCGGCGAACACGTCGACCGGGCCGAAGCGCTCCTCGGCGGCGTCGACGAGCGCGACGGTCTGCCGCTCGTCGCCGACGTCGGCCTGGAACGCCGACGCTTGCGCGCCGATCTCGGCCGCGACGCGTTCGGCGCCCTCGCCGTCGAGGTCGGCGACGACGACGCCCGTCGCGCCCTCCTCGGCGAAGCGGTGCGCGAGGGCGCGGCCGATGCCCGATGCGGCACCGGTGACGACGACGACCTTCCCGGCGAGCTCCATGCGCGCGGATTCTGCCCGAACCGTCCGCGGGCCGGGGAGACGGTCCTCCGCCCCGGCGGCGGGCGCGAGGGGCGGTTCGAAGCGCCCCCGCCGGTCCGGCCCCGCGACCAGAAGCACATCGTCGGAGGCGTGGCGGAGGACCGTGCCGGTCAGGATCGCGGTGCGCCGTGAACCGCCGGTGAGCGCAGGCTCAAGCTCGGCTCAAGGGTGTGCGGGTCTGCGAGACTGGCTCACATGCGCCGGGTGCTGTTGCTGGCCGTCGCAGTCGTGGTCGTCGCCTCGATCGCCGTCGTCGCGTTCGCGTCCGACGGCGTCGCGCCGAAGACCACCGGGCCGAAGGTCGACGCGCAGCGCCCGCACGAGCCCGACGCCGGCCCGTTCGCGGTCGCCGCGCGCGGCGGCGGCCCCGCCTCGGCGCGCGACGACGACGGCCCCGTGCGTGGGTCGAGCACCACGTTCGGGGGCGACGCGCCGCAGGGTCCGCCGGCCGGCGGCGGCCGGCACGCGCGTGCGGCCTGGTGGTTCGTGCACGGCCTCGCCGACCGGCTGGCGATCGAGCACGAGCACATGCGCGCGGCGCTCGCCGGCCTCCGGGCGCGGGCGCTCGCCCACGCCGTCGACCGCGGCACGATCAGCGCCGGCCAGCGGTTGGCGATCGAGGCGTGCCTGGCGCAGCGCCGGTGCGACCCGGTCGTCATCCGCCGGGCGATGCGCGATCTCCGCGCCGACCTGCGGCCCGAGGTCCTCGAGGAGTACAAATCCGCCCTGATGCGCATCCTCGGCCGCGAGCTCGACCTCCCGATCGACACCGTGACCTCGGCGCTCAAGGCGCAGCTCCGCGAGAGCCTGGGGTTCGCCGTGCGGTTCGGCGTCATCGAGGCCGGCGAGCGCGACCTCGTGCTGCGCTGCTTCGACACCCCGCGGAGCTGCCCCGCCGGCCGGCTGCGCGCGCTCCTGTCCGGCCACGGCACGGGCCGCCGGTGACCGGCGCCCTGGCCCGCGCCGCCCTCGCCGCCTGCGCGCTCGCCACCGGCGCCGCCGGGTGCGGCGGCTCGGGCGACGACGGCCCGCGCGCGACGACGGCGACGACGCCCGCGGCCGAGACGCAGGCCGCCGAGCGCGAGCGGCAGGACACGCGCCCGCGGGCGAGCGGCAGCCGGCGCGGGCGGCTGCGGCTCCAGCCGGTCGGCCGGTTCCGCAGCCCCCTCTACGTCACCGCGCCGCCGCGCGACCGGCGGCGCATCTTCGTCGTCGAGCAGGGCGGCACGATCCGCGTCGTCCGCGGCGGGCGCGTGCTGCGCCGTCCGTTCCTCGACGTGTCCGGGCAGGTCGTCAGCGGCGGGGAGCAGGGTCTGCTCGGGCTCGCGTTCGCGCCCGACTACCACGAGAGCCGCCGGTTCTACGTCCACTACACCGACCGCGGCGGCGACACGCGCATCGTCGAGTACCGCGCGCGCCGCGGCGACCCCGACCGCGCCGACCCGGGCAGCGCGCGCGTCGTGCTCACCCAGGAGCAGCCCGAGTCCAACCACAACGGCGGCCAGCTCGCGTTCGGGCCCGACGGGCTGCTCTACATCGGGCTCGGCGACGGCGGGGGCGGCGACGACCAGCACGGCGAGCGCGGCAACGCCCAGAACCTCGGGACGCTCCTCGGCAAGATCCTGCGGATCGACCCGCGGCCCGCCGGCGGCCGCCCGTACCGGATCCCGTCGAGCAACCCGTTCGCCGGCCGCCCGGGCGCGCGCGGCGAGATCTACGCGTACGGGCTGCGCAACCCGTGGCGGTTCTCGTTCGACCGCGCGACCGGCGCGCTGACGATCGGCGACGTCGGCCAGAACGCGGTCGAGGAGATCGACTACGTGCCGCGCGGCCGCGGACGCGGCGCGAACTTCGGCTGGCGGCCGTTCGAGGGGTCGCGGCGCAACTTCGACGAGCCGGCCCCCGGCCACGTGCGGCCCGTGATCGAGAAGAGCCACGGCGACGGGTGGTGCTCGATCACCGGCGGCTACGTCGTGCGCGACCCGGGCGTCCCGGCGCTGCGTGGCCGGTACGTCTACGGCGACTACTGCAAGGGCGAGCTGCGCGCCGCGCGGCTGCGGTCCGGCGGGGCGACCGGCGACCGGTCGCTCGGCCTGCGGACGATCAGCAGCCTGTCGTCGTTCGGCGAGGACGCGCGCGGGCGGGTCTACGTCGTGTCGCTCGACGGGCCGGTCTACAGGTTCGCCCAGGGGTGAGCCTCGCCGCCCACGACATCGCGCTCGTCCGCGCGGCCAACCCGGGGCCGTTCACGAAGAGCGGGACGAACACGTGGCTCGTCGGCCGCGACCCGTGCTGGATCGTCGACCCCGGGCCCGCGCTCGCCGAGCACGTCGAGGCGGTCGTCGCCGAGGCCGCCGCGCGCGGCGGGGCGGAGGGCATCGTGATCACGCACGACCACCCCGACCACGTCGAGGCCGTCGGCGCGGTGCGCGAGCGGACCGGGGCGCGGGTGTACGCCGCGCGAGGGGAGGTCGACGGCATCCTGCGGGACGGCGACCGGGTCGGCCCGCTGGAGGTCGTCGCCACGCCCGGCCACGCCTCAGACCACCTCGTGTACATCGCCGGCGACGCCGTCGCGTTCACCGGCGACGCCGTGCTGGGGGAGGGGTCGGTGTTCGTGATCGGCGACCTGGCCGCGTACCTCGACGCGCTCCGCGCGCTGCGCGACCGCGGCCTGGAGCTGCTCTGCCCCGGCCACGGCCCGGTCGTCGAGGATCCCGCGGCGCACCTGGACGCCTACGTCGCGCACCGGCTGGACCGCGAGCGGCGGCTCGTCGAGGCGCTCGGCGCCGGGCTGCGGACGGTCGACGAGCTGCTCGACCGGGTGTGGGATGACGCGCCGCAGGTGCTCCGCCCCGCCGCGGCCGTCACGCTCGGCGCGCACCTCGACAAGCTCGAGGCGGAGGGGCGGCTGCCGGAGGGCGTCGAGCGCCCCGCGATCCCCGCGGGCCTGCGCGCGCCCTGACGCGGGCGGGTCCTCAGGCGGGCGGCTCGAGGTTGCGGTGCGCGAGCGCCATCGCCGCCGCGAGCGGGGTGACGCCCTCGCGCTCTGCCTCGTCGAAGATCGTGCGCAGCGTGTCGGCGATGCCGCGGACCCGGGTCTCGGCGCGGTCGGGGTCGTAGCCGCCGGGCTCGAACTCGACCGCGATGTTGATGATGCCGCCGGCGTTCGCGACGAAGTCCGGCGCCCACAGGATCCCGCCGTCGCGCAGGAGCGCCGCGACCTCGTCGTCGGCGAGCTGGTTGTTCGCCGCGCCGGCGATCGCGCGGCACCGCAGCCGCGGCACGCTGTCGTGGTCGAGCACGCCACCGAGCGCGCACGGCGCGAGCACGTCGACCGGCGCGGTGAGCGCCTCGTCCGGCGTCACCCAGCGCGCCCCGAGCTCGTCGGCGATCGCGCGCTTGCGCTCGTCGATGTCGGCGACGACGAGGCTCGCGCCGGCGTCGGCGAGCCGCCGGGCGACACGCTCGCCGACGTTGCCCAGGCCGGAGATCGCGACGCTCCGCCCGCGCATGCCGGCCGAGCCGAAGACGCGCTCGCACGTCACCTCGATCGCCGTGACGACGCCGAGCGCCGTGTAGGGGCTCGGGTCGCCGGAGCCGCCGCGCTCTCGCGCCAGGCCGCTGACGTGCGACGTGGTCGTCGCGATGACGTCCATGTCCGGCGCCGACGTCCCGACGTCCTCGGCGGTGATGTACCGGCCGTGCAGCATCTCGACGGTCTCGCCGAAGTCGCGCAGCGCGTCGGCGCGGCGCTCGGGGGTCAGCTCCTCGCGCAGCATGATCACGCCCTTGCCGCCGCCCAGCGGGAGCCCCGCGACGGCGGACTTGAACGTCATCGCCTGCGACAGGCGCAGAGCGTCGCGGATCGCGAAGCGCGCGTCGTCGTAGTGCCACATCCGGCAGCCGCCCAGGGCCGGGCCCCGGACCGTCGAGTGGACCGCGACGATGCAGTAGACGCCGGACCGCCGCCCGCGGTGGACGAGCAGGTCCTCGTGATCGAGGGATGCGGCGTATCGATCGCTGGAGCCGATGGCCGGGACCCTAATGACCGCCGCGGCGACGTGTCGGCCGCGGCGGCGCATCGGCGCGCCCCGCGCTCGCCGCGGTGGCGAGACAGCGTGTCAGCGGTCGGCGGGGCCGGGGGTCGAGGCGGACGACGCGGTCGGCGCCGTCGACGTCGACTGCGGCGCTGCCGGCGCCGCCGCGGACGCGGAGCCCGTGCCGCCGGCGACCGGGGTCGTCGTCCCCGGGGCGGGCGCGGGCGCCGCGGTACCGGGCTGCTCGCCGGCGGGCGCGGCGGGCGTCGTGGCCGGCGGGGTCGCGGGAGGCTCGGTCGGCGCGAGCGCGCCGCCGGTCGGGGCCTCCGTCGCCCCGCCGCTGCCCGGCGCCACCACGAGCGGCTCGGGCTCGCCGCCGCCGTGCTGGCTGATGGCCTCCTCGTGGCCGAACGTCACGGGCGCCGCGATGGCGGCCTTGCGCTTGGCGCCGCGCGAGGTCTTCGCGTGCTTGCCGGCCTTCGCCGCCGCGCCGGCCCGCGCCGCGGAGCGCTCGGGACGGACCGCGGCGCGCGCCGCGACGGGCGCGCGGTCTGCCTTCGAGGACCGCTTCTTCGCGGCCGCGGGCTTCGCGGTCCGCGCCGTGCCCGCGTCGATCGCGTGGCGCTTGATCTCGACGGCGCCCCCGGCGGTGATCGCCGCGCAGCACATGACGGCCGCGACCTTCGCGGTCGTCCCGGCGACCACGCCGCCGCCGACGACCGCGGCGCCGCCTCCGGCGACGGCCGCGCCTCCGCCCGCCGCAGCGGTGCCCCCGGCGGCCGCGCCGCCGCCGCCCGCGCCGAGGCCCAGCAGCTTCGCGAAGAGCGCCAGCGGCGACGGCCCGGGCATGAGCGCCCCGAGGCCGGCCTGGACCTGGCGCAGCTCGCGCCGGTACTGCGCGCATCCGCGGCACTCGCGCATGTGCTTGCGCGCCATCGCGCTCGCGCGGACGCCCTTGGCGAACGACATCGCGAGGTCGTTGCGGATCTCAGCGCACGAGGCGTTGCGCGCCTCGGCCGCCTCGGCCAGCCCCATCCGCGCCCGGACGAGCAGCGACTTGACGGCGGGCACGGTCGTGTCGAGCGCGACGGCGAGCTCCGCGTACGACAGGCCCTCCAGCTCGCGCATGAGCAGCGCCGAGCGCTGCTGCTCGGGCAGCCGCTGCACGTCGGCGATCAGGCGGCGCAGGTCCTCGCGGCGCTCGGCCTCGGCGAGCGGGTCGTGGACGGGGGTGCGCGAGACGTCGAAGACGTCGCCCGCCGGCGGGGTCGGGCGGCGTAGATGGTCGATGCAGCGGTTGTGGGCGACCCGGTAGAGCCACGCCTTGAGGACGACCGGCCGGTCGTCGGCGCGCAGCCCCTTGTACGCGCGCAGGAACACGTCCTGCAGGGCGTCCTCGGCGTCGGTCGGCGAGCCGCCGAGCATCTGACGCGTGTACGCGAACAGCCGCGTGCGGTACCGGTCGTGGATGACGCGGAAGGCCTCGTCGCTGCCCTGGCGGAACGCCGCGACGAGCTGCTCGTCGGATCGCAGCCGCAGCAGCGCCGACGGAAGCGCGAGGCGCGTCAGGCCCGCTGGGGCGCGTAGTGCTGAGGCTTCCACGGGGTCTCCTTGGGTGGAGGGAGCGTGACCACCTTAACCCTTGACGGTGAGGAAAGGTTCCGCAGGTTTCTCCATCCGGTTCTCACGATCCTCGCACGTCCCTACCCCGGAACGGTGCTTAGCATGGGGTCCGTGGCCGGCCGGACGGTCGTCGTGGTCGAGGATGAACACGCCATCGCGGAGGCGGTGGCGGCGCGTCTGCGTGCCGAGGACTTCGAGGTGCACGTCGCCGGCGACGGCCCGTCCGGCGTCGACCTGTGCCGCCGCGTCCGGCCCGACGTCGTCGTGCTCGACGTCATGCTCCCGGGGTATGACGGGCTGGAGGTCTGCCGCCGCATCCAGGCCGAGCCGGCCATCGAGCCGATGATCCTCATGCTCACCGCGCGCGACGCGGAGACCGACGTCGTCGTCGGGCTCGGGGTCGGCGCCGACGACTACGTCACCAAGCCGTTCAGCGCGCGCGAGCTCGTCGCGCGCGTCAAGGCGCTCGTGCGGCGGATCGAGCGGTCCGCGCAGGTCGCGGGCGAGGCGCGGATCGTCGCCGGCGACCTCGAGGTCGACCCGGCCGGCCGGCGCGTGCGGCTCGCCGGTGAGGAGGTGCATCTCACGCCGACGGAGTTCGACCTGCTCGTCCACCTCGCCCGGGCGCCCGGCGTCGTGTTCTCGCGCGAGCGGCTGCTGACGGAGGTGTGGGGCTACGCCGACGGCTCGGGTGAGCGCACGGTCGACACGCACGTCGCCGGCCTGCGCCGCAAGGTCGGCGCCCGCTGGATCCGCACGGCGCACGGCGTCGGGTACGCGTTCGAGGCGGGATGAGCGTCCGCGAGCGGCTGCTCGACCGCTACGGCTCGATCAAGCTCAAGCTCGGCGTCGTGATCGTCGTCGGCGTCCTGGTCAGCGACGTCGCCGCGGTCGCCGCGATCGAGCTCGGCGTGCCGCTCATCCCCGCCGGGGCCCTGGCGGCCGCGGTCGCGCTCGGGCTCGTGCAGGTCCTCGCGCGTGGGCTGACCCAGCCGCTGCGCGAGATGGCGCAGGCCAGCCGCGAGCTGCGCCGCGGGCGGTTCCACGTGCGGGTGAGCGACACGCGGCGCGACGAGGTCGGCGAGCTCGCGCGCGCGTTCAACGCGATGGCGGCCGAGCTCGCCGAGGTCGACCGCCAGCGCCGCGACCTGGTCGCGAACGTCTCGCACGAGCTGCGCACGCCGATCACCGCGCTGCAGGCCAAGCTCGAGAACGTCGCCGACGGCGTCGAGCCCGCCGATCCCGAGACGCTCGGGGTGATGCTCGCGCAGGTCGAGCGCCTCGGCAGGCTCGTCGAGCAGCTCCTCGACCTCTCGCGCCTGGAGAGCCGCGCCGAGCCGTTCGAGCGCCGCCCGTTCGCGCTCGCCGACATCCTCGAGGCGGCCGCGCGCGAGGCGCGGCTGCACGCGCCCGAGGGCGTCGAACTGCGCGTCGAGATCGAGGGCGACCCGATCGCCGACGGCGACCCCGAGCGCATCCACCAGGTCGTCGCGAACCTCGTCCAGAACGCGATCCGGCACTCCCCGGTGCCGGGCGAGGTGCGGCTGGTCGGCCGCTCCGGCGACGGGACCGTGACGATCGAGGTCGTCGACCAGGGACCGGGCATCCCGGCCGACGAGGCCGAGCGCGTGTTCGAGCGCTTCTACCGGCCGGACCCGTCGCGGGCGGCGCCGTCCGGCGGGGCGGGACTGGGGCTGTCGATCGCGCGGTGGATCGTCGACCTGCACGGCGGGCGGATCCGGGTGGAGGAGGCCGAGCCGCACGGGTGCCGGATGGTGGTCGAGCTGCCGCGGGACTGAGGCGGGCCGGCAGGCGCGCGCCCGTCGCGTGAGCCCGCGGTGGAGCCGGCCGGTGGACGACCGCCGCCGGGGCGGCGGAGAGCCGACGCCAGGAGGGCGGCGCGCCGGATGGTCCGGGGAGCGCGGGGCAGGGAGGGTGCCTGCCATGCGCACGAGGCTCGCCCTGTGCACCAGCACGCTGACCCTCGCCCTGGCCGGCTCGGCGTCGGCCTCGACCCTCGTCCTCAGCGGGAACGTCCTCGAATGGCAGGGGACGTCCGGCGCCGACACGGTGACCGTCGACCCGACCACGATCGGCTTCAGCTTCAGCGACCCGTCCGGGATCACGGTCGCGCCCTCCGCCGATCCGATCTGCGGCCCCGGCGGCACCGTCGTGTCGTGCACGACGAGCGCGCTGCCGGTCGGCAAGGTCGCCGCGATCGGCGGGGCCGGCGAGGACACGATCACGATGGAGCTCTCCTGGGGCGCCGAGAAGAAGCTCCCGTTCCACGTGGAGGCGGGCCCCGGCGACGACGTCGTGACCGGCGGGTCGGGCGACGACACGATCTACCTCGGCTCGGGCGACGACATCGCGTCCGGCCGTGCCGGGAACGACAGCCTGTGGGGCGAGAACCATCACGACGTCCTCGACGGCGGCGAGGGCGACGACCTCCTCTCCGGCGACGCCGGCGACGACATGCTCACCGGTGGCGAGGGCGACGACACGCTCCGCGGTGAGGACGGGGCCGACGAGCTGCGCGGCGGCGCGGGCTCCGACGAGCTCACCGGCGGCGCAGGCACCGATCTGTTCTTCGGCGACGCGGGCGCGGACACGATCGCCGCGAAGGACGGCGTCGCCGAGACGGTCGACTGCGGCGCGGACGCCGACACGGCCGAGACCGACCCGGTCGACGTGCGCACCGTGCGAGCTGCCCGCGCCGGCCGCGCCCCCCGCGCCGGCCCAGCCGCCCGCGGCGGCGCCCGAGGGCCCGGCGCCGTCCGCCGCCGGTCCGGCGCCGACGGTCACGGAGCCGTCCGCCGCTCCGCCGCGGCCGGCCCGGGCGCCGCGCCGATCGCGCTGCGCGCCGCGGCGCCGCTCGCCGACGGCCGGATCGCGATCACGTGGATCCGGGGCCGCGGCCGCACGAAGATCCACCGCGCGACGGTCACCGGCGCGAGGCGCGGCGGGCGCATCGTCATCCGCTGCAAGGCGCCGAGCCGCAAGACCTGCCGGCGCGCGAAGGTCGTCGTCCCGGTCACCGGCCCGCGCACGGCGATCACGAAGCGCTTCCCGGCCCGCACGCTGCCCGCCGGTGTCGAGGTGACGGTGTCGATCGAGCAGCCCGGCGCGACGCCGCGGGTCGCCCGCTGGCGGACCCGCAAGGGCAGGCTGCCGGTGCTGGTGTCGTAGGCGGCCGGGCGGGGGCGTCGGGCCGTGCACGGCGTGCGGGGCCAGCGTGGCGGCCGGGCG
>Ga0310834_100973_pt1 | contig 21612 bp, 12 predicted proteins | sample SM_ome_2_FD_201314 | JGI IMG/M metagenome (GOLD analysis project Ga0310834, IMG submission 201314) | Sorghum-adapted microbial communities enriched on stacked mutant (SM) sorghum from Joint BioEnergy Institute, Emeryville, California... ... | reverse complement strand
TTCATACCATTCTCTGCGTAGCACTGGGCGATCGCTTTGCCCAGACCATCGGCTGAACCTGTGACGATGACGACTTTACCCTTAACACTCGAAAAATCTTTCATGAGATGAACCTCCCTTATTTATGGCAGCAGATCTTCCATGGGAAGAAGGCAGGCCCGAGAGGATCTGCCTTCTTCCATCGCATAGAAAGTCGGCTAAGGTATATCGAAATGGTCGGCAAATCGTTAGTTGAGTCATGGCGGCTTCTTTACAATGGATGGAAAGCAGACATTCAGGCGCAAGGAGTGAGTCAGGTGAGAACAGTTGTCGGATTAAATGAGTCATGGCGATTCCTCAGGCAGAATGAAGAATCGGCTGCGAGTGAAACATTCCAGGATGATGCCTGGAGTGTCGTGAATATCCCCCATACGTGGAATGCCATCGATGGAGCGAACGGTTATGCCTACTACCAGGGTGCTTGCTGGTACAGGAAGGTGTTCTCGATCGATGCCTCCATGGAAGGAAGAAAGCTGTTCATCGAGTTTCAAGGCTCCAACAGCATCACCGACGTATACGTCAACGGCAGGCATATCGGCCAGCACAAGGGCGGCTATTCGACCTTCCGCTTCGACATCACCGATGCCGCGAAGCCCGGCAAGCAGAATGTATTGGCGGTCAAGGTGGACAACACGGTCGTGGATGATGTGTATCCGCAGAAGGCGGACTTCACCTTCTACGGCGGGATCTATCGGGATGTGAATCTGATCGCCGTGCATCCGGTTCATTTCGATCTGCTGGACCATGGATCAAGCGGCATCTATATCGTGCAGGAGAGCGTGACACGGGACGAAGCGAAGCTGACCATCCGTTCCCGCATCGTCAATGACAGTCAGGAGGAGAAGCGGGTCCGGCTGTGGGCGAATATTCTGGATGCGGACCATCAGCCGGTGACCTATGCGGCGAAGGAGATCGCGCTGGCGGCAGGAGAGTGCCGCGTCGAAGAGATGCCCGTCTCCATCGGGCGGCCGATCCTGTGGCATGGACGCAGGAACCCCTATCTGTACCAGCTCCGGATCTCGCTGACCAGCTTCAATGATACGATCGACGAAGCCGTCATTCCCTTCGGCGTCAGGTATTTCCATGTTGATCCGCAGCGCGGATTCTTCCTGAACGGCGAGCACTTGCCGCTGCATGGCGTCTCCAGGCATCAGGACAGGAAGGACAAGGGCTGGGCGATCAGCCGCGAGGATCAGGACGAGGACATGGCGCTCATCAGGGAGATCGGAGCGACCTCGATTCGCCTGGCGCACTACCAGCACAGCCAATATTTCTATGATCTGTGCGACCGGGAGGGCATGGTGGTCTGGGCGGAGATCCCCTTCATCTCGGTCATGTCCCGGCATGAGCTGGAGGGATTCAACGCGAAGCAGCAGCTGGTGGAACTGATCAGGCAGAATTACAACCATCCGTCCATCTTCTTCTGGGGCATCCAGAACGAGATCCAGATCGGAGGAGAGCGGCCGGAGGTCAGGAGACTGGTCAAGGAGCTGAACGCGCTTGCGAAACAGGAGGATCCGACCAGGCTGACGACGATGGCGAATGTGCTGTTCGTCAGCGAAGAGGATGAATATAACCGGATCACGGATGTGGTCGGCTACAACAAGTATTACGGCTGGTACCACGGCAAGACCCGGGACTTCGAACCCTGGCTGGAGAAGTTCCATCGCATCAACCCGGATGTGCCGCTCTGCGTCTCGGAGTACGGCGCGGAAGGCATCGTCCAGTATCACAGCGCGGATCCGAAGGTGAAGGACTACACGGAGGAATACCACGCCCTGTTCCATGAAGAGGTATGGAAGATCCTGGCCAGCAAGCCTTACCTCTGGGCGACCTATGTCTGGAATATGTTCGATTTCGGCGCGAACATCCGCGACGAGGGCGGCGTCAAGGGCCGGAACAACAAGGGGCTCGTCACCTACGACCGGAAGATCAGGAAGGACGCCTTCTACCTGTACAAGGCCCACTGGTCGGATGAGAAGTTTGTGCATATCGCCAGCAAGCGGTTCGTCGAGCGGGCGGAGGAGGCGATCCGGGTGAAGGTGTATTCCAATTGCCGGGAAGTGACGCTGTACGTGAACGGCCAGCTGTTTGCGTCGCAAACCGGCGACGGGAAAGTTTTCGTGTTTGACAACGTGCCGCTGGCGGATGGATGGAACGAGGTTCGGGCGGTGGCGATGGACAACCTGGTTCCGTATACCGATACCGCTCGCTGGCTCAAGGTCGACGAACCGAATCCGGCCTATGAGGCGCCGGTGGAGGACAAGGGCGAGCAGGTGGCCAACTGGTTCCGGATGCCGGAGCTGGAGGGAGAGATCGAGTCTCTGGAGATTACGGATGAGGTGTATTCGACCCGCTGCACATTCAAGGAATTGTACGAGAACCCGGAAGCGGCGGCGGTTCTGGATAAGTTCTTCGGAGAAGACTTCCGCAACCGGCCGACGTTCAGCATGACCCAGGGTTTCACGATCGACACGCTGGCGGAGATGGCGCCCGACCATTTCCATGAGAAGCTGCTGTATGCGTTGAATCGGGAACTGACGAAGATCAAACGGTCCTAGGGGGATGCAGATATGGCGAAAGTTTTTCCACAAGGCTTCTTCTGGGGGGCGGCTACCGCCGCTCATCAGGTGGAAGGCCACAATATTCACTCTGACTTCTGGTTGATGGAGCATCTGGAGGGTTCGATCTTCAAGGAGCCATCCGGCGAAGCGGTCGATCATTATCGCCGGTATCGGGAAGATATCCGGCTCATGGCCGAGCTTGGGCTGAACGCCTATCGGTTCTCGATCGAATGGGCGAGGATCGAGCCGGAGGAAGGGCGGTTCGATCCGGAGGCGATCGACCATTACCGGGATGTTCTGCTGGCTTGCCAGGAGAACGGCATCATGCCGATCGTGACCCTGCATCACTTCACTTCCCCGCAGTGGCTCATACGCGCCGGAGGCTGGGAAGCGGAGGAGACGCCGACAAGATTCGCGCGATATGTCGAGAAGGTGATGCGCGAGCTGGGAGAGATGATCCCGTATGCCTGTACGATCAATGAGGCCAACATCTCCATCGGCATCGCCAGGATCATGAAGCGACATGAGTCGCAAGGGGCGGCCCAGGTCGGAGTCCATGCGGATATCCTGTCGAACATGCAGAGGTACTATACGGCCTTGTCGCAAGCCTTCGGACTGCCGCCGCAGCAGATTCATGCTTTCTTGAGTCCCCGTACGGAGCAGGGCCTGCGCGTCATCTTCCGGGCGCACGAGGAAGCGCGGAAGGCGATTCGCCGGGCCAGTCCCGATACGAAAGTTGGCATCACCTTATCGCTTTACGACATTCAGTCCGTACCTGGCGGAGAAGCGCATGCTGCCCAGGCGATGCAGGAGGAGTTTCTGCAGTTCCTGCCCTATCTGCGGGAGGACGATTTCTTCGGATTGCAGAACTATACCCGCTATGTCTATGGTCCGGACGGCTACATCCCGCCGGGGGAAGATGCGGAGACGACACAGATGGGCAACGAGTTCTATCCGGAGGGGCTTGGCAATGTCATCCGCTATGTGCACAAGGCTCTGAACAAACCGATCATTGTTACGGAGAACGGCGTGGCGACGGACAACGACGAGCGGCGCATCGTCTTCATCGATCGGGCGCTGCAGGGCGTACACGCATGTCTGGAAGACGGGATCCCCGTGCTTGGCTACATGCATTGGTCGCTGGTTGACAACTTCGAATGGCAGCTGGGCTACTCCAAAACCTTCGGCCTGATCGCCGTGGACAGGAAGACGATGAAGCGGATGCCGAAGCCGAGCGCATACCATTACGGGAAGATCGCCCGCACCAATGCGCTTCCGTAAGACGTTGGCCAGGATGAGAGGAGATCACGATCAAGGGAGGAAGTGGCGATGCTGAAAGCAGTCGGACTCAGGACAGACCATCTGGATAACCCTCTGGGGCTGGATTCGAAGCAGCCTCGTCTCGGCTGGAAGTTGATCAGCGACCGGTCCAACGTCATGCAGGCCGCCTATCAGGTGCAGGCATCCCATGCGGAAGATTTCGCCGAGCTCGTCTGGGACAGCGGCAGGGTGGAGAGCGATCAGTCGCAGGGCGTCCGTTACGAAGGCCCTGAGCCGCGGTCGCTGGAACGGATCTATTGGCGCGTCAAGGTATGGAGCAATCAGGGAGAGGAGTCGGAATACAGCGCACCGGCCTTCTTCGAAACCGGGTTGCTGAGTTCCTCCGACTGGCAAGCCCGCTGGATCGAGCCGGAGAGGGAGGTCGATATCGACGCCTACAAGCCAGCGCCCTACCTGCGCAAGGAATTCATCGTCCGCAAGGGCCTGGTCTCTGCCAGGGCCTGTTTCACCGCCCATGGCCTGTATCGATTCTATCTGAACGGAGTCGAGGGGACGGATCAGCAGTTTACGCCCGGCTTCACCTCGTACCACCATCGGCTGCAGGTGCAGGTGTACGATGTGACCGCCCTTCTGAGAGAAGGCACCAACGCCCTGGGCGTGATTCTCGGAGACGGATGGTGGAGAGGCAACACGGGCGGAGCCAATCTCAGGAACAACTTCGGCTACAGGCTGGCGTTCCTCGGACAGCTCGTTCTGCGATACGTGGATGGCAGCACAGAGGTGATCGGCAGCGACGACTCATTCAGAACGTCCACCGGTCCCTTGCTCAAGTCGGACATGAAAGCGGGAGAAGTTTATGATGCCCGGCTCGATCTGAACGGGTGGCATCAGCCCGGGTATGATGACTCCTCATGGAGCCCGGCGGTTGTGAAGGACTATGGTTACCGTAACCTGATCGGAACCCGCAGCGTGCCCGTGCGGCAGAAGGAGAGGTTTACGCCCAGGGTGCTCATCACGCCGAACGGCGAGACGGTGCTGGATTTCGGCCAGAACCTCGCCGGCTGGGTGGAGATGAAGGTATCCGGAGAAGCCGGAACGGAAGTGGTGCTGATTCATGGCGAGGCGCTGGATCGTCACGGCAACTTCACGCTCCAGAATCTGGCGGAGCATGGAGAACTGAAGGACTTTCAGGAAGTTCACTATATCCTGTCCGGCAACGGAATGGAGTGCTACCGGCCGCACTTCGCGATCTTCGGCTTCCGGTATGTGCTGGTGAAGAACCACCCCGGCGAAGTGAGGCCGGAGAACTTCACCGCGGTGGCCATCTATTCGGATCTCGAGGAGACGGGCGACTTCACCTGCTCCAACCCGCTCATCAATCAGCTGGTGTCCAATACGAGATGGAGCCAGAAGAGCAACTTCATGGACATTCCGACCGATTGTCCGACCCGGGAGCGCGCAGGTTGGACGGGAGATGCGCAACTGTTCGCGAGAACGGCAACAAACTTCATGCATGTGTATCCATTCTTCGAGAAGTGGATGGCCGACCTGGCTGCGGAGCAATATGACGATGGCTGCGTGGGCAGCACGGTGCCGACGACATTCAATTATCATAACCTGGAGGAATGGGAGAGGGTGATGCGGACGAATGCCGATCCGATGATGGCCATGCGCAGACCAAGACCCGGAACCCCCAGTTTCCTGGACGGATCCGTTGGTTGGGGCGATGCTGCGGTTATCATTCCATGGACATTATATCTATGTTATGGAGACAAGCAGATCCTCGAGAGGCAGTATGAATCCGCCAAGGCATGGGTGGATTACATGGCAGCCTGCGCGAAAACGCCGAATGAGCAGTACAAGGATACTCCGGCTTATCATACGTATACCGATGGTGAACTGGATGCCGACTACATCTGGGACACCAAGTTCCATTACGGAGAATGGAATGAAGCAGATGCGAACACCAAAGATATCATGTCGGCCATGATGACATCTCAACATACGCTTCCTTATGTCGCAACGGCCTATTACGCATATTCTTCCCGTCTGCTGTCTGAGATGGCTGATGTGCTTGGGAAGCAGGAAGACGCTGTGAAATATCTTGGGCTGTTCGAGAAGATCAAGCGGGTGTACAACAAGTACTTCATCCAGGAAGATGGCTCGATTCTCGGCGACCGGCAGGCGCCGAACGTCCGGGTGCTCGCCTTCGGACTGGCGGACGAAGCGCGCAAGCAAGCCGTCGCGGACCGTTTGGCGCAACTTGTTGTCGAGAAGGATTACCACTTGAACACAGGCTTCCTCTCGACGCCCTTTATCCTGCCGGTGCTCGCAGAGCACGGGTATACCGATATCGCCTTCCGGCTGCTGGAGCAGGAGACGTGTCCGTCCTGGCTGTATGCGGTGAGCAAGGGGGCGACGACGATCTGGGAGAACTGGAATGGCATTACTCCAGAAGGAGATCCGTTCGCGTCGCTTAACCACTACTCCTATGGCGCGGTATGCGATTTCCTCTTCTCGGATGTGGCAGGCATACGACCTGTCTGGGAGAATCCGGGATACAAGCACTTCGTGCTCAAACCGCTCCTTGGAGGGACGCTCACTCAGGCGAGCGCAACCTTCGAATCGCCGTACGGCACCATCCGATCCAGCTGGGAGAAGCGCGATCAAGGAGTCGCTTATCACTTCGAGATCCCGGCCAATACGACGGCGACGATCATGCTGCCCGGCCAACCGGAAGACCTGACGCAGATTGCAGAACGACACCCGGATGTTCGATATGAGGATGGGCGGATCGTGCTTGAAGTGGGCAGCGGTGTGTATCATTTCGAACTGTCATAAGAACACGACAGGCTGTTTTCTTCTCAGGAGGAAAGCAGCTTGTCTGCTATAGAGAAGGAGATGAACAGCATGCAGATCATAGACTTGAATGCGGAATGGGTGTTTACGCTCACGGACGACCCCACTTACACATCAGAGCCAGTCACTGACGGAGAGACCGTCACCTTGCCGCATTGCTGGAATCACACAGATGGACAGGGAGGCAGCCAGACCTATTACCGCGGACAGTGCTGGTATCAGAGGCAGTTGCAAGTCACAACGGAGATGCTGGATAAACTGCTGTATCTGGAGATCGGAGCTGCGGGGAATATCGGCAAGGTATATGTGAACGGTCAGCTTGCCGGAGAGAGCCGCTGCGGGTACTCCATGTTCCGACTCTTCCTCAATCCTTGGCTGATACCGGGAGACAACCTGATCTCGATCGCCGTGGACAACCGCCAAAACAACGACGTCTTCCCGCTCATGGCAGACTTCACGTTCTACGGCGGGTTGTACAGGGATGTGAAGCTGCTCGTAATGCAGGACATTCACTTCGATGTGGAAGATCATAGCAGAGATGGCGTCTATCTTACCTCCAGGAAGATCGGTGGTGATGCGTGGGAACTGGAGATCTGCGGCAGAGTGGTGAACAAGTCCCCGCAGACACATACCGGCACCATCCGGGTGCAGCTTCGTGATCAGAATGGAAAGATCGCTTCACAATCAAGTGTGGAGATTGAGATCCAGGATACGAACGAGTTCCGGCTGATCAACATCGTCCGCGATCCTGTCCTGTGGGACGGCATCGAGCAACCTTATCTGTATACCGTCGATGTCTCCCTTATCATCAATGGACAAGTCGTGGATCAACGAACCATCGAACATGGTTTCCGCACCATTGAGATTACACCGGATCAAGGGCTGTTCCTGAACGGCAAGCCTCTCAAGCTGAGAGGCGTCAGCCGCCATCAGGACTATGCGGGCATGGGCAATGCGATCACGAAAACGCAACTGGAAGAAGATATGGCGATCATTCGCGAGATGGGAGCGAACAGCATCCGTCTCGCTCATTATCAGCACGATGATTACTTCTACACGTTATGTGACCGCCAAGGGATGTTGGTGTGGGCAGAGATTCCCTTCATCACGATTCCCTCATCTGCTGATCCGGATAACCTTAATGCGAAGGAACAGTTGGAGAGACTGATCAAGCAAGCGTACAATCACTGCTCCATCTTCTGTTGGGGTGTGCAGAACGAGATTACGATCGGCGTGGAGAATGAAAACACCTACCGGATGGTCAGACAACTCCATGACATGGCCAAGGAACTGGATCCTTCCCGATATACCGTCCAGGCAAATGTGTACTCGGTGGCCAATGGCAGCCCCCTGAACGTTCTGACTGATCTCGTCGGATACAATCTCTACTATGGGTGGTATTACGGAGAGATCGAGGGTCTGGGCAAGCGCCTGGATGAGTTGCACCAACTGAAGCCTCATGTACCGCTCATCCTGTCGGAGTATGGTGTCGATGCCAATCAGCAGTACCATTCCTACACGCCCAAGGTGAAGGATTATACCGAGGAGTATCAGGTGAAGTTCCACCCGAACGCGATCCGGACGCTGGAAGAGAGAGCGTACATGCTGGGCGGATACGTCTGGAACATGTTTGATTTCGGCAGCGCGACGCGAAACGAAGGGGGCATACGGGGCCAGAATCTGAAAGGACTCGTCACGATCGACCGCAAGATCAGGAAAGATGCCTACTATCTCTACAAAGCGTACTGGTCTCAAGAGCCGTTCGTTCACATTGCCGGGCGCCGTTTCAAGAACAGACATGAGGCGCAGAACGACATCTTGATCTTTACCAATCTTCGTCATCTTGCCATATATAAAGACGAAATACTCATCAAAAAGATAGAATCAGCCAACAAATCGGAAGTTCTGAGAGAATTTACATTGTCTCCTGGGGAAAACCATATTAAAGTAGAAGGTTATAACGAACATGGAAGTCGGTATACAGACGCCGTTGTTCTTCATCTCGTTCAGGAAAGAGAGATGTCCTATGTCCACGTTTCCCCGGAGCAGACTAATCGAGTCACGAACTGGTTCGAGAAGTTCGACCTGTCGAACGCTCCTGCGATCGAGCTGCGTGAGGGATATTATTCGATCTTCGATCCCATCGAGGAGTTGCTCCAGAACTCAGAAGCGCGAGCCGTGTTCGAGAAGTTTTTCGGGAAGATGGCGGAAGATCCGCGGTTTGCTCCGATGCGAGGCGTCATGTCGATCGAGAAGATGTCCAAGATTTCCAGACTGAATCTCCCGAAAGAACTCCTTCCGATCATTAACGCAGAACTGAACAGAATCAAGAAATAAGCCGTTGTCAGGTCTGTTGGTATGCGCTTACAAAAGGTCGGCAAACGTATATTCATAAAGTCGTCTAAACGACAGTTGGCATGTTTGGAAGCAGATATACTCGAAGTGTAATCAATCTAATAGCTGGGGGGATTTCTATGAGAAGGACACTCAAAATCGGCAGTTTGCTTATGGCGCTTATACTGATCATGTCGCTGATCGCAGCGTGCGGATCAAGCGGCAGCAACAGCAATACGGCCAATTCAAATTCCAATTCTGCTTCCAACAGCCAGTCATCATCCAGCGGTGGCAACACGAATACTTCAGGCTCTACCGATAGTGCCGGGGAGACGCTGGAGCCTTATGAATTGACAATGGCGTATCCGATCTTCGGCGCTACTCCGACGGACATCGATCTGGTCGTGGATGAGATCAACAAGATTACGCAAGCGGAGATCAATACAACGGTAACGCTTCTTCCAATCAGCATCGGCAGCTACTATCAGCAGATGAATCTGATGTCGTCCAGCGGTGAGAAGCTCGACCTCATGTTTACGTTCGGCAACTCCGGCTTGTACTCGACGGACGCGATGAGCGGCAAGCTGCTTCCGCTTGATGATCTGTTGGCTCAATACGGACAAGGCATACTTGAAGCGGTTGGAGCCGAATACATGGAGTCCGCAAGGATCGGAGGCCAGATCTACGGGGTACCGACGCTCCATTCCTTCGCCCAACAACCTGGCATCCTGATGCGCAAGGATATCGTGGAGAAGTACAACATTGATGTCAGCTCCATCAAAACGATCTATGATCTGGATCCTGTGTTTAAGATCGTGAAGGAAAATGAGCCGGGCATGGTTCCAATCGCCTTTGGCCTCTCCAATGCGATGACCTTCCTGAGAAATTATGACAAGCTTGGCGATGGATATGGCGTGCTGCCTGGTTTCGACAATGGCCTGAAGATTGTGAACTGGTACGAAACGGAGGAGTATGCAGAGCTTCTGAATCTGATGTATGCATGGTTCAAGGCAGGTTATGTCAACAAGGATGCGGCTACCACGCAAGCCGCCACCTCGGATCTTGTCAAAGCAGACGCGGCTTTCTCCTATATCACCATGCTGAAGCCTGAAATAAAGGCAGGAGAGGAACGCGCCATCGGCAAGGAACTTGTGGAAGTGTACTTCAGCGATTTTGAACCTTATGCGACCACAACGGACGTCGTGGTTGGTGTCTGGGGTGTCGCGCAACAGTCGGACGATCCGGAACGCGCCATGATGTTCCTCGATATGCTGTACACGAACAAGGAGCTGACGAACCTGTTTTACTGGGGGATCGAAGGCAAGCACTATGTGAAGGTATCCGATAATGTGATCCAATATCCGGACGGCATCGACAGCACAACAGTCGGATATGCCGGGAACGGGATGGTAATCGGCAATCCATTCATCGCCTATACGTTTGAAGGTGACGATCCCAATCTCTCACAAACGATACAGAAATGGAACGAAGCAGCGAAGAAGTCCGCAGCGCTCGGCTTCACGTTCAACTCGGTCGATGTTCAGAACGAGATGACCGCGATCTCCAATGTGTTGCAGCAGTATCAGAGAGTGCTGGAGACTGGATCGGTTGATCCGAAGCAACTGTTGCCGGAATTTATCTCGCAGCTCAAAGCGGCCGGCATCGATCGGGTCATCGAGCAGAAGCAAGCGCAGCTCGATGCGTGGGCGGCAGAGAACAAGTAACCCCATCAAGCAAAGTCGGGTCATGGTTGATCCGGCTTTGCTTTCATCTGCTTGAGGCAGGAATACGGTATAATGTGACATATAACGACAAGAAGCTGCAAGGAGCACGATGACGATGAGGATGCCATTTCTGAAAGGTATGTCAACTTCCCTGAAGTTCAAGCTGACCCTGAGTGTGCTCATTATGACTCTGCCCATGATCGGCATGCTGCTGTATAACAACGTGTATTCCATAGATGTCGTTCGTGCCCAAGTAGCGGATTCGTACAAAAATTCATTGTCACTTTATATGGATCAGATGGATACCAGCCTGAACGATGTGGATTCCTACCTCAACACTTTGGCTGGCACAGGCAATGATCTGATCGGGATCAAGATGGCCGAGACCAACGAACAGTATTATCTGGCCAAAGCCTATATTTACAACAAGTTTTCACAGGATATGCCTCTCTATCGGGTTCTTGGATCTTTCTTTATGTACGTCGCTGACAGAGAGGATTATATGGAGGTTTACTCATCGACGGTTTCTTATATGGAAAAGGAACTGGTGAAAGCGCACATCATCGACATGATCCGTCAGCAGAACTTCCCCCAAGGACTCCGGACCAAGAGATGGCAGCATGCGCGAATTGGCAATGAGGTTTATCTGGTCAATATCGTGCCTTCAGGCAAGGTTTATGTCGGGGCGTGGGTGAAAGCAGACGAACTGTTGAAACCGCTTCAGGCCCTGAATCTCAGTGAGGATGGGGCGACGCTGATCGCCAGCCAATCGGGAGAACCGCTTACGGAAACGGGCATCGTGGACGAGTACGGCATCGAACTGCGGGAGCATCTGAACAGCTACTACATCTCGGGTGTCGAGAAGAAATATCTGGTGGTCGGAACGGAATCGTATCGGGCGAACATTAATCTGGTGGCGCTTATTCCTGATCGCCGCATCCTGGAGAATCTTCCTTATCTGCAGAAGCTGATCTGGATCATGACCATTGGGGTCCTGGTCTTCATACCGGTTGGTCTGACGTATATGAGACGATCCTTGCTGCGGCCTCTGGGGCGTATGCTGGGCGTCATGAGCCGAGTCAAGGGAGGAGACTGGAGCGTCCGCATCCAATCGGAGAAGGACGCCGAGGAATTCAAGGTCCTGGCCCGTTCGTTTAACGATATGATGGATGAAATCCAGACGCTTCGGGTCAACGTATTCGAGGAGCAGCTGAACAAGCAGCGCGAGGAGCTCCAGAGGCTGCAGCTGCAGGTGAATCCGCACTTCTTCCTGAATTCCCTGAACATCGTCTACAATCTGGCGAAGGTGAAAAATTACAAGCTCATCAAGGATATGTCAATGGCCCTGATCCAGTACTTTCGCTATCTGTTTCGCAGCAACACCTCCTTCGTGAAGATCGAGGACGAACTGGAGCACACCCGCAATTATCTAAGTATTCAGTCTATGCGTTTCCCTGACAAGCTGACCTGGGACATTCGTTGCCCGGAATATCTGCAGGATCTGTCGATCCCGCCGCTCGTCATCCAGAGCTTCGTGGAGAATTCGATCAAGTACGCGCTCACCATGGACAACCCGATCCACATCGACGTTCAACTGACGTTCCGGGAAGAGGCCGAGCGTTCCGGGATGAAGATCACGATCAGGGACAACGGGCGCGGGTTCGAGGAAGAGGTTCTGCGGGAGCTTCAATCGGGCAGGAGCGTCGAGACCGAGCGGGGGGAACGCACCGGCATCTGGAACGTGCAGAGACGTCTCAAGCTGCTGTACAAGGAAGACGCGGACATTTCTTTTGCCAATGATCCGGTCACAGGCGGTGCGGTCGTCGAGTTGATGCTTCCCATACATCCGAAGATGGAGGTCACAACATGAGCTATCATTTGCTGCTGGTGGACGATGAGGTCCATGCCATCGAGGGAGTCAAGAGCGATCTGGATCTGGAGAAGCTGGATATCTCACGGCTGTATACGGCTTTCAGCCTGAATCAGGCCAGGGACATCATCCTGCGTGAGAAGATCGACATCATCCTGTGCGATATCGAAATGCCCCAGGGCAGCGGGCTGGAGCTGCTCTCCTGGGTGAGAGAGCATGACCCGAACATCGTCAGCATCTTCCTGACGAGCCATGCGGATTTCCGATATGCGAAAGAAGCGATCCAGCTCGGGATCCTGGACTATCTGCTGAAGCCGGTGCTTGCCAGCGACCTGGAGAAGGTCATCCGAAGAGCCCAGGATATCATCGACCAGAACAGCGAATTAAGCCGCATCAGGCAGTCCCATCTGCTGTGGATGAAACACAAGGCCGTGATCATCGAGCGCTTCTGGCTGGATCTGATCACGCATACGATTCCGGGCAACCGGTCCGACATCCTGAAGGAGGCGGAATCCCGTCAGTTGCCCATACTGGAAGGTTCGACGTTCCTCCCCATCCTGATCACCGTGAAAAAATGGCACAAGCCCCTCAGCCGCCGCGATGAGCGGATCATGGAATACGCGCTCAAGAAAACCGCGGAGGAAGTGATACTCGGAGAGCAACGAAACGGGATCTTCTTCTATCTCGATCATGGGGAGATCCTGGGCATCTATGAATACGACAGCAGGATAGAAGAAAGCCTCGATCCACAGATCGTGGAATCCTGCAACCAGTACATTGAATCGGGCAATCGGTATTTCTACTGCGATCTGTCCTGTTATGTCGGGAAGCCGGTGGAAACGCCGTGTGTCGCGGACATGGTGGCCAGCCTGCGGCAGCAGGACCGCGACAATGTGGCCTTTTACAACAGGACCTTCCTTTATGAGGATCGTGTTGATGGATCGGCCATGGTGGAGATGCCGGACATGAGCCTCTGGATTACGCTGCTCAAGTCTGGCACGAGGGATGCGGTCATGCGGGAAGTGAAGCATTTCCTGGATGGACTGGTGCGCGAGCAGCGGATCAATGCGCCAATTCTGCATCGCTTCCATCAGGATTTTATGCAAGCGCTGTTTTCCTATCTGAATATGATTGGCATTCAGGCTCATCAGCTCTATGGCGATGATGCTTCAAGGCAACTGGCTGAGCTGGCCGGACAATCCCTGGATGGGCTGATCGCATGGATCGACCACGCGCTGGACAAGGCCATCGTGCATACCCGGGCCCTGGAGGAGACCGAATCTGTCGTGCAGCAGGTGAAGCGTTACATCGACACGCATCTTGACCAGGACTTGTCGCGGGACTCGATCGCGAACGATGTGTTCCTGAATCCCGATTATCTGTCCCGGATCTTCAAGCGGGAAACCGGCTATTCGATCTCCGATTACGTGCTGGCGGCCAGGATCCGCAAGGCCAAGGAGCTGCTCCGGCAGACGAATATTCCGGTCAGCGCGGTCGCCACATCCGTAGGTTACACGAACTTTTCCCACTTTGCCCGAATCTTCAAGAAGCATGTCGGCATCGGTCCGACGGATTACCGGAATCAGTTCAGAAAGATATGAGAGCAGCGGAACGAATCCTGTTGGATTCGTTTTTTCTTGCAACTGGTCGGCAAAGTATCATTCAAGAAGTCGGCTGAACAGTAGTTGGCCCGAGGGCGAATTTTTATGATAGCTATATAAGCCCACAAGCAGATGACAAGGATGTGATCGCACATGAGTCAGTTACCATCAGAATCAGCGGCCTTGCCGGCGCCGAAGAAGAGAAAGCGGAAGTACGACTACCGGAGGTACCATCCGCTTCTGATCATGATGATCCCCGGCCTGATCTATCTCCTGATCAACAATTACCTGCCGATGTTCGGGATCGTCATCGCGTTCAAGGAAGTCAATTTCGCCAAGGGGATCTTCGCCAGCGACTGGGTAGGCTTCAAGAACTTCGAGTTCCTGTTTGCGTCCAACAACGCCTATATCATCACGCGGAATACGATCCTGTATAACCTGGTGTTTCTTGTGCTCGGGACAGTATTTTCCTTTATCGTCGCCCTCATGTTGAACGAAGTGAAGAACAAATTTTTGCTTCGTTCCTATCAGGCGATTATCTCCATGCCGCATCTGATCTCCTGGGTCATCGTCAGCTATCTGGTGTTCGCGTTCCTGAGCGTGGACAACGGATTCATCAATCGGGCGATCCTCCCGATGCTGGGCGTGGAGGAGGATATCTATTGGTACACCGAGCCGAAATATTGGCCCTATATCCTGACGCTGGTCGATCTGTGGAAGCGCGTCGGGTACGGCAGCATCGTGTATTTCGCCGCACTGCTTGGCATCAACGATGAGTATTATGAAGCCGCGAAACTGGACGGGGCAAGCCGCCTTCAGCAGATCTGGTACATCACGCTGCCGATCGTGGTGCCGGTCATCATCATGATGGCGATGCTCCAGCTGGGACGCATCTTCTATTCCGACTTCGGGCTGTTCTATCAGGTCACGCTTAACTCGGGGATTCTGTTCTCGACGACGGCGACGATCGATACGTATGTGTTCAACGGATTGACAGGAAGCGGGAACCTCGGCATGTCGACTGCCGCCGGCGTCTACCAATCGATCGTGGGATTCATCCTGGTCTTGACCGTCAACTATCTGGTTCGCCGCAAAGACCGGGAAAACGCATTGTTCTAGGGAGGTTAGCAGCATGAAGCATGAGAGTCCTGTCCTGACATGGGTCAGCCATATCTCCCTGATTGCACTGAGCGCAGCCTGTATCATTCCGTTCATCCTGCTGATCTCGGCTTCGTTGACCGATCAGAATGCCATCATCAGACACGGGTATTCCTTCTGGCCGCAGGCGTTCAGCACGGCTGCCTATGACTATCTGTTCGCCCGGGGGACGGATATTCTGAGGGCCTACGGGGTAACGGTCTTCGTGACGGTGTTCGGCACCTCGCTCGGCCTGATCATCACCCTGCTCATGGCTTATCCGTTGGCTCGCGCCGAGACGCCGCATCGCACCCTGATCCTGTTCCTCGTGTTCTTCTCGATGCTGTTCCACGGCGGGATGATCCCTTCGTATCTCGTGTATGCGAAGTATCTGGGGCTGAAGAACACGATCTGGGCGCTGATCTTCGCCGGTGTGCTGACGAACGGCTACTATATCATGATGATGCGCGTCTTCCTGCAGGGCTCCATGTCCAAGGATCTGATCGAATCGGCGCAGATCGACGGCGCGAGCGAGTACCGGATCCTGTGGAGCATCATCATCCCGACCTCCACGCCGATCCTGGCGGTGATCGGGCTGTTCACGGCGATCTGGTACTGGAACGACTGGCAGACGGGCATGATCTATATCACCAATCCGAAGCTGTACAGCATCCAGAACATGCTGCAGCGGATCATGCAGGATATCCAGTTCATCCAGTCCAATATGCAGGCAGCGGCGGGCACAGCCATGGCGCAGATGCCGCGGGATACGGTGAAGATGGCGATCGCCGTCATCGGCTCGCTGCCGATCCTGCTCGCCTATCCGTTCTTCCAGAAGTACTTTATCAAGGGGATCATGTTTGGCGCGGTGAAGGGTTGATTGAAGGGTTACGCAGATACATGTCCGTTGATCAGGGACATCGACCATCGGTGGGTGGTCGATGTCTTTTTCTGTATGTGGCTTTGGTGCGCCTCGATTGTTTTATTTTTCCCGCCTGTATTATGATGAAGATAAGCGGTTAGGGATGGAGAGCTTGTGCCATGTGCGGCATGTGGAGCTTGGTGATGGACGGTAACATCGCATGATGGCGGAAAGGAGCAGGTGAAGGTGAAATTTGTGATTGCGCCGGATTCGTACAAGGGGAGCTTGACGTCCAGGGAAGCGGGGGACATCATCGCGCGGGCGATTCGGCAGGAGATTCCGGGGAGCGAGACGCGCGTCATCCCGATGGAGGACGGCGGCGAAGGCACTGTGGAGGCGCTGCTGGCTGCTGCGGGGGGTGAGCGGACGAGCGTGCGGGTGACCGGCCCGCTGGGAGAGACGGTCGACGCCATGTATGGCATCATCGATCGGGATGGCGAGCGCACGGCGGTCATCGAGGTCGCGAGCATCTGCGGCCTGACGATGGTGCCGCCGCAGCTGCGCAATCCGATGCGCACGACGACGCGCGGGCTTGGGGAAGCGATCCGCGATGCGCTGGATCGCGGCATCCGCTCGTTCGTCATCGGGCTCGGCGGGAGCGCGACGAACGACGGAGGGCTCGGTATGCTGAGCGCGCTGGGCGTGCGGTTCGCATCTGCCGACGGCAGACGGCTGGACGGATACGGACGCGAGCTGCCGGATGCGGTGCGGGTGGATGTCGGGGGGCTGGATACGCGGATCGCTGACAGTCGCATCACGATCGCTTGCGATGTGACCAATCCGCTGCTCGGCGAGAGGGGTGCCACCTACGTGTATGGGCCGCAGAAGGGCGCCGGACGCGAGGAACTGATGGCGCTCGAGCAAGCCATGGCCGCCTATGCCGATGTGGCCGAAGCCGGCTTCGCGCGCGCGTGCCGCGACATGCCCGGCGCCGGGGCGGCAGGGGGGCTCGGCTTCGCCCTGATGCTGCTGGGCGGCAGCATGGTTCCCGGCGCGCAGGTGATCGAGCGGATGACCGGACTGAGCCGGCTCATCGCAGAGGCCGATTGGGTCATCACCGGGGAAGGCAGGAGCGACGGGCAGACGCTGTACGGCAAGCTGCCGATGCATGTGGCGCGCCTGGCCCAGGCGGCGGGCAAGCCGGCGATCCTCATCTCCGGCAGTCTGGGCCCCGGCAGCGAGCGGTTGAACGACTGCTTCACCGCCTGCTTCCCGATCGTGCGAGGACCCGCCAGCCTGGAGGAATGCATCCGCGATGCGAAGTTCAATCTTCATGAATGCGCCCGTCAGGCAGCCAGGCTGATCCATCGCGCGAGCGGGCTGAGCGGTTGAACGATTGCTTCAGCACACCGACGGGAAGGTGGACCTGGTCATCTTTGTTCATTTTTTTGCAAATGCTAATGGGATGAGGGAGATTGTCTTTTCACGATATGTAACCGTGGTTCCGGCAGCGGAACCTGCGAGAAATCGGGATTTCAGGGATCACCGCCTGGTGTCTCGTCAGTGAATCGACATTCTCCGAGGGTTGCGATCGTTCGGCAACGCAGTCGGTCGCTGCTGAACATTCGGACAGCCATCCGGGACGTTGCTGATTTGCAGGAAACTGCGGAAGAAAGGCGACGGCGGGTTCCTGGCAGGATATTGTCTGACTGGCTGGAATACGTTCCCTCAGGTTGGCGCAAAACTTCGTCATGGATACAGAACGCGGCTCCCGGTTGCGTTGCGCCGCGACGTGGTTGGATACGGGGCGTACTGACATGAATCAATCAGGAGGTTATCGCATGAAGCTGGCATTTGTCGGATTGGGCAATATGGGGCTGCCGATGGCGAAGAATCTCGTCCAGGCAGGGTATGAGGTATATGGCTTGAATCGAAGCAAGGGCAAGGAAGAGGCATTCGCCGCTGCGGGAGGCAAGGTTGGCCTTGCGCTTCAGGAACTGGCGAGTCATGTGGACGTGATCATGACCTGTCTGCCGATGCCCGCGGATGTGGAGCAGGTCTACCTGGGCCCGGATGGCCTCGTGCAGCATGGACGGAGCGGTCTCATCCTGATCGACTTCAGCACGGTGTGTCCGGAGCTGAGCCGAAGGATCGCGGACGCGGCGAAGGAGGCGGGAATGGAGTTCCTGGATGCGCCGGTCAGCGGCGGGACGGTCGGAGCGGAACACGGCACGCTGTCCGTCATGGTCGGCGGTGATCGGGAAGTGTTCGAGCAGGTGCGGCCGATCTTCGAGGTGGTGGGCAAGAATATCTTTCATGTAGGCGAGGTTGGCTGCGGCTCGATCGTCAAGCTGCTCAACCAGCTGATGGTCGGCATTCACACGGAGGCGGCGAGTGAGGCGATGAACCTGGCGGACCGGTTGGGGCTGTCCAAGGACGACGTCCACGAGGTCCTGAATCAAAGCTTCGCGCAGAGCCGCATTTACGACAGGCATTACACCCTGTTCGTGAAGAAGGATCAATTCGAGCCGGGCTTCGCCCTGAACCTGCTGCACAAGGATATGACGCTGGTGCAGCAGATGGCGGAGTCGGCAGGGGCTCAGCTGCCGATCGGCGCGATCACCGAGCGTCTGCTGCGGCAGGCGAAGCTGGCGGGCTACGGCGACAAGGATATGTCCGGCATGTATGCCTACCTGCGCGACCAGGGGGCCCGGCTCGCCGAGCGGAAATATTATGCCGTGCTCCTGCACATGAAGGATGAGGAGAAGAGCCGCATCCACCGCGCCCGGCATCTGGCCTTCCTCGAGGAGCAGCGCAACCTTGGCAGGCTGTTCGCCAACGGCAGGTTCACCGACGGCCGGGGCGGCCTCGTCATCTACATCGGGCGCAGCGAGGAGGAGGTTCGTTCCTGGGTCGAGCAGGACCCGTACATCGTGGAAGGCGCTCGCAGCTACGAGATTCATGAGTGGGAACTGGTGAAGGGTCACGTGTACTGAGCCAGACTGTGTTGGTCGTCGCAGTTGTTGATGAGGGGAGTGGGGCGCGTGTATTGCCCCATTATCATCGCAGTGGCTGGTGGTGGGAGTGGGTTTCAATTGTAGTTAAAAATTTGGCTTCAACGCCGCGGAAAACAAGGTCAAATTTCATTTGTGGTTAAATTTTCAACTTCATAACCGATGTCTGCCTGCAGGAAACGGGGAATGTGGTTAACATTTTAACTTCATTTGTAAAAATCGACCTTCCCAACATGTCCTGAAGTTAAAATCTTAACTTAATCTGTTTCTGCGGGCACCGTCGACAGTGCACACATCATCCCGGCTCCCGTCGTCGCGACAGCGGAGGAGAACCTCATTTCTTCCTGTAATACAGCGGCGGATGGCCGGAGATCTCCTTGAACACCCTGCCGAAATGCGTCACGCTCCCGAAGCCGACCTTGCGGCTGATCTGGTTCACCTTCAGCGAGGAACTCTCCAGCAGCTTCTTGGCCTCCTTGACGCGAACATGGTTGAGATATTCCACGAAGGTGAAGCCGGTCGCCTCCTTGAACAGGCGGCTCAGATAATACGGGCTGATGTAAAACTTCTCGGCCATTTGCTGCAGGGACAGATCGTCCATGTAGTGCCTGTTCATGTAGCGGACGATCTCCGAGATGCGGTCATGCATCGGGCTGGGTGAGATCATCGGTTCCAGCTGGCGATCCCGGATATGTCGGCAGCAGACGATCAGCATCTGCAGGACCAGCGTATGCACATACATCTCGAAGCCGGCGGGCCGTTGCTCCAGCTCGCGCAGGATGTTCCGCACCAGCTCGTCGATGAACAGCCGGTCCTGCGGCGAGCAGGCGAAGACGAGATACTCCCGCTCCAGCAGCGGCCTCAGAATATCGGGACGTTCCCCGTATGCCGCTGTCATCATGCTTTCGTGGATGTTGACGATGAACCGTTCATGCTTAGGCTTCCGGGCATTCATCGTGCGATGCAGGATGTTCGGGGCGATGATGACGATGTGGCCTTCCGGCGCAAGTATGGTTCGATCCTTGATAAAAAATTCCCGTTGCCCGCTCATCAGATAATAGATCTCGTAGGTGCTGTGAAAGTGGCTTTCCGGCATGTTGTGGCTCAGCGCGATGCGATGGGAGACGGACAAGGTTTTGGCGCTGTTCTCGTAATGAAGCTCTGTCATACAAGATTTCCTCCCGAACGACGATCTCACCAGGAGTGAGGCTTCCACCTGAATCTTGATCTATCCAGAACGGATCACTCCTGAATGGCGATCTCACTGTGAGTGAGGACTGAGATGTTTACTAAATGTAGATCTTGCTGTGAATGAGGAATTCACTTGAATGAAGCCCACATCTGACAGAGGACACTCCTGAACGACGACCTCACTGTGAATGAAAACTTCGCTTGGTCGCGACTCTCGTCCGACAGAGATCCCCCCTGGATCGAAGATCTTACCTGTATAAAGAGCGCACCCCAAAAAAGGTTCCCCCGGTCAGGCACTCTCCACCCATTATACCATCGCAAAATATAAGAAGAAACAGCGCTTTCTTCGCAAAACATGTACATATCTTGATGCTACGATAGGGGTATCACGAACCGTTCCAAGGAGGCTAGTTTAACGATGGCAACGAATCTCAAGGAAACGCTGACCCCTATCGACTGGGCGGAGAAGGCTTGCGAAGCGCTGATGGCGAAGTATGAGCCGGAGCAGCTGCCGCCGGATCGATTCCACTATCATCAGGGCGTATTCCTGTCCGGCATGGAGAAGACATGGCGGCAGACGGGCAAGCAGAAGTATTACGATTATATCAAGGCCTGGGTGGACAGCCAGGTGATGGAGGACGGCAGCATCAGGAAGCACGATCCGGGCCAGCTCGATGACATTCAACCGGGCGTGCTGCTGTTTAACCTGTATGAGCAGACGGGCGATGAGCGATACAAGAAGGCGCTGTTCTACCTGGCATCGCTGCTCAAGTCCTGGAAGACCAATCCGTCGGGGGGCTTCTGGCACAAGGATCACTATCCGAACCAGATGTGGCTCGACAGCCTGTACATGGGCGGACCGATCGCCGTGCAGTTCGGCAGGACGTTCGATGAACCGGAATTTTTCGACGTGATCGCCCATCAGGCGATCCTGATGGAGAAGCATACGAAGGATCCGCGCACCGGACTTCTGTATCACGGCTGGGACGAGTCCAAGCAGGCGGCCTGGGCGGATCCGGTGACGGGCTGCGCGCCGGAATTCTGGGGCCGGGCGATCGGCTGGTATCCGGTTGCGCTGCTGGAGATCTTCGAGCATCTGCCGGAGGATCACAAGGACAAGCCGAAGCTGGTCAGCA
>Ga0310834_100972_pt1 | contig 21613 bp, 18 predicted proteins | sample SM_ome_2_FD_201314 | JGI IMG/M metagenome (GOLD analysis project Ga0310834, IMG submission 201314) | Sorghum-adapted microbial communities enriched on stacked mutant (SM) sorghum from Joint BioEnergy Institute, Emeryville, California... ... | reverse complement strand
GCCCACGCCTCCGGGCCCGGGCCACCCTTGCCGATCGGCGGGAAAAGCTCGTCCAGCCGGGCCAGCGCCTGCTCGTCGAGCTCGACGGTGAGCGCGCCGAGCGAGGAGTCCAGCTGCTCCACGGTGCGCGGGCCGATGATCGGCGCGGTCACGCCCGGCCGCGACAGCACCCAGCCGAGAGCCACGTTCGCTGGGTCGTGGCCCAGCTCGGCGCAGAACTTCTCGTACTCCTCGATGACCTCGCGGTGGTCGGCGAGCGCTTCCGCGGAGCGCCCCTCGGCGGAGCGGGCGGCCTGCCCCTCGCGCTGCTTGCGCAGGGCGCCGGAGAGCAGCCCGCCGTGCAGCGGCGACCACGGGATGATCCCGATGCCGTACTTCTGCGCGGCCGGGAGCACCTCCAGCTCGATATGCCGGCTCATCAGGTTGTAGATCGGCTGCTCGGAGACGAGGCCGAGGAAGTTGCGCCGGTTGGCGGACTCCTGCGCCTCGACCAGGTGCCAGCCGGCGAAGTTGGACGACCCGACATACCTGATCTTGCCCTGGGCCACCAGGACCTCCATCGCCTGCCAGATCTCCTCCCACGGCACCTCGCGCCGGATGTGGTGCATCTGGTACAGGTCGATCCAGTCGGTCTGCAGCCGGCGCAGCGACGCCTCGCAGGCCGAGATGATGTGCCGGGCAGACAGGCCGCCGTCGTTCGGCCAGTCGCTCATCTTGCCGTGCACCTTGGTGGCGATGACCACCTTGTCCCGCCGGCCGCCGCCCTGGGCTAACCAGCGACCGATGATCTGTTCGGTGACACCCTCACCGAGCCGCCAGCCGTAGACGTTGGCGGTGTCGAAGAAGTTGATGCCGTGCTCCAGCGCCCGATCCATGATCGCGAAGCTGTCGGGCTCGCTGGTCTTCGGCCCGAAGTTCATCGTGCCGAGGCAGAGCCGGCTCACCAACAGCCCGGTGCGTCCCAGGTTCGTGTACTCCATGACGGTCACCCTGCCACGGCGGCACTTCGAGTGCCCACGAGGTATCGCCGTGCTCCCGTGCCTGGCGGGCGGTTCCCCGGCTCGTGGCGGCGCTGTCTCGGCCCGGGCGGCCCCGGTCTGACGGGCGGCCCGGCCCTGGCAGGTGGCCCGGTCTGATGTGTGGCCCGGTCTGGCGGGTGGCCCGGCCCTGGCGGGCGGTCAGGAGCTTTCGCGCGCGGCGGGCCCGCTGCCGAAGAGCACGTCGTCCCAGCTCGGCAGCCGCTTGCGCGGCTTGTCGCCGGCCTCGGCCGAGCCGCCGGTGTTGCGCCGCGGCCGCAGCACCGCCAGCGAGGGCACCGCGGGCACCTCCTTGGGCGCGTCCATGTCGTCGTCGAAGGCCGAGCCGGGGCCGCCGATCAGCGCGGCCGCGCCACCGGCGACCGGGCGCCGCTTCGGCACCGGCGCATCGTCCCGGCGCAGTGCAGCGGGGACCTTCGGATCCACAGCCGCCGGATCCAGGCCACGGCCGGAGGTGCCGCCGCCGGGGCGGTCCAGCCCGGCCAGCAGGGCGTCTCGCCCGGCCCGGATCGGGTCGCGGTCCGGACCGGCGGCCCTGACCCCCGGCCCTTCGGACCCACCCGCCTTGCCGGCCCGGCCGCCGAGCTCGGCGGAGCGGGCCTCGCGGCGCGGGCTGTCGGCGGGCGTGGGCAGGCCGTGCCCACCCCGGACGGCGGCGCCGGGCAGCCCGTGCCCGGTCCGCTCGGCGGGCGGCTCCTGCCCGAGGATCTGCGTCGGCCGCTCGGCGCACAGGTACTGCGCCATGTCGTCGTGCGGGGAGACGTGCTGGCGCGCCTTGTCCAGCTCCCAGGTCGCCTGCGCGGTCGCCTTGCCGGACGGCCAGGTGGCGACCACCCGCCAGGTGCCGTCCTCCCGCCGGTACGCGTCCCAGGAGATCTTCTCGGTGTCGATGCCGTGCTGGGCCAGCCGGTTGCCCACCACCTCGCCGAGCGAGGCGCCCCGCTCCGAGTTCTTGAGCTTGGTGCGCCGGGCGTGCTGGGCCAGCATGGCCCGCTCCTGCAGCACCGGGCCGGCGTAGCGCAGCACCCGGTCGACCGGCACGCCGGCGATGCGGGCCACCTCGTCGGCCGACTCTCCGGCACGGATCCGCGCCTGGATGTCCCGGGGGGACAGTGACGGGGCTGGGTCGTTGGCGGTGGCCACGGTCAGGGTGGCCGTGCTGGCGCTGCGCTCCACCCGCAGGACGGAGCTCACCCGGTCGTCGATGGGCAGGGCGAGGAGGCGGCCGACTTCGTCCGCGAGGACGAGGGCCTGACCGTCCTCGGAGAGAGCGACGAACCGTACCGGCCGCATCGCGTGCCTCCGTCCCGCTTCGCTGGCCTGTGCAGGTCACACCGTACGCCGATCATCTGTTCCGGTGGGGTAGCCACGCCCGGGCGTCGAGTTTCTTTTCCGCGCTCTGGGGCAGGGCCAGGACGCGCAGGCCCGCCCTTCCCGGCCGGCGCGGCACCACTTTCGTACCCGGCATCGACCTTATGCAGCTGTCCGACGACGCGCGCCCTCCCGGCGGTGAGCAATTCTTTTCCCGGGGTCAGGGCCGGGTAGTCTGCATGTGAATTCGCTGCCCTGGCGACCGATCGCCGAAATCAGTTCCGGTCCGCGTTGAACCGGACCATATCGTCCGAACGGACGATGGGTTGCGGTCAAAACCGGAGGCTCAAATTTTCGTTACGAACCGTGCTGCCATCTGTGCGTTACCGCTATTTCTGAGCCGGTCGCCTTGATTGTCCGGGCAGGCTTTTCTAGGTTTTCGTCAGGCGCTTATCGCCGACTCCGATGCGGACAGCATGAGTTGCTTCCGGCACTCGAGGTGGAGGTGCGATACAGATGGCGTTCGATGGTCGCCGGTGGGCGCGCTGGCTGCTGGTCGTGGCCCTGGTCGGCGGCCCGGCGCTCGGCGTGGCGGCCTCCCCGGCGCTGGCCGGTCCGCCGGTGGCGCCGGACGCGAACGGGCAGCTGCCGCCCGGCTGGGTCGACACCAAGTGGGGCCCGCTCGGGCCGGCCGACCGTGCGCTGCTGGAGAACGTCCGCCGCGCCAACCTGTGGGAGGGCGAGGTGGCCTCGGTGCTGGGCATGAAGAAGGGCAAGAGCAAGGCGGTGCGGGACGCCGGCAAGGTGCTCAACAAGGGGCACGCCAAGCTGGAGGCCGACCTGCGCCCGATCGCCGCGAAGCTCAACGTCACGCTGCCCACCGAGCCCAACGCCGACCAGAAGGCCTGGATCAGCGAGATGGAGGCGGCCTCCGGCAGCGAATTCGACAAGGTGTGGGTGGACCGGCTGCGGGCCGCGCACGGCAAGATCTTCTCTGCCATCGCCTCTGTCCGCGCGAACACCCGAAACTCGCTGATCCGACAGTACGCGCAGGAATGCAACGACGCGGTGGCCGAGCACATGCTGGCGCTGGAGAAGACCGGGCTGGTCGAATTCAACACGCTGCCCACCCCGGACGCCGGCACCGCGGCGAAACCCCCGGCCCCGGCGAAGGCCGACAAAGGTGGCATAACTTCGCTGCTCAACCCGGCCAGCTCCACCTCGGGCGGGCTGAGCCCGGTGGTCATCTGGGCGCTGCTGATCGTCGCGTTCGGCGCAGGCGGAGCGGCCCTCTTCCGCGTCTTCCGCATCCGCTAACCCCCTCCGCCAACCTCTCCGCGATCTTGCAGTTGTGCCCCCCGAATTAGCCTGATTTAAGGGATATTTCGGGGTACACAACTGCAAGATCGCGGAGAAAAGTGGGGTCAGAGGCGCTCGATGACGTAGTCGATGCAGGCGGTCAGCGCCTCCACGTCGGCCGGCTCGACCGCCGGGAACAGCGCGACCCGCAGCTGGTTGCGGCCCAGCTTGCGGTACGGCTCGGTGTCCACGATCCCGTTCGCCCGCAGCGCCCTGGCGATCGCCGACGCGTCCACGCCGTCGGCGAAGTCCACCGTGGCGACGACGTTGGACCGCAGGGCGGGGTCGGTCACGAACGGCGTGGCGACCGCCGAGCGCTCGGCCCAGCCGTACAGGATCCCGGCGCTCTCCGCGGTGCGCTTGGCCGCCCAGGCCAGGCCGCCCTGGGCCAGCATCCACTCGGTCTGCTCGGCGGCCAGGAAGATGGTGGCGAGCGCCGGGGTGTTGTAGGTCTGCTCCAGCCGCGAGTTCTCGATCGCGGTGACCAGGTCGAGGAACGCGGGGATGTACCGCCCCGACTCCTTGATCTCGACGGCCCGGGCGATCGCGGCCGGCGAGAGCAGCGCGATCCACAGCCCGCCGTCGGAGGCGAAGTTCTTCTGCGGGGCGAAGTAGTAGGCGTCGCTCTCGCGGACGTCCACCTCCAGCCCGCCGGCCGCCGAGGTGGCGTCGTGCAGCATCAGCGCACCCGGGTCGGCGCCGGCCACCCGGCGGACCGGCACCGCGACGCCGGTGGAGGTCTCGTTGTGCGGCGTGCAGTACGCGTCGACACCCGCCTCCGGGGTCAGCGTCGGGGCTGAGCCGGGCTCGGCCTTGCGTACCGTCGGCTGCCCGAGGAAGGGCGCGTCCGCGGCCGCCTTGGCGAACTTGGCGCCGAACTCCCCGAACGAGGCGAACTGCGCCCGGTCGCGGATCAGCCCGAAGGTGGCGACCTCCCAGAACGCCGTGGTCCCGCCGTTGCCCAGCACGACTTCGTACCCCTCGGGCAGGCCGAAGAGCTCGGCGAGACCGCGCCGCAGCCGGGCCACCTGGTCGCGCACCGTCTTCTGCCGGTGCGAGGTGCCCAGGTAGCTCGTCCCGGTGCGGGACAGCGCCTCGACCGCCTCCGGGCGGACCTTGGAGGGCCCGCAGCCGAAGCGGCCGTCGGCGGGCTTGAGCTCGTCCGGGATCCGGATGGCGGGGACGTCGGCCACGGTGATCTAGGTCCTTCCGGGCGGAGGGTGGGCGGACCGCAATCGTGCCACGGCGGGGCAGTCCGATCCGAGCGTCCAGGCCCGGAAGTGACCGAATTCAAGTCACCGCGGCGTCAGTGCGGGATCGAGTCCCAGCCCTCCACCTCGTCCGGCTTGCGCGGCCCCGGGCCGACGTACCTCGCCGACGGGCGGACCAGCCGGCCCATCTTCTTCTGCTCCAGGATGTGCGCGCTCCACCCGGCCACCCGGGCGCAGGTGAACATCGAGGTGAACATGTGCGCCGGCACCTCGGCGAAGTCCAGCACCACGGCGGACCAGAACTCCACGTTGGTGGCGAGCACCCGGTCCGGCTTGCGGTTGTGCAGCTCCTCCAGGGCCGCCTTCTCCAGCGCCTCGGCCACCTCGTAGCGCGGTGCGCCCAGCTCCCGTGCCGTGCGGCGCAGCACCCGGGCGCGCGGGTCCTCGGCGCGGTAGACCCGGTGGCCGAAGCCCATCAGCCGCTCGCCGCGGTCCAGCACCTTGCGGACATAGCCTGCGGCGTCGCCGCTGCGCTCCACCGCCTCGATCATGTGCAGCACCCGCGAGGGCGCGCCGCCGTGCAGCGGGCCGGACAGCGCCCCGATGCCCGAGGAGATGCAGGCCGCGGCGTCCGCGCCGGTGGAGGCGACGATCCGTGCGGTGAAGGTGGAGGCGTTCATGCCGTGCTCGGCGGCGGAGATGAAGTACGCGTCGACCGCCTTGACGTGGCGCGGATCGGGGTCGCCGCGCCAGCGCTTCATGAACCGCTCCACGATGGTGTTCGCCTTGTCGATCTCCTTCTGCGGCACGGCCGGCAGGCCGAGGCCGCGGGCGGACTGGGCGACGAAGCTCAGCGCGGTGACCGATACCCGGGCCAGGTCCTCGCGCGCCTGCTCGTCAGTGGTGTCCAGCAGCTGGCCCAGGCCCCAGTACGGGGCGAGCATGGCGACCGCGGACTGCACGTCCACCCGGATGTCGCCGGAGTGCACCGGCACCGGGAACGGCTCGGCCGGCGGCAGGCCGGGACCGAACTTGCCGTCCACCAGCAGCGCCCAGACGTTGCCGAAGGAGACCCGCCCGATCAGGTCCTCGATGTCGACACCGCGGTACCGTAGCGCGCCGCCCTCCCGGTCGGGTTCGGCGATCTCCGTCTCGAAAGCGACCACGCCTTCCAGACCTGGCTTAAAATCGAACATTTCGCTCTCCTGGATCTCGACGTCCGCGCTGCGGTGCTGCTCACGGTGGTGTCTGCCGCGTGGGCGGTCCGATGGGTGGGCCGGGCCGCCAGCGCCATCTTGCCTGCTGCGCGGCTCGCGCTGCGACCCGCCGAATCGCGAGGACACGCTGGTGCTCTCAGCCACAGTGGCCTGTGCTGCCTGTCCGGGACCGCCTTGGATCGGTGAGGATAACCGGGTGACCTTCGACACGCCAGGTGGGCCCCCGGATCCGGCGTCGATGCGTCGCGACTACCCGGCCGGCGGAATGGCCGAGGACGACCTGGCGCCCGACTGGGTCGGGCAGTTCGCGCGGTGGTTCGCCGACGCGGTCGCCGCGGGCCTGCCCGAGCCCAACGCCATGGTGCTGGCCACCGCCGACGCCGACGGCCGGCCGAGCGCCCGGACCGTGCTGTTGAAGGGGTACGACGAGCGGGGCTTCACCTTCTACACCAACTACCGGTCGCGCAAGGGTCGCGAGCTGGCCGTCAATCCGCACGCCAGCCTGGTGTTCCCGTGGCTGGCGATGCGGCGGCAGGTGGTGGTCTGCGGCGCGGCCTACCCGGTGGACCGCGCGGAGACCGAGGCGTACTTCGCCACCCGGCCACGCGGCGCCCAGCTCGGCGCCTGGGCCAGTCCACAGTCCACAGTCATCGCCGGCCGGGCCGTGCTGGACGAGGCGCTGGAGGAGGCGGCGCGGCGGTTCCCCGGTGGGGTGCCGGCGCCGCCGCACTGGGGCGGCCTGCGGCTGGTCCCCGAGTCCGTGGAGTACTGGCAGGGGCGGGCCGACCGGCTGCACGACCGGCTGCGCTACCGCCGGGCAACGTCCGGCTGGATTGTCGAACGGCTCGCCCCGTGACCCGCACTTTCACCGAGAACGCAGGTCAGGAAGGTCCGGCCAGCGACACCTTCCGGGAAGGTGCGCGCCGGCGGAAGCGGTGGCGGCGGGTCGCGATCGACACCGCGCCGCTGCGGCATTTGGCGTACCGGCGGATGTTCATCGGCTTCGGCGTGTCCAGCTTCGGCTTCCAGCTCACCGCGGTCGCCGTGCCGGTGGAGATGTTCCAGCTGACCCACTCCTCGTTCTGGGTCGGGCTGCTCGGCGTCGCCGGGCTGGTCCCCCTGCTGATCTTCGCGCTCTGGGGCGGCGCGGTGGCGGACGCGGTGGACCGGCGCCGGCTGCTGCTCGCCTCGTCGCTGCTGATGTGGTCCGCGACGCTCGGCCTTTTGGCCCAGGCGCTGCTGCGGGTGGGCAGCCCGCAGCTGCTGCTCGGGCTGGTGGCGGTGCAGACCATGGCGTTCGCGGTCAGCTCGCCGACCCGGCAGGCGATCGTGCCCCGGCTGGTGCCGGCCACCGAGCTGGCCGCGGCCAACGCGTTGGGCACCACGGTCGGCAACGCGGCGATGGTCGCCGGCCCGCTCGCCGCCGGTGTCCTGCTGGCCCGCTTCGACGTGGCCGCCGCGTACGCCGTCGACGCCATCGCCTTCACCGGTGTGCTCTGGGCGACCATCCGGCTGCCCGCGCTGCCGCCGGCGAACGGGAACGCGCGCGCGGGCTGGCGGGACATCAAGGACGGCCTGGCGTACATCCTCGGCGCTCCGCTGCTGCTGCTCTCCTTCGCCATCGACATCGCGGCGATGGTGCTGGCCATGCCGAGGGCGCTGTTTCCCGAGGTCGCCGCCGACCGGTACGGCAACGGCAGCGCGGTCGGCTGGCTGTTCGCGGCGATCGCGATCGGGTCCGTGCTGGCCGGGCTCACCTCGGGCTGGGTCGGGCGGGTCCGCCGGCAAGGGGTGGCCCTGGTCATCGCCGTCATGGCCTGGGGGCTGGCGGTGGCCGGCGCGGGGCTCGCCGGGCGGCTGTGGCTGGCGGTGCTCCTGCTCGCCGTGGGCGGCGCGGCCGACCTGGTCAGCGCCGTCTACCGACAGACCATCCTGCAGACGTACGCACCGGACCAGCTGCAGGGCCGGATGCAGGGCATCTTCATCGCGGTGGTGGCCGGCGGCCCCCGGCTGGGCGACCTGCGCGCCGGCGCCACCGCGGCCGCCTTCGGCACCACCGCGGCGTGGGCCGGTGGCGGGATCGCCGCGGCCGTGCTCGCGGGCCTGCTGGCGATCGCCTTCCCCGTGCTGCTCCGCTACCGGCCGGCCTGACCGCCGGCCGGGCTGACCGCCGGCCGGGCCGACCGCCGGGCGGCTGGCCCGCGGGTCAGGCAGTGGCGGTAGGGTCTGGCCCCATGGAAACCGCGGTACCGACGAGGGCGCACCGGTGTGGTGCACAGTGGACGATCGCTGCCGGGGGTCACGAGGCGGTGGTGGTCGAGATCGGCGGCGGGCTGCGGGCGTACCGGGCGAACGGGGTCGAGGTGCTCGACCCGTACGACCCGGACGAGCTGTGCCCGGGCTGGTCGGGCAAGGTGCTCGCGCCGTGGCCGAACCGGCTCCGCGACGGCCGGTACACGTTCGGCGGGCGGTCGTGGCAGGTCGCGGTGACCGAGCCGGACCGGCACACCGCGATCCACGGCCTGGTCGGCTGGGTGCCCTGGCGGCCGGTGGCGCGGACCGCCGACTCGGTGACACTGGAGTGCCTGATCGCCGCGCAGGAGGGGTACCCGTGGCCGGTGCTGCTGCGCACCCAGTGGTCGGTCGGCGCGGACGGCCTGCGGGCCCGGCACGAGGCGACCAACGTGGGTGCCGAGCCGTGCCCGTTCGGGCTGGGCGCGCACCCTTACCTGCGGCTGGGCGTGACCGCGGTGGACGAGCTGACGTTGCAGGTGCCGGCGCGCAGCCACCTGCTGGTGGACGGCCGGCTGCTGCCGATCGGCGCGGCGAAGGTGGCCGGTGGCGAGCTGGACTACAACCAGCCGCGGCGCATCGGCGGCGCGGTGCTGAACACGGCCTTCGGCGAGGTGACCGGCGAGCCGGTCGTCGTCTCGGCCGAGACGTCCTCCGGGCGCCGGTCGGCCCGGGTCTGGGCGGACGGCGCGTTCCGCTGGTGGCAGGTGTTCACCTCGGACACGCTTCCCGGGGACCGCTTCCGTCGGGCGCTGGCGGTGGAGCCGATGACCTGCCCGCCGGATGCGTTCCGTTCCGGCCGCGATGTGGTGACCCTGGAGCCGGGACAGACCTGGACCGGCACCTGGGGCATCACGCCCGGGGACTGACATGGAGTTCCGGGATGTCGTCCGCCGGCGCCGGATGGTGCGCAACTACGACCCCGCCCGCCCGGTGCCACCGGAGGTGGTCGACCGGCTGCTCGCCCACGCGGTCCGGGCCCCGTCGGCCGGCTTCAGCCAGGGCTGGGGGTTCCTGGTCCTGACCGAGCCCGCCGACCGGGAGCGGTTCTGGGTCGCGACCACGCCCGCCGCCCCGACCAGCTGGTTGACCGGCATGCGCCGGGCCCCCCTGATCGTCGCCGTGCACTCGCACAAGGACGCGTACCTGGATCGCTACGCCGAGCCGGACAAGGGCTGGACGGACCGGGACGAGGCGCGCTGGCCCGTCCCGTACTGGCACATCGACGCCGGCTTCGCGGCGATGCTGATCCTGCTGACCGCGGTGGACGAGGGGCTGGGCGCCTGCTTCTTCGGCATCCCGCCGGAGCGGTTGGACGCCTACCGGGAGGCCTTCGGGGTTCCGGAGGCGTACACGCCGATCGGCGCAATTACCATCGGTTATCCAGCGCCGGACCGACGGTCACCGTCGCTGCGGCGCGGGCGACGGGAGATGGGCGAGGTAGTACATCGAGGGCGATGGGTCTGATCTTTGCCGGGAAGTCGACATTCGGTAAGAAACCTCTATGGCGGCCTCAATAGCTAGGCTGACATCGGTCATCCGCGTGGCGGCGACACGGGAGGGGAGCGAGCCGTCGTGATCTTCAAAGCGGTCCGGGACGGGCGGCCCTATCCGGAGCACGGTATGACGCTGAAGCAGTGGGCGGAGATCCCCCCGCGGCCGATCCGGCTCGACCAGCTCATCACGACCAAGCGGGAGCTCGCCCTGGACAAGCTGCTGGCCGAGGACTCCACGTTCTACGGCGACCTGTTCCCCCACGTCGTGCAGTGGAACGGCGGTCTCTACCTGGAGGACGGACTGCACCGCGCGCTGCGCGCGGCGCTGCAGCAGCGCAACCAGATCCACGCCCGGGTGCTGGTGCTGTGACACCGCTGGAGATGCTCGACCTGGACAGCCTGCACTCGGCCGAGGAGCTGGAGATCCGGGCCGTGGTGCGCCGGGTGGTCGACGAGCGGGTACGCCCGTACGTGCGGCAGTGGTACGAGGACGGCACGGTGCCGGTGCGCGAGCTGGCCGTCGAGTTCGGCAAGCTCGGCCTGCTCGGCATGCACCTGACCGGGTACGGGTGCGCCGGCGCCTCCGCGGTGGCGTACGGCCTGGCCTGCCTGGAGCTGGAGGCCGCCGACTCGGGCGTGCGCAGCCTGGTCAGCGTCCAGGGGTCGCTGGCGATGTACGCGCTGTGGCGCTTCGGCTCGGAGGAACAGAAGCAGCGCTGGCTGCCCGGCATGGCGGCTGGCGAGCTGATCGGCTGCTTCGGCCTGACCGAGCCGGACCACGGCTCCGACCCGGGCGCGATGCGCACCCGCGCGGTCCGCGACGGCGCCGACTGGGTGCTCACCGGCGGCAAGATGTGGATCACGAACGCGCCGGTCGCCGACGTGGCGGTGATCTGGGCCAGCACCGCGGAGGGTATCCGGGGCTTCGCCGTGCCGACGGACTCCCCGGGGTTCACCGCGCGGGAGATCCGGCACAAGCTGTCGCTGCGCGCGTCCAGCACCGGCGAGATCGTTCTCGACGAGGTACGGCTGCCCGGCGACGCCGTCCTGCCCGAGGCGCGTGGCCTGCGGGCGCCGCTGTCCTGCCTCACCGAGGCGAGGTACGGCATCGTCTGGGGCGCGCTGGGCGCGGCGCGCGATTGCCTGCACACCGCGATCGAGTACGCCACGACCCGCGAGCAGTTCGGCCGGCCGATCGCCGGGTTCCAGCTCACCCAGGCCAAGCTCGCCGACATGGCGGTGGAGCTGCAGAAGGGGTACCTGCTCGCGCTGCATCTGGGCCGGACCGCCGACCGGGGTGCGCTACGGCCGGAGATGGTCAGCGTGGGCAAGCTGAACAACGTGCGGGAGGCGCTGAACATCGCCCGGCAGTGCCGGACGATCCTCGGCGCGAACGGCATCAGCGGGGAGTACCCGGTCATGCGGCACGCCAACAACCTGGAGAGCGTGCTGACCTACGAGGGCACCTCGGAGATCCACCAGCTGGTGATCGGGGAGCGGCTGACCGGCCTCTCGGCGTTCAGGTAGCCAGCTCAGCCCGCGGTGGCCGAGTCGAGCACGCCGGGCGCGTCCACCGCCGGGGCCGGTGCCTTCAGCGCGGCCATCTGCCGCTCGAACGACCTGTGCGCGCGCCAGAGCCGGTAGATCGACAACGCCTCGAAGGAGGCCAGCGCGCCGATGGAGAGCAGGGTGACCGGGATGACAGCGGCCGGGCCGATCACCGGGGCGACGATGAAGATCGCCATCTGCACCTCGAGCCCGCTGATCAGGTTCGGCCGGATCCGGTTGCGCAGCAGGAAGTTGCGGATCTGCACGTACCGGCCGGACCGGGATTCGCGCGCCGGGCTCCGGCCGGCCGAGGCATCCGGCCGGTCAGCCTGCCGTTGCCGCGGGACCACCACCCCCGCCGCGGGGGCCGCCAGGAGTTCGCGCTCCGCCCGTTCCTGGCGTGCCGCCGCCAGCTCGCGGCGCATCTGGCGCCGGACCTGGGCGATCCGCAGCAGGTCGAGGTAGTGGAACAGGTCCAGTGCCACCACCCCGAAGGCGAGCCACAGGTAGATCAGGCGGTCGGTGTCCCGGTACAGACCACCCATCAGCGCCAGGCCGCAGATGAGCACCTTGAACCGGTCGATGATGTAGTCCAGCCATAGGCCGAAGACCGAGCCGCTGTCCTGCAGCCGGGCCAGCTTGCCGTCCATGCAGTCCACCACGAAGCTCAGGTGGAACAGGGCGGCGCCGGCGAGCAGCCACCAGCGTTGGGCTAGCCCGTCGCCCCCGGCCCAACCGCCGGCCGCGAAGCACGCGGCGGCACCCATGCCGAGGACGGTGCCGAGCGCGGTCAGCCGGTTCGGGGTGACCCAGCGGTAGCCGGCGACCAGGCGGACCAGCCGGGAGGCGTACGGGTCGACCAGGAACACCGTCCACCAGGAGTCCTTGGGCTTGTAGGTGGCGGCCCGTACGTCTTCGATCGACACCCGTTCCACTGCGCTGACTCCTCGCTGAACCGGTGGATGGTCGGGCCAGGGTATCGCAGCGGGGACAGCGGGTGGTGGCCCGGTTAACGGCTGGGTACGTCCGGGTGTGCTCGCTGCGGTCGCGAGTGTCGCACAGTGGCCTTAACGTTACCCAGTAGTGCCGGATGTCTGGACTCCAGGCGGACGGGCCGAGGCGGACGGGAGCGGGCGATGGCATCGACCGGCGGCAGCGACAGGTCAGACCAGGCCGCGGGCGAGTCCGCTCCCGCCGGGCCGCCCGGTCCGGACAGCCAGCCCGGGTCCGGGGATGAGTCGGCGATCCGCGAGCGGACGCGTGAGCTGCCGGAGTACGCCCGTGGGCGGGCACGGCCGGGCGGCGGCCGGGACACCTCCACCGACCCGGCTGACGGCTGGCCGGACGAGGCCGGCGACGCCGGCCGCTTCTCCGACACCGCCCGCGAGGAGCTGGTTCCGGCCGGCCGGGGGCGCGGCCGCGGCTGCCTGCTCACCCTGGCCGCGGTGATCGTGGTAATCGCGGCGCTCGTGGTCGGCCTGCGTGCGACCGGGTTCTGGCCGCACCTGTCCAACCCGTTCGCCGAGCAGAAGACCGACCGCACCCAGCCGCCGCTGCTCAAATCCATCCAGGACCTGAGCCGGTTCACCGCCGCCCAGGGCAACTTCCAGGTCGTGGTCGACCTGCAGGACGACCGCAAGTACGTGCCGGATTTCCTGCTCAACCACCGCACGCTGTTCGTCGGGGTGGGCAGCGTCGAGGCGTACGTGGACTTCTCCACGATCGGCGAGGGCGCGGTGGTGGAGTCCGCCGACGGCACCTCGGTCTCGGTCCGTCTCCCGGCACCGCAGCTCGGCGAGGCCCACCTGAACATCGAGGACAGCTACGTCTTCGCCGAGCAGCGCGGGCTGTTCAACCGGATCAAGGACGCGTTCGCCGGCGACCCGAACCGGCAGCGGGAGACCTACCAGCGTGCCGAGGAGGCGATAACCCAGGCGGCCAGGGACACCGAGCTGCTCCAGCGGGCGCAGGAGAACACCCGCAAGATGCTGGAAGGGCTGCTGCGCTCCCTCGGGTACCAGAAGGTGACCATCACCTTCGCCACGCCGTGACGGATCCCGGCCCGGCGCCGGACGACCTGGTTCAGCGGTCCTGGCCGCCCGGGTTGTCTCAGCTGTTGCGCTCGTAGAGTGCGACGGTCCCCTTGGTGATCCGCCATACGCGGACGCTGTGGTACCCGGCGCGCAGGATCGGCGCGATCGGTCCGGCCGCTGCCAGCGGGTCTTTCCGCTGGTACAGGCGGATCAGCCAGATCCGGCGGGTTCTGCCGACGCAGGCCGCGGTGTCCGCGCACTCCTTGGCGCTCAGGCTGCCCACCGCGGCCGCCGGCCGGTCCAGCAGCAGGTCGGCCGGTGCGGGTTTGCCGGACAGGTAGTAGTCCACCCCGGCGCGTAGCGACCACGACGACCCGCCGCCGTAGACGATGCCGTCACCCGGCCGCAGGCCGGCGCTGACGATGCCGGCGATCCGGCGGAAGTCGGGACCGTGGTGGGTGGCCGGACCGCGCAGCGCCACCTGGGCCGGCCAGGCCATCACCGCCACCAGCCCGAGGACGACCACGGCACGCAGCGGGAACCGCGCCACCGCCGCGGCGGCCAGCAGCGCGGTCGGGGCCAGCACGAACAGCACGTACCGGGGCACCCAGATCGGGCTGGTCACCTGCGACGCGGCGATCAGCAGGGCGGGCGGGACGACCGCGGCCACCGCCAGCTCGGCGAGCAGCCCGCGGTTGGTCCAGGTGGCCAGGATGGCCAGGCCGATGACCAGCCATGCCACGGCCGGCGCGCCGAACAGGTCGGCCGGCGCGGCGCGGATGGTGTCGCTGGTGACCGGCTTGATCCAGTCCAGCTGCTCCCGGCGCTGGGTCAAGCCGAGCACGAGCAGCGGACTGACCAGCACGACCGCCGCCGCGGTCACCGGCACCCACCGGGCCAGTGCCCGCCGGTCCGGCTGGGCACGCCACCGGTTCCCGACCACGAAGGCGTGCCCAGCCAGGACGGTCAGCGCGATGACGTGGGCCAGGCCGACCAGCAGGACGGCCAGCCCGTACCAGCACCAGCGCCGCCAGGTGGGCCGCTCGACGGCCCGGTAGAGCAGCAGCGTGGCGAGGGTGACGAGCATGAAGGCGATGCCGTAGACCCTGGCCTCCTGCGCGTACCGCGAGGTCAGCGGCACCGCGGTGAGCAGCACCGCGGCGAGCAGCCCGGCGGCCGGGGTGAGCAGGCGGCGGCCGAGCTCGCCGATCAGCCCCACGCCGGCCGCCATCGCGACGATCGAAGGCGCCCGGAGCGCGATTTCCGACGTTCCAAACAAGCCCACCCAGAAGTGCATGAACAGGTAGTACGGGGCTATGGAGCCGTCCGTGTGCTGGATCAGGTCGACGATCTGGCCCAGCGTGCGCTGCGACACGATGAGCGTGGCGTTCTCGTCCCAGCCCAGGCTCGGGTTGCGGGCGTGGTACTGGCCGACCACGAGCATGATGACCGCGGGCAGCACCGCCGGGGCGAACCTGGCGAGCCACGCCAGACCGCGCGCTGGTCGCCCGGTGTCCTGACCCTCCTGCTCAGCCACGGTCGCGGGCTCGCTGAGGCTGTCGGGTTGGGCCGTATGGACCAGTACCGCCATGTCTTCTACAACGTGGCGGCGGGGGTCAGGGATCGGATCCGGACGGAAATGCCGCGGGGACCGGCACGGAAATGTCGTACCCCTTCGTTAGCGTCTTGACGCTTCGCTGGAGGAGGGGAGCAGCGCGGTGGACGACCGGCAGGCCGGCGTGAGCGGACGGCCGTTCGCGACTGGGCAGGCCGGGTGATCCGGGGCGGGCCGGCCGAACAAGTCAGCACCGGACGGGCGTGACCAGCGCGAGCCGGGATACGAGCGGGGACAACGGGGGAGAGCGGTGCGGCGGCGATGGCCACCGGTGTGGCCATCGCCGCCGCACCGCGGCTGTGCCGACGGCTAGGTGTTGGGGTAGTAGATGCGGTCCTCGCTCGGCATGATCACCCACAGGGCCAGGTAGGCCAGGAACTGCGGGCCGGGCAAGAGACAGGAGAGCAGGAACAGCAGCCGCACCATGCCGGGCGACATGTCGAACCTGCGGGCCAGCCCGGCGCACACGCCGGCGATCCAGCGGTCGTTGCGAGGCCGGACGAGTCGTCGCGACGGGACCATAAGTATCCCCTCCCTAAAGAACCGCTGTGGCGGGTACCGCAGTCGATGACAACGGTATGAATGCCCGGGCCCGGTCGCCTCAACCGTGCGGCGTACCCGCGCCACGCGACTCCCGTAGGGGCGTCCCGTAGGACGCCACGCTACTGTGGGTTACTGCGTTACAGACGGATGCGCGGCGGTTGACGGTCGAAGTCAGCCGGCTGCTAACCTGCCCACGCACCCCGCGTAGGGACCCGCCTGGCCGACGGCCCGGCCAGTGCCCAGATCCCCAGTAGGAGGCCCCCGGTGACGTCGAGCGTGGTGGCGGTATGGAGCCACCGCAGCGTGCTGCGGCTGCTGGTGCAGCGCGACCTCACCGTGAAGTACCAGCAGTCCATCCTGGGCTACTTCTGGTCGCTGATCGAGCCGCTCGCGATGGGGTTGATCTACTGGTTCGTCTTCGGCGTGCTGTACCACGAGCACGCCGGCCCGGACCACGGCCCCAGCTACGCGATGTTCGTGATCTCCGGGATCTTTCCCTGGATGTGGGTCAACAGCGCGATCGGCGAGGCGACCGGCGCGCTGACCGGCCAGTCGCGGCTGATCACCACGATGAAGGTACCCCGTGAGGTGTTCCCGATCGGCCGGGTGGTCGGCCGGTTCGCCGAGTACCTGGCCGGCCTGCCCATCCTGGTGGTGGCAGCGATCATCTTCAACGCCCCGTTCAGCTGGTACCTGCTGTCGCTGCCGCTGGCCGTCCTGTTGCAGGTGACCCTGCTGGTCGGGCTGGCCCTGCTGCTGGCTTCGACCAACGTGCTGCTGCGGGACGTGGAGCGGTTCATGCGGCTGGCCCAGCGGATGCTGTTCTACGCCGCGCCGATCATTTACCCGCTCTCCCGGATCAAGAACGCGGACATGCCCGAGTGGGTCAAGATGGCCTACCAGGCCAATCCCCTGGTCGGCATCTTCCAGCTGCACCATGCCGCCTGGTACCCGGACGAGTTCCCGTCCGCCGGCCTGCTTGCCACCTCGGCGACGGGTTGCCTGATCGTGCTGTTGTTCGGCTGGTGGATCTTCCGCCAGCTGGAGCCCAAGGTGCTCAAGGAGCTCTAGTGAAGCCGATCATCGAAGCCCGTGGGCTGGGCATCCGATTCGTCAAGAACCGGCGCCGCCAGTTGCGGCTGCGGGAGATGTTCATCCACGGCATGCGCCGGCAGCCGGACGGCACCAGCTTCTGGCCGCTGCGCGACCTCACCTTCGACATCCAGCCGGGCGAGGCGGTCGGCGTGATCGGCAAGAACGGGACCGGCAAGAGCACCCTGCTGCGCCTGATCGCGGGTGTCCTCATCCCCGACGAGGGTTCGATCACGGTACGCGGGACGGTGGCGCCGCTGCTGGAGCTATCGGCCGGCTTCTCCGGCGACCTGACCGGCCGGGAGAACGTGTACCTGGTGGGGTCGCTGCACGGGATGAGCCGGTCCGAGCTCAAGGCCAAGTTCGACGAGATCGTGGACTTCGCTGGCGAGCAGATCCGCCGCTCCATCGACACCCCGGTGCGCCACTACTCCTCCGGCATGAAGGTCCGGCTCGGCTTCTCCGTGATCGCGCAGCTGCGCCACCCGATCCTGCTGGTGGACGAGGTGCTCGCGGTGGGCGACAAGGACTTCCGGCAGAAGTGTTACGCCACCATCGAGCGGCTGCTCGCCGAGGGGCGCACCTTGGTGCTGGTCTCGCACAACGAGAGCGACCTCACCCGGTTCTGCACCCGCGGCCTGTACATCAACGAGGGACGCCTGGAGGTCGACGGCCCGCTCCGCGAGGCTCTCGACGCCTACAACGGAACGTCGCTGCCCCGCCCTGCTTCGCAACCGACCCGGGTCCATACGTGACGGACGCGGTCCTGTTCGCCGCGCCGGGAATGGCGGCGCGGCTCACCGCCGTCGCCGGTCAGCTGCGTGCGGCCGGCGCGGCCGCCGTGCACCGGCCAGACGGCCGGGACGCGGCGGCGGACCTGCGGGCGACCGCGGCGATCGCCCGCTCCAGCGCGGGGCCGCTGCTGCTGTGTACGGCGGACCTGGTCGCCAACGACAGCGTCCTGCTCATCCTGGCCACCGAGCCCGGCGACCGCACGTACGCGCTGACCTCCTCCGCGCCGGGTACGGTCAGTGAGGAGCGTGGCCGGGTGACCGCGGTCGGCGGGCCTGGAACGGCGTTCCTCGGGGCGTTGCGCATCGCCACGCGCGACCTCGCCGCGGCCGCGGACTGCTGCGAGCGCGCGGCGGACCGGGCCGGCGACCGCGACGCACCGGCCGACCTGCTGCTGCGGGAGCTGGTCGAGTCGGGCGTGCCGGTGCTGGCCTGCCGGATCCGCCACCTGCACGCCGAGCGGGTCGCAAGCACCGGCGAGCTGCCCCGCGCGCTGGCCGCGGTGGCCGCGGTGGACGAGGACGCGGCCCGGCTGCGCTACGCGGTCAAGGAACGCGACGACTTCTTCGCCACGTACTTCGTCAGCCCGTACTCCCGCTACCTGGCCCGGTGGGCGGCGCGGCACGGGGGGCGGGCCCGCCGGGCTGGGGGGCGGGAGTATCAGGGCCTGAGCCCGGCCACGGTGACCGCGGCCTCAGTGGCGCTGGCGGCGGTTGCCGCCGGGGCGTTCGCGACCGCTGCCCGCCCTGCCATGGTCGCCGGGGCTCTGCTGCTCTACGCCAGCTTCGTCCTGGACTGTGTGGACGGCCAGCTGGCCCGCTACTCCCGCCGGTTCAGCGCTTTCGGCGCCTGGCTGGACACGATGGCTGACCGGGCCAAGGAGTACCTGGTGTACGCGGGGCTCGCCGCGGGGGCGGGCGGCGGAGCCTGGTGGCTGGCGATCGCGGCGATGACGCTGCAGACCGTGCGGCACACCACCGACACCTGGTACGGGCTGCTGCACGACGAGGCGGTGGCCCGGCGGGCGGGCGCGGGCGGTGGTCTCCAGCAGGATCGCGGGGGAATGCTGGGCCGGGTTTCGGATCGGGTGCTGGCCGACGCCGGCTCGGTGGCGTACTGGCTCAAGCGGATCGTCGTGTTCCCCATCGGGGAACGCTGGGCCACCATCGCGGTGGTCGCCGCGCTGTCCGGCGGCCGGGCCGCGCTGATCGCCGTGCTGGTCTGGGGTGGGCTCGCGGCCGCCTACACGGTGTCGCTGCGGGGCCTGCGCTCGCTGCGGATGCGGGTCCCGGTGATGGCCACTATGGACATCGCTCGGCAGCGGGACGACGGGCCGCTGGCCCGGCGCCTGCTCGGCCGGGCGCGGCTGGCCGCGCCCCTGGCCACCGCCGGGCTGGCGGTGGCGGCCGGCGGCCTGCTGCTGGCCGTACCCAAGGAGTGGTACTGGGCGGTGGCACTGATTCTGCTCTCCGCCGGCCTGTCGGCGCGGGCCAGCCACACCGGGCCGCTCGACTGGCTGGTGCCGGCCGCCCTGCGCGCCGCGGAGTACATCTTCGTCATCGGCGTCGGGATCGCCGGCGGCGTACCGCGCCCGCTGGTCTTCGTGCTGCTCTTCGCGATCGCGATGCACCACTATGACCTGACCGCCCGGCCGGTCGCGAAACAGCACGTGACGGACCTCGGCTGGGACGGCCGGGTGGCGCTGCTCGCCGTGGCCGCGGCCGCCTCAGCCGCTTCTCAGGCGGTTTTTGTACTCGCGGTATACCTTTGTCTGGTATTCGGCGTACGGGCGGTTGCCGGCTGGCTTCCGGAGGCGCGGTCGGCTCGGTCCGGGCGCCGGCCAGCGGGGGTCCACAGTGGAGCACAGGCTGGAGGGATGTGAGTCGTGGCCCTGCTGAGCGTCGTCGTTCCCGCCTACCGGGTCCAGGGTTACCTGCGCGAGTGCCTCGACTCCATCTTGGACCAGTCGTTCACCGACCTTGAGGTGATCGCGGTGGACGACTGCTCGCCGGACGGCAGCGGGCAGATCATGGACGAGTACGCGGCCCGCGATTCCCGCGTGCGGGTGGTCCATCTGGAGCGCAATGTCAACCTGGGACCGGCGCGACAGGCGGGGCTGCGCCACGCCACCGGCGAGTACGTGTGGTTCCTGGACAGCGACGACTGGCTTGCCCCCGGCTCGCTGCGGGCGGTGGTCCGCCGGCTCCGCGCCACCAGGCCGGACGTGCTGATCGTCAACCACGCGCGGGTGCCGTGGGACCCGCGGGCGCGGGCGACGGTGGCCAATGACTTCCTGGCCGCGGCGCCGTCCGTGTTCACACTGCGGGACTGGCCGCGGGCCCTGGACATCCTGCACGTGGCGTGGAACAAGGTGGTCCGCCGGGAGCTGCTGACCGCGTTGGACCTGCCGTACCCGCCTGGCTGGTACGAGGATGTCGCGTTCACCTACCCGCTGCTGCTCGCCGCCGAGCGGATCTCGGTGTTGGACCGAGTCTGCGTCAACTACCGCCAGCGCCGCATCGGCGCCGCCACTCGTACCCAGGGCGAGGGGCACCTGGCCGTCTTCGGCAGCTGGCAGAGCGTCTTCGACCGGCTCGACCCCGGCGAGCCCTTGCGTCCGCGGCTGTTCCAGCGCATGATCTGGCATTTCCTGATGGTGCTGGGCAACGAGAGCCGCATCTCGCGGCCGCTGCGACGCCGCTTCTTCGCCCAGGCGTCGGAGTTCTACCGCCGCTACCAACCGCCCGGGTTCCGGCCGCCGGGCGGGGTGGAGGGTGTCAAGTTCCGTATGGTCGAACGGGGCTCGTACGGGCTGTTCCAGGCGCTGCGCGCGGCCTACCGCGGGCTGCACGCGGCCCGCCGCGCCGGGCGCCCGGTCAAGCGAGGGCTGCGCAGGCTCGCCCGGCGGGGACGCGAACTGCTGCTGCGGGCGTACTACCAGATCCAGCTGCGGTTGCCGCGAGACGAGTCGCTGGCCGTCTACGCCGCGTACTGGTACCGGGGCTACTTCTGCAACCCGGCCGCGATCTACGAAAAGGCGCGGGAGCTCGCGCCCTCGGTGCGCGGGGTGTGGGTGGTCAACCGCGCCCGGGCCGCCGGGATGCCGAAGGGCGTGCCGTACGTGGTCGCCGGCACCCGCGCGTACTACCGGGCGCTGGCCCGCGCCACCTGGCTGGTCAACAACGTGAACTTCCCCGACTTCGTGGTCAAGCGCCCGGGCTCGGTGCACGTGATGACCCATCACGGCACTCCGCTGAAGGTGATGGGCCTGGACGAGTACCGCTATCCGGCGCGGGCGCTGCAGGATGCCGGCCGGCCCGCCGCCATGGTGCGCACCAGCGCGGCGCGGCTGCTGAGGCGCTGCGACAGGTGGGACTTCAGCATCACCCAGAATGCCTTCACCACGCAGGTCTGGGAGCGCGCGTACCCCTGCCGCTACGAGACGCTGGAGGTGGGGTACCCGCGCAACGACCGGCTGGCCAACGCCACACCGGACCAGGTCCGGGAGGCCCGAGCCAAGGTGGGCATCCCGGAGGGCAAGATGGCGATCCTGTACGCGCCCACCCATCGGGAGTACCACACCGAGTACCGCCCGGCGCTGGACGTGGAGGACTTCGCCGACGAGCTGGGCCCGGACACGGTAGTGCTGTCCCGGGCGCACTACTTCTACGTCCGGCCGGGTGCGACCGGACCCGCCCTGCAGAACGTGCTGGACGTGTCCGGCTACCCGGCGGTCGAGGAGCTCTACCTCGCCGCCGACGTTCTGATCACCGACTACTCGTCGATGATGTTCGACTACGCCGTCCTCGACCGGCCCATCGTCATCTTCGCGCCGGACTGGGCGACCTACCGGACCGTCCGGGGCGTCACCTTCGACCTGCTGGCCGAGCCGCCGGGCGCGGTGGCCACCAACTACCGGGACCTGCTGGACCTGTTCGCGACCGGGGCGTACCAGGACGACGCGGCGACCAAGGCGCGGGCGCACTTCCGCGGCCGGTTCTGCTCGCTGGACGACGGCCGGGCCGCCGAACGCGTGGTGAGCAGGGTCTTTGTACGCGGATAAGCGA
>Ga0310834_100968_pt1 | contig 21641 bp, 15 predicted proteins | sample SM_ome_2_FD_201314 | JGI IMG/M metagenome (GOLD analysis project Ga0310834, IMG submission 201314) | Sorghum-adapted microbial communities enriched on stacked mutant (SM) sorghum from Joint BioEnergy Institute, Emeryville, California... ... | reverse complement strand
CCCCCCTCACTCGGCCGAATGAACAACTGCCAATACAGCTCCAGCGCCACGGTCGTGAAGAGAAGGATATCGAACAGAAAAGGCAGCATTCGGGAAGCCGCGTCCCGGCGTTGGAAATACAAGCCGATCAGGACAAAGGCGTATTGAACAGACCACAGCAGCTCCGGAATACCAAACGACTCGGAGACGGCGCCAAAGAGCAAATAGCGAGCCAGCCACCAGCATTGCGCGGCGAGAAAGAAATACGCGCTTGCAGCGTAACAAGGCCAGAATCGGCGCTCTCCCGACCGGCGGGAAGCCAGGGTCAGCAGAACGGCGGCATATAAGGATGCCAAGGTCTGCATAATGCCGTCCGCCGTCGTCTCCATCCCGGCATCCCCGTGCGCGACAAACATCCATCCGAGATCCACCAATAGCAGCGATAAACCGAACCAAGCCGCGAGACGCCTGCTTTTCGTCACAAGACTTCTCTCCTTGGGCGCGAGCCTGCACGAATGCAAATGCCACTCCTTTCCTATTCCATGTTCAGGAATGATTTTCCTTCCTGAGCACAGAAGCGAAAGTCCCAAGCCGATATCCGCAGAACTGGCGAATCACAATGCTTCGATGATATCCCCGGCGATCAGGGAGCCGAAGCCGCCCCTGGAGGCAGCCGCGCGGTCTCCAGCCGCCCCATGCGCGAATGCGCCTGCGGCAGCAGCCGCCGGACCGTCCAGGCCCTGGGCCAGCAGCCCGCCGATCAGCCCCGCCAATACGTCGCCCGCACCGCCCGTCGCCATTCCCGGGTTGCCGGTGGGATTGACGAAGGCGCGGCCGTCGGGGGACGCCACAACCGTTCCGGCTCCTTTGAGCACCACGGTCACGCCGTGGGAGACCGCATACCGGCGGGCGGTCTCGATCCGGTCCCGCTGCACTTCCCGAACGGAAACGCCGCACAGGCGCCCCATCTCCCCGGGATGCGGCGTCAGCACGACGGGAGTCGGCTTTCCCGGCCAATGGATGAAAGGTTCCCCCGCGTCCGCCAGCATGTTGAGCGCGTCGGCGTCCAGCACAAGCGGAACGTGCAGCCGATCCCACAGTTCCCGCAGCCAGTCGGAATCACCCGGCCACCGTCCCATGCCGGGGCCGATCACCGCCGCCTGCCGGCCCGACGCCCATTCGGCGAGACGAGCCGGGTTCGTCCCGCGCCATTCTCCAGTCCCGCCGTCCGGAACCGGACGAAGCATCGCTTCGGGCAGCCGGCCCGTCATCGCCGGCGTGAGCGTCTCCGGCATCGCCCAGGACACGAGTCCGCAGCCGGATCGAAGGGCCGCCTTCGCGCACAGCCATCCGGCGCCGCTCATCTCCCGCGAACCCGCCGCGACGAGCGCGTGGCCGAACGTGCCCTTATGGGCGTCGGCCGGACGCGCCAGCGGGAGCGCAAGTCCGAGCTCCGAACGGAAAGTCTCCTCATCCAGCCGGAACGTCTGAATCGCGCGCTGGCGGAAAGCGGCCTCCGGAATGCCGATCGGCCGGACGATCACTTTTCCGGCGCAGGAGGCGCCGGGATGCTGCGCCAGTCCCCGCTTGGCTGCCGCAAGCGCCACCGTGACACGGGCCCGGATGCAGGGGTCGTAGACTTCCCCGGTGTCGGCGTTCAGCCCGCTCGGCACATCCGCCGACACCACGGGCAGGCCGCTGGCCGCGGCTTCACGGATCAGTGAAGCGACCGGCTCCCTCGGTGCGCCCGTCGCCCCCGTGCCGAGCAAGGCATCTACAATGCCGTCCCAAGCGTTCCAATCGATCGGACATCCCGGCTGATAGACCGCCGTCGGGATGCCGATCCGCTTCGCGATGTCGCGCTGCAGGCCGACCTCTCCGTTCCACCGATCCGGCTGCTCCGCATACAACAGCTGAACGCCGTAGCCCGCATCGGCCAAGTGGCGGGCGCAGACGATGCCGTCTCCTCCGTTGTTGCCTTTGCCGACCAGCACGATCCAACGCGGCGCGGCGCCTGCTCTCCGGCTCCGAACCCGAGCTTCTGCGTCTTCGAATCGCCTCACCTCGTCGGCGATCGCCCGCCCGGCGTTCTCCATCAGCACAAGCGCCGGGATCCCCAGCGCCTCGATGGCATATCGATCGACGGCTCTCATCTCCTCGGCAGTCAACAGCCGCACGCCGCGTCACTCCCCCATCTCCGGATATTGGAACAAGTCCAGCTGCTCCGGCTCCTGCCGGGACGCTTCGAGATCCGGCGCGCCCTGGCCGAGCAGCTTCATCAGGGCGGCCGCATTGCCGGCCGCGTGGCCTCCCGAGTTGTTGTTGAAAATGACCAGGAGATCGCCGGCCGGATCCGATTGCCTCGCGAGCTGTTCCAGCCGCGTCACCCATTCCGACAGCTCCTCCTGACTGTAGTCATACAGGTAGCGCACCGCCCGCCAATCCGCGCCGCCGCCGGATTCCCATCCGGCCGCGTTGCGTCCGTGCATCCGCACGATCGTCAGCATCGGATCCGTGACGCGAAGGACGGTCGGCACCGAACCCGCGCCGGCTGCCGGTTCGTCGCAGACGCTGTGGATCCATCCCTGCTCCGCCATGAACGACAGCGTCTTCTCCATGTAAGCTTCCGAGAACCAGCTCCGATGCCGGAACTCCAGCGCGCAAGGAATGCCGGCCATGCGTTCCTTCGCTTCCCTGAGCGCCCGAATGTTCGCCCGCGTACAGTCAAACCAGGGCGGATATTGAAACAGCACCGCGCTCAGCTTGCCGCCTTCCTGCATCGGCGCCAGTGATTCCCGAAACGCTCGGAAAACATCGTCCAACGTCCCGCTGCCGGGCTGCCCCCGCCGATGGCCGGTCAGCACCTGGTAAGCTTTGACAACGAATCGAAAATCGTCCGGCGTCTCCGCCGTCCAAGTCCGAAGCCGTTCGGGCGGATGAATCGCGTAGAACGTGCTGTCAACCTCCACGACCGGCCACAAGCTCGCGTATCGTCTCAGTTTGTCCTGGGGTCTTATCCCCGGCGGGTACAGGCTATCGTGATCTCCCCATCCCGCAAGTCCGACGCGAATCATGCCGCATTCCGCCCTTCCGTGTCTCGCCTTTTCCGTATTGAACGAGCCGGTCGGCTCTCCCAACCCGGGAGCGCTGCGGCCCGGCCGCCTTCCGCTGCTGACGCAAGTCCCGCGGGATCAAGCAAAAACTCCGCTCCCATACGCCTTGGAAGCGGAGTCACGATCCCGGGTTAACCCTCGAATTCCTTCCCTGCGATCAGACGAAACATCCATTCGCCGGTTGGCGATCGAAGGCCTGATGATCGGCGTACGCCGCCATCACCCGGCCGATCGCATGAACGCGAGTCGGCATGCGGCGACCGCCTCTCCGTTGTCACCATTCGAACCGGACTCCTCATCTCCATACACTGTCAATCTATCACGCGAAACGGGAGGGATCAAGGATGCGGCGATTGGCGGACGGCGGGTGAAGCGGCGCGCTGACGCGGCGGGGACGGACGGCAGATGTAGCGTTACGCTGACCCGACGGAGGCGGATGAGCGGCACCTTACGGATGGTTCGGGCGGTTCTCGATCACTTGAACGCTTTGGGTCAGCACTTTCAGAATGTCCGACTGGAACTGCGGATTCAAATACAACGCCTTGATGTAGGCCTCGCCTTCTTGCGTGGATGTGTACTTGGGAGGCAGCTGGTTGAGCGTGAGAAGCAGGATGTCGAGCTGGCACCGCTTGCAGTCGCAGACCAGCGTCCGCTCTTTCAAATAGCGGTCTTCGAACAATTGGATGACGATCGGCTCCATCGCGTTCAGAACGGACAATTCACGGGTCAGTCTCATCGGAACTCTCCTCGCAGAATGAGGTTGCTGCACCCAATTTACCATGTCGTTCCCGAACTTGAAAGGGCATCCAGTCACAACTTCTCTAAATTTTCGACGTTATTCCTCCCCATGCGACCGGACCGGAAGCGCTGGCCGGCGTCTTCGGCGCGCTCGGGTGCGAGCGGATGTACAAGCGGGTCTGGCCCGCGCTCCTTCACGGGCCGGGATTTCGTTCACCCGGAGGGGACGCATCCTTTCCAGCCTCCCCCGTCTTATCCTTCGCCCCCCAATCCTCCGCCGCCCATTCCTCCAACAACCCGGACGAACGGACGTAACTCTCCCGCGACCTCAGCAATTTTCTGCTTGGCCCTCTCATCGTTATGTATCTCGGCATTCCAAGACTCCCCTATCTTTCCGGATTTCCGTTATCTTTCCTCCTGCGTTGGGCAACCATACGAGTAGTTCATCGCACATCTCACTCGGAAGGGATGCCTTCATGCCGAACTACGGAACGAACCTGGAACCGCTGTGGCAACAGCTGTACGGACCGAATCTGGGCTATGCCTGGGAACAGTACGAGCGCTACGCCGCCGATCCGGAATCGGTCGGTGCGATGGATCGGGAGCTGTTCGCGCAATGGGGCCCGCCGCCGCTGCCGGATCGGAAGGAGAACTCCGCAGATCGGGACGGACGATGGGCCGCGGGCGCTCCGCTCGCCAAGCTGAACGGCTCGGAAGGCGATCTTCTGCGCAAAGCCGTCGCGGCGGGCAAGCTGGTCATGAACATCCGCTCGTTCGGCCATCTGGCCGCTGACATCGACCCGCTCGGAATCGGACGGAAAGCCGACTTCCGGCTGCTGGAACCGGCCGCGTACGGACTGACGCCCGATGACCTGGCGGCGCTGCCGGCCGAATGGGTATGGGCGGACGCGCCGTGCCCGCTGGAGAACGGCTGGGACGCCGTCCGGCGGCTGACCCGGATCTATACGGGGACGATCGCGTACGAATTCAACCACGTCCATGACGAACAGGAGCTTCGCTGGCTCAAGGAACAGGCCGAAGCCGTCGTCCCCTCCGCCGAGCTGGGAGCGGACGAACGCCGCAGCCTGCTGAAGCGGCTCGCGACCGCCGAATGGTTCGAGGAATTTCTCCACCGGACGTATGCCGGGCAGAAGCGGTTCTCGGCCGAAGGGGTCGAGGCGGCCGTCGTCATGGCGGAGGAGATCGTGTACGAGCTCACCCGCTCCGGCGCGCGGCACATTCTCATGGGCATGGCCCACCGCGGCCGGCTGAACGTGCTGGCGCATGTGCTGGGCAAGCCATACGGCAACATTTTCTCGGAATTTCACCATTCTCCCAACAAACACTTGATCCCCTCCGAAGGCTCGATCGGCATCAATTTCGGTTGGACGGGCGACGTGAAATACCATCTGGGCGGCGGCCGTACGATCTCGGCCGGGCAGACGGCCGAAGCCCGCGTGACGCTGGCCAACAATCCGAGCCATCTGGAATTCGTGAATCCGGTCGTGATGGGGTTCACCCGCGCGGCGCAGGAAGATCGCAGCCGGCCGGGCGCGCCCGTCCGCGATCCGGATTCGGCCGCGGCGCTTCTGCTGCACGGAGACGCCGCTTTTCCCGGGGAAGGCATCGTGGCCGAGACGTTGAACCTCAATCAGCTCGCCGGCTACTCCACCGGCGGCACGATCCACTTGATCGTCAACAACCGGATCGGCTTTACGACCGGCAGCCGCCAGTCGCGCTCCACCCGTTACGCCAGCGATCTGGCCAAAGGATTCGAGATCCCCGTCGTTCACGTCAACGCGGACGATCCGGAAGCTTGTCTGACAGCCGCCAGAATGGCCGTCGCGTATCGGGCCCGGTTCCATAAAGACTTCCTGATCGACCTAGTGGGATATCGCCGCCACGGGCACAACGAAGCCGACGATCCCGAGACGACCCAACCGCTGATGTACCGCAAAATCAAGGAACACCCGCCCGCAGCGTCCCTGTATGCGGACAAGCTGATCCGGCAAGGGATCGTAAGCGCCACCGAATTCGATGCGATGAAGGCGGACGCGGACAGGCGGCTGGCGGAAGCTTACGAGCAAGTCAAGCAGCTGGATCAGGCCGCTCCCGTGCATCAGGATCAGCCGGAAGCCCATCCGCGTCCCGATGCGCCGATCCGCACGGCCGTCGAACCGCAGCTGCTGCGCCGCTTGAACGAACACCTGCTCCAGCGGCCGGAAGGCTTCCATGTCCACCCGAAGCTGGGCCGCATCCTGGAGCGGCGGGCCCGCATGGGGGATCCGGGCGGCACGGTGGATTGGGGACATGCGGAAGCGCTGGCTTTCGCCAGCATCCTCGCGGACGGCCGGCCGATCCGCCTCAGCGGGCAAGACGTGGAACGGGCCACGTTCGCCCACCGCCATCTGGTGCTGCACGATTACGAGACCGACGAGACGTACTGCCCTTTGCAGCATTTTCCGGAGGCGAGAGCGTCGTTCGCGATCCACAACAGCCCCCTGTCAGAAGCCGGCGTGCTCGGCTTCGAGTACGGCTACAACGTCTACGCGCCCGAGACGCTGGTGATCTGGGAAGCGCAATTCGGGGATTTCGCCAACGCGGCCCAGGTGCTGATCGACCAGTTCATTTCCGCCGGCTACTCCAAATGGAAGCAGCGCTCCAGCCTCGTCCTGCTGCTGCCGCACGGGTACGAAGGCCAGGGGCCGGAGCACTCCAGCGCGAGGCTCGAACGGTTCCTCCAGCTCTCGGCGGAGCACAATTGGATGGTGGCCAGCCTGTCGAAGTCGGCCCAATATTTCCATCTGCTCCGCAGGCAAGCCGCCATCTGCGGCACCGAAGCCGCCCGTCCGCTCGTGCTGATGACGCCGAAAAGCCTGATTCGCAATCCGCGGGCCGCCTCGTCTCCGGAGGAGCTCAGTTCCGGCTCGTTCCGTCCCGTACTGGAATACCCCGGATTGGGCGCTTCCCCGAAGCAGGTGGAACGGATCGTCCTCTGCTCCGGCAAAATCGCGATCGAACTGGAAGAGGGGCTGGAGACGACGGCTGCTGCTAGCGGAGAGGATCGGCCGAAGTGGCTTCATATTCTCCGCGTCGAGCAACTGTACCCTTTCCCGGCGGCGGAGATCCGGGAAGCGATCGGCCGGTACCCGAACGTGAAGGAGCTGGTCTGGGTGCAGGAGGAACCGCAAAATATGGGGGCTTGGTTCTACGCGGAGCCGCGCCTCCGCGAACTGGCTCCGCCGGGCGCGGTCGTGCGCTTCATCGGGCGGCCGGAACACGCCAGTCCCGCCAGCGGCTTCCAGCAGGTGCATGCGTTCGAGCAGCAGTTCATCATCTCGCGGGCGCTGACGCCGAGGGCGCAGGCCGCTCATCTTACGGGAGGGAACGGACATGTCTGACATCAGGGTGCCCGCTATGGGCGAGTCGATTGCGGAAGGCACCGTCGCCAGATGGGCGGTTCGGGTCGGGGACCGGGTCCGGCGGGGCGACCTGCTGCTGGAGCTGGAGACGGATAAAGTGAACCTGGAAATCAGCGCGGAGGAAGACGGAGTGCTGACGGAGATTTGGCGGCGGGAAGGCGATACGGTGAACATCGGGGAAGCCGTCGGGCGCATCGCCGCGGACGAAGCCGAGCCAGCCGGCGGGGCGCCCGCGAGCGTTCCGAAGGCGGACGGGAGCCCCGCCGCCGAAGCGCCGTCTGCGGCTGCGCCTGCGGCGGGCACGAAGCCGGCGCAGCGGGGAGAGGCGCAGGCCGCGAATGCGCCGCCGGCGGCTCATGCAGCGCCGATGGCGCATGTGACGCCGGCCGCGCATGGAACGCCGGCCGCGAACGCGACGCCGGCGGCGCGCAAGCTGGCCCGCGAGAGAGGCGTCGACCTGCGCTTCGTCGAGGCCCGGGACCCGCTCGGCCGCGTCTATCCAGCCGACGTGCGCGCCGCCGGAGCGCCGCAGCAGCGGACCGCTCCAGCTCCAGCTCCAGCCCCCGCTCCGGCCCCGGCGTCGCCTCCATCCGGCAAGCCGGAAGTGCGCCAGCGCATGTCCCGCCGCCGGGCAACGATCGCGAGGCGTCTCGTCGCCGCCCAGCGTGAAGCGGCCATGCTGACGACATTCAACGAAGTCGACATGACGGCCATCATGGACATCCGCAAGCGCCGCAAACAAGCTTTTCTGGAGAAGCACGAGGTCGGGCTGGGCTTCATGTCCTTCTTCACCAAGGCGGTCGTCGGCGCGCTCAAGGCGTTCCCGCTCCTGAACGCGCAGATCGACGGGGAAGACATCGTCGTGAAGCAATACTACGACATCGGCATCGCCGTCGCGGCCGAAGGCGGGCTCGTCGTGCCGGTCGTCCGCGACGCGGACCGCCTCAGCTTCGCCGAGATCGAGCGCAAAATCGCGGAACTCGCCGCCAAAGCCCGCAGCAATACCCTCGAGCTGGCCGATCTGCAGGGCGGGACGTTCACCATCACGAACGGAGGAGTTTTCGGTTCGCTGCTGTCCACGCCTATCCTGAATGCTCCGCAGGTTGGCATCCTCGGCATGCACAAAATCCAATCGCGCCCCGTCGCCCTTGACGCGGAACGGATGGCGAACCGCCCGATGATGTACCTGGCGCTGTCTTACGACCACCGAATCGTGGACGGCGCGGAAGCGGTGCAATTTCTCGTTCGAATCAAGGAGATGCTGGAAGACCCGGAGACTCTTCTGCTGGAAGGATGATGGACTGTCCGCACGTGCTGCCGGGCGCCCGAGGGGCCCCGGCTCTTGGCGTTGCCTCGCATCCCCCCCCCCGGCGTGAATCGAACGCTTGCCGCGGCGGCTGGCCATACGAATCAGCTGCGGATCACCCCATCATCCCCCTCAGCCGGATCGCTGTCCAGCGCATGTTCGGCGCCATTCGCCCGATTCCATCATGTATCGCGTCCGTTCAAGCATTATTGTCTGTAAAGATGACGCCTGAACAGGAAAATTACGGAACAATGTCAAATTGAATTAGTCAGCACAGGATACGTGGAGGATGCGGAACGTGTCGATCAAGACCAAGCTGGCGCTGGTTATCTCTCTTGTAGTCGCCGTAACGTTGACGACGAACATTACCATCTCCTATCTGAGTTCAGAATCGGAGCTCAAGCGCAACGCCGAACAGCAAATGACCACCATCGCCAAACAGATTGGAACGACACTGGAAGCCGCCGAGAATTTCCGGCATTTCACCGAGGATCTCGTCGGCGAGACGCTGCGCAACGTCTCCATTGCGGCCCGGAGCGAACTGGACCCGCATATCCGGAACATCTCCAACGAGCAGCTGGTCGATCTCAGCCGCAAGCTCGGAGTCGATCATATCACGCTGTGGGTCCGGACGCCTAACGATATTGTGGCGCTCAGATCCTCCGACCCTACACAGATCGGGCTCAGTTCCAAGACGTGGGATTACTGGTATACTGCGTTTCAGCAGCTGTTCGACCGCAAGCCGGTAACCGTTCCGCAAGGCCAGAGTCTGAAAGACTATTGGTCCGGTCCGATCCAGTACTCCAGTTCCGACGCCAACCGGATCGACAAATGGGGCTACTACTACAACGGAACGACCGACTACATGATCGACCCTTACGTCGATGCCAAGCGTTTTCTGGAATTCGAGAAGACGAACGGGGCCGATCTCCTGATCCGCAACCTGCTGAAGGACAATCCGAACATCCTCGGGATCGCCGGGATCAACCCGGAGTTTTTCGGGAAGCCTCCGATCTTGAAAATGAAGAACGGTAAGCTCGTCCAGAATCTGGACGTCCAGGAGATCGCTTTCGGCGAGTACACCTACCAGGACCCCGCAAGCGACGCGGAAGCCGTGCGCCAAACCGTGGAGACCGGCATCCCCGTCAGGAGATACAGCCGCGTGGAAGGCAAGGATACGATGAGAAGCTTCATCCCGATTCGGGTCGGCAACAAGGGCTACGTCGCCTTGGTCACCTTCGACTACGGGGCGATCGAACGGGTGTTGAACCGCCAGCTGGCGCTGCAAGCCTTCATCTCCTTCGGCTTGGTGCTGGGAGCGTGCGCGGCAAGCTATGGGGTCGCCAGCCTGACCATTCGGCCGCTTCGGCATATTCTCTTGAAAGTCGGAGACATCGCCAGAGGACGATTTAACGATACGATCCCGATCCGCAGGCGGGATGAACTGGGATTGCTGTCTTCCCGGATCAACCAGATGGCGGACAGCCTGAGGACCTATACCGACAAGTTGAAAGAAACGGCGGAAGAGCTGAGGGGAACAAAAGAATATCTGGAGTCTTTCGTCGGGCAGACTTCCGACGCCATTCACGTGACCGACCTGACGGGCAAGGTGATCCGGGTCAATCCCGCTTTCGAGAAAATGTTCGGGTGGACCGCGGACGAAGTGCTGGGGGCGCCTCTGCCGCTGCTCACGGATGAAAGCGAAGAAGACTACCGGCGCATCGTAGGGCGGGTGCTGGGCGGAGAAGCCGTGGCGGACCACGAGACCGTCCGCTCGACCAAGACGGGCGACACCGTCGACGTCAGCATCACGGTGTCGCCCATTCGCAGCGAGGACGGCCAGATCGTGGCGATCGCCGAGATCGCGAGGAATATTACGTCGCGGAAGCAGGCGGAAGAAGCGATCCGCCGCTCGGAGAAGCTGTCGGTTGTGGGGCAGCTTGCGGCCGGGGTAGCGCACGAAATCCGCAATCCCCTCACGACGGTAAGAGGATTCGTGCAGCTGCAGAGGCAATCCGGCAAGCTGACGGAATCCCATCTCGATGTCATGCTGTCGGAACTGGACCGGATCAACCTGATCGTCAGCGAATTTCTGATCCTGGCCAAGCCGCAGGCCCGGCAAATCCAGGACATCGATGTTCGGAACCTGCTGTCCGAGATCATCCTGCTGCTCTATCCGCTCGCGCACTTGAGCAATATCGTGGTGAACACCTCGTTCGATCCGAAAGCCCCCCAAATCTGCGGAGATCCCAACCAGTTGAAGCAGGTGTTCATCAATTTGCTCAAAAACGGCTTCGAGGCCATGCCGAACGGAGGCGCGATAACCGTCGAACTGCGAAGCGTCCCGGAGGAATCCTGCATCTCGGTGCTCGTGACCGACGAGGGAGTCGGAATTCCGGAGGAGAATATGCCCCGCATCGGCGAACCGTTCTACACGAGCAAGCCGAACGGCAACGGGCTCGGCTTGATGGTGTCGGGGCGCATCATCGAAGGGCACAAAGGTTCGATGAAGATCCGCAGCCGGGTGGGCGTCGGAACGACCGTCGAAGTGAGACTGCCTGCCGTATGAAGCGGCCCGCTCCGGCATCAGCGGCGGTACAATGCGTGCAGCCCGGACAGGTAAGCGTCGATCAGCCTGCGATAGCTTTCATCCAGGTCGATCGGGATACCGAAGCCGCCGGATCGCTCGATCGTCGCGAAGCCGTGCGCCATGCTGCGCAGCCCGCGGATAACGTGCACGGCTTCCTCTTGTTCCAAGCCGTACGGCTCAAGCACTCGGATCAGCAGCTCGACGATCTCTCCCGCGGCGCGATTCGTCTCCGGATCGCTCAGATCCGCATACCGCTCCGCGGCTTCGTACACGCCCGGATGGCGGTGGACGAACGCTCGATAAGCTTCCGCCACGGACCGGATGGCTTCGTCTTCGGCTTTGCCGACGGCGGCGCGGGTCAACGCTTCTTTCAATTGCGCGTAAGCGTATAGAACCAACTGGCGCCGCAGGCCGGGAAGCCCGTGAACGTGATTGTACAAGGAAGGAGAGCGAATCTCAAGCTTCTGCGCCAGGGTGGCAAGCGTCAGTTCCTCCACTCCCCTCGCATCCGCGATTTCCGCCGCCGCCGCGAGGACGGCGGATATGTCCAGACCGGCTCTGGCCATTACGATCAAGCCCCCCTTCTCCGTTGTCTCTCTTCCGCAGCCTCTTGAATGGCCTGGTCCATCTGGGCAGCCGGCTGCTCCAGCATCGCTCCGTGTCCCACGCACAATACGGTAGGGTCGAGCTCCCGAAGCCGGCGAACGCTCGACAATGCCTCATCCTTGTTCCAGGTGGCCATCGCGGGGAACGGGAACCGGAACTTCAGCTGGCCGGTCACCGCGACGCCGCCGCGGGTCTGCATCGCGTCTCCCGCGATAAGTGCGCCGCTGCGCTCATCGAGGAACGCCATGGAACCCGGCGTATGCCCCGGCGCGGATACCGCCCGCAGCGAACCGATCCGGTCGCCGTCATCCAGCAGAATATCCGGCTTCGTCCGGACGGCGCCCGGCTTCGGCACGCCGCCCCGGATCGGCGTCTGCGGCTCCCCCGGATCCAGGGACCGGTCGCCGGCGAGCAGGCGGGCATCCCTGCGGGAGATGTACACCTTCGCTTCCGGCAAAGCCGCTTTCAGCTTGTCAAGCGCGCCGATATGATCCCCGTGCGCGTGGGTCAGCACGATTTGCGTGATCGGCTTGCCGATGGCCGCCGCCGTCCGAAGAATCGCTTGATCGCTGCTCGGCAGCGCGGCGTCGATCAGGGTCAGCGAATCTTCCTCCTCGACGAGATAGGCGTTCACGGGGAACACCCGGGGCAGGAACGACAATTGGTGCACCGAGCCGATTTTCGTGATTTTCATATTTCAAACTCCTCTCTTGGAATGGGGATGCCGAAGTTCATCGGTCATATGCGGAAAATTTTAAAAACTAATATCGTTAGTTTTAATATAACTAATGATATTAGTTTTGTCAACACTGATTTTTCATTTTTTCTGCGCCTCGCTCCGCAACCGCCACCAATATGGTGTGCTATTGCCTCCGTCTCGCCGCCGCGCTTGCCGCCATTGCACACGTGGTGTGCTAACTCCGCCGTCTCACCGTCGTGCCCGCCACCATTGCACACGTGATGTGCTATCTCCGCCGTCTCGCCGACGCAACCGCCGCCATTGCACATGTGGTGTGCTAACTCCGCCGTCTCACCATCGCACCAGCCGCCATTGCACACCTGATGTGCTATCGCCTCGGTCTCGCCGACGCGCTTGCCGCCATTGCACACCTGATGTGCTATCTCCGCCGTCTCACCGTCGTGCCCGCCACCATTGCACACGTGGTGTGCTATCGCCTCGGTCTCGCCGACGCGCTTGCCGCCATTGCACACCTGATGTGCTATCTCCGCCGTCTCGCCGCCGCACCTGCCGCCATAGCACACGTGGTGTGCTATCGCCTCTGTCTCGCCGCCGCACTCACCGCCATAGCACACATGGTGTGCTATCGCCGCCGCCCCGTCTCCGTCTCGCCGCCGTACGCGCCGCCCACCGCCGAAAATGCCGATTGTTGCCGACTGCCGGCGGATTCGGTCTGTCGCGGAAAACGGAATCGGGACGGTTTTCTAGAAGCTTTGTCGAGCGGCTCCAACCGAAGAGGACATCGGGCTTGGACGAAGAATTTGGTGCTTGGACAAGCCATTTTTTGGATGGACAGGCGATCGACGGAATATACATGGGTTGAAATGGACTCTTCCATCCGATAAGGAGTGAACTCACAATGGCAAAGTTAACCGTGTACCCCCACCGCGGAATGGTGTCCGGCAGCGTGCGAATCCCTCCGTCCAAGTACCATTTGCACCGGGCGCTCATTTTCGGTTCGTTGGCCGAAGGGGAGACGGTGATCCACGGGCGCTCGGAAGCCCGGCACATCCACGACACGCTGCGATCGTTGCGGGATTACGGCATCACCGTAAAGCATACGGACAGCGGCTATGTGGTCAGCGGCGGGCCGTATCGCCCGCGCAACGGCAAAATCCGGGTCGGAAGCTCCGGTTCCACCCTCCAGTTCATGCTGGGCTTGGGCAGCATCGCGCAAGGGAGAGCGCCCGTGTACGCCGGCCATAAGGCGCTGAGAGAGCGGCCGATCGGGCCGCTTCTTCGGGCGCTGGGCAATCTCGGGGTCCAATGGGACGCCGCCAATTTCAGAATGCCGGTCACGATCTACCCCGGTGTCATCCGTGGAGGCCGCGTGCAAATTCCCGGCACGCTCAGCCAGTGGATCTCGGGCCTGCTGATTCTCGCTCCCTTCGCGAAGCAGGACACGATCGTCGAAGCGCTGCCCCCTTGCAACGAGCTTACATACGTCCGGCTGACGATCGAGATGCTGCGGCAGTTCGGCATCCAGGTGGAGGAAGCCGCCGGGGGGACGGAATGGAGAGTGCCGGCCGGGCAGACCTACCGCGCGGCGGAAATCCACATCGAACCGGATCTGTCGTCGGCGGCGTTCCTGCTCGTCCTCTCGGCCCTGTTCCCTGCGGACGTCGTGCTGCAAGGGATCTCGGGAGCCGGCACGCATCCCGAGAATAAAATTCTAGACTTGATGGAAGATTATGGACTCCCCCTGGTCTATACTGACAAGTATGACGGGCTGCGCATCCGCCACGCGGGCAAGCGGCCGTCCGGAGATTTGGAGATCGACATGCGGCACATCCCCGACCTCATCCCGGCTTTGACCGCGCTGGCGGCCGTATCCCAGGGAACGACCGTGCTCCGCAACATCGGCCCGGGCCGGCTGAAAGAATCCGACCGCGTCAGAGCCATGCGCCAACTCAACAAGATGGGGGCGCGCGTGGAAGAAATCGGCGACGATCTCGTCGTCGAAGGGGTCGAGCAGCTGCACGGGGCGCAGATCTCCACGTTCAACGACCATCGCGTGCAGATGGCGTTCACGCTTGCCGCGCTCAAGGCGGAGTCGCCCAGCCGGCTTACGTATCCGAATGCTCACCGGATCTCGTACCCCGAATTTTTCGACCATCTGGAAGCGTTGGGCGTCCAAGCCCATGTCGAGACCGTACACGCAGAGGAGGCCGTTCGCGCATGATCACAACGAATCGGGTCCGACCGGCCCGGCTGCTGCTGGATCGAATCGGCAAGGTCGATCCGGCCCGGCGGGCGATCACGGATCTCAGCGGCAACCCCTCTTACGCGCTGACCTACGGAGAGCTGAACCGGCTCTCGGACCGGGCCGCGCAAGGGCTGATCGAGCTGGGGGTGCGGGAAGGCGAGAACGTCGCCTATTTGCTGCCCAACGGCTGGGAGTTCGCCGCGCTGACCTTGGCGATCTGGAAGATCGGCGCCGTCGCCTGTCCGATGCTCCCGGCGCTCAGGGAGCGGGAAATTCCGTTCATCATGGAGAAATCCCAAAGCAAAATATTGGTCGTTCCTTCGGAATACCGGGGTTTTCGCTACGGCCCGCTCATTGACGGCATCCGCGGCCGGATGCCGGGTATGAAGTTCCGGATTACCATCGATTCAAGGGACCCGTCCGACGACCGGAGCGCGCTCGGGGGACTGGCGGCCAAGGAGCCGGATCTGGAAGCGATCCGCAAGCGGAAGCCCGGCCCCGACGCGCCCGCCCAGCTGCTGTTCACGTCGGGCACGACCGGCGAACCGAAAGGCGTGATCCACTCGCACGGTTCGCTCGGTCAAGCGCTGGACGCCCATGTCCGCACGCTCGGCCTGACGGCGGACGACACGATCTGGGTCCCGTCCCCCATGGCGCATCAGACCGGGTTCCTGTACGGGATGTCGCTGGCGATGTACATGGGGGCGCCGCAAGTTGCGCAGGCCGAATGGAGCGTGGAGACCGCCCGCCTCGCCATCGAACGGCACGGTGCGACGTTCGTGCAGGCGGCGATGCCGTTCCTGGCCGACCTCACCCGGGAAGACCGGCCGCCGCAGGGATTGCGCGTATTCATCGCCACCGGGGCTCCCGTACCCCGCAAGCTCGCGCAGGAAGCGTCCCGCCTCCTGTCGTGCAAAGTCGCAGGCGGCTGGGGTTCGACGGAGACGTGCATGATCTCCGTCGGCTCCGTGACCGACTATACGGAGGCTTCCTGGAATTCGGACGGCCGGGTCATGCCGGGACGGGAGATGAAAGTGACGGACGAAGACGGCCGCACGATGCCTCCCGGCCGCGAAGGTCTGTTCAAAGTAAAGACCCCCGCCATGTTCCTCGGATACTTGCATCATCCGGAATGGTACGAGGCGGCGATCGACGCCGAAGGGTTCTTCAACACCGGGGATCTTGCCGTCATCGACGAAGACGGCAACCTGCGGCTGACCGGCCGGGTCAAGGATGTGATCAACCGCGGAGGTGTGAAAGTGCCCGTGGCCGAGATCGAGAACTTGCTCTACCAGATGGAAGAAGTGCGCGATGCGGCCATCGTCGGCATGCCCGACCCGCGTCTTGGCGAACGGATCTGCGCGTACGTCTCGCTGAAGGAGCCGGGGCGAAAGCTCGTCCTGGAGGACGTGACCGCCTTCCTGAAGGAGCAGGGGCTTACGAAAATCTATTGGCCGGAACGTCTGGAAGTCATTGACGAGATGCCGCGCACGCCGACGGGGAAAATTCAAAAATACGTGTTGCGGCAGTGGATCGGGAAAATGGGGACGAGGTGAACATACGATGGACGAAGCGCTTTACACGCAACTGAAGGAAGAAGTCCGTTCCTACGTGAACGGACGGCTCCGCGAACTGTCCGAACGCATCGAGGAGAGCGGCGAGTGCGGTCCCGACATCTGGCAGGAGCTGCGGGAACGCGGATATTTGCGGCTGGCCGCGCCGGCGGAATACGGAGGCTTCGGCCTGAGCTTCACCCAATATTTGCAGCTGCTGGAGCTGTTCTCGCAATCCCACGGCTCTCTGCGGATGATCGTGCACGTGATGAACGGCATCTGGCGGCCGGTCGATTATTTGGCGAGCCCTCCGCAGCGGGAGCGGTTCGTAAAGCCGCTCGTGCGCGGCGAGATTACGGCGGCCTTCGCGCTTACAGAGCCGAACGCCGGTTCCGGCGCCGACATCCGCACGTCCGCCCGCAAGGAAGGAGACTCGCTCATCCTGAACGGGGAGAAGTGGCTGATCACGTTCGGCGACACCGCCGATTACTTGATGCTGTACGCCCGGATGGAAGGAACCCGGGGATATGAAGGGACGATCGCCCTGCTCGTGCCCCGATCGGCGGAAGGCGTGGAGATCGTTCCGATGCCGCCGACGCTCGGGCTCACCGGAACCGGGCACGCTCGCATCATCCTGAAGGAAGCGCGCGTTCCGCTCGACCATCTGCTCGGCGAGGTCGGACAAGGCTTGGCCAGCGCTTTGAACGGCTTTCTGGATCCGAGCCGCGTCTGCGTCGGCATGACTTGCGTCGGACTGGCCCAGCGAGCGTTCGATCTCGCCGTGGCGCGCAGCCGTGAGCGCGTGACGTTCGGCAAGCCGCTCAGCGAGCGGCAGATCGTGCAGACCTGGATCGCCGAGATGGCCACCGACATCGAAGCCGCCCGCCAGCTCGTCCTGTACGCCGGCCGGCTTCAGGACGTAGGCGCCCTGACGCCTCCGCCCGCGTCGATGGCCAAGCTGTACGCGCTCGAGATGCTGCAGCGCGTCACCGACAAAGCCCAGCAGATCTGGGGCGGCATCGGCTACTTCAAAGGCTATGAAATCGAGCGGATCTACCGCGACTCGAGAGCCCAGAAGTTCGAGGAAGGCACCGCGGAAATCCAAAAAGCGGTGATCGCCAAGCATTACCTGGCCGGAGAGAGGTGACGCCCGCATGGCCTCTTCCCTGCTGCTGCAGCCGGGCCGGATCGGGTCCCTCGCGCTGAAGCACCGCATCCTCATGGGCGCGATGCATCTCGGCCTGGAGGGGGATCGCGACGCCTTGCCCCGGCTCAAGGCGTTCTACGAGAAGCGGGCGCGCGGCGGCGCGGCGCTGATCATCACCGGGCTGACCGCCGTGCTGCCGGAAGGCGGCGGCCACCGCATGTTCTGCCTGACCGAGCCGGATCACCGCGATCAACTGCGCGAGCTGGCGGAAGCGGTTCGCCTGGCGGGCGGACGGATCGCGCTTCAGCTCGCGCACCAGGGCCGGTACGCCCGAAGCGAGGAGACGGGCCTTGCGCCGAAAGCCCCGAGCGCCGTCGCTTCGCGGCTGACGAAGGAGACGCCGGAGGCGATGAGCGCCGCCGACATCGCCCGGCTGATCGAAGCGTTCGCGGACGGCGCGGCCTTCGCGGCGTCCGCCGGTTTCGACGCGATCGAGATCATGGGTTCCGAAGGGTATCTCCTGAACGAATTCGTCTCGCCGCTTACGAACCTACGCACTGACGAATACGGCGGAGACCTGGAAGGACGAATGCGGGTCTGCCTGGAAATCGTCGAAGCGATCCGCGGGCGGGTCGGCGCGGGCTTTCCGCTGATCTACCGGATGTCGGGCGACGATCTGATGGAGGGCAGCACGACGATGGAAGAGACGCTCGAATTCGCCCGCCGGCTGGAGAAGAGCGGCGCGGACGCGCTCAACGTCGGGATCGGCTGGCACGAATCGACCGTTCCGACCGTCGGCGCCATCGTGCCCCCCGCGGCGTTCGCGCCGATCGCGGGAGCCGTCCGGAAAGCCGTCGGCATCCCCGTGATCGGAGCCAACCGCATCCATACCCCGGAAGTCGCGGAAGAAGCGCTGGCGCGAGGGGATCTGGATTTTATCGCTCCTGCCAGACCCTGGTTGGCCGACCCGTCGTTCGCGAGCAAAATCGCTGAAGGCGACCGGGAGGGGCTGAACGTCTGCCTCTCCTGCAATCAAGCCTGCCTCGACCACGTCATGGGTCGCCCGCCGAAGCCGGTCTCCTGCCTCGTGAATCCGGAGGCGGGACGGGAGTCGGAGCCGGTCCCCCGCGCGGAGAAGCCGCTGACGGTCGCCGTCGTGGGCGGCGGAGTCGCCGGCCTGCAGGCGGCCAAGACGGCTGCGGAGCGCGGGCACAAGGTGACGCTGTTCGAGGCGTCGGATCGTCTCGGCGGCCAGTTCCGGCTCGCTTCGGCGATTCCCGGCAAGCAGGTGTTCCGCGAGACGGTGCGTTATTACGAAGTCGCCCTGCGGCGGCTAGGCGTCGCGGTCCGGCTCGGCACCCGGCCCTCCGCGAGCGATCTGGCAGCGTTCGACCGGCTCGTGCTGGCGACCGGCGTAGAGCCGTTCGTTCCCGGGACGTTGCCGGGCTCGGATCTGCCCATTGTCTGCACCTATGCGCAGCTCCTAAGCGGAGAACGGCTCCCGGGGCGAAAGATCGTCATCGTCGGCGGCGGCGGGATCGGCTGCGACGTCGCGCATTATTTGGCCGAGACGGCGCGGCAGGACGGCGTCCGCATCACGCTCGTGTCGCGGGCGGAGAGGCCCGCCAAAGGCGTGGGCCCGACGACCCGGTGGGTGCTGCTCGGCGAACTCAGACGCAGTGGCGTTCATCTGTTAATCGGTTATCGCTGCGTCCGGATCGCCGAGAACGGTGTATGGGCGGAACGCGGCGGCGAGCGGCAGTTCGTGGAGGCCGACCAGGTCGTGCTCTGCACGGGGCAGCGGTCCCGGCGCGACGTCGCAGAAGAATGGCCGGAAGGACGTTCAGCCGAATGGGTCGGCGGCGCGACCGAAGCGGCTGAGCTGAACGCCGCGCGGGCAATCCGCCAAGCCTACGAGCTGGCCCTGACCCTGTAAAACGGAGACGGCTCTCGGCGTCCGTCACGCTCCCCGTGTCAGCCTGCGGACCTGGGAATCCCGAACCGGCGCATGCTGCCGAGCGATACATTCTCATTCAATCTCGTTCAATCCGATGCGGAAAGGTTGCGATCTTCATGGATTCATCCTTGTCGATGCAAGGCAAGAAAATACTCATAACCGGCAGTTCCCGCGGCATCGGCCGCGCCACCGCGCTCGCCTTCGCCAGGGCAGGCGCCGACGTCGCCATCCATTACCGGCGCGACGAAGCCGCAGCCGTCGCCGCGGCGGACGAAGTCCGCTCCTATGGCGTGAACGCGCTGGTCTGCAAAGCCGAACTGGAATCTCCGGCGGAGATCGACGCCATGTTCGACGCCGTCGCCGAACATTTCGGCGCGCTCGACGTCTTCATGGCGAATGCGGCCGCAACCGCCTTCAAGCCGGTGATGGAAATGAAAGACTACCATCTGGACCGGACGTATCAGGTCGTCCTGAAGAGCGTGCTCCACGCCGCGCAGCGGGCCGTACCCCTCATGGAGGGACGAAGCGGCCGGATCCTCACCGTCTCAAGCCTCGGCAGCCGGTTCGCGCTGCCCGTCTACGCGGGAATCGGCTCCGCCAAAGCTGCGCTGGAATCGCTCACGAGGTATTTGGCCGCGGAACTCGGCCCCAGGGGCATTACCTGCAACTGCATCTCCCCCGGCGTCGTGGAGACCGACTCGGTTCGCTTCTACGCCAAGGAGAACTTCGAGACGTTCAAGTCGAACGTGATCTCGCGCACGCCCATGGGCCGGCTGACCCAACCGGAAGATGTCGCGGGCCTGGCCCTGTTCCTCTCCAGCGACGCCGCTTCCTTCATCACCGGGCAAGTCATCGGAGTGGACGGCGGCTTGACGCTTATCTCGTACGGTCCAGACGGCCGATAAGCCGGCCATCCGGAGCGGCCGACGCCGCCCGGCACACTGCCGCGACCGGCACACCGCCGCGACCGGCACACTGCCGCGATCGGCACACTGCCGCGACCGGCACACTGCCGCGATCGGCACACTGCCGCGACCGGTACACTGCCGCGACCGGCACACTGCCGCGACCGGCACACTGCCGCGACCGGCTCCGCTCAGCACGCTGCCGCGACGCCTCCGATCAGCGGTCCGCCGGATAGACCAGCCCAATCTGCCTTCTCGCTTCGTCCGCGATCTCCAGCACGAGCAGCGAATGGGCGTGCGAATTCGTCCCGGACTCCGCTTGGCCGGCCGCGACCAGGCGGATGAACTCCTCGATCTCGTATCGCATGATCGGCTCGCTCTGCGGAACAGACACATCCTCCGTCCGTCCGTCGCGGTAGCGGATCTCCACCCGGGACGGACGGCTGATCCGTTCGATGAGCATACTGCCGTACTCTCCCTGAATCTCGGAGGGCAGCGCCGAATCGGTGATCTTGGAGAACGACACGACGGCCTCCATCGCCGGATACCGCAGCAGGATGCTGCCCGCGCCGTCGACGCCGGATTCCAGCATGACGCCCGAAGCCGTCACCGCTTCGGGCTTGCCGAACAGCACGACAAGCGGATAGAGCCCGTACACGCCGAGGTCCATGAGCGCCCCGTTCGAGAAGACGGGGTTGAACGCGTTCGGCAGCTCCCCGCGCCGATAAGCGTCGTACCTCGACGAATACTGGCTGTACCCGGCCGCATAGCGGCGGATCGGCCCCAGCTTCGGCAGATGCTCCCGGATCGCGCGGAAGTTCGGCATCAGCGTCGATTTCATCGCTTCCATCAAGACGACTCCATTCCGCCGGGCCGCCTCCGTCATCGCCCGGAATTCCCGCGCGTTCGAAGCCGCAGGCTTCTCGACCAGCACGTGCTTGCCGCCGTCCATACAGCGGATCGCCTGTTCCGCGTGCAGCGAATTGGGTGACGCGATATACACGGCGTCGAACGCGCCGCTCGAAGCGAACGCGTCCAACGAAGTGTAGGCGTGCGCCGCTCCGTGCCTCGCCGCGAATTCCTTCGCCCTCTCCTCCGTCCGCGAATAGACCGCCGCCAGCTCGAACGCCCCGAATTCGCGTCCCGCCGCTAGGAACTGATCGGTAATCCAGTTCGTCCCGATGATGCCGAATCGCACTTGGCCCTCCACCCTTCTCACCTCAAAGCCGTCTGTTGAACTCCATTATGGACGACTTTCCGTTTCCAATCCAGCCCGAACCGGCGATCGGCCCGAGCGGAAGGACAAGACGGCGGCCGCCAGCGCGATCGCGGCCAGACCGCCGGCGATCCACGGATGGTACAGCACCGTGGAGAAAGATT
>Ga0310834_100955_pt1 | contig 21983 bp, 23 predicted proteins | sample SM_ome_2_FD_201314 | JGI IMG/M metagenome (GOLD analysis project Ga0310834, IMG submission 201314) | Sorghum-adapted microbial communities enriched on stacked mutant (SM) sorghum from Joint BioEnergy Institute, Emeryville, California... ... | reverse complement strand
ACGCCGTCGACCCACCCGGACGACATACCGGTCACCATCCGCTCGCGGTGCCGGGTGGTGACGCTGCGTCAGCCGTCCGCCGCAGCGGTCGCCTCGGTGCTGCGCACCCGGGACGCGGTCGCCGACGATGTCGCGCAATGGGCGGCCGCAGCGGCGCAGGGGCACGTCGGGCGGGCCCGCCGGCTGGCCCGCGACCCGGACGCGCGGGCGCGGCGGGAGGCGGTTCTCGCGGTGCCGCGGCGGCTGACCGGGGTGGGCGCCTGCTTCGACGCGGCGAACGCGCTCATCGAGGCGGCCGAGGCGGAGGCCGCTGCGAGCGTGGCCGAGGCGGACGCCGCCGAGCGGTCGGCGCTGGAGACGGCGCTGGGCGCGGGTGGCACCGGGCGCGGCGCCGCGGGCGCCATCCGTGGCGCGGCCGGCCAGCTCAGGGAGTTGGAGCGGCGGCAGAAGTCGCGGCTCACCCGGGCTCAGCGAGACGCCCTGGACCGGGCGTTGGTCGACCTGGCCGGCTTCTACCGCGACGTGCTGGCGGTGCAGTTCGCCGAGCTTGCCGGCCGGCGGGGCGAGCCGGGCGGCGCGCGTGCGGAGCGGACCGGCGAGCCGGGTGGTAGTGAACCTGCCGTCCGGCCGGCGGTCCCCCTGGTGCACCAGGACGCCGCGCAGATGGTCGCGGCGGCGGCCCGGCGCTGGACCCCGGAGGGCACGCTGCGCCGCCTGGAGGCGGTCCTCGCCTGCCGGGACGCGATCGACGCCAATGTCAAGCCGCGCATCGCCGTCGAGGCGATGATGCTCGCTCTCTGGCGCGGCTGACCTCATCCGCCCGGGTCCATCCCGCCCTGGCCCGGTTGAGCACGAAAACGGCGTCGGTAAATGTTCGGTTTGCACGTATCGATCCCATGATCAACCCTTACCGGGGCAGCGCGTCGGTCGCGGAACGAGTACGGTGCGTGCCGGAGTGGGGAGGATCCTGGGTGAGGAGTTGCCGCCATGGCGGGCGAGATCGACGAGGCCTGGGTCGAGGAGGCGATCGAGCGCTACCGGCGGATCGAAGCCGTGCAGGCTGAGTTCGACAAGGCCGTGCGGGAGATGGAGGTGACTGTCCGCTCGCCGGACGACCTGGTCCAGGTGGTGGTCGCCGGTGACGGCACGATCCGGCAGGTGGCCGTCGTCGGCTCGCTGGCCGGCCGGACCAACCACGAGCTGTCCCGCGCGGTCCACTCCGCCGTCGCCGCCGCGGCCGACGCCGCACGCTGGGCCAGGCAGAAGCTGCGCGCCGAAACGTTCGCCGACTACCCGCCGCTGGAGGAGTCCTAGATGGACAGCTTGGCAGAGCTGGCGGCCCGGCTGGAGAACGCCGCCCAAGGCATGGCTTCGGCCAGCGCCGCGCTGGCCGCGCTCGACCCGGGTGACGTCGCGTTCGGGGCGGCCGCCCCCGGCCGGCTCGGTGAGACCGGGCGCACCCTGCACGCCCAACTGCTCGGTGCGGTCGGTGCCCGGTCCCGCGAGGCGACGGCGGCCGGCGCGCGCCTGGCGGATGCCGCTCAGGCGTTGCGCTGGGCGGCGGCGGGCTATCTCGACGTGGACGACGAAGCGCGCCGGCGGGTGACCTGATGGACGCCCTGGACCAGCTGGCCGGCCCGGCACACGATCTGCTGTCCAGGGTGGACGACGTCCTGGCCCGCGCCGGCGTGCCGCCCGATCATCCACTGGGGCCGCTGCTGCGCCGGCTGCGGGCGCTGCCCGGAGCCGCGGTCAGCGCGGTCGCCGCGCTCCGTCCGGGGCCGTTGGCCGCGGCCGGGTCCGCGCTGCGGGCGCTGTCTGGTCAGTACGCTCAGCCAGCCGTGAGCGCGCCGGACTGGCGGGGCCCGGCCGCCGAGGCGTTCCGGGCGCGCTGGGCGGCGCTGGGCGCGTACGTCGAGCAGGGCCTCGCCCACCGGCTGGCGGAGACGGCGGCCTACGCCGAGGAGGTGGCCGGCTGGGTCACCCGCACCCGGCTCGCCACCGCCCGTGCCCTGGCCACCGTGATGACCTCGGCGGAGGCGGTGGCGCTGGCCACCGGGGTGGAGCCGGTCGAGGCGGCGTCCGCCGCCGCGGAGATAGCCCGGCGCGTCCTCGGCACGGTCGCGGATGCGTACGCCGAGGCCGACCTGTTGCTGCAGGCATGGTCGGGCCGCCTCGCCGAGCTGCCGTTCCCGCTGCCCGCCGCGGCGCCCCCCACCTCCGGGGTACTCGACGTGCCGCTGTGACCGACCGGCGTACCAGGCCTGAATGCCGCTGGCATGGCAACGGCGTCGCACCTGGAGGGCGGACCTCCAAGTGGCGACGCCGTGGCCGTCCCCTGCACCCCCCGCAGGCCTGCGACGGGAACGCATCACTCCCGTCGCCTCAGTCAACACTGTGCCGCCGACGTTTTGTGTCGTTCATGTACCGGATCCGCCGATCGTCCGAACGCGGTTTGGACGACTGGCCAGCCCGGCACACCCCGGGCGTACGCTGTCCCGGTGGGGATGGTTTGCGCTGTCAGCTTCAACCGGTACGGCCGCCTCTACTATCTCGACCCCGGGGAGCTCCAGGTCCGCGTCGGCGACCGCGTGCTGGTCCCGACCGACGAGGGCACCGAGGTCGCCGAGTGCGTCTGGGCGCCGGAGTGGGTGGACGGGGACACCAGCGGCTTCCCCCGGCTGGCCGGCCTCGCCAGCGAGGAGGACCTGCGCCGCGACGAGGCGCGGCGCAAGCGCAAGGCCGAGGCGAAGGTGGCCGCGAAGCGGCTCATCCGCGAGCACGGTCTGCCGATGAAGGTGGTCGCCGTTGACCACGTGCTGGACGGCCAGTCCGGCGGGGCCCGCACCACGATCTACTTCACCGCCCCGCACCGGGTGGACTTCCGGTCGCTGGTCCGCGACCTCGGCGCCACGCTGCGCTGCCGGGTGGAGCTGCGCCAGCTCTCCGCCCGGGACTCGGCGCGGGTGCAGGGGGGCATCGGCTCGTGCGGCCGTGACCTGTGCTGCGCCACGTTCCTGACCGACTTCGAGCCGGTCACCATCCGGATGGCCAAGGACCAGGACCTGCCGCTCAACCCGCTGCGCATCTCCGGCGCATGCGGCCGGTTGATGTGCTGCCTGAAGTACGAGCACCCGTTGTACGCCGACAGCCACGCCTACCCGGCGACGGGCGCCAAGGTGGAGACGCCCGAGGGGCCGGGCCGGGTCGTGTCCCGGCACCCGCCGAGCGAGACGGTCGGGGTCCGGCTCAACAGCGACGGCCGGGTGGCCCGGTGCGCGCTCTCCGAGGTCTGCGGCTCGCGGAAGGCCTACGAAAGCCGCTGACCCGGCGCCGGCTGATCCCGCGCCCGCTGATCCCGCGATCTTGCAGTTGTGCACCCCGAAAAAAGCGACATGTCAGCGCTTTTCGGGGTGCACAACTGCAAGATCGCGGGGGAGGTGGATGGGTGGCTCGGCGAGGCGGGGGCGCAGCGGCTGGGCGGGCACCAGCCAGGAGCTGTCCGCCGGCGCGTCCGGGGCAGGCGTCCACTTACGACAGATGGTGTCCACCGCGACCGGGTAGATGGTCAGGCTGCCGTCGCGCGCGATGTGCAGGCGCAGGAAACACTTGGCGTCGTCGATGCCCTGGCTGGAGAACAGCTCGTTCAGGTTCACCCCGAAGGCACCGGCGACCAGCAGGTACGCGGCCACCAGCCCGCTGCCCAGCAGGCTGACCACCGGGCCGTAGATGACCGCGGTGGCGGCCAGCGGCGCCGGCCACGCCCAGTCCACGAAGGGCAGCATCAACCAGACCCAGGTGCCCAGCCCGGCCAGCCCGAGGTGGACCAATCCGTGGCCGATGCCGAGCAGCCAGTGCCGGACATGGCGCTTGCCGCCGGCCGTGGGCGGCTTCGCGAACAGCACCGCGCCGAGCATGGTCAGTACGACCATCACCGCCAGCGGGATGCTGAACAGCCGCAGCGCGCTGCCGCTGGCCTTATGCGACACGCCCACCATGGCGAGCATCAGCAGCGCGTGTACCGTGCCGATCAGCGCCGCGAAGCCCGGGTTGCGCCACGGCAGGCGCAGGAACACGCTCCAGGCGTACCGCCGGGACCGCTGCTTGCTCGGGAAGCGCCCGGCCAGGTCGTACTCCTTGCTCGTGCTGGCCCGGCGGACGAGCGTGTCCGTTGGCGGAACGGCGATCCGTTCGGGCAGGTGGTGGGTGGGGTAGAGGTAGGCCCCGCCGCCGCCACAGGTGACCAGCTGCCGGTCCGGTCCCGCGTACCGGGCATAGTGGTGCAGGTCGCCGGCGAGCATGACCTTCACCTGTGCCCCGGTCGGGTCGAGGATCGTCCGCAGGAAATAGTCCACTGTGTCGTACGCCTTGGGCCGGTCCACGGCCTGGACCCAGCTCGGGGTGGGCACCACCAGGATGACCCGGTCGTCGGGGCCGAGCTCGCGGGCGGCCTTCTCGAAGTAGAGCAGCTGCGGATCGTCCACATAGGCGCCGGACTGGATGTCGATGGCGAACAGCCGCCAGTTCTGCGGCAGCCGTATCGCGAAGTACGACCGGTTCTGCGCCAGCCGCCAGCCGCCGAAGTGGTCGGCCCGCATCTTCACGAACAGCCGCAGGAAGGCGGTCAGCCCGTCGTACCAGTCATGGTTGCCGGGCACGGCGTAGAGGGTCGGCGGCGGTCCGTCGGCGGGCGGGACCGGTAGCGCGGCCGTGTACGGGCCCTTGCACCGGTCCTCGTAGGCTTCCGCGCTCGCCGTCGGGTAGACCTGGTCGCCGCCCATCAGCAGGACCTGGCCGCGGGGCAGCCTGACGGCCGAGGAACCGCCGCCCTCCGCCGCCCCGCCGTCGACGTCCAGGTGTGGCTGCGCCAGCAGGTACGCGATGGAGTAGGTGCCGTGGAAGCCGTCACCGAGGTCGGCCACGTAGTCCAGCCACAGCTCTCCGTCAGTCCCCGGCTCGTCGTTGACCCCGTCGGGCAGGGCGTGCTGCAGCTCCCGTTTGTCCAGGTAGGCGCCGAAGAGTGCGGACAGCAGCGCCCGCAAGCCGGTGGAGAGCAGCAGCATGGGTGCGAGCCACGGCACCGGCGGGCGGGGCGTGAAGCCGAGCTCCTTGGGGTCCAGGCTGCTCGGCCGGCGGGCGGGGTCGGCGGGACCGGTCACGGCTGTGCAGACTAACCCCTGACACGTCCGAAACGGCGTGTCGCGTACACTTGCTCAAGTTGCCGCCTTAGCTCAGTCGGCAGAGCGGCTCACTCGTAATGAGCAGGTCGTCGGTTCGATTCCGACAGGCGGCTCGGCAACTCGACGCGCTGGTCGCGGCCAGGTTCCTGACCGCCGGGAGCCGGCCGACCGGTGTCTGCGCGACCGGCGCAGCGGCGGACCGGGGCGGTATCGGCGTGGCTTCGAGTCTCGTCAGTACCATCCTGGTATGGCAGAAAAGGTGACCCTCAGCCTGAGTGCCGATACCCTGGCCCGCGCTCGGCGGGCAGCCCGCCGGGAGGGGGTGAGCCTGTCCGGGTGGTTCGAGCGGGCGGCCCGCCGCGAGCTGTTGCGCGACGCAGCCATCCACCACGACGAATGGCTGGCGGCCAACCCCGAGGTGCGGGAGGAGCTGGACAGCTTCGACCGGTTCGCCGAAGCGCTCGACGCCAGCTGGTCAGACATGGCAGGTGCGGCATGAACCGGGGGGAGATCTGGACCATCGGCGGCCATGGCGACCTGCGCTACCGGGTGGTGGTGCTCTCCGGGGGCACCCACAACGACCGGCCCAGTGCGTCGCCGTTCTGCGCGCCGATCGTCCGCCAACGCGGCACCACCGACCTGCCGCCCTTCGTGGTGCCGCTGGCCGAGACCGATCCGCTGGCCGGTGTCGTGGTCGTCAACCGGATGCGCCGGCTGCGGCCGCCGGCCGGATCGGAGCGGCTGGGGATGGCCACCGGGGCCACCATGGCCCGCCTCAACGAGGCCGTACGCGATCTGTTCGAGCTTTGACCGGGTCTGAAAACGGGCCTGGGGCGGGCTCACGGAGGTGTGGGGGGCTGCGCCCGCCCCAGGCGCCGTAGTGCCCTAGCGGTGCGGGTGGGTGGAGGGTGGGCCGCTAGGACGATTCGCGGGCGGTTCGCCCGCCTGGCTGGGCTTGTCCGGGGCCGGGTTCGCCGTCCGCTCGGCGGCTCCGGTCGGGTGGGCCGTGGGCGCCCCGCCCTTGTCGCCTTGCTGCAGCAGCTTGTCGCAGAACTTGTCGGCGTTGTCGCGGTCCCTGCCGGTCCGGGCCGCCAGCTCCTGGAACTTGGACTCGCCCAGCGCCTTGCCGCGGTGCTCCGCGTCCCGGCCGATGTAGTCGTTGCACAGCCAGTACAGCCCGGGCGGCATCCCGGACGGGACGGCCGCCCGGCTCGGCCGGCCGGCCGGGTGGCTGGCCGGGGTGCCTGACGGGTGCGCCTTGGCGGCCTGGCTGTGCGAAGCGGCGGGGCCGGTAGAGTGCTGCGTTCCGGGGATGGTCCCGGTGGACGCGGCGAGGGCGACCCCGCCGACGCCGACCACGGTGGCGGCGAGCGCGGCGGCCTTCACGGTCAGCAGCTTCGCTAGTGCAGTTTTGATCATCGAGCGCCTCTGCGGTAGGGGAACAGAACCACGACGAGCAGCCCGGAACGCGGCGACGGCCATCTCCTCCCGCGCCAGCTCGTCGCCGCGGCCAGGCGCCTTGGCCGCGGCGAGCAGGCCGGCGAGCGGATGGTCGCCGGTGCCACGACCGTCCCGCAGGAGCCGCTCGGCGGTCCTGCGGTCGATCGAGGACTTTCGGCTACGGGTGCTCATCTCACTCCTCTCAGCGCCACAGCCGGCAGAGTCGTCACACGCTCCCCTGCGATCTGCCCAGAATCGGGTTGCGCCGCCGTGGCGGCGGCCCGCCGTCCCGGCTCATTTCCTGGGCGAGCTGGCGCAGTCCCCGGTACGCGGCGGTGCGTACCGCCCCGGCGCGCTTGCCCAGCACCTTGCCGGCGGCCTTGGCGTCTAGGCCGACCACCGCGCGCAGGAGCACCGCCTCCGCCTGGTCGCGGGGCAGCGTGGCGATGAGCGCGAGCGCGGCCCGGGTGGCGACTGCGTTGACGGCCTGGTCGGCGGTGTCCTGGGCGTCCGCGAGGTCGGCCAGCACGTCGACCGGCAGCGGCAGGCTCGGCCGCCGGCGCATGCTCCGTAGGTGGTCCAGGGCGCGGTGCCGGGCGATGGTCGCCGTCCAGCCCCGGAAGGCGTCCCAGTCCCCGCGGAACGTGGTCAGGTCGCGGGCGATCTGCAACCACGCCTCCGACGCCACGTCATCGGCGTCCTCCCCGACCAGCACCCCCAGGTAGCGCACGAGCTTCGGCTGCAACTCCCGGTAGATGGTCCGGAACGCGTCCTCGTCGCCATCCAGTGCGCGGCGGAGAGCCTCTTCGAAGGCGTCCGCGGCGGCGTCCATTCGGCGATGGCCCTTCGTGGCTAGGTGACCGGATAAGGCCGGCGTTCGCGCCGGGCCCAACCCCAGCGACCCGAGCGCGAACGCCATTCTGCACAGCGCCGCCGGGCGGGAAAACGTCACCCGGCCATCCCAGGCTCGCGTGAACCGGACACCGGGGCCGTCGCCGCGCACCAGGGTAGAACCTGGTCGCCTTCGGGTGTCGTGAGTCGGACCGCTCAATTCCGGGTACTCCCGAGCCAGCGCACCATAGACCTGGGGGGAAGGTGATCGTCGATGGGCGGTGAGCTGCGTCCGGTGCTGGTGGCCACCCCGCCAGGACTGCTGCTCCTCGCCGCCCTCTTCGACACCGCGGGCTTCATCGGCGGGTGGCCGTTCTTCGGCGCCGTGGGGTTCTGGGTGCTCGCCGCGGGCGCCGCCGCCTCTGCGGTGGCCAGCCTGCTCGGGCTGGCCGACCTGTTCGCCCTGCCGGTGCGCTCTGCGGCCCGACGGTCGGCCACCACGTACGGCTTGGTGCACATCTGGTCGCTGGGGCTGCTCGCCCTGGTCTGGCTGGCCCGAGCCGGCACCGAGCACCACCGTGTCGGTGCTGGGAAGTTCCTCGTCGAGCTGCTGGGCTTCGCCGGTATCGGCGTCGCCCGCTGGCACGGCTCGCCGGTTCCCTGGCGCGACCCGCGCCCGTCCCGATCACGGTCCTGACCACCTTGCCTGGTTGGGGAGATTTTGGCGTTTCGCCGCCACGACACGCGAGAAGGTCCCCAATCGACCTGGACGACCTATTGACCCATGTGGCCGGGTAAGACTAGCGTGCCGGCTATGACATCGATGTCATGACCCGATCGGACCTTCTTGTCGCGGGAGGGAACGTGCCGGTGACCATGCCGACCCGGAACCCGGGGGCCGATCGATGAGCGAGGCGCTCCCCGAGCCCCAGCTGCTGCCGCCGAACCAGGTCGAGCACTTCTACCGCGGCGGCGACCGGATCACGGCGATGCGCGGCGGCTCCTTCGGCCTCTACCGCCCCGAGGAGTGGATCGCCTCGGTGACCACAATGGCCGGTCAGGAGGCGCTGGGCCTGTCCCGGCTCGCCGACGGCACGCTGCTGCGCGACGCCATCGCCGCCGACCCGGAGGGCTGGCTCGGCCGGGCCCACCTCGACGCGTACGGAACCTCGACCGAGCTGCTGGTCAAGCTGCTGGACGCGGGCGAGCGGCTGCCCGTCCACGTCCATCCCGGCCGGGCCTTCGCCCGCCAGCACCTCGGCCTGCCGCACGGCAAGACCGAGGCATGGATCGTCCTGGAGGCGGACGAGGGTGCCAGGGTGCGGCTCGGCTTCGCCGACCCGATGCGGCTGGCCGACGTCCGGGCGATGGCCGAGGCCCAGGACACCGAGGCGCTGGTTGGCGCGTTGCGGGCCCGTCCGGTCCGCCCCGGAGACGCGGTGCTCGTGCCGGCCGGCCTGCCGCACTGCATCGATGCCGGCCTGCTGGTGCTGGAGCTGCAGGAGCCGACCGACCTGTCGATCCTGCTGGAGTGGTCCGGCTTCGCCATCGACGGCCGACAGCAGGGACATCTGGGGCTCGGCTTCGACCTGGCCTACCAGGCGCTGCGGCTGGACGCACTGGACCAGGCCGAGCTCGACCGCCTGGTGGTCGACGGCGCGCAGGTGGCGGACACGGATCTGGCCAACCTGATGCCGGCCGCGGCCGACCCGTACTTCCGCGCCCACCGGCTGCACTCCACACAGGCCAGCGGCACGGTGGAGGCGGGCTTCGCGGTGCTGCTGGTGACCGGCGGATCGGGGCACCTGGTGAGCGCGGCGGCGGACCGGCTGGCGGTGCGGCGCGGCAACGCGGTGGTGGTGCCATGGCGGGCCGGCGCGTGGCATCTGGAGGGCGAGGTGGACGGCGTGGTGTGCCGGCCGCCACTGCCCACACCGGCGGGGACCGACTGATGACCGGTACCCAGCTGGCGGTCGGTGTCGACATGGGCACCACCCGGGTGAAGGCCCTGGCGGTGGACCTGACCGGGGCGGTGCGCGGTGAGGCGGAGCGGCGTACGCCGTGGCGGCACGACGGGGAGCGGGCCGAGGTCGACCCGGTCGAGCTGGCCACCCTCGGAATCACCGTGGCGGCCGAGGCGGCCTCCACAGTGGAGGCCAGCGTGATCGGCGTCGGCGTGACCGGCATGGCCGAGACCGGGGTGCTGGTCGACGCCCAGGACCGGCCGCTGGCCCCGGCCATCGCCTGGCACGACCCGCGGGCCGACCTGGAGACCATCGCCCAGCAGATCGGCACGGCCGAGTTCCAGGCGACCACCGGCCTGCCGCTGACCGCGCTGCCCTCGCTCGGCAAGCTGCTGTGGCTGCGGCGGCACGTCTCCGACACCAAGTCCGCGGTCCGCTTCTACTCGGTCGGGGAATGGGTGGTGCGCCGGCTCGGCGGCGCGGCCGTCGCCGAGCTCTCCCTGGCCAGCCGCACCGGGCTGCTGGAGCTTCAGCGGGCCCGGCCGTGGGACGCCGCGTTCGGGCTGCTCGGCTGCCCGCCGTTGCTCGGCGAGCCGGTGGTGGCCGGCACCCCGGTCGGCACGGCGCACGGCCCGGACGTGCCGGCGGCACTGCAGGGTGCGGTGCTGACGGTGGCCGGGCACGACCACCAGACCGCCTCGTACGGCGTCGGCGCCGCGACCGACGGCGCGCTGTTCGACTCGCTCGGCACCGCCGAAGGCCTGGTACGCACGATCCGCGCGCCGCTGCCACCGGAGCGCGTCGGCGAGCTGGCGGCGCAGGGCATGTCGGTCGGCTGGGGGGTCATCGCCGACCACCTGTGCATCCTCGCCGGGCTGCCGACCGGCCTCACGCTCGACCGGGTCGCCGGCATGGTCGGCGCGACCACCGTCACCGAGCGGCACCGGCTGGGTGAGCAGGCGGCGCAGGCGGTGCCCCCGCCGGCGCTGAGCCTGGCCGACCTGCGGTACGAGGCCTTCGGCATCAGCGGTATCACCGACGGGACCACGCCAGCCGTGCTCTGGCGCTGCGTCGTGGACGGTTTGGCGACCCGGTCGGCGCAGACGGTCGCCCGCATGGACGCGGTCGCCGGCCGGCACAGCCGGGTCGTGGTCGGCGGCGGCTGGCTGAACAACCCGGCCGTGCTCGCCGCCAAACGGCGCCAGTACCCAGAGATGCGGGTGACCGACCTCGCCGAGCCCGGCGCGTACGGCGCGGCGCTGATGGCCGCCGGCGCGGCCGGTCATCCGATATTGCCGGATCACGAGAGGTAGTGCATGCCCTTCAGCCTCGACCAGATCGCCAGCGACACCGGGCGGTTCGCGATCCTCGCCATGGACCAGCGCGGCACGCTGCGCAAAATGCTGAACAAGGCGGGCCAGCCGGCCGGCGACGCCGACATGTCATCGTTCAAAGTGGACGTCATCGGCGCGCTGTCATCCGCGGCCACCGGCGTACTCACCGACGTCGAGTACGGCGTCGCGGCGGTACGCGCGGCGAACGCCCTCGCGCCGGGTGTCGGCCTGCTCATCGCCAGCGAGTGGTCACCGCAGCGCGAGTACCACGGCGAGGTGGTCAACGAGTACGACCCGGCGCGCGGCCCGTGGTTCGTGGCCGACCACGGCGGCGTGGCGTTGAAGTTCCTGGTGCGCTGGCGGCCCGACCAGTTGCCCGGGCAGTCGGGACCGCGGCGGCCGTCCGGGGACGGCGGGCGGAACCTGGCCCAGGAGACGGTCGACGCCGTGCGCGCGGCCGTGGACGCTTGCCGGGCGTACGGTATGCCCTCGGTCATCGAGCCGCTGGTGGCCCGGCGCCCCGAAGACGACCCGGCGCTGGTCAAGCAGTTGGTCATCCGCTCCGCGGAGGTGCTCGCCGGCCTCGGCCCGGACCTGCTCAAGCTGGAGTGGCCGGGCGACGCGGACGGCTGCGAGCGGCTCACCAAGGTCTGCGGCAGGGTGCCCTGGGCGCTGCTGTCGTCCGGCGTGACGTACCAGAGCTTCGTCGACCGGGTGCTGGTCGCGATGGACGCCGGGGCCAGCGGCTACATCGCCGGCCGGGCGTTCTGGGGCGAAGCGGTGGAGCTGACCGGCGCCGAGCGGCGCCGCTTCCTGCGCACGACCGGGCTGGAGCGGATCACCGCGCTCAACGCGGCGGTCGCCGGCCGCGGCCGGTCGTGGCGCGAGGTCGCTGGGAGGTGACTGGGAGGTGACCACAGTGGACGGCAACGGGGCCGCGACTGTGCCGGTGCTCAGCGCGCACCGGGTGGTGAAGACATTCGGCCAGGTACGCGCGCTGCGCGGCGCGTCGTTCGAGGCGTACCCGGGTGAGGTGACCGCGCTGGTGGGCGACAACGGCGCGGGCAAGTCCACGCTCATCAAGATCCTGGCCGGGGCGCTCCCGCCGGACGAGGGCGAGGTGCGGGTGGACGGCGAGCTGGTCCGATTTGCCAACCCGCACGACGCCAAGGACCGCGGCATCGAGACGGTGTACCAGGACCTGGCGCTCGCACCTGACCTGGACGCCCCGGCGAACGTGTTCCTCGGCCGGGAGATCCGCCGCTTCCGGTACCTGCACAACCACGCCGAGATGCGCCGGCGCACCGCCGCCGCGTTCCGCGAGCTGGGCGTCGGGCTGGTGCAGGACATGCGGGCGCCGGTGGCGGCGTTCTCCGGTGGCCAGAAGCAGTCGGTGGCGATCGCCCGGGCGGCGATGTGGGCGTCGAAGGTCATCATCATGGACGAACCGACCGCCGCGCTGGGCGTCATCCAGACCGAGAAGGTGCTCGACCTCATCAAGCGGGTCCGCGACCGGGGAATCGCGGTCGTCTTCATCTCCCACAACCTGCCCGAGGTGCTCCAGGTAGCCGACCGCATCGAGGTGCTGCGGCTGGGCAGCCGGGTGGCCCGGTTCCGCCGTGGCGAGTCCGATGTGGACCGGCTGATCGCGGCGATCTCCGGCGCCTACACCAACGAGGAAGAGGTGACCGCGGCATGAGTACGGAGACCGAGCCGGCAACCGTGGCCGCGGAGGAGGTTACGCCGCACCGGGAGCCGGTGCTGCGTACCGTGGTCCGCAACCCCACGGTGGTCACGTTCGCGGTGCTGGTCGTCATCATCCTGGGCTTCACCGTGGCCGAGCCGTCGCTGTTCTTCCAGGGCGACAACTTCCTGCAGATCGCGCAGAACGTCGCCATCCTGACCGTGGTCAGCGTCGGTACCACGTTCGTCATCATCACCGCCGGTGTCGACCTGTCCATCCCGGCCGGGATCGTGCTCGGCGAGGTCTTCTCGGTGAAGGCGCTGGCCATGGTCGGCGGGCTGGACGCGGACGCGGACGCGACCAACGCCGGGTACATCCTGGCGGCGCTGGCCGGCGGGGTGCTGGCCGGGCTGGTCATCGGCGGGATCAACGGGCTGGTGGTGGCGTACCTGCGGGTGCCGCCGCTGCTCGCCACGCTCGGCACCCTCGGCGCCGGGCTGGGCATGGCGCTGGTTCTGCAGAAGGGCGTCAACACGGCCACCTACGCCTTGGATCCGGTCGGCCACGGGCACCTCGTCCCAGGCGTGCCCAACCTGATCTGGATCGGCTTGATCGCCGTCGTCGCGGGCTTCGTGCTGTTGCACATGGCGGTCTTCGGCCGGCACACCTACGCCATCGGATCCAACCCGGAGTCGGCCCGCCGGGCCGGCATCAACGTCGAGCGGCACCTGCTCAAGGTCTACCTCATCGGCGGCCTCACCTCCGGCATCGCCGGTTTCCTGTCCGTGTCGTACTTCAGCACCACCAGCATCGGCGGGCACTCGACCGACAACCTGCAGGCGATCACCGCGGTGGCGCTCGGCGGGACCAGCCTGTTCGGTGGCATCGGCTCGATCATCGGCACCCTGATCGGCGTGTGGATACCGGCGATCCTCAACAACGGCCTGGTGATCACCGGTGTCCAGCCGTACTGGCAGCAGGTGGCCGTGGGCTTCGTGCTGATCGCCGCCGTCTGGTTCGACCAGCTGCGTCGGCGTTCCCGTGACCGCTTCTGAGCAACCCTGTCCACGAAGGAGGAATGTCATGCGTGACCGAAGACGCGTGGTCGGTTCAGCGGTTCTCGCCGTCGGGCTGATGCTCACCACCGCTTGCGGCGGCGACGACTCCGGCTCGTCGGGCAGCTCGGGCGGCGGTGGCCTGGCGGGCAAGAAGTTCGTGCTCATGCAGGGCGTCAAGGGCGACCCGTTCTACATCTCCATGGAGTGCGGGGCCAAGGAGAAGGCCAAGGAGCTCGGCGTCGACCTGCAGGTGCAGGGTCCGGACAAGTTCGACGCCACATTGCAGAACCCGCTGCTGGACGCGGTGGCGGCGAGCAAGCCGGCCGCGTTGCTGGTCGCGCCGAACGACGTGAAGGCGTCGGCCGCGCCGCTGAAGCGGATCCAGGAGCGTGGCACCAAGGTCGTGCTGGTCGACACCACGGTGGACGATCCCAGCATCGGCGTGTCCCGGATCGCGACCGACAACAACCTCGGCGGGCAGAAGGCCGCCGAGGCGCTCAACACCCTGCTCGGCGGGGCCAAGGGCAAAGTGCTGGTGGTCAGCGTCGACCCGGGCATCTCGTCCACCGACGCCCGGGTGGCGGGCTTCAACGAGGCGGTGAAGACCAAGTACACCAACTTCACGCTGGCCTCCGACACGCAGTACTCGCACAACTCGCCGCAGACCGCGGCCAGCGTCATCCAGGCGGAGCTGCGACGCAATCCGGACCTGGTCGGCGTCTTCGCCACCAACCTGTTCACCGCGCAGGGCGTCGCCACCGGCATCCGCGCGGCGGGCAAGAGCAACCAGGTGAAGGTGGTGGGCTTCGACGCCGGACCGGACCAGATCAAGCAGCTGCAGGCCGGTGACGTGCAGGCCCTCGTCGCGCAGAAGCCGTACGACATCGGCGTGCAGGGCGTGGAGCAGGCGGCGAACGCGGTGGAGGGCAAGCCGGTAACGGCGAAGATCGACACCGAGTCGCTCATTGTCACCAAGGACAACCTCAACGATCCCGAGGTCAGCAAGTACATCTACAAGGACAGCTGCTAGCCGCCGTACCTCCAGGGAGGGCGGCCGCCAGCGCCCCCTCCCTGGAGGTGAACAGGAGTGATATGCAACTCGGCACCGTACGCAGGCTCACCCGGCTCGCCACCACCGACGGGTTCCTCTGCATCGCGGCGATGGACCACCCGGAGAACTATGTGGAGCTGTTCGACAAGGACGTCTCCCGTGTGCCGCACGAGACGGTCGTACGCTCCAAGTTGGAGCTCGCCGCCGAGCTGGCCCGGCACGCCTCCGGGCTGCTGCTGGATCCAGTCTGGTCGCTCGGCCCGGCGATCGCCACCCGGACCCTGCCCGGCACGGTGGGCCTGGTGGCGCCCATCGAGCAGCTCACCTACACCGGCTCGGGCTTCGCGCTGGACACCCGACTTCGTCCGAAGTGGACTCCAGAGAAGATCGCGAAGCTCGGCGTGGACGGAATCAAGCTGTACCTGTCCTACCGTGCCGACCTCCCCGAGGTCGCGGCAGAGCAGCGCAAGCTTGTCGCCGACCTGGTCTCCACCTGCCGCACCCTGCAGATGCCACTCATCGTTGAGCCGATCTGGTACCCGCTGCCGGGTGAAGATCCGGCTGAATCGGCCGTGCAGCGGCAGCGCGCCGCCGCGATCGTCGCCGCGGCCGCGGAGTTCAGCCTGCTCGGCGTGGACGTGCTCAAGGTCCAGTTCCCCGGGTCGGTGGCGTCGGCGGCGCAGCGCGCGTCGGCCCAGGCGGCGGCCCGGGACCTGGCGGCCGGGGTCGGCGTGCCATGGGTCCTGCTCAGCGAGGGGGCCGGGTTCGATGACTTCGCCGTGCAGATGGAGATCGCTGCACGGGCCGGGGCCAGCGGCTACATCGCCGGGCGGGCGGTGTGGGGCGACGCGGTGGGCAACCTGCCGGAGGCCGAGCGGCTGCGCGGGCTGGCGCGCGCCGGAGAGCGGCTGGACACCCTGACCGCGATCGTCCGGGCGAACGGCCGCCCGTGGCAGGAGGCGATGCCGGTGGACGCGGCGATCGCCGCGTTCCCGCCCGACTGGTACGAGGCGTACGGGTCGTAGGCGGGGTGGCCGCGGCAGGGGCGCGGTCGGTGGCGGTGCGTGGTCGGTGGCCGTGCGGGGCGCGGCCGGCGGCGGGTGCGGGCGCGGTCGGCGACGTCGCCGGGCTGGCGAGCCAGTAGGGTGGACAACGATGTCAAAGGAGGACCGGGTTGCTGGTCGCGACCCCGAACATCGCGGTTGACCGCACCGTACGCGTGTCCGAGCTGCGGCCCGGCCATGTGATGCGCCCCGCCCGCGCAGTGGTGACCGCGGGTGGCAAGGGTCTCAACGTCGGCCGGGCGTGGCACGCGCTGGGGGCCGGCGAGCGCGCGACGCTGGTCGGCTTCCGCGGGCGGACCGACGCCGATCTGCTGGACCGGCTGTTCGCGGCAGAGCCGGTGCACTTCATCGGGGTGGATGTCCCGGGAGAAGCCCGGGTGGCCACCATCTACCTGGAGCAGTCCGGCCGGGTGACCGTGCTCAACGAGCCCGGTCCCGAGCTGACCGGCGACGACTGGGCGCGGTACGAGCGGGCGGTCGCCGCGCAGCTGGCCACCGGCCGGCACCGGACGCTGGTCTGCGCCGGCAGCCTGCCACCGGGGGCGCCGGACGACGGGTACGGCCGGATGGTCCATATTGGCCGCCGGGCGGGCGTTCGGGTGGTGGTGGATGCCTCGCGCGCCGCGCTCGCCGGTTGCCTCGGTGCAAAGCCCGACCTGGTGACGCCGAATCTCGCCGAGGCCGAGTCCGTCCTGAATGGATCTGCGGCCGGGGGATCCGATGTCGAGGCGGTGGACGGCGCTGGGCTGGACGCGCAGCGACGCGCCAGTGCCGCGGTCCAGGCACTGTGCGAGCGCGGTGCGCGTCGCGCGGCGGTCACCGCGGGGGCCGCCGGAACGGCGTACGGCGATGCGGAGGCAGTGGTGTGGGTGCCTACGCTTAGAGTCGCTGTGGTGAACCCGATCGGTGCCGGCGACGCGTTCGTGGCCGGGCTGGTGCACGCGCTGGAAGGCGGTGCCAGCGGGGTGGCGGCGGCCACCTTCGCGGTGGCCACCGCGACGGCGTCGGTCGAGCAGGAGCTGGCGGGCGGGCTGGACCCCAGGCGGGTACGGGAAATCGTCAGACAACTGAGCGGGGGCGGTGAAGTCATGACCGAGCGCGTGCGCGAGGGCGCAGCCAGTGGCACGTCCGGGCTTCCCGCCGCGAGCCGGGCCACCCGGGAGCAACCGTGACCGGGCGGCGGCCGACGTTGAAGGACGTCTCGGTGCTGGCCAGCGTGAGCATCAAGACCGTCTCCCGCGTGATCAACAACGACCCGGCGGTGGCGGCCGGCACCGCACGGCGCGTGCAGGCGGCCATCGAGGAGCTGGGGTTCCGGCCGGACCCGGTGGCCCGCTCGCTGCGGGTGGGCCGCGACGACGCGGTGGGCCTGATCGTGGAGAACATCGCCGACCCGTTCATGTCGGAAGTGACCTGCGCGGTGGAGGAGGTCGCCCGCGAGCGCGGCATGTTCGTGGTGATCAGCAGCGCCGGGTACGCCCCGGAGAACGAGCGGGTCGTGGTCGGCGGGCTGGCTAACCGCCGGGTCGCCGGGCTGATCCTCACCCCGACCTCCGGCGACCACTCGTACCTGGCCGCGGAGCGGCTGCGGTTCCCGGTGGTCTTCGTGGACCGGCCGCCGATCCAGTACGACGCGGACACCGTGGTGGTGGACAACGAGGAAGGCGCCCGGGTCGCCACCGCCCACCTGATCAACCACGGGCACCGGCGGATCGCGTTCGTCGGCGACCGGCTGCACATCTACACCACCCGCCTGCGGTACCAGGGCTTCCGGTCCGCGATGGCCAGGGCGGGCCTGCCCGTCGACGAGCGGCTGGTCCGGGTGGACGCGGTCGGCCCGGAGAACTCCGCGATCGCGATGACCCAGCTGCTCGAGATCGCGGACGGCCCGACCGCGGTGCTGTCGGCCAACTACCGTTCCTCGCTGGGCGTGGTCCGCGCGCTGCACCAGAGCCGGCGGACGGACCTGGCCCACGTCAGCTTCGACGACTTCACCGGCGCCGAGTCGCTGGACCCGCCGGTGACCGTGATCTATCAGGACCCGCGGCGGATGGGCCGGCAGGCGGCGAACATGCTCTTCGACCGGATCAACGGGGATACCAGCCCGCCCCGCCGGGTGCTGCTCCCGGTGCGGCTGATCGTGCGCGGCTCCGGCGAGCTGCCGCCGCCGGAAAACGCGTAGCGCGACCGCGACCGCGGTCCACACAATTGCTGCCGTGATCGCACCTTGCCTGCACCGCACGCCTACCGTCCCGCCGGCGGACGGAGCGCGCCGACAGCAGGTCGTCCAAGGGCGGATCACAACCCCGCCAAGGGCGTGAGCGAGGCCCTGGTCGCGGGGCTGCTCGCCGGGTACGGCGTGGCTGTGCCCGTGGGCGCCATCGCGATCCTCGTCATCGGGCTGACCGCCCGCACCTCGCTCAAGGTGGGCGTGGGCGCGGCGCTGGGCGTGGCCTCCGCGGACGGGCTGTACGCGGCCGCCGCGGTGGCCGGTGGAGCCGCTCTGGCCGACCTCATCGAGCCGGTCGCCGCGCCGCTGCGCTGGGTCGCGGCCGCCGTCCTCGCCGTCCTCGCCGTCCGGACCGCCGTCTCCGCCGTTCGCCATCACCGCGATCCGGCCGCGCCGGCGCCCCGCTCGGACGTCGGCCTGGGTACGCCCGGCCGGGCATACCTGGGACTGCTCGGCCTGACCCTGCTGAACCCGATGACCGTCGTCTACTTCGGCGCGCTGGTGCTCGGCCGGCAGGCCTCCGACGGGCTGAGCACCACCGGCGAGGGTGTGTTCGTGGTCGCCGCCTTCGCCGCCTCGGCGAGCTGGCAACTGCTCATCGCCGCCAGCGGCAGCCTGGTCGGCCGCGTCTTCACCGGGCCGCGCGGCCGGCTCGCCACCGCGCTGGCGTCCAGCACGGTCATCCTCATTCTCACCGCCCGCCTGCTCGTCGCGGCGTGACACCCGGTCGCGCGGCGCCTCGGCGCGGCCGGACAAGCCTCCCGCCGGAGGGCGCTATCCCCGGCGCGCCTGGCCTTCGGCCGGAAGGGTCGGGCGGGGCGTGTCTGGGCGCAGGCGCACCTTGGTGATGGCCCGCCCGGTGACCTCGACGACCTCGGCGGTGAAGCCGGGCAGGCGGACGGCCTCGCCCGCGGTGGTCGGAATGTGGCCGAGCCGGGCGAGCAGCAGCCCGGCGACCGTGGTGTAGTCGCCTTCGTCCTCGGCGGGCAGGTCGATGCCGATGTCGGGCAGGTCGTGGATGGGGAAGCCGCCGGCCAGCAGGAGGGCGCCGTCCGGCTCCCGGACCACCGCCTGCACGTCGCGGTCGGTCTCGTCGTAGATCTCCCCGACGATCTCCTCGACCAGGTCCTCCATGGTGACGATGCCGTCGGTCGCGCCCCGCTCGTCGACCACCAGGGCGAACTGCTGCCGCTGCTGGCGCATCTGCCGGATGGCGTCGGTGACGTGCAGCGACTCGGGCATGAACAGGGGCGGGTGGGCGTGGTCGGCGACCACGCCGTCGCCGCCGACCAGGTCCCGCAGGTGCACCAGACCGATCACCTCGTCCAGGCCGCCGGGGCCGACCACCGGGGCCCGGGTCTGGCCGGATGCGGCGAGCTGGCGCAGCGCCTCGCCGGCGGGCAGGTCGGCGGGGAGCGTGACCACGTCGCGGCGGGGCACCAGGATCTCCCGCAGCACGCGGTCGGCGACCTCGAACGCGCCACTGATGATCATCCGCTGGTCGATCGAGATGCTGCGCTGGGAGGCGACCATGTCGCGCAGCTCCTCGGTGGTGACCTCCTGCCGGCGGGCGTGCGGATCGCCGCCGGTCATCCGCACGACCAGGTTGGTGGCCCGGGCGAGCAGCCACACCACCGGACGGGTCACGGACGAGAGCACGTCGATGGGCCGGGCGACCGCCAGCGCCCAGCCCTCGGTGCGCTGCATCGCCACCCGCTTGGGGGCCAGCTCGCCGAGCACCAGCGTGACGAAGGTCAGCACGATGGTGACCAGGACGATCGCGACCGGCTCGGCGGCCGAGCCGAGGAACCCCAGCGGCCCGACCAGCGGCCGCGCCAGCGAGACCGCCGCGGCGGCGGAGGCGAGGAAGCCGGCCAGCGTGATCCCGATCTGGATGGTGGCCAGGAAGCGGTTCGGGTCGCGCGCCAGCCGGGCGAGCACCCGGCCGCCGCGGGAGGTCCGCTCGAGCCGCCGCAGTTGGCTCTCCCGCAGCGATACCAGCGCCATCTCGCTGCCCGCGAAGGCCGCGTTCACCAGCACCAGTACCAGGACAAGCAGTACCTGGAAGCCATAACCGCCCACGGCGGTGACTATCTCCTCTCAGCCGGCCTGCTCGACCGCGGCTGAGGGTCAGCTTACCGACACCCAGTCCGGGTGGGCCTGGATGAAGTTCTGCACGGTGTCGTTCTTGACGCTCCGCAGCAGGTCCTTGCTGGTCTCGGAGAGGAGCTCGACGTCGCCCTTCCCCGGGATGTACTGGCTGTTGAAGTCGCCGTGGTTGGTCTTCAGGGTGACCAGGTCGTTCGGGTTGATGCCGCGCATCGCGAAGACCCAGTCCTCCAGCGAGATGCCCCCGTCGTCCACGGTCATCGTCTTGCCGACCGCGGACAGCAGGCCGGGCAGCTTGGTCGGCGAGCTCAGCCCCTTGTCCACCACCTCCCTGAGCACCGCCTTGAGGAACTGCTGCTGGTGGCGCTGCCGCCCGTAGTCGGCGTCCTTGTTGGCCAGCAGGTCGCGCTGGCGTACAAAGTCAAGGGCCTCTTCCGGGGTGAAGCAGTGGTTGCCCTTCTTGTAGAAGTTGGGGGTGACGCCGGGGATCTTGTAGGCCACGGTGCCGTCCGGGTGGGTCTTGTACGGCACGGCCTTCTTGCCATCCTTCGTGTGGCCGATGTGGATGGAGGTGGTGTCCTCGTCCACGTACATGCAGACCTTTCCGAGGACCTCGACCACCTTCTTGAACCCCTGGAAGTCGATGATCGCGCCAGCGTCCGGGGTGATCCCGGTCAGTTCCTTGATCGTCAGGCTGAGCAGTTCGAAGCCGTGTGAGAGCTTGCTTGGACCGGTCAGGCCCCGGCTGCCGAAGTAAAACGCGGAGTTGATCTTTTCCTGGCCGCCCGCGTACGACTCCTTCCCGTTGTCGTAGGCGGGGATGTGCACGTAGGCGTCCCGGGGCAGGGAGACCAGGTACGCCTGGTCGTGGCTGGCCGGGATGTGGAGGATGATGATCGAGTCGGACCGGGTCCCCACCTTCGGGTTCTGGCTGGCCCGAATGTCCACCCCGACCAGCAGTATGTTCTTCGCACCCTTGATGCTCGCGTGTTTGCGCTGCTCGGTATTTGCCGAGCCGAGCAGGTTCTGCCGGGTGACGTCCTTCGTCGCGGCGGCGAAGAGCACCTTGCTGCCCACCACGGCAGTCCCGCTGCCGACCATCAGCAGCGCTCCGACGATGACGAGCAGCCTCGCCCACAAGGGGTCACGGCGTCTGGCTTTCCGCACGGTCGCCACCCTATCCGGGTTTTCTGTGATTCGGTTTCCTGCCTGCGCGCCGGATCGCCGCATAGGCTCGTTCCCGGGGCTTTTCGGACACGGGAGGGTGGCAACGGTGCGAACGGGCCGGATCGGTGTACTGGTGATCCTTGTCGCCGCGGCCAGCCTGCTGGCCGCCTGTGAGGACCGGGCCGGTCCCGCGGCGCCGTCCGGGGCTCGCGCGTCGAACGGCGCCGCCACGCGGGAAGCCACCACCGGCACCACCGGCGCTCCGGATGCCACCGCGCGGTTCGCGCCCCAGGTGCGCAAGCACGCCAAGCGGGCCGGAATCAACCCGCAGCTGCTGATGGCGATCCTCTACAACGAGGCGTACAAGCCACACAATCCGGCGCTGGAGCGGGCGTGGCAGAAGATCCATCCGGATGCGGCGTTCGGGATCGCGAACATGCATCGGGCCGCGTTCGACGAGGCGAAGCAGGGCCGCGACTTCGCCGACCGCGACTGGCACGAGCTGCCCGACGACCCCGACCTTGCGATCGAGGCCGCCGCGTGGCACCTGCACGACCTGGCCCGGCAGTTGCCCGAGAAGTGGTCCGGACCGTACACAAAGGATGAGCTGCTGGCGCTGGGCTACAACGCCGGGGCGGGCAGCATGAAGGCGTTTGCCCGCGGAGCGAAGCCGGGCACCGTCGCGCAGTCCTATCTGGACCGCCTGCACGACAACTGGGCCAAGGCCGGCGCCGCCGTGCGGGCCGGCTAGCTGTAGGGACCAGGACCGTTGTTGACGCGGCTGATCGGGGGGCGGCCGCCGAGGGCGGTGTGGGTGCGGTGGTGATTGTAGATGTGGAGCCAGTCGGGTAGGGCGTTGGCGCGGTCCTGG
>Ga0310834_100954_pt1 | contig 22042 bp, 23 predicted proteins | sample SM_ome_2_FD_201314 | JGI IMG/M metagenome (GOLD analysis project Ga0310834, IMG submission 201314) | Sorghum-adapted microbial communities enriched on stacked mutant (SM) sorghum from Joint BioEnergy Institute, Emeryville, California... ... | reverse complement strand
TTGAAGGCGGCCAGCACAACCACCAGCACCGGCAATAGCACGAGCAGGCCGAACACAATCAAGACGAACCATCTGGCGGCAGATCCGGTCCGCGCTCTCTTCGTCCCGTCATTCATGGCAATTACATCCTTTCTCGCGTCCGCGCGTCAGAGGGCGCGGTTTCCTCTCAGCAGTTTGAACTGGCCGAACGTGATGACCGCGATGATGATCATGAAGCCCATGGATTGAGCGGCCGCATAGCCGAACTCGGAGCTCTGGAAAGCGGTATGGTAAATATAGGTGGACAAAATTTCCGTCGAATAGACGGGGCCGCCGCCGGTTAACGCGAAGATCAAATCGAACGCCTTGAAGGACTGGATTGTCGTATAGGCCGCCACAATGGTGGCCGCCGGCGCCACGAGCGGCCAGGTCACGTTCCGGAAAGCCTGCCAGCGTCCCGCACCGTCCAGGTATGCCGCCTCGTAAAGTTCATGGGGAATCGCCTGCAGCCCGGCGACGAACACGACGACCATCTGGCCCGTGTGCGCCCACACCTGCACGAAGGCGATCGAGAAGATGGCGATCTTCGGGTCGCCCAGCCAGTTGTGCGACAGGACATCCAAGCCGATCTTCCCGAGGGCGCTGTTGACGACCCCCACGTTCGGGTTGTACATGAAGCCCCAGATGAACGCCACGGAGACGGAAGAGAGAATGGTCGGGAAAAAGTACAGGGAACGGAAAAATACGTTCGTCCGGGTGTTCTTGGTCAGCAATATGGCGAGCATGAGGGACAGAATCGTCTGGAACACCACGACGCTCAGCATGAATTTGAGATTGTTCGCGAACGCTTTCCCGAATATATCGTCGCCGGTCAGCATTTTTCGGTAGTTGTCCAGTCCGATCCAGGTCTTCTCCGTAAAGCCGTCCCAATTGGAGAACGAGAGGACGAGCCCGTTCAGTGTGGGATAGACGAAGAAGACCAGATAGATCAGCAGACCGGGCAACACGAACAAGTAGAGGGATTTCCCTGTTTTCATGGCTTGCCTCCGCAACGGACGGGGAGAGGCCCGTAACTTGCGATCCTCTCCCCGTCGGTATCCTTTCTAGCCGTCTTACTTCTTCAGGTTCTGATCCACGACTTTCTGGGCGTCTGCCGCCGCCTTGGCCGGATCCGTTCCCGCGATGACGTTCTGGATGGAGCTCGTAACCGCCTTCTCGATCGCGGCTACGGTAATCAGGTAACGGGGGTGGAATCTCGTATGCTTCTCGGTCCAGAGAGCCGATTCCGCCAGTTCCGGCGTATTGTATTGCACGTCTTTCACCGTGACAAGCTGACCCGTCTCGTTCGCGTACTTCTCTGCGTTCTCCTTCTGGCTGAGGAAGGCGAGGAACGTCCTGGCGGCATCCTGTTTGCTGGAGTTCGCGTTGATTCCCAGCATGAAGGTCGTCGTATGGATGCCCTCATACACCGCTTGGTCCGCAGGCACGGTAATCGGCGCCAGCAGGCCTTGCACCAGGTTCGGATTTTGCTCCTTGTTGGTCGCCATCATATAAGAGCCGGTCGCCAGCATCGCCGCCTTCTCTTGGGCGAACAGCGATCCCGCGATATCTTTGCTCGTTCCGAGCGAGTCCGGTTGGAAATACCCTTTGTCGTTCAATTCTTTGATTTGGGACAATGTTTTCACGAACCAATCTTCCGTCAGTTTCGCCTGACCCGTCTCCACTTTGTCCCAGATGTCTTCGTCGGTGTTGTTGTTCATCATCATCGAGTTGATGAATTGGCCGGGACCGATGTCGGCTCCGGGGAATGCGATCGGAATGTAACCGTTCTTCTTCAGCGTCTCGCATAGCGCGAGGAAGCCTTCCCAATCTTTCGGCGGAGTCAGATTCAATTTCTCGAAGATCGTCTTGTTGTAGATCGGCTGGTTATAGACGAGCTGATACGGCAGGGCGTATTGTTTGCCGTCCTTCTGACCCGCCTTGATCAAATTCTCGGTATAATTCGATACAAAGTCGGAACCCGTCAAGTCGACGTACAGATTGGCTTTGGCGAACGTCTCGAATTGAGCTCCCGGGAAAGCGGCGAATATGTCTCCGGCGGTTCCGTCCAACAGCTTGGCCTGGGCGCTGGCCAAATATTGCTCGGAAGGCAGCACGTTTTGCTCGACTTCAATGTTGGGATGTTGCTTGTTGAATTCCGCGATCAGTTCGTCGAACACTTTCACGTCCTCGCCCCGCCAGTGGACGAAGCTGATCTTCACTTTCTTCCCCGGATCCTCCGAGGATTTCGCGCTGGCTTCACCCGACGGGCTGGCGACGGAAGCGCTGTCGGACGAATCCGACTTGCCGCAGCCGGCCAGGGCGAGAGCCGCAATGAGCGTGAATACGGTAACGCTGAACCACTTCTTCATACTTGCACCCCTTTAGATAAATGATGGCCATAGTGTGATCCCTCAGTTGTAAAACGGTTACATCACTATGTTTGATTATATTGTAGTGACCTATTTGTACTTTTGCAAGCGTTTGTTTGATGAAAATAGCCATGAAAATTCGAACGACAACTCGACGAACTTCCAGCGGAGGGGAGCAAACCACGAATAAAAAGAGTCCGCCGGCGATCCGAGGGGGATCGCGCGCGAACTCTCGCTTGTCCGATCGTTGCTGAAATTCGGGCCGTCCGTCACCCCAGCAGCCGGCCCATCCGCTGCGCGGCCTGCATGATGGCCGGAGCGTGGCGGCGCATCTCGTCCGGCGTCAGCCGGTTGGACGGCCCCGACACCGCGAGCGCGGCAACCAGCTTGCCGGAGCGGCTGAAGATCGGCGCGGAGACGGCGGCGGCGCCGGGCTCGCGCTCCTCGAAGCTGGTGGCGTAGCCGATGGCTCGAATCTCGTCGAGCTGGCGGACGAACGCGTCGCGATCGACCGAAGCCGGCCACGCCGGATCGTCCAGCGCCTCCTTCCGCACCGACTCGCCGGCGAACGCCAGCAGCACCTTGCTCGATGCGCCGACGGAGAGCGGCATTCTCGCGCCGACCGGGGCCACCCGGCGAATCGCCTGCGCGCTCTGCACCGCCTGGATGCGAACGCGCTCGTTGCCGTCGCGGACGTACAAGCTCACCGTCTCCCCCAGCTCGTCTCTCAGCCGCTCCATTCCCGGCAGCAGGACGACGGACAGGTCGTCTTCGCGCGACAAATTGGACGAGAGCTCGAGAATCCGCAGACCGAGCCGGTACTTCTCGGTCGCTTCGTCCCGGATCACGAAGCCCCGATCCTCGAGCGTGGCCATGAGCCGGAATACGGTGCTCTTGTGCAGCCCGACCTCCGCGGCGATTTCCGACAGCCCCCATTCGGATTTCGATGTAAAGCAGAGCAGAATATCCAGCGCCCGCTCCACCGCGCGCACGGTTCGCTTCTCTTCTTCCATGTTCGAGCGCCCCTTCGTTTCATTGCATGAAACCCTGTTATGCACAGTATAACGCAATTCCGCCCTTCCCGTAAACGCGGAAGGCGCCGCTTTCCGCATTCTGTCGGCTGGACGGTGCGCTGCGTTACAGTTTGATTACATGCCGTTAACAAATCATCCAGGACCATTGACGGGGTTCTTTCCGCCCTCTACGATGAAAGTAGATCGACAATTTAAGCGCTTACAACATGCGAGGCGACGCCCATGAATCCTATCCCAGCGCCGATTCCGCCGGGCGGCAGCGTTCCCCTCCCCGTCTTGCCCGCCCCGGCGAGGGAGATGCCTGCCGCACGCCGTTCGGTCCGAACGTCAACCCTCGTTGTCCTGTACATGTTGGCGGGCCTCATTGTCTTCTATGCCGGCTTACATGCTTATATTGCCTGGAGATTATTGTATCCGAACGTCCCGCCGCTTGCGTCCAACCCGATGCTGGCCAAGCAGCTCGCCTTTGAAGACGTTACTTTTCCGAGTTCGGACGGCAGAACGCTGGTCAGCGGCTGGTGGATCCCTTCCGAGGGCAGCGCGCAGACGGTCGTGTTGAGCCACGGATACGGAACGAACCGCGAGGAAAGCTGGGTGCCGATGTACGACCTGGCCGATCTGCTGCACGGTCAAGGATACAACGTGCTCATGTTCGACTATGGCTTCGCCGATGAACGGCACCGCCAACCCGCCACCGGCGGCGTCCTGGAATCCAGGCAGCTCATGGGCGCGATCGAGTACGCCCGCGGGCGGGGCTCCGCCGAGCTCGTCGTGTGGGGCTTCTCCATGGGCGCCGGCACCGCGCTGCAAGCCGCCCTCCAGCACGCTCCCGTCGACGCGATGATTCTGGACAGCACCTTCGTCCCGACCGACGAGACACTGCTCTACAATCTCCGCACGAGCCGGTTGGAGCTTCCAGCCTATCCGACCTTGCCGCTCGTCAAGCGGTTCCTGCCGGTCCTGGCGGGTTCCGGCCTGGAGCAGATTCCGGCGGCGCAGGCGCTCGGAACGTCCTTCGATTTTCCGATCTTCCTGATCCACGGAACGAAGGACGCCAAGGCTCCGCTTTCTCTGACGGAGGATGTCGCGAGAGCCCAGCATCATCCGCAATCCGGACTGTGGGTGGTGTCAGGCGCGATTCATGAAATGATTTTTCGCACCCACCGCGAGGAATACGTGAAGCGGGTGACCGATTTTCTTGCAGCCGTCCATACCGGCCGCACATAGACGCGGACAACGGTTATATCGCCTCCCCCTGCGGCATACGATCGGGATGTATGATGCCATGTTCGCGGGGAGAGGGGATTCGTCATGCTGCGGGTATACGGAGGACAGATGCCGCTTCGCGCGCTGGAGGAGATTGCGGATCGCAAACGGCGGGAGAAATCGTTCGCCTCCATCATCCGCGCGGTCGTGCCGGGCCTGGAGTGGCCCTATGTCCGGCTGATGCGGGAATGGGAGGCGCTGTTCGGCCGAACGGCGGACGAGGCGCTGCGGCGGATGCGCGCCGCGCTCGCCAGCCGGGAGGCGAACGACGCGGTCATTGCCGGCGCAGCGGAGGAAGCTCGCCGGCTGTGGGAGGATTCGAAGCGTCAGTCGGAAGAATTTGCGCGCCAACTCGGCCTGCTGCAGGAGCACAGCGCCGCCGTGCGCCGGATGCCCGCCGCTCGGGAGCTGTTCTCTCCGATTCTGGAAGAGATCGAAGGATGGCGCGAAGAGAACGGGTTGCCGGAGCCGGACGGAAGCGGCATCCCGCAGCCGTCCGATCATCCGCTTCGGCCCGAGGGGACCTGGTCGAACCCGACCGGCATCTCCGGACTGCCGTTCGGATCGGGCAGACCGGTGCCGATCGGCGGCCACACGCTTCCCCCGCTGCCATACCCCTACGGCGCGCTGGAGCCCTGGATCGATGAAGCCACGATGCGCATCCACCACGACAAGCATCATCAGTCCTATGTGGACGGATTGAACCTTGCGGAGAAGAAGCTCGAAGAAGCCCGGCTGAGCGGCGACTTCGGGCTTGTGAAGCATTGGGAGCGGGAGCTCGCATTCCACGGGGCCGGGCATTATTTGCACACGATATTCTGGGAAGCGATGAAGCCCCGGGGAGGCGGGCGGCCCGAAGGCGCACTGGCGCGGGAGATCGACGGCAGCTTCGGCGGGTTCGAGCCGTTCCGGCGGCAATTCTCCGAAGCGGCGGGCAAAGTGGAAGGAAGCGGCTGGGCGATCCTCGTCTGGAGCCCGCGGAGCCGAAGGCTGGAAATTCTCACGGCCGAGAAGCACCAGAACTTGTCGCAATGGGACGCGGTGCCGCTTCTGCCGCTGGACGTGTGGGAACACGCCTACTACTTGAAGCACCGGAACGACCGCGCCGCCTACATCCGGGACTGGTGGAACGTCGTGAATTGGCCGTACGTCCAGGATCGCTTCGCCAAGGCCCGCGTCTTGCAGTGGGCCCCGTTTTGAGGCGCGGCAGCTCTCTTGTCCGCGGCCGAGGGCGAGTTATGTCACTTTATTACACAACTCCCCTCGGAAGCCCGCCTCTTCGGGGGAGTTGTGTCACTTTATTACACAACTCTCCTGGAAACTGCGACTCTGCGGAGGAGTTATGTCACTTTATTACACAACTCTCTCAAAAACCGCGTCTCTGCAGGAGAGTTATGTCACTTTATTACACAACTCTCTCAAAAACCGCGACTCTGCGAAGGAGTTATGTCACTTTATTACACAACTCCCCTCGGAAACCCGCCTCCGAAGCAGACCGGCAGCCCCAAGCTCGTTCCGCCCCTATTCCTTCAGAAGCGCCAGAAACTCCGAACGAAGCGCGGCGTTCGTCTTGAACTCGCCGCGAACCGCGGACGTCACCGTCTTGCTGCCCGGCTTCTTCACGCCCCGCGCGCACATGCACAAGTGCTCGCCTTCGACGACCACCATGACGCCGTGGGGATGCAGCACTTCTTCCAGCGTATCCGCGATTTGCGATGTAATGCGCTCCTGCACCTGCAGCCGGCGCGTCACCGCTTCGACAAGGCGGGCCAGCTTGCTGAGCCCGGCGATTTTGCCGCTCGGAATGTAGCCGATGTGGGCTTTGCCGAAGAACGGCGCCATATGATGTTCGCATTGGCTGTAATACACAATGTCGCGAACGATCACCAGTTCTTCGTGCTGCTCGTCGAACGTCACGCCCAGCACGTCCTTGGGATCGACGGAATACCCCGCGAAAATTTCCTCGTACATGCGGGCCACCCGAGCCGGTGTCTCCAGCAGCCCTTCCCGTTCGACGTCCTCCCCGATCAGCCGGAGAATTTCCCGAATGTGAGACTCGATCTGCTCCCGATTCGTATCGATCCGGTGATTGACGTAATCCTTGATCCCCGCCATGATTGCCCTCCCTGGAACCGGACCCGGTCCGCCGGCCCTGCCGGCTTCCGGCAAGACGAGGCCGAAATCAGCGGCCTTTCCGGTTTTGGTTTCTCATCATTTGCTGGGCTTTCTGGATTTGCTGCTTGTTCATGTTGTAGCCCATTTGTTTGGCCATCTTGGCCAGCATTTCCGGATTGTTCTGCATCTTGGTGAGCTGGCTGCGCAAATAGAACACGCCGATAATAAACCCGATGACAGCCCCGATGATCAGCGTCACGATCGGGATGATGACATTCCACATGACAGTCTCCCCCTGCAGGAATCAGAATAGAAAACCCCGCGCCTCAAGCGTGAGCACGCAGGGTGACATGGATTTATGATAGCATGGACGCCATACCTGCGCAATTCCGTAAGACGCCGTCTCCGCTCAGGTCAGCACCGCTTCGATGAAGAGGGTCGGATGCTGCGCCAGATCGATCTCTTCCGCATCCACCGTGTCCTCGTCCTCTCTGCTGAGGATCCGGACGATGGGCCTTCCCGGCAATCCCCTGTGCTGGCCGACGACGACGCCGATCTTGTGATTGGACAGCCGGACGGAGATGCCGTTCGGGTAGATCGAGACGATCTTCATGAACTGCACGAGCACTTCATGGTCCAGCAGCGTGCCCGACATCGCGTTCAGCCGCTCGCACGCCACATGCGGCAGACAGGGCCGTTCGCCCTCTCTCTGGGCCAGCAAGTTGTCGTACATGTTCGCAACCGCCACGATCTTGGCATACGGATGAATCTCGTCACCCGTAATGCCGCGAGGCAGGCCGGTTCCGTCCACCGCTTCGTGGTGCTGGAAGGCGACATGGGCGATCAGCAGGCTGTACTCGCGCTTCGTCTTCAGAAGATCGAATCCCCGCCAGGCATGGTGCATTCGCCCTTCCTGATTCTCCGGCGCGTTCACCTTGCCGATGTCGTGGAGCAGCGCCCCGATGCAAAGTTCTTTCAATTGGATCATGTTGAGGCCCATATTGAGCCCAATCAGCGCAGACAGCGTACAGACGTTCATGGCGTGCACGTACGCGGCGTTGTCCGCCGTCCGGATATCGGAGAGGTGCACCATGACGCTGGAGTTGCGCATGATGTCGTCCAGCAGTTGATCGATCGTCTGGCTGATCGCCTTCGTGCTGAAGTCTTTGCCTGAGCGCAGCGACTCGAACGTCTCCGACATCTGGATGATGACCGCCCGCTTCGTCTCCTCGGACAGCATGTCCTGTGTCTCCACATCGCGGAAGAGCGGATCGTCGATGTAGATGGCAGTGACGCCCAGACGCTTCAAGGTGCTGATCATGAAGACGGTCAATTGCACGCCGCTGGATAGAAGCACCGTGCCGTTCGCGGAGAAGATCGTCTTCCCGAGATATTGCCCCGGCTCCACCGTTTCGATATCGACCAATCGCATCCTGGTTCTCTCCCGCCTCGAAGTCGATCTGGATGAATCCTATTCTAACGCATTCCGGGAAAAACCGACAGTCCCTCTCCGAAAACTGAATCGTTCGACGGCGATTGTCAGCGGGAGCCGGATTCCGCCGCGCATGCGGCAAGCGCGCGCTCCAGAGCTTCCCGGACGGCAGCGTCCGTCTCCTCGTGCTGCGCCGCCGCCAGCGCCTCCGCCGCTTCCGCTCCGCCGATTCTGCCCAGCGCCCACGCCGCCGCTGCGCGAAGTTCGGGGCGCGGGTCCTCCCGCAGCACCCTGGCCGCATCCGGAACGGATTCGGCGTCCCGGAAATGGCCAAGCGCGATCAGCGCGTTGCGCTGAATCGGCTTGCGGCCCCGCCAAGCCGCCGCGCTGCGGCCGAATTTCTCCTTGAATTCCCGATTGCCCATCGACAGCAGCGGCCGAAGAAGCGGCTTGGCCGTCTCGGGATCCGGCAGCAGTTCCTCGTGGTGCCGAAAGTCCACTCCCCGGTTCATCGGGCATACGATCTGGCAAGTGTCGCAGCCGTACAGGCGGTTGCCCATCTTGCGCATCAATTCCTCTTCCACGAACCCTTTGGTCTGGGTGACGTAAGAGATGCAACGCCGGGCGTTCAGTTCCCCGGGGCCGACGAGCGCTCCGGTCGGGCACGCGTCGATGCACCGCGTGCAGTCCCCGCAGCCGTCCTCGATCGGCCGGTCCGGCGGCAGCGGAAGATCCGTGATCATCTCGCCGAGGTATACCCAAGAGCCGAATTCCGGCGTAATGATCGAGCAGTTCTTGCCGCTCCAGCCGATGCCGGCCCGCTCGGCCACCGCACGGTCCGCCAGTTCTCCGGTGTCCACCATGGACAGAAGACGCGCTTCCGGCACGCGCTCCTTCAGCCAGGCCGCCAGCTTCTCCAACCGGCGGCGAAGCGCGTGGTGATAGTCCTCGCCCCAGGCCGACCGCGACAGGATGCCGCGCCGCTTGCCCGGCTCGGACGCCGGAGCGTTCTTCAGCTTGGAGGGATACGCCACCGCGATGGACAGCAGGCTCCGGGGCTCCGGATGCAGCAGCGCAGGGTTCGTCCGCTTGTCCAGATCGGGCTCCTCGAAGCCGGACTCGTAGCCTTTCTCCCGATGGCGGACCAGCCTTGCCCGCAATTCCGAGAACGGGTCCGCGGACGCCACACCGATCTTGTCGATGCCCAGCGAAGGAGCGGCTGCGACCATCTCCTCCTTCAGCCGCCGCCAATAGCCTTCATCCCTCTTGGCCGGCTCCATCGTTCATCCCTCCTTGCCGTCTCAAGCTGCGTCTTGCGCTACAGCCGATCCCACCTCACGATCGGCCAGACGATGAAATCCGCCCGGCCTTTGATCCGGTTCTCCTCCACCGCGCCGAACGTGCGGCTGTCCCTGCTTCCCCCGCGGCGCCGATTATCGCCCATTACGAAATAGTGTCCCGGGCCGACCACGATCGGGTTGTACTCCCCGTCCTCGATCGCCGTGTCGGTATAAGGCTCGATCATCCGTTCTCCGTTCAGATACAGCTGCCCGCCGCGAATTTCGATCCGGTCGCCGGGTATGCCGATCACCCTCTTGACCAGATACGATTGGCGTCCGGCTCCATCGCCCGGGTCCTTCAGGATGACGATATCGCCCCGGCGGGGATGGCCGACCCGGTACGATACTTTGTTCACGAACAGCCAATCGCGCTCGTGCAAAGTGGGCTCCATGGAGTGCATCCGCACCGTGGACAGCTGGAAGACGAACGATCTGAGCAGGAGCACGACGACGAATGCGGCGAGCAGGGCGACGCCCCAACCCCGCAGTTCCTTGCGCCATCCTCCGAACCGGGGTTCGGCCGGGGAGGGTCTGCGGCGGCGGGAAGCGAGCGGGGGCGGCGGAGTACCGGATTCCAGCGGCATACCGATCAAGTCTCCTTGGACGATCCCGTATTTACCATTCCCTGTAATGCCTACTGATAATAGAAAAGCATACCCGGTTGCCGAAATCAATCGGAGCCGGATATGCTTCGAGAGCTTGCTTCTGAATGAATCGATCGGCGGACGATCAGCCCGCGACGATCGCCAGGGGCTGCGACAGCTGCGCGAAATCGGCCGGACGGGCGCCCAGCGCCTCATAGAACGGCCGAAGCCCTTCGTTATGCTTGTCCCCCGCAATCAGCACTTTCATCACTTTGCGCTGGCGGAAGCGGGCGTTCATCGCCGAGAGCAGCGCTTTGCCCGCGCCTTGCCGGCGATAATCCGGATGCACCGCGATCCGGTACACGTAACCTTTGTGATTGTCGATCGTCCCGATCATGACACCCGCAATCGTCTCCCCGATCGTTGCGACCAACACCAGATCGCTGTCCCAGGACAGTTGGCGGGCGAACGCGCCCATCGTCTCCTCGCAGCACTCTTCCGATAACGCGACGTTCAGCAGTTCGACGACGGAACGGTAATCCGACAGTTGAAAAGATCGAATTTGCATGCTGTACAGTCTCCCTGGCCACAAAGATTTCACTTTCGGATGACGCAGACTTAATTTTACGACAAATATATGAATTTTTCCTACCCTTTTGTGAAAAAAACATAAAAAAATTTTGAGAAATCGAGAGAAAAATGCATGAAAACGCTTTAAAACCGAAGGAACATGAGGTTGTACCCATCAAAACGGCAAATTCGCGCAAAATTCGACCCCATTTCCGAATTTGGTCCGGCCAATCGATCGGCGACTTTCCAAACATACATGTTGATTTACTATGGAGAATTTAGGATAATAATAAGGCGAGCTGTACATGAAACCCATTCAGGAGGGATCTACCCATGGCACATCAGTTGCCCGAACTGCCTTACGCAAAAGACGCCCTGGAACCGCACATCGACGCGCTGACGATGGAGATCCATCACGGCCGTCACCACAACACGTATGTCACCAACCTGAACAAAGCCCTGGAATCCGCTCCGGAACTGGCGAACAAGACGGTTGAAGAACTCATCTCCGATCTGAACGCCGTGCCGGAAAGCATCCGCACCGCAGTCCGCAACAACGGCGGCGGCCATGCCAACCACTCTCTGTTCTGGACGACGCTCTCCCCGAACGGCGGAGGCGCTCCGACCGGCGCGCTGGCCCAAGCGATCGATGCCGAGCTCGGCGGCTTCGAGAAGTTCAAGGAGACGTTCTCCAACGCCGCCGCCACGCGCTTCGGCTCCGGCTGGGCATGGCTTGCGCTCGGCAAGGACGGCAAGCTGAAAGTGTACAGCACGCCGAACCAAGACAGCCCGCTGATGGAAGGCGACAAGCCGCTGCTCGGCCTGGACGTCTGGGAACACGCGTACTACCTGAAATACCAGAACAAGCGCCCGGACTACATCGCGGCGTTCTGGAACGTCGTCGACTGGAACAAGGTCGGCCAACTGTACGAAGCTGCGAAATAATCGCCGAGCGGACGATAAGTTCGCCGGCATGAAGAAGACCGCCTGGGACGAATCCCGGCGGTCTTCTTCGTCGTATGCGGCTGTCCGGAACCGCAAAGCGCGGCGGAATCAGAAGCCCTCGAGCACCACTTTGCCGATCGTGCGCCCGGTCTCCAGTTGGGCGTGCGCCTTGCGCATATTGTCGGCGTTGATCGGCGACATCGTGACGGCTACCGTCGTCCGCAGACGACCTTCGTCGATGAGCCTGGCCGCTTCATTCAGCAGCTTGTGCTGCTCGATCATATCCGCCGTCCGGAACGTCGAGCGGGTGAACATCAACTCCCAGGCGAAGGTTGCGCTTTTGTTCATCAGCAGCGTCAGGTTCAGCGGCTCTTTCGTCTCCACGATCGAGCAGATTTTGCCCTGGGGCGCGATGGCTTCGGCCATGGAGGACCAGTGCTTCTCCGTGCTGTTCAGACAGAAGATATAGTCGACGAACTCGAACCCCGCCTCCTGGAGCTGGGGTACGAACGGCCGGTGATGATCGATCACGTAATCGGCTCCATGGTCCTTCGCCCACCCGGCAGATTCCGGACGGGAGGCCGTTCCGATCACCGTCAGCCCCGCGAGCTTGGCGAGCTGGACGGCGATGGAGCCTACGCCCCCGGCGGCGCCGATGATGAGAATCGACTTGCCCGCGTTGCGCTCCTTCACGGGCGAGACCCCGAGCCTGTCGTAAAGTCCCTCCCAAGCCGTGATCGTGGTGAGCGGCAGTGCGGCCGCCTGGGCGAAATCCAGGGTGGTCGGCTTGAAGCCGACGATCCTTTCGTCGACCAGATGGAATTCGCTGTTACCGCCGGGCCGCGTGATGCTGCCGGCGTAGTACACCTCGTCGCCGGGACGGAACAGCTCGCAGTCGGGACCCGTCTGCTCCACCACGCCCGCGACGTCCCAACCCAGCACGCGGGGCGCGCTCTCGACGCGGCTCTTCGGGGAGCGCACCTTGACGTCCACCGGATTGACCGAGACGGCTTTCACCCTCACGAGCAGATCGCGCCCCTCCGGCACCGGTCTCTCCAACTCGACGTCCATGAGGCTCTCCGGATCGTCGACCGGCAAATATTTCAGCAGGCCTACGGCTTTCATCGTTGCCTTCAACGTTTCTTGCGCCATATCTCCCTCTCCTCGCTTCTTCGCATAGGATTCGCTTGCTAGTGGCATTATGCGATATACGCGGCAGATTGGGAAGTACGCACATTTTTGTGATCTACGATCAATTATTATACCGTGGCTTCATCGGGTCGGCTCCGCGCCGGCGATTCGGGTGCTCTGCCGGTTCCTTTGTAGGCTTCGCCCCAATCTCTCATGGCCAGAAGAATGGGAATGAGCGTCCGCCCGAATTCCGTCAGCGAGTATTCCACCTTGGGCGGAACCTGCTTATACACTTCCCGGTGCACGATGCCGTCCTCCTCCAGCTCCCGAAGCTGCAAGGTCAGCATGCGCTGGGTCACCGAAGGACAGATCCGCCGGAATTCGTTGAACCGCTTGGGCCCGGCGATCAGATGGTACAGCAGCACGCCCTTCCATTTGCCGCCGATCACGCCCAGCGTGTACTCGACGGGGCAGGCTTCGTCGTTCAGGCATTCCCCATATCCGCTCACTACCCGTTCCCGCATCTGCTATCCGCTCCTTGTCTTAAGAATCATCCGCTTCGGCACCGAAGCCGAATCGTTCCTCCAGCAATGTCTTGAACATTTTGGGCAGCGCCAGTTCGGCCAGCTCGCGCTTGCCGACCCAGCGGTAGGGCTGCCGCGTCTCGCGAAGGAAGGCGCCTCCGTCATTGCCTCCGGCACCGTCTGCGATACCGACGTCGTACAGTTCCGCCGACCAAATCTTGACGTGCCAGTGCAAATGGGTGAAGATGTGCTCGGTCTCGCCCACGCACGCCGTCGGCCGAATTCGCAGCCCCTCCGCGTCCAGCGCTCCTCTCATCCAGTCCGCCGCCGCGTCCGGGGCGGACCACACCGACTCGTTCGGCGCTTCCGTGTGGGGCAGCTCCCACATGCGGGCCAGCAGCCCTTCGTCCGGACGCTGCCGGACGAGCACGCGGCCGCCGGATTCGATCAGCGCCGCGAGCCGGTATTCGGGCCTGGGAGCCTTGGCCTTCGTCTTGACCGGCAGCTCCCGTTCCCGGCCGGCCAGGCGGCCGGCGCAGCGCTCCATGACCGGGCAGGACAGGCAACCCGGCGAGCGGGGAACGCAGACGAGCGCGCCCAGCTCCATCAAGGCCTGGTTGAAAGCCGCCGCCTCTCCTTCGGGAATCAGCTCTTTCGCCAGCTTCTCCAATCCCGCGCGTACGGCCGGCTTCGCGATATCCCCGTCGAGATCGAAAAACCGGGACAACACCCGCATCACGTTCCCGTCCACCGCCGGTTCCGGCTGATCGAACGCGATGCTCAGAATCGCCCCGGCCGTGTAAGGCCCGATTCCTTTCAGTTCCGACACGGAAGCCTTATCGCTCGGGAACGTCCCCCCGTGAAGCTCCATCAACTGCCGGGCGGCCGCCCTGAGGTTGCGGGCCCGGGAATAGTAGCCCAGGCCTTCCCAGGCTTTCAGGACGTCTTCTTCGGGGGCTGCCGCCAGCGCCCGGATCGTCGGGAACCGCTCCATGAACCGGCGATAGTAAGGGATCACCGTCTCCACCCGGGTCTGCTGCAGCATGATCTCGGACACCCAGATGGCATAAGGGTCCCGTGTGCGGCGCCACGGCAAGTCCCGGCGCTCCCGTCTGTACCAGGCAAGCAGCGCTTCTCCGAAGAAGCGGCCGGCATCCGGATCCGGGCATGCGGCGCGTTCCTTCCGTCCCGCCTGATTTGTCCGCTCCTCCGCAGAATCCGCACGAACCGTCCGGGCCGTCCGTTTCTTCCGTCCCGCCCGTTCCGCGCGATTCGTTTGGTTCGCCCGCTCTTCCTCCGCCCCCCGGTTCATCCGGTCCACGGGGATCGTCATCCTTCCCGCCCCCCGTCCGGCCCCGCCTCCGCCTCCGGAAGACCGGCCGCAGCCAGCTTGCGGAACCGGCTGGGCGTAAGGCCCGTATGGGCTTTGAACATGCGGGAGAAGTAATAGATCTGCATGCCGACCCGCGCCGCGACGTCGGACACGTTGTTCTCCGGGCGAAGCAGCAGGCTTTTGGCCGTCTCCATGCGCCTCTGATTGACATACTGGATCGGAGAAGAGCCCATCATGGCCTTGAAGAACACGATGAAATTACACCTGGCGGGCCAACTCTTCCACGGTGATATTGTCCGCCAGGTGCTCGTCGATGTAATTCAGCACAGTGTCGATCTTCTTCAATTCCTGCGAGTGGGGAACCGAATCGAGGCCCCACGGAAGCTCGTCCAGGTAGAGGCTGATGAGCTCGAGCACCGCAGCCTTCAGCCGCAGGCGCGACGTCAGGCGGCCATGCTTCATCTCCTCGATGATCCGGGCGAACAGCTGGCTGGCCGCCGACTTGTTGCCCAGCAGGACGGTGATCGGCAGTTGGAGCGTGCGGTATATTTCATGGTCTCCATAGCTGGCGTGGAAATGGCACCACTGGATACCCAGCACCTCCCCCGGGTCCGCGGCCACCCGATGCGGCGTTCCGGACAGCAGCACGCACAGCGTGCCGGGGACGAGCTCGTATTCATGGCCGAGAGCCCACAGCCGCCCTTTTCCGGAACGGATATACAGGAATCGGTTCCCGTCGAACGACACGTCGCGAAGTTTGATCGAGATCGCTCCGACTTCGGTCTCGGAGGCGGCGGTGACTTCGATCTGGATCTGTTCCAAATGCTTCATCAATACCGTCATATAAGTCGTGGTCATATCGGCTCTCCATTAAGGGGGGCGATCGGGATGATGTCCGCGTTGCTCTTGAGCGGGAATGAGTCCAATTCGGCGATCCTTTCGACGACGGCGGTGGCTGCGGCGAGCGTCCTCTCATGCGTGATGGCGACATGAATCCGATGGCCGGACCCGTCCAGCCCCAGGCGGAGCCATGCAGAATCCGACAGGCGGCAGACCGGCCGGCCCGCTTCTTCCGGCATTATCTCCATGTCGCGGAAACCGACCGCGGCTCCGATTCCGCAGCCGAGCGCTTTGACGACCGCTTCCTTGGCGGCGAACCGGCCGGCGATGAATTCGAGCGCCCGGCGAGGCGCCAGCTCCGCCCACCGGACAGCCTCCCGGTTCGACAGCACCTTCTCCGCGAAGCGGGACGCGCCGGGCCGCTGCATGATTCGCTCCATTCGCTCCAGTTCCACAACATCCAATCCGACACCGACAATCATGGCGGAAGGGGTCAAATGCCCGGAATGGGCTGCCGCTTGTGTTCCGTACGGCGGAAATGCCTCTCCAGAATGTCGCGGGCCTGCGGATCGATCGCTTTGCCCTCCAGATAGTCGCTGTTGGCTTCATAGGTGACGCCAAGCTCCTGTTCGTCCGTCTGACCTTCCCACAATCCGGCGGTGGGCGCCTTGTCGATGATGGCGGCCGGGACGCCGAGCCTTCCGGCTATTTGCCGGATCTGGCGCTTGTTCAGGCTGCTGAGCGGCGTGAGGTCCACGGCGCCGTCCCCCCACTTCGTAAAAAATCCGGTGAGCGCCTCGGAGGCGTGATCCGTTCCAACGACCAGCAGGTTCAGTTCGAACGCGAGCGCGTACTGGACGACCATCCGCGTCCTCGCCTTGACGTTGCCTTTGCCGCCCCGGCTCATGTGCCGCGGCATGCCGAGCGACTTGAAGGCGTACTCGGTCTCGAGCACGATCTCATCCACGGCTTCCCGGATATTCGTCTCCACTTTATGCGTGAGTTGGAACGCTTCGGCCACGGAATAGCTGTGCTCGATGTCTTCTTGTTCACCGTAGGGTTGAAATACGCCGAGCGTAATGTATTCCTTGCCGGTCTCCCGGGACAACTCGTCCGTCGCCCGTTTGCACAGACCGGTCGCGACGGCGCTGTCGATGCCTCCGCTGATCGCGATGAGCAATCCGGCGGCGCCGGCTTTCTGCACGTATTCTTTCAGAAACGCGACGCGTCTTGCGATCTCCTCGTCAACGTCGATTTGCGGTTTGACGCCCAACCGGGCGATAATTTCCTGTTGCAGACTCATCCGTCCGGAACCTCCCTGGCTTGCATATCGCAAGCCGTTTGTACACAAATAACCCGGAGATTCGGTCTTCGGAATCTCCGGGAGGAGCGCTGTTCAGCGGCAGTAACGGTCGAAAGCCGCCGTCAGGTCGCCGGCGATCTCCGCCGCGCTGCGGTTTTCGATTTGATGGCGTTCGATGAAATGCACCAATTCCCCGTCTTTCATCAGGGCAATAGAAGGAGAGGACGGCGGATACGGCGCGAAATATTCCCGCGCTTTCGCGGTCGCTTCCTTGTCCTGTCCCGCGAACACGGTGAACAAGTGGTCCGGGATCACATCGTGTTTCAAGGCCTCGGCGACGCCCGGCCGCGCCTGTCCTGCCGCGCAGCCGCAGACGGAGTTGACGACGACGAGCGCCGTCCCTCTGGCGTTCGGAAGCGCCTGCTCGACTTCTTCCGGCGTTCTGAGCTCCTGAATTCCGAGACGGGTCAGTTCGTCCCTCATCGGCTGGACCATATCCAGCATGTATCGTTCGAACGACATGGACATGATGATTTCCCTCGCTTTCTGCGGATCGCCCCTCGCCGGAACGCCTTCCGCTTGCTTCAATCAGATTGATTTCATTATAACGCGAGCGGAGCAAGAAAGAAAACCCCGACGCGCGTCAGGGTTCGTCCAACACGTATTCCTCGTCTCCGTCCCAATCGCCGATCAACCGTTCCGATTGCCGGCTGACGGCGGAGGACGAAGGCTCGTCGCCCGAGGAGACCTGCTGCTCGGCATGCATGAACGTCCCGGCCCGGGGCGCGACGCCCCGCTCGAACAAATCGCGGTTCTCCCGGGTCCGGAAGCCGATGTCCTTGTATGGATGCACCCACTGGTCTCCGGACATCACGGAAGGATCCGTGTCCTTGCTCCAACGCTCCAGAGGCGATTGCGGCGAAGCGTAATCGTGGTCTCCGATGACGACGCCATGCTCGTTGACGAACGGTTCCCGCGGCCCCCGGTTGCTGCGGAATTCCGGCTTGAACTCGATTTCGAACGGATCAAGCCGGGGATCGTCGCGTCCCGGCGCCGGCTTCATGCCGTTAGAAGAATTGGTCGGCCGATTGTCCATGACGGCTCCCCCGCTGCGTTCAGGTGGAAGGCTGGTTCGGACCGTCCAGTTTTTTGTCGTACTCCGGGGATAACGGCGATCGAACTTTCCGGCCATGCGGAGACTTTCGTCCGTCGGACGAAGGACCTTGCGGCGGCTTGGTCATGGAGGCATCCTCCTTTGATGTTTCTTCCCTTATCCTTGCCAAGCGAAGCCGCCTCTATCCGGGGCCGGAATGCCATCCGCCCGCTCGATGCCGGGTTTGTAGAAGGAGACGATGAAGGCCGTCCCCTTGCCGACGGCCGACTCCGCCACGATTTTGCCGTTATGCCGCTCCACGATGCTGTAGCACAGCGGAAGACCCAACCCGGTTCCGTCCGTCTTGGTCGTGTAGAATGGCTCGAACAGCCGCTCCAGCCGATCGGGCGGTATGCCCACTCCTTGATCGATGACGCGAAGCTGGACGCTGTCCGGCAGATCGGCGCTTTCGATGGTCAGCACCCCGCCCGCCTGCATCGCTTCCATGCCGTTGCGAGCCAGATTCAGCACCAACTGCTTGATTTCCTTGCTGCTCAGTTCCAGCGGTTCCAGATGGTCGCACAGAATCAGCTCCACTTCCTGACCGCGCATGTTGGCGTCGGCGCGGATCAGCGGCTCGATCTCGACCAAGATGTCATGAAGGCTGCACAACCGTTTCTCCACCATGCGATTCTGGGCCAGGGACAGAAAATCGTTGATGATCCCGTTCACCCGATCCAACTCTTCCATGACGATCCGATAATAGGACTGCTGCTCGCTGGCGCTACGCTCGTTCAGCAACTGGATGAATCCGCGAATCACGGCCATCGGGTTGCGGATCTCGTGCGTGATGCTGGCCGCCATCTGGCCCACCAGGCTCAGGCGCTCCATCCGTCCGATCTCATCCCTCAGCGCCTGCAATTCGGTCATGTCGTATCCGATGAACAAGTAACCTGCCGACTGTTGGCCTGGGACCGCTTTCAGTCCAGCCGTAACCGTATAGTACGTCTTGCCGTTATAGCGCACGATATCGGTCAGCGGACCATGGCGTTCCTTGATTCTCTCGAACAGGGAGGAGACTCCCAGACTTTGTTCGTCGGTCAGCTCCGATAAATTCCGGCCAATGATCGAATTCCGGTTCTTGGGCGGTTCAAGACAGGCAAGAAAGACGTCGTTGATTTGGGTCACCCGGCCGCCGGCATCGGCGAACAGAACGGCAAGCGGAGCCAAATCGATGAAATGCTGGAGACGCTGCGCTTCCGCACGATACTGCTTTGAGATTTCCTTCAGCTTGGTTTTCAGCTTGATCCGCTCGACGGAGCGTTCGCAGATATAGCTTCCGGCCAGCGCGGATGCCAGCCAACCGATTCCGTTGGAGAAGTAGACGCGCCATTCGTCCGCCGTCGGAACGTGTCCGAATCCGTAATGCCGGATGACGCCGAGCAAGGCGATATACAGAAGAGGGGCGATGCACAATAGAAGCGGAACCCGGATCGTAAGCGTTCGGCCGCCGGGGTATGGGGAAGTGGAAAACCGCAAGACAAGCGGCAGGTAAGCAACCAGGAACATGAGCGCCGCAAGCGTCTGTAGACGGCCGTCGGTCTGGAAGAGAAGCCCGACTCCAAGCAGCAGACTCAGAAAGACGGCCGTCCGCAAACCGCCGAACAACGAACCGATAATCAGCGGAACCAGCCGGAAATCGATCCGATAGCCGAGCACGATCCCATCGTCATGCTGCATGCATAACCAGATCGACATCCCGCAGACCAGGGCGAGAAAATACGGAACGAAGCGCGTTCGGCCAGGCCGGTCGTACCATACGAGGAATAGAAACGCCGGCAGAATGGCGATCAGCCCTTGCAGCAGCATGCTATGCCACACGGAAGCCGCCTCCCAGGGAGACACTGTCGAATATTGGAACCGCGTAAATAAAATTAAAGCACAACTTCCACAAAGTTACAATGACGGAATAAGGTATAATAGAGAACGATCCTATTCGCAGCGGAGTGGAATAATTGATGAACCCATATGACGTCATCATTGTCGGCGGGGGTCCCGCGGGACTCATGGCGGGTGTCGCGGCCGGCCGGAAAGGCGCGCGAGTCCTGCTGGTGGACAAAGGCGACAGGCTGGGCCGGAAGCTGGGCATCTCCGGGGGCGGCCGGTGCAACGTCACCAACAACAAGGAGTTGGACGAGCTTATCCGGAACATTCCGGGGAACGGCCGATTTCTATATAGCGCGCTAAGTCAATTCTCCAATCGGGACATCATCCGGTTCTTCGAACAATTGGGCATCGCGCTGAAAGAGGAAGACAACGGCCGTATGTTTCCCGTCAGCGACAAAGCGAAGACCGTAGTGGAAGCCTTGGTGCGGGAAGTGCGAAGTCAAGGCGTGGAAATCCGCGTCAACGCCCCGGTGGAACGGGTGTTATATGAAGGAGGCCATGCGGCGGGGATCTTGCTCCGCAGCGGCGACAGGCTGCGCAGCCGGGCGGTTGTCGTGGCTGTCGGAGGCAAGTCCGTCCCCCATACGGGTTCGGAGGGAGACGGCTACGCCTGGGCCGAAGAAGCCGGACATACGATCACTCCGCTGTATCCGACCGAAGTTCCGATCACCTCCCCGGAACCTTATATCCGGAGCCGACAGCTGCAGGGACTGTCGCTGCGGGATGTCGTGCTGACGGTATGGAACGAGCGCGGCAGACCGATCGTCTCCCATCGGGGAGATCTCGTGTTCACCCATTTCGGAATTTCGGGCCCGATTGCGCTGAGGTGCAGCCAGTTCGTCGTCAAGCAGCTCGCGAAGGGCGATGCGTGCGCTCCCGTACGATTGACGATCGACCTGATGCCGGATCTTACGGCTCGGGAGGTGATGGAGCAGACTCTGAAGCGGGCCCAAGACGCGCCCAAGAGAGCCGCGCTCAACGTTCTGAAGGGATCTGTGCCGGAACGGATGCTCCCGCTCCTGTTCGAGGCGGCGGGACTGGACCCCTACGTGACATACGGCCATATTCCGCGCCAGCGTTGGGAAGAATTGTGCAACCGGATCAAGGCGTTTCCCGTCCGGGCGGACGGAACCTTGTCGATCGAAGAGGCGTTCGTGACGGGCGGTGGCGTGAGCATCAAGGAGATCGATCCGCGAACGATGCAATCCAGACGTATGCAAGGCTTGTTCTTCTGCGGAGAAATTCTCGATGTTCACGGGTACACCGGCGGCTATAACATTACGGCCGCGTTTACAAGCGGGCATGCCGCCGGCACCCATGCGGCGGAGCTGGCCTTGGGGCAGGCGAAGGCCTGAGAAGGAACGCTCGTCCCCCGTCGCTGGACGGGCGGCGGGAAGTCCGGCCGTCACGTCGCTTCGAAACGGTCGTACGAAGCGTCTTCTTCCGGGCCAAGGTCCGGCGCTCCGCCGGCATGAGCTTCGCCGTCACCGTCCGATGCGGCGTAGGAGTCGACCCAGTCCTCGTTGACCGTATGGGCCGGAATCGGAATGGCATCCAGAGCGTAGGCGCTGTTCGTCCATTCCGCCGTCTCGGCCGGCGACTTCTCCATGATTCGCCCGCCGCAGCTTTGCATAATTTCCAGCGCCGAAGTCAGGTCTTCATTCCGCACGTGAATGTGCAGTCTGCCTTCCCCGTGGGAATACGGATCGTAACCCAGTTCCCGGTATGTGTCCTCGGCCAGCCGGGCAGCCCGCTCATCCGGAAATTCCATCATCAATGCGTCTCGGTTCATTTTTTTCACTCCGATTCACGCGGTATCGTCCGATTCCCGGATAGCATTCCGCCGCGAATCGCCCCGTATGCGCGGACTGCGCGTGCCGCCCTGGCCGGTTGGGAACGTTCGTCATCTCGGCCGGCTGCGAACGCCGATTGCGGATAACGCGGCCCGCTCCACCAAGCTCCAGGGCAGCAGCTTTTTGGCGCCCAGCATCAGCTTCTCCCCCTTGCCCGGCAAATAGCGCATTTTCGGACGGCGATCCGTCAGCGCACGAACGATGGTGTCCGCCACGATCTCCGGATCTCCGCCGCCCGCGGCGGTATTCTCCATCATCGGCAGCAGCTTGCTCCACAGCCCGGCGTAAGGAGAATCGGCCGACGGAGGGCGCAGCCCGTCCAATCCTTTGCGCCAGATCGGC